>Ga0183099_1000701_pt1 | contig 22485 bp, 13 predicted proteins | sample Biomet1_FD_127788 | JGI IMG/M metagenome (GOLD analysis project Ga0183099, IMG submission 127788) | Microbial communities from bioreactor (seeded with anoxic lake sediment) at LBNL, California, USA - Biofuel metagenome 1 | ecosystem: Engineered > Bioreactor > Anaerobic > Unclassified ...
TTGCTATAACAGGCGGCAAATACCGCATGTTTCTGCGAACCCGCCAAGCCGTAAACCAGGCTCTGTGATTTTTCTTTGCCAAAACAGCGACCAATTTTACCAACCGCACTATCCTGCAGCATCGCTGCAAAAAATTCTTTCATCTTGCCACCTATCCCATTCATGCCAAAAGGGGACTGTTGCAGTTTCCTCCGGAAACCCTGCACCAGCCCCTGTCGTTTATAAAAAAATTCCTTTTCATTATATCCTTTTGTTCACGCCAACGTCAAGTTCACAGAAAAGCGCCGACAGCTAGCACCAGCAAATAATGTTCCCAGCCTTTTTCAATGTTTGCTGTGACAACAGCCATATGTCATCAGATCAATATATTCCATCTGGCGCAGCTGTTCAATATCCGTTTCTGTTTCCGCCGAAACTATATGATAGCTGCCGCAACGGCTGCATTCAACCACAAGAAAACTGCCACCGATATCAGCCACAATCGCTTTACTGCCACAGGGACAAATAATATTGCCGGCAGCAGCAATATCATGCACAAGGTTCAGTGCCTCGAGCAGCAGCTGTTGTTTTTCAATCGGATCTGCCGCCTCTTCCTGTGGCAGAGCTTCAAACTCCCGCCGGCTGAACGTGAGCAATTCCTCTATTTTGCGTTTTCTACCAATATAACCAAGCTCAAAACGATCCCGACGACAATATATTTTTTCAAGCGGCAGCCGCCGCAATTTTTTCAGCTCATAAAAATATTCCTGCCGTGAGCTGCAGAGCACACAGGGAATCTGTATTTTTAAATGCTGTGCATCCCGTCGCAGAAGGACAGCCTGCTCCTGCTTACAGCTGCACTTTAAAATCAGCTGCTGACTGCCGGTAAAATACGGTATATCATGGACATGAAGCTTGCCACAGCGCTGGCAGTAAAGGGCGATTGAACAAATTGCCTGCACAACCAAGCTTATCACCTCTTCCCATCCTTTACTATGGGAGATTCGCCAGGCACCGGGGAAATCCTGCCTAAAAAACAAAGTGAAAAATAGGAACCACCACCGGATTCCGGATGATAGTTCCTATTTGCATAAATTTTTTATTTATTTACCAATGCTGCTTTGACAAAGCCTCTAAACAGCGGATGGGGATTGTTAGGCCTGGACTTGAGTTCCGGGTGAAACTGGGAAGCGACAAACCACGGATGATCCTTGACTTCAACGATTTCCACCAGACTATCATCCGGCAATGTCCCGGCAATTATAAGCCCGGCCGAAGAAAGAACTGTCCTGAAGGCATTGTTGTATTCAAAACGATGCCGGTGACGTTCATGAATTAAATCCACCCCATAAGCGACCTGCGTATTGGTTCCCGCCGTCACCTTGCACGGATAGGACCCGAGGCGCATTGTACCCCCCTTATCCTCAACATCAACTTGTGACAGCATCAGGTCAATCACTGGATGCTTTGTTTCCTGATTAAATTCCGAGCTGTTTGCATCTGTCATGCCGCATACATGGCGAGCAAATTCAATGACCGCGCACTGCATACCAAGGCACAACCCAAGAAATGGTATCTTGTTTTCACGGGCGTATTGAATCGCCCGGATCTTGCCTTCGACACCGCGATCACCAAATCCGCCAGGAACCAGAATTCCCTTACAGCCAGAAAACACCTCATCAAAATCCGTACCGTCCGCTTCAATTTCTTCTGCATTTACCCACTGAATTTTGACTTCGGCATCATTAGAAATTCCCGCATGATGCAGGGCTTCCGTCACTGATATATAGGCATCTGGAAGTTCCACGTACTTGCCAACTACAGCAACTTTAACCTTTTTGGACGGATGATTGATTTTGTAAACCATCTTTTCCCAATCATCCATCTTCGCTGGGCTGTAATCCATATTGAGTTTATTCAATACGATTTTATCAAGGCCTTCTTTCTGCATCATCAACGGCACTTCATAAATCGTTGATGCTGTGCGATTTTCGATAACCGCATCGGTATCAACATCACAGAATAAAGCCAGCTTGTCCTTCATTTCCTTGGAAATTGGTTTGTCTGCACGGCAGACAAGAATATCCGGCTGAATGCCAATGCTGCGCAATTCTTTTACACTGTGCTGCGTCGGCTTTGTCTTGAGCTCACCGGCTGCCGAGATATAGGGTACCAACGTCACATGAATATACAGAACATCATTTTTTCCGACTTCTTTTTTCACCTGACGAATTGCTTCCATAAAGGGCAGACTCTCGATATCGCCAACCGTTCCGCCAATTTCAGTAATGACAACTTCCGCATCATCCGCCGAAGCGACATCATAGACTCGCTGCTTGATTTCATTGGTAATATGCGGGATCACCTGTACCGTGCTACCAAGATAATCTCCCTTGCGTTCCTTATTCAACACAGACCAGTATACCTTGCCCGCTGTGATATTCGATCCTTTGGTCAGATTGATGTCAATAAAGCGCTCATAATGACCCAGATCCAAATCCGTTTCCGCTCCGTCATCAGTAACAAAAACCTCGCCGTGCTGGTATGGACTCATCGTACCCGGATCAATATTGATGTACGGGTCAAATTTCTGAATCGTTACCTTGATGCCGCGACTTTTCAGCAAGCGTCCCAACGAAGCGGCTGTAATTCCCTTGCCCAGAGAAGAGACCCCCCCGCCGGTAACAAAAATATACTTTACCATGTAAAAATCCTCCTATAAATCATCCTTTGTGCTCCCCATTTTATGATAGAAATTATCCAGCTCAAACTAAAACACATTCGGCTATTATACCTTTTTTAAAACCGTAAAGCAAGCGCATTTTTACTTTTTCGTCTATTCCTCTTCCTGAATCCCTTCCAGAAGTTTTTCCCGGCGACGGCTTGTCGTTTTCGTCTTAGTACCTGTCGTCTTCGTAGTTGTAGTCGAAGTAGTGTGTGTGCGCTTAACTTCCGGCGGATTCCATTCGGTAAGGCCCCACATGCTCTTGCCGGCATGCTGAAAACGGCTATCTACATTGATCAGTGTATACACTTCGGCAATTGCCCCCGACAGTGATTGCACCGGTTTATGCGTCTTGTCAATGACCTCCATCACAAGATCCTTATAATACATGGTTTCCCCTTTTTGTGATAACACATAATAAGCCACATCTACTTCTGAACTGTTTAAAAAATCCAAGCTTAAAACTCCTCTCAAAATATCTGCTTTTATCTATTCATCTCTATAAATAGTTTACATTTTTTCCGGTGCGCTGATACCGAGAATCCCCAGCGAATGCCGGATCACACTGGCCACGGCACCAACAAGTGCCAGACGTGCCTGTGCCAGCTCCGTATCCACACCCATGATCCGGCAACGATTATAGAAGCTGTGGAAATCACTGGCAATTTCATGTGCATAGCGGGCAATGCGGTGCGGCGCCCGCTCACTGGCAGCATAGGCGATCTCATCCCCATAGGCTGCCATCTTTTTGATTAGGATAATTTCCGACTCGTCCGTCAAGAGTTCAAGCTTTGGCCGAGCCGCCATCGTCAGACCAGACTCAGCTGCCTGACGGAAAATGCTGCAGATGCGTGCATGGGCATATTGAATGTAATATACCGGATTTTCATTTGACTTCGACTTTGCCAGATCAAGATCAAAATCGAGCTGACTATCGAGAGAGCGCATAATGAAGAAATATCTTGCTGCATCTGTTCCTACCTCTTCGATAAGCTCAGCCAAAGTTACACTTTGACCCGTGCGTTTTGACATCTTGACGAGCTCGCCATTGCGGTACAGACTAACCATCTGCAGCAGCATGACTTCGAGATCATCTGGATTATAGCCAAGAGCCTTGACAGCCGCCTTAACCCGGCAAATATAGCCATGATGATCGGCACCCCATATATTGATAACTTTATCAAACCCGCGGACAAACTTGTCGCGATGATACGCGATATCAGCCGCCAGATATGTCGGCACACCGTTATCACGAATGACAACGCGATCCTTATCATCACCATAAGCTGTCGACTTCAGCCACAACGCTCCGTCTTGTTCATATACATTGCCATTTTTCTGTAAAAAATAGCAGGCCGCTTTTACCGCTTCCGGATGCAGTGTGCGTTCACTGAACCAGACATCGTGCTCGACATTAAATGCTGCCAGATCTTCTTTCAAAGCCGCCAGCTTTTCCTGCAATGCGACCTCCTTAAAGACTTCCAGCCGCTCTGGTGCCTCAAGCTTCAGGTAAGCATCGCCTGATTTCTTGATAATTCGTTTGGCTGTATCGACGATATCCTGCCCATGATAGCCGTTTTCCGGAAACTCGGCCGGCTGCCCGAGCAATTCCAGATAGCGGGCGTTTACGGAAGCTGCCAAATTATCAATCTGATTTCCGGCATCATTGATGTAATATTCGCTTGAAACATCATAGCCGGCAGCCCGCAGAAGATTGACCAGTGCACTTCCGGCTGCAGCCCCGCGGCCATGGCCGACATGAAGCGGACCGGTCGGATTCGCACTGACATATTCCACCTGGATTTTAGGCGGATTTTCCTGTTTGAGGTTTCCGTATTCACTTCCGGCAGCAATAATTACTGCCAATTGATCGTAAATAACATCCGATTTAAGATAGAAATTGATAAATCCCGGACCAGCAATTTCTGTTTTTTCCAACCATTCCCCCTGCAGCCGGGCCGCAAGTTCCTCGGCAATCTTACGCGGGTTCATCTTATACGCCCGCGCTGCCTTCATGGCAAAGCTTGTGGCAAAATCGCCAAACTCCTTCTGCGGTGGTACTTCAAGGATGATTTCCGGGCACTGGTCTGGCGGGAAAACTCCTTCTGCTACTGCCTGCTCGACAGCTGCCGCAATCCCTTTAAGCAATGTTTCTTTGATATCCAAAACAAAAAATGCCTCCTGTTCAATTTAAATTTTTATTTTCCGTCTGATCAGCGCAGATATCAATCCGCAGCGTATTACTGCTCTGCCACTGCCCATTGATCGAAAGATCATAATTTATACTGATATTGCCTGAGATCGAACCATAGACAATATCGATATCTTTTGTCTTTATGGATAAGTTCAATTCCCCGTAAGGCGTCTTGTAAATGCTGGCACTCTCCTCAGCTTTGGCAAAATACTGTTCCTGCACAACGGCCCCTTGCCGCAGCAGCGTCAGCGAGTCATCTGCTATTTTCAGCAATGTTGACGTTCCCTGCTCTCCACTGAGACTCGTATCTTCATATAAAACGTAATTCATGCCATTGCGGCAGTAATGCTTCCCCTGTGCCACCATTTTTATGCTGTTTTCCTCGCCGGCAGCATCCTTCTGTCTACCAATGACGGTGACAATTACTTTGTTCATTCTTTCTGCTCCTTAAAAATGCACTATGTTACATTATATCGTAAGGGTTTCAGATTGCCAACCAGAATTTTTCCTGCCAGCAGATAAGGGGCTCCGGCCAAAAAAATTGACCAGAGCCCCTTATTTCGGTGCTAGTTTTTCAGCTGAACTGTATATTTCTCAATGAGTTTAACCGGCCGATAACTTTCCTTGGCCTTGCGCAGTCCCTCAATACCCATGTCTTCTTCCCTGTTTATAAATTCCATATCTGCCCAAGCATCAGCAACAAAGCTTTGATTGATGGCCGGATAGGCCCCCCGAATTTCAGGATCGGCTTTTTCGACATGAATCACAGCGGTATCCCGGTTGAGCTGTTCACCAAAAGTAAAGGCCACCACACGCTTACCAATAAGAATTGCCCCACCTTTAAGCCGCAGCTCCGAAAAATGATTGAGTACTTCGATGATCGCCTCGCGTTCGGCAGCAATAAACGGATCATCCGCTGCCTCCTGGCTGTGCTTTCGGTACCAGCCATTGATGGTCAGCTTGCACTGCAAAATGATTTCCTCTGTAATCGGCTGATATTCAGCTTCTGGATATGTCTTATGAAAACTATTTAGATGATTTTTTTTTGCATGGAATTTCCTGCCGGCCAGTTTAATCAGATCCTCGCTGCGGTAAACATAGTCAAAATCATCCCGGTTGGCACTGAGCACAAACTCTGCCTGCAAATATTTTTTGAACTGGTCCGCCATCGCAGCATCGATTCCTGACATGGAAAATTCCTTGCCCTGTTTTTTAAAATACTCCAGCCAACGGCTTATAGCCCCTTCCATCTTCTCGCTCGGACCAAAGGGCTGCAGGGCAAACTCTTTTCCCTCCCACTGTGCCTTCATATAGAGGACCCCATCCTCGACCGTCCACATAATATTATAGGCTCGCCGCCACATAAACAGATTCGTAAAATTAAAATGGGCATTTTCATAATAACGCGTTTGAAAAAAACCATCGATAATTTCTTTATCACCCTGCTCTAATTCTTTAAAATTTATAACCTTCACGCTCCCATCAAGCAATAATAATTCTCCGCTACTTCTCATTCATTATAGCAACAATTATCTGTGAGAGCAAGAATTCTTATCATTTTTGTCGGATTTAATTTATCATCTGCCGTTTAAGCCGCCAGCTTTCTTTCCGTCTGATTCTCTCTATTACATACTCTTTTTTACACTATCAGCCTAAAAAGTAGGCGGTGTGACTACCCACAGCACACTCGCTTTATTTTTGCCTGAATTTACCAGATAGTGCTCAGCATTCGGTGCAAAATAAAAACTTTCTCCCTTTTGTACTCTGTACTGCCTGCTGCCCAGATGCAGCAGTACCGTACCACTGAGCACATAACCAAACTCCTCCCCTTCATGGGGCGGTTGCAGTTCCGTCCGTCCTTCTGGTTGCAGCGTCAGATATATCGGCTCCATTGCATTTTTCTGGGCATTGGGGATTAGCCATTTGACCTGCCCCCCCAGTACCTCATCTTCTTTGACAAACACGTCCGTTGGCTTAAAGATAATTTTTTCATCCTGCCCGGCTGCAAAAAAATCGCGCAGGTTAGACCCCAGGCACTCGAGAATATCAACCAATGTAGCAATCGAGGGAGATGTCAGTTCCCGCTCAACCTGTGAAATAAATCCTTTTGACAATTCGCAGCGATTCGCCAGTTCTTCCTGGGTCAGGTTCTTTTGTACACGCATTCTTTTAATTTTTTCACCAATTTTTTCCATATATATCCTTCTCAAAATTCTTTTAGCCAGGTATTTTATCTTTGCATAATGAACAGCAATAAGAGGAGCGTCCCCTTGGTCCATTGCTGGACAAAAGCCCCCTCCTCTTATTTTATAGTACCTGTTCAATTATTTGTAATATCTGACACCGGCGTCAAATATCTGCTGATCCTTGTGCCCCGGAATATTAACTCCCACATTCTCGCCCATGCGTTCAGAATGCCCCATTTTCCCGAGAACGCGGCCATCCGGGCTCGTTATGCCCTCAATCGCATCAACTGAACCATTGGGGTTAAATGGTATATTCAGGGATGGATTACCAAGTTCATCGACATACTGCGTCGCAATCTGTCCGCGAATGCGCAGTTTAGCTATGATCTCCGGTGAAGCGACAAAGCGTCCCTCCCCATGGGAAACGGCAATCGTATGCACATCACCAACCGTGACATTATTGAACCATGGCGACAGATTGGATACGACCTTGGTATTGACCATGCAGGAAACATGGCGACCAATCTGGTTATGGGTAAGGGTCGGCGCATCAACCGTCAGATCGGTAATTTCGCCATATGGCACGAGACCTAGCTTAATCAAGGCCTGGAAACCGTTGCAGATACCAAGCATCAGCCCGTCCCGTTTCTGCAGCAGATTCATTACGGCCTCTTTAATCCGCGGATTGCGGAACATCGCCGCGATAAACTTACCAGAGCCATCCGGCTCATCACCGCCGCTGAATCCCCCCGGCAGCATGACAATCTGAGATTCGCTGATGCCTTTAACTATTGCGTGTACCGACTGCTCTACTGCCTGCGGCGTCAGATTACGGACAATGCAGGTCGAGGCCTGTCCACCGGCGCGTTCAAAGGCCCTCACAGAATCGTATTCGCAGTTCGTTCCCGGAAAGACGGGAATAAAAATTCGCGGCTTTGCATAAGCTGCCTGGGCCACTGTTTTATTGCCCTGTTTATACGTCACGCAGCTTGCCTGTTTGGTATTTTCCCGCGTCTGGGTAGGAAAAATCTTTTCCAGGACCGCACCATATGTCTTTTCTGCCTTGGCAATGCTGATAACGGCCTTACCGCAGATGATGTTCGGAACCTCGACCGTACGCCCAAGTTCATAATACCCCGTCCGGGCAAGAATTTTCGACACATCGGTGTTTTCTGCCACTTCGAGCAAGATCATGCCGTAATTACAGCCAAAAAGTTCTTCCCGACGCAGCTCCTTACTGAAGGAGAATCCAATGCCATTGCCGAGACACATCTTGGTAATAGCAGCCGCGATACCGCCGCCGCGAACACTTTGCGCTGCAAAAACTTTTTTTGCTGTGATCAGTTCACTGATCTGCGAAAAATTCTTCTTGAGCTTATCAAAGACCGGCAGGTCATACACATCTCGCGGTGCCGGCACAGCGTAAACCTTATTGCCAACCATTTTAAATTCCGGCGAAACCGCATTGCCGGCATGCATGACATCAACGGCAAAGGCGATTAGTGATGGCGGTACATTGAGATCTTCAAAGGTTCCGGACATTGAATCCTTTCCTCCGATTGCCGGGATTTCAAATTCATGTTGAGCCCACAGAGCCCCGAGCAATGCACTGAAAGGTTTTCCCCATTTTTCACTATCCTTGCCCAGACGCTCGAAATATTCCTGTAGCGTCAGACGAATTTTATCATAGCGCCCACCGAGGGCGACCATTTTAGCGGCGGCTTCCACTACGGCATAAACCGCGCCATGGAACGGACTCCATTCTGACAGATACGGGTTGAAACCGTAGGTCATTGCCGTAGCCGTCGTAGTCTCTCCGTCCAGCACCGGCAGCTTAGCCACCATGCCTTCTGCCGGTGTCAGCTGCTTTTTACCGCCAAACGGCATCAAGACCGTATTGGCTCCAATGGTCGAATCAAAGCGCTCCGCCAGACCTTTCTGGCTGCAGATATTGAGATCCTTTAGATTTTCCAGCCAGGCAAGTTCAAGATCACTGCCACATTTTTTTACGCCTTCCGGGATCTGCTGGAAATAGCCGTTCTTGTCATCCGGTTGCTTCACCGTGATGCTGACATGCTGTTTGACGCCGTTGGTATCGAGGAAGTCGCGGCTGAGATCGACAATTGCCGAATTACGCCAGTTCATGCGCAAACGACGATCTGCTGTCACCACAGCTACCTGCGTCGCCTCAAGATTTTCTTCCTGCGCATATTTTATAAATTCCGCTTTATTTTCTTTGGCAATTACGACTGCCATGCGTTCCTGTGATTCAGAAATTGCCAGTTCTGTACCATCCAGTCCTTCATACTTCTTCGGTACCGCATCGAGGTCAATCCGCAAGCCTTCGGTCAGTTCACCGATAGCAACCGCCACGCCGCCAGCGCCAAAATCATTACAGCGTTTGATCATTTGGCTTACTGCCGGATTGCGGAATAAGCGCTGAATTTTGCGTTCTGTCGGCGGATTCCCTTTTTGCACTTCTGCTCCGCAGGAAGTCAGCGACTCCTGCGTATGTTCTTTTGATGATCCCGTTGCTCCGCCGCAGCCATCACGTCCGGTGCGCCCGCCAACGAGGACAATCACATCACCAAGCTTTGGCACTTCGCGCACGACATTGCACTTTGGCGCAGCGGCGATCACGGCACCAATTTCCATGCGTTTGGCAGCAAAGCCTTCATGATATATTTCAGTGACCTGCCCGGTGGCAAGCCCGATCTGATTTCCATAAGAGCTGTACCCTGAGGCAGCGCCCAAGGTGATTTTTTTCTGGGGCAGTTTCCCCGGCATCGTTTCCGAAACCTTGCGGCGAGGGTCCGCAGCTCCGGTCACTCGCATCGCCTGATAGACATACGAACGTCCCGACAACGGATCACGAATGGCCCCGCCAAGGCAGGTTGCCGCCCCGCCAAAGGGTTCAATTTCTGTCGGATGGTTGTGGGTTTCATTTTTAAACATGACCAGCCATTCTTCATTTTCACCGTTGATTTCCGCATTGACGACAATGCTGCAGGCATTGATTTCCTCAGATTGATCGAGGTCATCAAGCTTTCCCTGCTTGCGCAGTGATTTCATGCCCATTACAGCAATATCCATCAATGTGATATCACGCTGTTTATCGCCATAAACATCCCGGCGGTCTTCAAGGTAGCGCTCATAGGCCTGTTCTAGCGGTGATGAGAAGTAGCCTTTTTCAATATCAACCAAATCGATTGCTGTTGTAAAAGTGGTATGGCGGCAATGATCGGACCAATACGTATCGATTACGCGGATTTCAGTAATCGTCGGGTCTCTTTTTTCCGTATCACGAAAATATGACTGGCAAAATCGCAGATCTTCAAAGCTCATCGCAAAACCGCGCGCATCCATAAACTCCTGCAGCTCTGCTTCGCTTTTTTGGCCAAAGCCGGTCAGCACTTCTACATCCTGGGGCAATTCCGCGGTAAGATTCAGCGTTTCTGGTTTCAACAGGGAAGCCTCACGGCATTCAACTTCATTGATGCAGTATGCTTTGATTTTGACGAAAGTTTCCTCATCGATATCGCCGACGAGAATAAGTACCTTGGCGGTAGCAATTACCGGACGTTCTTTCTGTGTCAGAAGCTGCACACACTGCGCTGCGGAATCCGCTGTCTGGTCGTATTGCCCCGGCAGATATTCCACCGCAAATACGCGGGAATTCGGGAATTCCGGCAGTGTTTCATCGTAAACCACATCGACTGGCGGTTCAGAAAATACGATGCTACGCGCCTGGTTATACTCCTCGTCACTCAGGCCTTCAATATCATAGCGCTGAACAATGCGCACCGTCCGCAGATTCGTCAGGCCGAAGCTCTCCCGCAGATCAGCACATAAAGCCTGTGCTGGTATATCAAAAAATCCCTGGCGCTTTTCTACAAAAATTCTTCTTACAGTCATGAAATTCCCCAACCTCCAAAATTTTATTCACTGCTGACGCAGCCCTTATCTATTTTTCTAAACAGCTGACCGCGATCTTTACAACTACTTTGATTACCGGGCTGGCTCCATCCACCATACAGCAGGGACGATGGACATCCTGCGGATATAAAACGGCAAACATTCTTTCCGTCAACAGGACATTGCTTTCCGGCAGCAACTTTTTGTAAAAGACCAGATCTTTTGCTGCGTCATACGTCTGATCAATTTCGAGATCCGGTGCGGCAACACACCAGCCCAGATATTCCGAGCCCTTAACCACATACTGGATATCTATGTATTTTTCATGCGCTTCAGGGCGACATTCATCACTGCAACGCGTCTGGTAATGCTGGAGTGTGGCATACATGGCATCACCGTCAATTTCATATCTTCCCGGCTGCAGTTTGGTAAAGTCAGTCTCCCGCAAAAACTGCAGTCCGCGCTTAATTGCCGGCGGATACGAGTTAAACTCGTCAGCAAGTTTGTCAATATTTCCGATAATCATGAATATCGCCCCTTTACTTTAATCATATTGCAAATTGTCAAAAAAAATACCCTTGCAATATCATTTGCCTGTATGTTATTATTTTATACAAATATACACATATACGCAATGATTGAGGAAGTACAAATTTAAATTCTTTTCAGAGAGACGATGGTCGGTGCGAATCGTCAGAATTGAATTTGGAAAGCTGCTCAGGAGCTGCGGGCTGAAACCCTGGGAGTAAGCCTTGCCGTAAAGCCGGCGTTAACGGCCTCGAGTGAGCATTTTGCTAACTAAGGTGGTACCACGGGAACATTTGTCCTCGTCCTTTTCGGACGCGGGCTTTTTTATTTTCCCATTATAGCATATTCTTCACAGCCCTGCTGTGAAAAGAAATCATGAGGAGTGAGTTTTATGCGAGAATTACTGGAATTACTGGAACACGACGCCCGCCGCCCGGTCCAAGAACTGGCGGCCATGCTGCACCGTTCCGAATATGAAGTTGAACAGCAGATGAAAAAACTCGAAAAGGACCGCGTGATCTTAAACTATACGACCTTCATCGACTGGGAAAAATTTGGTGATGATAAGGTAACCGCCATGATCGAAGTCAATGTGTCACCGCAACGTGAAGTTGGTTTTGACGCCATCGCCGAACGGATCTATCGTTTTGAAGAAGTACGTTCTGTCTTTTTGATGTCCGGCAGCTATGACCTGCTGGTCATCATCGAGGGAAAATCCCTGCGCGATATCGCCAACTTTGTCGCCAAGCGACTGTCAACCATTGAAGGTGTTATTTCCACCCGCAGCCATTTCATGCTTAAACCTTATAAAAAAGATGGCGTGATCCTCAATGACAAGGAACGTGATCGCAGGTTGGTGGTTTCGCCATGAACTGGGAAAATCGTCTCTCAACAGCCGTAAACGACCTGGCCCCCTCCGGAATCCGTAAATTCTTTGATATCGCTGCCGAAATGGAGGATGTCATTTCTCTCGGTGTCGGCGAGCCTGATTTCATTACCCCCTGGGCAATCCGCGAAAGCTGCGTTTATGGCCTTGAACAGGGCTTTACCGCCTATACCGCCAATCGCGGTCTGCTGGAGCTGCGCCAGGAAATTGCCGCTCTCTACAAGCGAAATTTTAATACCACGTATGACCCGGCTGAAGAAATTCTTGTGACCGTCGGCGTCAGCGAAGGACTCGATCTTGCGATGCGGGCCATCGTCAGCCAGGGGGATGAAGTACTGATCCCGGAACCCTGCTATGTCTCCTACAAGGCTTGCGTCACGCTGGCCGGCGGCGTCCCGGTCCCGGTTGCCGCAAAAATAGACAATGATTTCCGCATCACAGCGGCCGAACTCGAAGCGCAGATCACGCCCAGAACAAAAGCTCTGCTGATCGGCTACCCCAATAATCCGACCGGGGCGGTGATGTCACGCCTCGATTTACTTGAAATCGCTGATCTGGCGGAAAAATATGATTTAATTGTAATTTCCGATGAAATTTACGGCGATCTGACTTACGGCGGCATGGAACACACCTGTTTTTCCTCCCTGCCCGGCATGAAGGACCGTACAATTCTGCTCAATGGATTTTCCAAAGCCTATGCCATGACCGGCTGGCGAATCGGCTACGCCCTGGCAAATCCCGTCATCATCGCCGCTATGACAAAAATCCACCAGTATACCATGTTGTGCGCTCCGATCACCGCCCAGATAGCTGCTGTGGAGGCCCTTCGTCACGGAGAAAAATATATGAAGAATATGGTGTCAGAATATGATAAGCGGCGCCGGCTGATTTATGATGGTCTGCAAAAAATCGGGCTGTCCTGTTTCGAGCCTAAAGGGGCCTTTTACATCTTCCCCTGCATCGAGAGCACCGGGATGACCTCTGAGGATTTCGCTGAAAAGCTGCTGCACAGCGAGCATGTAGCACTTGTTCCGGGAAATGCGTTCGGCTCTTCCGGCGAAGGCTTTGTCCGCTGCTCCTATGCAACCTCTGTTGCCAATATCTCAGAAGCTCTGGTCCGCATGGAAAACTTTCTCCGACATCACCGGAAAAAATAGACCTTACGTATTTTTCGCATATATAAAAGGCGTTCATTGCTTCTTGGCAATGAACGCCTTTTTCTCTTTACTACGCTTTACTTTTTACAAGGGAACTATACTGCCGTCATGCAACAGATAAATATAACATTCCTTGATCGGCCGCTTCAATATTGCCATGGCTGCTTCACGATAAAGTTCGAGCTGCAATTTATATTTTCCCCGAATCAAATCCGGCTCCGTCCGCTTATCGGTCTTATAATCCACCAAAACCATCCCGTCATCTTCGTCAAACAGCAGGTCGAGGACTCCCTGAATGAATATTTTCTCCTGTTCATCGGCAATTTCCGGATAAAAACGCTTTGCGGGGATCATTCGGCTAAAGGCCAGCTCTCGCCTGACTTTTTTTGCCTGTCTCAACCTCAATCCCAGCGGCGAAGCAAAAAAAGCTGCAACCTTTGCAACCGGAACAAGTTCGATCTGGTCGCTGAGCAGCACTTCGCGCGCTGCTAAATGAAGAAGCTGCCCACGGATCCCTGCTGGGCTGAGATCGCCGTTTAGATCAAGATGCTGCAGTACCCCGTGCACCAAAGTCCCGTATTCACCGGAACTGAGGCCCTGCGTTTCCTGAATAAATCGGGGCCGAAGGCTCAGCGCTCTTTTGTCAAACAGATGCGCGGCACTGCCGTCGAGGCTTTCAAACCTCCGCTTGGCCTCACTGACGGAAAGTTTAGCCGGAACCGCCGCGGCCCCATGTGGATATTGCCATGCAAGACGCGGCCAAACCCATTTTTCATTTTCCGTCGCTGGCATTTTCTCACCAGCAGCAACAGCCGCCAACAATACCGGCACTACTTTTTCCGGCCGCACATCACGGTTAAGGGTCCCCGCCGCCAGAACTTGTACCTGCCACTGCGATGTGTCCGGATAATTTATTTTATAATGCGGTCGTTGGCTCTGGGCCAAGGCCCGCAAGGCACCACCGTCCGCGTGGCGTGCAACCGCCGGAGCAATCCAATCAAGATATGTCTTGGCATCGGCAATCATATGATCCGGCAGTAGAACATCGCTCGAAGATATTTGCCGGCACCAGCTTTCAGCTTTTTCCGCCAGATGTTTCACCGAACCGACCAGCACCAGTTTTTCCCGGGCCCGGGTCAGAGCCACATACAAAACGCGCAGCTCCTCGGCCTTATTCTCTCTGCCCAGCTGGCAGGCAAGCGCCTGGCGGGCAAAGGTCGGATAGCGCAACGAAAGCTCCTGGTCAATGACATAAGGTCCCAGGCCGTATGTTTTATGAACCAGCAGAACTTCCTGCTGATCACGCAGGTTAAACGGCTTGCCAAGATCAGCGACAACGACAACCGGGAACTCAAGACCCTTGCTCTTATGAATGCTCATAATTCTCACGACATTTTCGCTTTCACCCAAGGTACGGGCAGCAGCCAGATCCGTACCACTGTTTTGCATCTTTTCTACAAAGCGCAAAAAGCGGAACAGGCCGCGAAAATTCGTCTGCTCATATTCGCCAGCCCGATCATAAAGCATCCGTAAATTAGCCTGGCGCAGCAGTCCCCCCGGCATGCCGCCGACATAATCATAATAACCGGTGTCAGCAAACAGGCGGCGAATAAGTTCCGGCACGCTGGCGCGCCGGGCCAAATTGCGCCACTGCCCCAGCTGCTGCAAAAAAGCTGTGACCTTATCCTTTAACTGCGTTTCCAGTGAATTTTGCGGCGATGAGGCCGCCAGTAAGGCCCCAAACAAATCACCGTCTGCCACTAGCCGAATTTCAGCCAGATCGGCGGCTGTAAGTCCAAGAATTGGTGAATACAGCACCGCCGCCAGCGCAATATCCTGGCGGGGATTGTCAATAATATGCAGCAGTGACAGCATAACCTGTATTTCAGTTTCCTGAAAATATCCGTCATCGGCAGCCGCATAAGCTGGTATATCCTGCTCCCGCATGCTTTCCAGCAGCACGGATGCCTTGCCCTTGACCGAACGCAGCAAAACAACAATATCCCGCCAGGCCAGCGGCCGGTAAATTTGCCGCTGCTTGTCAAATACCTGTGCCCCCGACTGCATCATTTCCTTTAATTTATGGGCGATATGACGGGCTTCCAGGGCAAAACCGCTCAAATCCTCCTGCGCCTCATCCGCTGGCATCGCAGCCCGGTCTTCATCACTAAGTGCCGCATCATCGGCATCAATTAGATCCAGTTCAACGCTTCCGGCCAGACTGCAGCCCTCACATTTTGGATAATCAGGCCCCGAATGAAGTTCTTCCGCCCTGCCATAAGGAAGTTCGGCAATGTTTTCCGACATCACCTGGGCAAAGATAAAATTAATCGCTGCCAAAATTTCAGGACGGCTGCGAAAATTCTGCGCCAGGTCTATGCGCTCACACTCCGCTGCCTGACAGGGATATTCACGATATTTGCGCAAAAACAGCTCTGGCTCGGCTAGGCGGAACCGGTATATGCTCTGTTTGACATCACCGACAAGAAAAAGATTCGGCTTATCCTTTTTACGGACCAGGGATAAAATAGCCTCCTGTACGCCATTTGTATCCTGATATTCATCGACCATAACCTCGCAATACTTATCCTGGAGCGCCTTGGCTGCCGGTGAAGGCAGCAGTTGCTCCGGAGTTGATCCCTCCGCCAGCAAAATCTGTAAGGCAAAATGTTCCAAATCATTAAAATCCAGCACGGCCTTTTCCGCTTTTGCCTCGGTAAAGGCCTGACTAAATTGCGCCGTAAGCGAACAGATTGTCTGCATTTGTGAACCCGCCGCTCGCAGATCTTCGAGAAGTTTTGGTTCGTCGGTCAAAAAATAATTTTCTTTAACTGCACTGATCCGATCCTTTATTTTCTGCCTTTTCTTTTTAAAAATTTCTTTAATTTCCTCATCCGTATCCTTTGGAGCACGCAGCGTAGCAAATTTTGCTCCGTAAACGGCTGCTTGCAGCTCCGGCCATGGCCGTTTGAGCTTTTGCTGCAAATTTTCTATGAGCTCACGGTCTTGTTGGAGTACCGGCAGGTAAAAATCGCAAGCCAGATCATCGGCCAGCTCCAGCAGCTCGTGACAAGCGTCCTTACAGGCGGCAAAGGCAAGTGTAAGCTCTCGCTTTACCGGCCCCATCCACAATGTCTGCTCCAGAGAAATCCCCTCCGGCAGCAAAAACTGCTGCGGCAAAGATGCCAGCCAATTTTCCGGAAACGGCTGGCTGCAAGCATACTGATACAGCTTCAGCACGATATCATACAAGACCTCATCGCTGCGCTCGCTGCCATAATCATCAACAAAATCAAGGAATTCGGACTCTGCCGAGTCGTATTTTATTGCAAACAGCGATTCAAGAACATCGTGCCGGAGCAGTTCCATTTCCTGTTCACTGGCCAGTCGAAACTTGGGATCAATATCAAGCTGATGAAAATTCTGGCGAATAATGCTCTGGCAAAATGCATGCAGCGTTGAAATAGCGGCTGCATTCATCAGTACGAGCTGGCGCTCTAGATACTGCGCTCCCGGATTCGTCTCAAGTGCAGCCTGAATAGCTCGGGCAACGCGCTCTCGCATTTCTGCAGCGGCCGCATTGGTAAAAGTAACGACCAGAATTTCATCAATATCACACTGCTGGTCCAGTAGACGACGAATAATACGCTCAACGAGCACAGCCGTTTTCCCCGATCCCGCCGCTGCTGCGACCAGCAAATTTTTATCATAAGTTGTAATTGCTCTTAATTGTTCTTTAGACCAGGGCATGATCCAACCTCCTCGCTGATGGCCTGCATGATATCCTCTTCTTTTATTTTCTTCAGCTGTCGATACGTAGTGCCGGGTATAAGCAGATCAAATTGGCATACCGGACGGTACGAGCAGTAGGTACAGGCCTCCTTCTGCGCTGCCAGCCGGTACGGACGGGCCGTTGTATCGCCATTTAAAATCTGCCGGCCGGTATTTTTCAAAACCCCGTCTATATGCATCATCAGCGCCGCAAAATCTTCTCCGCTTTTGACCTGACTGCGGCTAGACTGATAGATTGTCCCGTCTGCTTTCAGCGATACCTTGATAAATTTCGCAGCCATATCAATCTTTCGAATCACTTCAGGGTCCGCCAATACCCACCCGGGCATTTTCATTAACTTACTGACTTTTTCTTCCGCTTCCCCTTTGCTCAAAGGATGACTTTCACTGAGCAAAGGATTCTTCAAAAAGCAGTACAGCATGCCGGCTGGCAAAGATGGCTTCCCTAAAATAGCCGCCGAAGCATTTTTCGCCACCAGCAGGTATGTCATAAGCTGCAGCTGCAGCCCGTAATACACTTCAAGTAAATTCAAATAAGCATTGCCCGACTTGTAATCGATAACAAGAAAATATTCACCGGCCGGATCCGCATCAATCCGGTCAATCTGACCAACAATCTCCAGGCTATATCCATCTTCAAGTTTATAGGAAAGCGGCGCTAGGTCATCCACGCCCCGCCCGAAAGATTTCTCAAGTTCCACAGGCTGAAAATCACTGCCGGCAGAAAACCCGATCAGGCGCTTGACAGCGCGTTCAACTGTCCGTTCGATTCTGCCGAGCAGATGCTGGTATTGCGCTGTACTTAGCAGAATTTCATTTTGCAGCTTTGGGGCCAGCTCGCTGACAATCGCCTGACATATCTGCTGGCATTCCTCCGCCTGCACCGAACTCCAAATGCGCCCCTGCTGTTCCATCTTATCGCCAAAGGCTTTAAGTGATGCATGCAGCAGCAGTCCTAAATCCGGCGGAGCAAAACTAAACTCCTCCCGCTGCCTGAGCCTCAGCCCATACTGGGAAAAGTGCTGAAACGGACAAGCACAAAAACGTTCGAAGCGGGTTACACTGCCCCGCAATCGTTTATTTTTGGTGTAGAGCGCTCGGGCCAGCTCTTTCGGCAGGCGGTCTTGCTGTGCTGTTGCAAACAATCCAGCGATGATCCGCCGTACCAGCGGCTGCAAATGCTCTTTTTCCAGCGCCCAGTTATAGACATCCTGCCAAAACGGACTCAGCTGCTGTTCTTCCCGGTAATGCCGCAGTGCCGCCGCCAGCTTGGCAGTTGCCGTACGCCCACGGGCCACCAGCCGGGCTTCTTCGTCGCCAAAACTCACCAGCGGCACGGCGCGCAGCGAAATCTCCGGCAAAAGCCCCTTCATCCGGCTGACGAGCGGCGACGGCTTGAGTCCGCTTCCTTCGGCGTCTGCGAGCGGGTAAGAAAGCCATAGATATTCACGGGCCAAAGTAAATGCTTTATACAGCTGATATTTTTCGGCAAAATTATCTCCGCTGCTGCCAGCAGCAAGTTCCAGCCCCGCTGCCATAAGCCGGGCCCGTTCCGCATCATTCAACAATCCCTCCGTCTTCGCCCGTCGCGGCATAACGGATTCATTGGCCCCAACGATATAGATCGCGCGCAGGTTTTCAAGACTGTTTTGATCAAAACTGGCAATCGTCACACAATCAAGGCCCGGAGGAATCAAGCTGATCTGCAGCCCGTCAAGGCCGTCATTAAGCACTGCCTCATATTCAGCCAGGGCAAGTTTTTCCCCGCCGCAAATTTCCACGAGCTGATCCTGCAGCTTCATAACATCCTGCCATATTTGCCCATGTTCGCGGGCTTCGGCAAGTTCTCCCACCCGTTCGGCTTCTTTTGCCCATTGTTCAAGTGTCTCCGGCACCTCTAATTCAATCAACAGTTCATAAAGCGCTCTAGTCTGCGCCAGGACATCTTGCGCCCGGCTCAGCTTATCGGCAAAAGACAGCAGCGGTGCCATAACCAGATGACGAATGTGATTGATTTGATCGAGCTGCAGCGCCACCTCTTCGGCCACCGGTTCTTCCTCAAGCGATAAGCGTTTATAATATGTCCAGTCATCCACCATCGTCCAACGCTGTCCGCGAATGCCAAAGGCCAAAACATAATTTTCCAAAAGATCAATTTGCGAGCGAGTCACGGGAAAAAAATCGGTTTTAAAGCAGCGAAACAGCGGTTCATAACGCCAGCCATGGATGGCTTCCAGTGCCGACCGCATGAGCTCAGCCAGCGGATGATGGACACTTTGCCGCTTGCTGTCGCTGAAAAACGGGATTTCATAATCGCTAAATACCGTCTCAACAATATTCTGATAAGCGTCCTCCCGAATGAGCACGCCAATATCGCGCCACCGACAGCCATCCTCCCGGCACAACCGAACGACATCTGCGGCAACGGCTTCGATTTCAAGGCGGCGGTTGGCAGCCTCTACTATAGCCACACCGTCTCGTGCCCTTGCCTTCTGCGCCGGAAAGGCAAACATAGACTGTTCAATATGTCCGAGTGCCGGCCGAAGAAAGCGTTGGCTGGCTGATATTTCGCGCAACTGGCATTCTATCCCCATTTCCCGCGCCATTTGCCTGACTTTTTCGTATGTCTTCCATTGCCGGTGAAAGAGTGCCACCTCCTGCCGGCACTCCTCCTCTGCCGGTTTCTCCAGACAAAGTGTGATATGAACATTCTTCGCCCGCAGCAGCAGTGACGCTAAAATTTTCATTTCCTGCGGATTAAAAAAGACAAACCCGTCAATCCAGACTTCGGCATTTTCCAGCAGTGGTGATGCCGGTATTTTTTCTGCCAGCAGCTCCAGCATATCCTCAGCATCATTATACCGGCCAGCCATTTTTTCATCAAACCCCCGGTATACAGCTGCCAAGTCTTCGAGTTTCCCCCGCAGGGTCCCCGCAGACATTGCCTCGGCGGTAGCAACAAGTGCAGTTGCACTTATACCATAGCTTTTAAATTCCTCAATCATCCCTGCCAGGGATTCAGCAAAATTACGTTGCCGCGCTGCCCGGCCAATCACAGAAAATTTCTCCCGCTGATCAGCAAGAACCCTCGATAATAATAAACGTTTCCCAATATCAGTAATTCGCGGGTAAAGAGCGCCGCCCGTATCCAGCAGAATCTGGCGCGCCAGACGGCGAAAACCAAAGACATAGCTGCGGCTAAAGCCGTCAATGCCGTCACTTCCCGCCAATTCACGTTCAACCTTAAACGTCATGTGTTCCGGCAAAAGCAAAATAAGTGCCGGACCCTCCGGCTCTTGCCGCAGTTTATCGCGCAAAGATTCCAGACAATATACACTCTTGCCGCTGCCAGCCCGGCCAATGACAAATTCCAACAAATCCGTTGCCTCCTAATAAAATAAAATCAACCTACCGTAAAGGCTGCCATACTTCCGTTGCGGCCCTTCGTCACCTCAAGCCGGGCGTCAATCCGCTCCTTGAGCTCGGGGACATGCGAAATAATCCCCACCAGCCGTCCCCCTTTTTGTAAATCAAGCAGGGCTTTAAGTGCCATATCCAAAGATTCCGGATCAAGCGTGCCAAACCCTTCATCAACAAGAATGGTATCAAGATGAATGCCCCCGGCATAGCTCTGTACGACATCCGCCAGGCCAAGTGCCAGACAAAGCGAAGCCAAAAAGGTTTCCCCACCGGAAAGCGTGGCAATCGGTCGGGCATAACCGGTATAATTATCAAAAACTTCTATTTCAAGGCCACCGGCAGCATTTCTGCGCGCCCGTTCATCGGTCGGCTGCAGCCTATATTGGCCACGACTCATGACCTTCAGTCGCATATTTGAGGCATCAATCACATCCACCAACAGTGATTTTAAGACAAACCGCTGAAAAGTCATTCCGTGCACATTTTTGCCGCCGGCCACAGCAGCCAGCGTGCCGATAATCCTGTATCTTGCATCAGAAGCTGCCGATTTTACCGCAAGCGCGTCCAGTTGGTGAATTTTTTGATGCAGCCGCAAGCTTTCAGCTTCTGCCTGCTGCCAGCGTCCATAAGCCTGATTGTAAGCAGCCTGCACCAGCTGCAACTCTTCAGTAATTTTTTGCAGATCCGGCCGTTTAACATCCTCAATCGCCGCCGCCATTTTTCGATTCCCCTCCGTTGCCGCCGCCAACCGGTCATCAAACGCACGGATTCGATTCTTCAGCTCCTCACGCTTTTCATCGCTCCAAGCCGCAGCCAGCTGGTAGTCCGCCAGCTCGATAAACCCGGCGGCCTGGCAGCGCTGCTCAAAATCACCCTGCGAAAGGGCAAGCCGGGCCTGTGCCTGCTTAAACGCCTGCACAGCTGCTTTTTCCGCCGCCATGGCTGCCGCCAAATCCTGATCAGCCTGTTGTTTTTGCCTGCGGGCAGTTTCAAGGGCTTCATAGAGATTTTTTTGCCACTGCCGACTCGTTTGCTGTGCGGCCAGCAGTTTTTTTGAATCCCGGCAATCCTCTGGCAATACATTTTCCCGTTCACGTTCAACGGCCAAAGCTGCCTGGTACTGGCCACTGACCTGCTGATAGCTTTCTGCTGCATTTTGTACCTGCTGCACCTGCAGTTTTTCCGCTATAGCCATTTTTTCAAGTTCCGGCTGTATGAGCTGAATTTCGGTAGCGGCAGCCCCAGCAGCAGCAGCCTCAGCAGTAGTCTTCTCAAGCTCTGCCACTATTGCTGGCAGGGATTCACCCTTACTGCCTTCCTGCCGGCTCTCTGCCAACTGTTTTTCCAGGCTCTCCAGCTTCGCCTTTGCTTCTTCAAAACTACGCTGCGCTGCCATTCTGCTCTTTTCCGTCTCAAGCCGTCGCTGCCCGGCCGCCCGGACTTCAGCTTCCCGGGGAATCAATTGTTTTGACAATGCCGGCTGTGGATGCTTTGTCGCCCCGCACACAGGACAAGGTTGACCGGTTTTTAGGTCCGCTGCCAAAAGAGCTGCCTGCCCTTCCTGAAACAAATGCTGCAGTCGTTCGCACTCTGTTGCCATTTGCTGGTAAAGTTTATCCACTGCCTGAAAATCCGTCTGCCGGCGGGAAAAGATTTCCCGCGAAGCTTGCACCTGCTGTTCAAGTGCCGCCGAAGTCTGTAGC
>Ga0183099_1000702_pt1 | contig 22476 bp, 22 predicted proteins | sample Biomet1_FD_127788 | JGI IMG/M metagenome (GOLD analysis project Ga0183099, IMG submission 127788) | Microbial communities from bioreactor (seeded with anoxic lake sediment) at LBNL, California, USA - Biofuel metagenome 1 | ecosystem: Engineered > Bioreactor > Anaerobic > Unclassified ...
TCCCATACCGAACACAGCAGTTAAGCATTCAGAGGCCGAGGATACTTGGGTGGAAACGCCCTGGGAAAGTAGGAAATTGCCGGTTAAGTAAAGCTCTTGCTGAAAAGCGAGGGCTTTTTTCGTGCGCGAAAATATTTGTGCTGCCGGCAAGCGGCTGCCCGTAGGGAAACAGGGCAAGCCGCAGAAGGCAAATGGGATTCTAGTCGGGCATCATCCGGGAAAGTCGCAAAACTCGCTGCGCTCAGACAATTGCGATTTCCCTCCGCAGCGCATTTGCCTTGCCTGCTTTGTTGCAAAAGTTTTCCTGCGGACAGCCGCTTGCTTTACTTTGTGATTTCTGGGCCAGACGGCTATGTCTCTAGCGTGCAGTGTTGAAAAAGATTTCTTTCCTGTAGGGCATTTGTTATAATGAAAGTAAATTTAAAAAATTGGATGTGAATCAAATGGAAATAGAAAATATCGCGATGATTGGTGCAGGTGCAATCGGCAGCGTCTATGGAAAGTTGTTGCACGATCAATATGGAGAAAAATTTTTCCTTATCGCTGGCGGTGCGCGGCGGGAAAAATTGCAAAACCAAGGCATTTCTTTAAATAGTGCAGTCTATCGGCCTAAAGTTGAAGATCCAGCAGCAAGCAAGAAACGGGTGCAGCTGCTCCTTGTCTGTGTGAAAAATTACCAATTGGATGAAGCGATTCGGGATATGAAAAATTTTGTAACGGCTTCTACGGCAATACTGCCTTTACTCAACGGGGTAACCGCTACGCAGCGCCTGCATGAGGCATTTCCCCAGGCGCATGTCCTTTATGGAGTGTCCGTGGGAATTGATGCTGTGCGGAATGAGACGGGCGTTACCAATACCAATAATGGGTTTATCCAGTTTGGGGATGAGAAGAATAAAATGGAATCGATGGTGGTAGGTGCTGTCAAAGACTGCCTGCTGTGTGCCGGCATAAGGGCACAGGTTTTTGAGGATATGATGCAGATACTCTGGCGGAAATGGATGCTGAATGTCGGTTTTAATCAGGTGTCTGCTTTGACACGGGCCGACTACGGCAAAATGATCGCGGTGCCGGAACTTTGGTCAGCTGTTAAAGCTGCTATGCGCGAGGTTCTGGCAATTGCCCAAAAACTGCAGATCAATGTCAGTGAAGCGGATATTGCTGAAATCAAAAAGATCATTCCAACGATGAATGCAAACGGGAAAACGTCAATGCTTCAGGATGTGGAAGCTAAGCGAAAAACTGAAGTCGATTATTTTTCCGGAACGGTGATTGCCTACGGCAAGCGATTGGATATTTTTTGTCCAGTCAATATAACCTTGTATAATTTGCTTAAAGGCACAGAAGAAGCATATCGCAGTTCCGCTTCAAAGCCGCCGTTCTAAAATATCCAGGCAAAAGAGCACAGCCTTGGCAGTGCTCTTCAAGAATAAATTATAAAGTTTAAAACAGGTTTTGGCAGATATGCTGTCCGGGCCTGTTTTTTTGTTATATAAAATTCATATCAAAATTTTATATGATTTTTATATGAAATATAATATATGCGAAATAATAATCCTAAACAAGATAAAACAAAACAATAAAGATGCGCAACAACGAGTGTAAACAATAAAAATAATGATTTTTTTTATAAAATTAAGCAAAAATTATTAAAATTTTTATTGATTTTTTTTAGGCGTGAGTTTATAATGAAGTTGTTCTAATCAAGATAAAGGAAGAAACATCCAGATTTATATACATAAAATTCACATTATAGTTTAAATTTAGAATATTAATAAAACGTTAAAAAACTGGATTGCTTATTGTAGGAGGAGTTTCTGGTTTTATATAAATTAATTTACATTTGGAGGGAATGCTAAATGGCTGTAATTAAGTTGGGATTTGCACCGACACGGCGCAGTATTTTCAGCGCGCCGGATGCAATTAAGTACCGCGGTTTGACGGCAAAACGACTGACAGAACTCGGTGTTGAATTCATTGATATCACGGATATCAATGAAGAAGGGTTATTGTATGATGATGCTGACCGAATTAAAATAGCAGAAAAATTCAGAAAAAATGGAATTGACGGCCTTTTTTTGCCGCATTGCAATTTTGGCACCGAATATGAGTGTGCCCGCTTGGCGAAGGATTTAAATGTGCCGGTGCTGTTATGGGGGCCGCTCGATGAACGACCGGATGAAAATGGGGTGCGGCTTCGCGACAGCCAATGCGGTCTGTTCGCCACCGGTAAGGTTTTGCGGCGTTTTCGCGTGCCCTTTACGTACCTGACCAACTGCCGTCTGGAAGATCCTGTTTTCGAACGCGGTGTACGGGATTTTTTAGCGGTTTGCAATGTTGTTAAAACTTTTCGCAACATCCGCATCTTACAGATTTCCACGCGGCCAAACGATTTTTGGTCAACGATGTGCAATGAAGGAGAACTTTTAGAAAAATTTAATGTTCAGCTGGCACCGATTCCGATGCCGGAACTCACGGACGCTGTAAAAAAAGCGAAGCGGGAAGGCACGGAAGTGGCAAAGGTTACGGCGTACATCCGCGAGCATATGGAAATAAAAATCAAGGAGGATGAGCTGGAGAATGTAGCTGCTTTAAAAGTGGCGATGAGCCAGCTCATCAAGCAGTACGGCTGTAAAGCTGCAGCCATTCAATGCTGGAATGCGCTGCAGAGCGAACTTGGCGTTATGCCTTGTGCAGCGAATGCCCTGTTGAATGATGAGGGTATCCCGGTGGTCTGCGAAACGGATATTCACGGGGCGATTACCTCGCTGTTGGTAGAGGCCGCCGGCATGGACACGACGCGTTCCTTTTTTGCCGATTGGACGATTCGTCACCCGGATATTCCCAATGGCGAACTCCTGCAGCACTGCGGCCCTTGGCCGATTTCTTTGGCCAAAGAACGACCGAAACTGACCTATCCGCTGGCATTTGACTATCCGGGCAGCATAACGGCGGAAACAAAACATGGCGATGTCACTTTATGCCGTTTTGATGGGGACAACGGCGAGTACTCACTGCTTTTGGGCACAGCGAAAGGCATTGCGGGGCCAAAGTGCATGGGAACGTATTTGTGGGTTGAAGTTGCGAATATCAAGCGCCTGGAAGAAAAAATTGTCACCGGCCCATATATCCATCATTGTGTGGGCATTCATAAAAATATTGTGCCGATTTTATATGAAGCTTGTAAGTACATTGGCATCCGGCCGGATTTATACGATCCGATTGAAGAGTCTGTTAAAGCCTATTTAAGGGGGGAATAACGGTGAATTTAAAACAAAAAGCCTGTGATATCCGGAAAGATATCGTGACCTTGATTCATAATGCCGGCACCGGACATATCGGTGGGGATCTCAGCGTGACGGATATATTGGTTGCACTTTATTATAAACAGATGAACGTATCCCCGCAGAATATCGACGATCCGAACCGCGATCGTTTTGTTTTGAGTAAAGGCCATTCCGTAGAGTCTTTATATTGCATTTTAGCGGATTGTGGTTTTTTCCCGAAGGAAGATCTCAAAAGTTATTCGAAATACGCTTCCAAATACATCGGGCATCCGAACAATAAAGTCAATGGTGTAGAAATGAATACGGGTTCTTTGGGGCATGGGCTTTCCGTGTCTGTAGGCATGGCTTTAGCCGGCCGAATGGACGAAAAATCGTATCGAGTCTATGCTGTTATGGGGGACGGGGAGATGGCAGAAGGATCAGTATGGGAAGCCATCATGGCTGGCAGCCATTATAAACTCGATAATCTGACGGCTTTTGTCGACCGCAATCGGCTGCAGATTTCGGGAACAACAGAAAAGGTCATGTCGCAGGAAAAACAGGAAGAACGATGGGCCGCTTTTGGCTGGCATGTTCTTTCCATCGACGGCAACGATATTGACGAAATCAATAAAGCGATTGAAACCGCCAAACAGACCAAAGGACAGCCGACGGTGATCATCGCCAATACGACGAAGGGCTGCGGGGTATCGCTGATGGAAAACCAAGCGGGCTGGCATCATCGGGTGCCAACGGATGATGAATACGAAGAAGCGATGCGGGAATTGGATCAGAGGAGGGCTCAGTATGAGTAAAATTGCGAACAAGCAGGAAATCTGCAATGTGCTTGTGGAGGAATCGTTGGCAGACAAAGATATCGTCGTGCTATGCAGTGATTCACGCGGCTCCGCTTCTCTGGCAGAATTTGCCAAGCAAAGGCCGGCACAGTTTATTGAAGTCGGCATTGCCGAACAAAATTTGGTCTCAATCAGTGCCGGGCTGGCGAGTTGCGGCAAGAAAGCATTTGCGGTATCACCGGCCAGCTTTTTGAGCACGCGCAGCATGGAACAAGCTAAGGTGGATGTTGCGTACTCGCGGACCAATGTCACGCTTGTCGGCATCAGCGGCGGCGTAAGCTATGGTGCTCTTGGCATGACGCATCATTCGGCAAATGACATCGCTACGATGGCTTCAATTCCCAATATGCGGGTATATATTCCCAGTGATCATTTTCAGACGGGCAAGCTGATCAAGGCGCTGTTGCAGGATGAGGAACCAGCCTATGTCAGAGTCGGCCGCAATGCAGTGGCGGATGTATATGAAGCGGGGAACGTACCTTTTGTTATGGACAGGGCCACGGTGGTGACAGAAGGTCAGGATATAACGATTATTGCCTGCGGCGAAATGGTAAAGCCGGCGAAAGATGCGGCGGCGCTGTTAAAAGCGCAGGGGATTAGCGCGCGGGTTCTCGATATGTACTGCGTAAAGCCGATCGATGAAGCGGCCATTCTCAAGGCGGCGCAAGAAACGAAGGCGATCATTACGGTTGAAGAACATACAAAATACGGCGGCCTCGGATCCATGGTAAGCCAGATCGTCGCGGCGAATTTTCCGAAGAAGGTCATCAACCTGTCTTTGCCGGATGCCCCGGTGGTTACCGGCAAATCGCAGGAAGTATTTGACCATTATGGCCTGAATGCGGCCGGAATCGTAAAAACGGCAATGGAGCTGATCTGATATGCCGAAAAAATATGTATTGGGGATTGATCAGAGCACGCAGGGAACGAAAGCCTTGCTGTTTGATGCAACTGGCGGCTTAATCGCCCGCTGTGACGAGCCCCATGCACAGATCATCAACGAAAAAGGCTGGGTTGAGCATGATCCGGCGGAGATCTTCCAGCATGTGGTCAAGGTCGTTCGGACTGTTGTCGGTAAAGCCGGCATTGCGAAAAATGATATTGCGGCCATCGGCATCAGCAATCAGCGAGAAACCGCGCTGGCCTGGAACCGGCAAACCGGAGAACCAGTGTATAATGCGATTGTCTGGCAATGTGCCCGCGGCGAAGCTATCTGTCAGCGACTTGCCAGGCAGGGGGCGGCAGAGTCGATAAAGGCGGCGACAGGCTTACCGCTTTCTCCGTATTTTTCAGCGGCAAAGCTCGCCTGGATATTGGAAAATATAGCAGGTACGCGAGAACTCATGGAAAAAGGCGACCTGTGCATGGGAACGATGGACAGCTGGCTCGTCTACAAGCTGACGGGCGGCAAAGAATACAAGACGGATTATTCCAATGCTTCCCGCACACAGTTGTTTAATATAACGACTTTGCAATGGGATGAAAGCGTGTGCAGCCGGTTCGGCATAGAGGCAAAAAGCCTGCCGCAAGTATGTGATTCAAATGCCTTATACGGTGCGAGTGATTTTGCTGGATACTTTGATGCGCCGGTTTTGATTCACGCGGTTCTGGGTGATTCACATGGAGCACTTTTCGGGCAGGAATGCCACCATCCTGGCATGATGAAAGCGACCTATGGCACGGGCTCATCCGTGATGCTGAACATTGGAGAAACGCCGGTCTTCAGCCAAAAGGGCTTGGTGACATCCCTGGCCTGGAGCTTTGATGGCAAGGTGAATTACGTTCTGGAAGGCAATATAAATTACACCGGGGCGGTCATTACCTGGCTCAAAGACCAGTTGCAACTCGTTGCCAGCGCAACAGAAACGGCAGAATTTGCGGAAAATTCAAATCCGACAGATAAATGCTATTTTGTGCCGGCCTTCAGCGGGTTAGGGGCACCGCACTGGGACAGCGACGCAACGGCCATGTTTACGGGCATCACCCGAGTGACCGGGAAAAACGAGATCGTGCGGGCCGCGCTTGACTGCATTGCTTACCAGATTACGGATATCGTTCAGCTCATGCGGCAGGAATCCCATATGGACATCCAAGAATTGCGTGCTGATGGCGGCCCGACAAAAAACAGGTATTTGATGCAATTTCAGGCCGATATGCTGGGAATTCCCGTAAGGGTGCCAGAGGCCGAAGAACTTTCTGGCATCGGTGCGGCTTACGCTGCGGGGCTGGCCATTGGTCTCTACGATAGAGTTGAGGTATTTAAGTGCATTCGGCACCAAAAATATCAGCCGAAGATGGCAGAAGCAAGAAAAGAACAGCAGTATACAGGCTGGCAGCGGGCTGTACAACAAACCCTGCAGCATGTATGAAAGGGGATTTAACGGGAGAAATCCTGATGGATCATAGCGTTTTCCAAATAAAATTTTTTAGGGGGAACAATACTCATGAAAAGATTTAAAAAAACGGTAGCCTTGATTTTATCTCTATGTATGGCCGGTGTACTATTCGCCGGTTGCGGCTCGGATACCAAGCCAGCAGAAAAGTCATCCGCGGGGTCTTCTGCTCCGGCTAAAGAGGCGAAAGCCTTGACGGGCGGCGGTTCAAAAATTATTTACATCATCACGCCATCGCATTCCAATCCATTTTTCAAAACCGAAGCCGATGCAGCAACGGCGAAAGCTAAGGCCATGGGCTATGAAGTGAAGACGGTATCCCATGATGACGATGCGACCAAACAGGCAGAGCTGTTCGAAAATGCGATTTCGGATAAAGCCGCCGCCATTATCTGCGATAATGCCGGCGCGGATGCTACGGTAGCTGCCGTGCAAAAAGCGCGCGATGCCAATATTCCTACCTTCCTGATCGACCGTGAAATCAACGGCAGCGGCATTGCGATTTCCCAGATTGTAGCCAACAACTACCAGGGCGCGAAAGCCATTGCGGAAGTTTTTGTGGAAAAAATGGGTGAAAAAGGAAAATATGCCGAACTCATGGGCAAAGAATCCGATACCAATGCAGGTGTTCGTTCCAGTGCTTTCCATGAAGTTATCGATCAGTATTCCGATCTGAAGATGGTTGCCCAGCAGACGGCGAACTGGGAACAAACGGAAGCTTATCAAAAAGTCGAAACGATTCTTCAATCCAATCCGGATATCAAAGGGATTGTCTGCGGCAACGATACGATGGCTGTAGGTGCAGTCGCTGCGATCAAGAATGCAGGCCTTAAAGGCATTGCGGTTGTCGGCGTCGATGGATCGGATGAAGCAGCTGCTGCCATTAAAGATGGCAATATGACGGGTACAGCTTTGCAGCAGGCTGCGCTGATTGCCGAAATGGCAGTACAGCAGGCCGATAAATATCTAAAAGAAGGCAAAACTGGGTTGGAAGAAAAACAGCTTGTAGACTGCATTGCAATCACGGCTAAGAATGTAGATAAACTCAAAGCTTTTGTGTATAAAGAATAGGAAATGATGCAGGTCTGGTTTGCCGGAGGGCTTCGGCCCTCCGCTGCCAGAAAAAATCTTTATTTGGCAGAGAGAATAGGGGTAGTCTAGCGATGAAAAAACGTGCATGTATTACAATGATGGCGTGTTTGCTGCTGATGGTTTCTTTGACCGGCTGTGTAAAGGTGGTACAAATTGGCCACGAAGGAGAGCTTACCGGAAAGGTGGCATTCAATGCCGCCGATAATGTAGCCGGGATTTGGGAGTCACAAGCTATTCCGCAGCTGGAGAAAAAAGCCGTGGATTTGCCGCAGTTTTTGACGGAATCAAATGGTGATTTAAAAGCTTTGGCTGGTAAATATGGCAGGTATTCGATGGGAACGAAAGGCGAACTGAGCTATGTAGTCAAAGGCCAGGGCAAGGTCACGGAAGTCAATCAGGAAAAAAAAGCGGGGTTTATGAAAGTGCAGCTCGACGGTTATGCCGGGCCGATGACGGTGAAATTGCAGATCGGCAGTGTCTATAAAGGATCAGCGGTCCGCGACAGCCTCGATTTCATTAAATATGAAGATTATAAAAACCAGGTCGATTGGGCCAAGGTATCCCAGAGCATCCACGATGTAGTCAACAAGGATATCATCGGCAAGCAGGATGTGCAGGCGATGCAGGGGAAAAATGTAAAATTTGTCGGCTGTTTCAGCGTAGATAAGCCGGATGAACTGCTGATTACACCGGTAGAACTCACTGTGCAGTAGGAGGAGCGGATTATGGCAGAAAAATTTAAGATGCCGGCGGATGTCTGCCTGCATGCAGAAAAAATATCCAAGCTTTATCCCGGAACCAAAGCTCTCGATGAAGTTTCCTTTGATGTCCATACTGGAAAAGTCAACGTTCTGATCGGCGAAAACGGAGCCGGAAAGTCAACGCTGATGAAGATCATTGCCGGTATCGAGCAGGAATCTGCGGGAACTTTGTATATGGCCGGCGAAAAAGTCAGTTTTAAAGATGTCACAGAAGCCAGAGAGCATGGCATCGGCATCATCCATCAGGAATTGAGCCTTTTCCCGAATTTAAATGTCTATCAAAATATTTTTATGTCCCGTGAGCAGACCAAATACAAGTTTGGTCTCGATAATGAAAAACACATCGAACTCACCGAAAAAATCATGCGAAAACTGGAGCATCCGATCAGTCCGCAAGTCATCGTCGGCGATTTGCGGGTAGGGCAGCAGCAGATGATCGAAATTGCCCGCAACCTCGTACAGGACGATTTGAAAATATTGATCATGGATGAGCCAACGTCTTCCCTGAGCGCGCAGGAGGTACAGGTACTCTTTAAGATCATGCGCGAATTGACCGCAGAAGGAATTTCCATTGTCTACATATCGCACCGTCTCGAAGAAATCATGCAGATTGGCGATTATGTGACGATACTGCGCGATGGCAAGTTTGTGGCTTCGTCAGCCGTAACAGAAATTGATATCTCCTGGATTGTCAAACAGATGGTCGGCAAGGGAAAGGTCTATCCGCAGCGACAGGAAAAAATTGACTGGGAAAAACGAGAAAAAGTTCTCGAAGTGGAAGACCTGACTTTGCCGAAAAAAGGCGGCGGTTATCTGCTGCATTCGGTGAACTTTGATCTGAAAAAAGGTGAAATCCTGGGTATTTATGGCTTGATGGGCGCCGGGCGCACGGAGGTCTTTGAATGCATTATGGGGCTGCGGCCGGAGCATACGGGGAAAGTAAAACTGCATGGCCGGGAGCTGAACATACGCAGTGTTTCTGACCAGATCGAGCAGGGGTTTGCCATGGTGCCGGAAGACCGCCAGCGGGACGGACTCGTGCAGACGATGAATATCGCCAAAAACATTTCGCTGTCGAGTCTGAAGAATTATGCCAAGAGCATCTTTTTAAACGATAAAAAAGAAGCTGCCAGTGTAGAGCAGGAAATAAAAGATATCCACATCAAGGTTGCCGATAAGACGCTGCCTATTTTATCTCTTTCTGGCGGTAACCAGCAAAAAGTCGTCATCGGCAAGGGCTTGTTGACGCAACCGGAGATTTTGCTTTTGGATGAACCAAGCCGCGGTATTGACATCGGGGCCAAGACAGAAGTGTTTGAAATCATCCAGCGCTATGCGGAGCAGGGCCTGTCGATCGTTGTGATATCGTCGGAGCTGCAGGAGATCATGGCCATTGCCGACCGGATCATCGTGCTTTCCAATGGCATCAAGACGAGCGAAATGCAAAAAGCAGAAATTACGGAAGACAAGCTGGTGCTGGCCTCGTATAAGGGCCATACGACCGATGGCAAACAGGCATCATGAATTTGTGCTGAAACTGCCTCTAAGCGCCGCAGTGAGAAAGGGAGTATTTTATCGTGAAAATAAAGGACGGGATTTCCATGGATGCAAAGTTAAGTAAAAAACAAGGGAATAATTCTCTGACGATGATGTTGTTAAAAGGGCGCACGCTGATCGTACTGGCGCTTTTATTGGTCTTTTTTAGTTTTGCAACGCCGAATTTCTTATCGACGAATACATTCCTGCTGTTAGCCAAGCATGTGGCCTTATACGGGATTCTGGCCATTGGTATGACCTATGTCATCATCACGGGCGGCATTGATTTATCGGTTGGTGCTGTCGTCGGATTGGCCGGCATGATTGCCGGCGGCATGATCCAAAATGGCCTTACCCTGCAAATGTTTGGCGTTACGCTGTACTTCAGCATTCCGATCGTCATCCTGTTTACGATACTCGTCGGGGCCTTCGTCGGCTGGCTTAATGGCATGACGATTACCAAGTTCGGCGTGGCACCGTTTATTGCCACGCTCGGCACGATGTATATCGCCCGCGGCTTTGCCATGCTGCATTCCAACGGGGCGACATACTCGAATATTGTCGGCAATGAAGCTTTGGGAAATGTCGGCTTTACGTTTTTTGGCAGCCGGGTCTTTGGCCTGCCGGTCGGGGCTATGGTATTGGTCATCATCGCTGTTATTGCTGGCATCTTATTAAAAAAGACGACTTTCGGCTGGCATATTTTTTCGATTGGCGGCAATGAGCGCGCCGCGAAGTTGTCCGGTGTAAAAGTGGATAAAGTCAAAATTTTAGTATATATTTTCTCTGGTGTCTGCGCTGCCATTGTCGGCATTATAACGGCCTCCCAGCTCGAAGCGGCTCATCCGGCATCCGGGGAGACCTGGGAGATGAATGCGATTGCGGCAGCTGTTTTGGGCGGCACCTCGATGATGGGGGGGATCGGCACCATCGGCGGGACGATTATCGGGGCTTTCGTCATCGGCGTTATTTCGGACGGTATGGTTATGTGTGGTGTTTCGGAGTTTTGGCAGATGATCATCAAGGGGCTGGTCATCATTCTTGCCGTCATTGTCGATCAGTTCCAGCGCAACATGGAAGCTAAGATGGCACTACAGGCACGAAATGAATCCAAAAGTGAAGAATGAAGTGCATAGATAAAGGGGCGGATGAAAATGAAAAAAAAGGGTGTTTTGCATGCCCAACTGGCTGGCTTGATTGCCGCACTGGGGCATAAAGATTTGTTTATGATCGGCGATGCGGGAATGCCGATTCCTCCCGGGGTAACGCTGGTCGATTTGGCAGTATGCGGCGGCGTGCCGACCTTTCAGCAGGTGATGTCGGCCGTGCTTGAGGAAACCGAGGTGGAATTTTACAGCTTAGCAGAAGAAATCAAGGTCAAAAACCCGGAACTGCTCGCCTACATTCAAGAAAAGCTGCCGGGAACAGAGCATGAATTCATTGCCCATACGGCACTTAAAGAAAAATCGCGGGAAATCCGCTTTGCGATTCGCACCGGTGAGTTCACGCCGTATCCGAATATAATTTTGCAAGCTGGCGTAGCTTTTCCGGCTTAGCCAGTGTATAGTATATCTGTGGCGGCTGATACCGGTTTGCGGTTTTCATTTGCTTGGTTTAGAATAGATTGCAGGAGGAGAATGCAAGGTGAAGATGAATTTAAAAAAAATAAGTGAATTGACCGGTTTTTCTCTGGCAACTGTTTCTAATGCTTTGAATAATAAAAAAGGTGTAAATCGTGAAACTGCTGAACAGATTTTGAAGGTTGCCCAGGAATACGGGTATGTAGCGGAAAACAAAATCCGGCGGATCAAACTGGTCACCTACCGTGACAGCGGTGAAGTGTTTTCAGATTCCCCGTTCTTTGCTGTTCTTATGGAAAGTGTGGAAAATGAAAGCCGCAAGTCCGGTTATGAGACGACGATTTTTAATTTGTACCGCCGGCGTGCCGATTATGAAGACAGAGTCCAGGAACTCTTAAGTGATACAACAGCGGCTATTTTGTTGGTGGGGACCGAACTCGGCGAGGCAGATGCCGCCGTATTTCAGAAAGCGGCGGTGCCGATTGTCCTTCTGGATTGCTGGTTTGAAAAATTATCGTTCAACGCTGTGCTGATGAACAATCAGGATTCGGTTTGCCAGGCCGTGGACTATCTCGTGGGCCTGGGACATCGCAAGATCGGCTATTTTAAAGGCAGCGTGCGCATAAAGAACTTTGAGTACCGCGAACAGGGCTATAGGAAAGCCTTGCAAAACAACCATATTGCCTTAGAGGAAAAATATATATTCGAGGTGCCGCCGGCACTCGATGCGACGTTTGAAGCGTTCGACCGGATTTTGCAGAATAACCATGATATGCCGACGGCGTTCTTTGCGGATAATGATATGATTGCCCTCGGCGCAATGAAGGCGCTGCAGAAAAATGGCTATCGCATACCGGAGGATATCTCCATTATTGGTTTTGATGATATAAATTTTTGCAGTGTATTTACGCCGGCGCTGACGACCGTTCGGGTGTTTAAAAAGGAGCTGGGGCAGCTGGCGGTGCGGCGGTTGCTCCGCCTGATTAAGACGGACAGCAAGATCCGAACGAAAACGGAAATCTGCAATGAATTGATCGAACGCGGCAGCACGGCAGCTGCCAAAATCGGAGGGATGAACAAATGAAGATAGCAGTAATCGGCTCGGTCATGGTCGATCTCATGTCCTATGCGGATATGATCCCGGCAGCGGGGGAGACGCGTGAAGTACAGGCCTTTTCCATCGGCTGCGGCGGCAAGGGAGCCAATCAGGCGATTGCGGCGGCGCGGTTGGGGCGGATGTCATGATGCTCGCCCGGGTCGGTGATGATATGTTTGGTGAAAAGGCGCGGCAGAATTTCGTCGATTACCATGTTGATACGAGATATGTCTTGCCGGCAGCGGGGGTTGCCAATGGCATGGCGACGGTTTTGGTGGAGTCGTCTTCCCAAAATCGGATTCTCATTTATAAAGGAGCCAATCAGTACCTGACAGCGGCGGACATCGAGGCGGCAGCGCCCGATCTGAAAAAATGCAGTCTGCTGCTTTTGCAGCTTGAAATTGACGTCAATACCGTTTATGCGGCCATTGCGTTCGCCAATAAGCACAGTATACCGGTTTTGCTGAATCCGGCACCGGCAATTCCCGACTTGTCCATCGAGATGGCCTGCAAATGCGATTTTTTTGTACCGAATGAAACAGAGCTTTCGATCCTGACCGGCTTGCCGGTTGATACCGATGCAGCGGTTAAAACAGCGGCGCAGTCGCTGATTGACCGGGGTCTCAAAAACATCATCGTGACGATGGGGGAACGCGGTTCGCTTTGGCTGACGCAGGAGCAATGCGTGTTTGTCGCGGCGCATAAGGTTGAGGCCGTGGATACGACCGGCGCCGGCGATGCCTTTATCGGCTGCTTTGCCGATGCCTATGTCAAAACAGCCGATGTGGTTTCGTCCATGAAACGGGCGGCGGCGTTTGCAGCTCTGAGCGTGACAAAGCGGGGAACGCAGGTATCCTATCCGGATGCCGCTGCATTAGATGCGTTTGTCGCAGCCCAAAATAATTCCTGAAAAGTGAAGGCCGGAAAAATTATTTTCGGCCGTAACATGTAAATTGTCGGGGATTTGTGGTAAAATATCTAACGTAGGATATATGCATAAAATATGCCTATAACTGGAAACAAGTTATAGGCTTTTTTTGTTTTGTTTATAGCCGGCAATTTTAGGGGATTTATTTTAGGAGGAAAAAGAGTGAATATACAGGAATGGTTTAAGTTTTCCGAAAGAAAAACAAATTTTTCTACGGAAATATTAGCCGGGGTGACGACCTTTGTCACGATGGCCTATATCATCATCGTGAATCCAGCCATACTGAGCAAAACAGGTATGGATTTTAACGGCGTGTTTATTGCTACGATTTTGGCCAGCATGCTCGGGACTTTGATTATGGGGATTTTTGCGAACTACCCGATTGCGATTGCTCCGGGGATGGGCATGAATGCCTATTTTGCTTTTGCGGTCGTCATCGGCATGGGAATCGCCTGGCAGCAGGCACTGGGAACAGTATTTATCGCTTCGGTTATTTTTTTGCTGCTGTCTTTCACGCAGTTTCGCCAGGCTTTGATCAACTCGATTCCGCTGAGTTTGAAACAGGGAATTTCCGCCGGCATCGGCTTATTTGTGACCTTTATCGGATTGCAGAGTTCGAAGCTCATCATCAGCTCACCAGCTACGCTGGTCACTTTGGGGAATCTGGCCGATCCGACGACGTTTCTGACGATTTTGGGGATTGTCATCACGCTGGTTCTGATGGTAAATGAGGTCAAAGGCGCTATTTTTATCGGTATGCTCGTAACGGCGGTCATTGCTTTTATGCAGGGGATGCTGGCCATTCCAGCGAGTTTGTTCAGCCTGCCAACCGGGCTGGAGCATACTTTTATGCAGATGGATGTTGCCGGAGCGCTTGACGGCGGCCTCTATGCGATCATCTTTACTTTTTTAATAGTAACACTTTTTGATACCACGGGAACGATGCTTGGCATTGGTGCTCAGGCGGGATTGTTGAAAAACGGACAATTCCCCAATGTAAGGCCGGCACTTCTGGCCGATGCCTGTGCCAGCACGTTGGGTGCTGTTTGCGGAACCAGCCCGACGTCTTCTTATGTCGAATCGGGTGCCGGCGTAGCCGCAGGCGCCCGCACGGGTTTCTCCTCGGTGATTGTAGCGGCATTGTTTGGATTAATGCTATTTTGTGCGCCGATTGCGCAGATGCTGGCTTCCATTCCGGCGGTTACTTCGCCGGCGCTGATCATTGTCGGTTTTTTGATGATGAACGGCTTGCGCCTGATTGATTGGAATGATATGGAAGAAGGCGTACCGGCCTTTTTTACGCTGATCATGATGCCGTTGAGTTACAGCATCACAACCGGGGTAGGTATAGGCTTTATTATTTATCCGATTTTAAAGATTTGCCGCGGCAAAGCCAAAGAAGTTCATCCTTTAATGTATTTATTCATGGTGCTTTTTATTGTTCAATTAGGCTTTATGGGCCATTGATAGATTTGTGCAGGAGGGAATTTCATGAAGCGATTTTATGAGAGAAAATTTATGGCGGCGTTTGTCTTATGGGGCCTGACCACACTGCTGTTTCCTACATATGGTCAAGCCGCACAAAAACGGCAGCATGACCCTGAAATTGTGAAGCCGGCTAAAACAACAGTAGATGCTGATTCACCGCGCGACAGAAAATTCAACAGTTGCTCGCGGATCTTAAAAAGCCGCAGCCGCAGGTCAGATCCCCACAGCCAGTACGGGAATACCAGGAGGACGATGCCATTTTGGGAACGCCTATGGCGACCAAAGAGCAGTGCGTAAAGTACCTGCTGAAGGTCAATCCATCCCCGGATATCAGGGTATCAGCGAATGAACTCGTTGAATATTACTACGAAGAGGGGACAAGAGAAGGCGTGCGGCCGGATGTTGCCTTTGCACAGGCCCTTAAAGAAACGGGATATTTTCGCTATGGCGGAACTGTGTCGCCGGATCAGAACAATTATTGTGGTTTGGGAACGACCAGCACGCAAGTAAAAGGGGCGTATTTTTCTTCACCTTTGTTGGGTGTTCGGGCGCATATCCAGCATTTGCTCGCCTATGCGTCGACGCGCCCGCCGGTAGAAAACGTCGTCGATCCGCGCTATGATCTCGTGCGCGCTGTCTACAGTTCCTCGACAATCGGCACATGGGAAGGCCTTAATGGCCGCTGGGCGGTTCCTGGAAGAACCTATGGCGAAGAAATCTTGCAAATCCATCAGAGCATTCTGGGGGAACAATAGGATAAGATGATTTTGCAGGAGTGCTTCCGTGAATGGAGCACTCCGCTTTTTCGATGGCATGCGTAGACGCGGTATAGAGAATATGCTAAAATAAGTTGACGTATGCTAAAATGATATTAGCGAAAGAAAAGTATAGAAAAATTTGACGATAAAGGACTGAGATAAGTAATTTATGATTAGTACAAGCGGTTTGACACTGCAATTTGGTAAAAGGGTATTATTTAAAGATGTCAGTATAAAATTTACACCGGGAAATTGCTACGGGGTAATTGGTGCCAATGGCGCCGGGAAATCGACATTCTTACGGCTGTTGTCGGGAGACATTGAACCGACAAACGGCAGCATTGACATTACGCCGGGGGAACGTTTGGCGGTGCTCAAACAGAATCATTACGAATTTGATGATTATGAGGTTTTGAAAACTGTAATCATGGGACATAAACGTTTGGTTGAAATCATGGATGCGAAGGATGCGCTTTATGCGAAACCGGATTTTTCGGATGCGGATGGCATGCGCGTTTCCGAGCTGGAATGTGAATTTGCTGAACTTGATGGCTGGGATGCTGAACCGGAAGCGGCCCGCCTGCTCAACGGCCTGGGAATTCCCGAGGAGCTTCATACGCAAAAGATGGCGGAACTGACTGGTCCGGAAAAAGTCCGCGTCCTTTTGGCGCAGGCGCTGTTTGGCAACCCGGATATCCTGCTTTTGGATGAACCGACAAACCATTTGGATATCGCTTCGATTAACTGGCTGGAAGATTTTTTGGCTAATTTCGAAAACACGGTTATTGTCGTATCACATGACCGTCATTTCTTGAATCAGGTCTGTACGCATATCGCTGATGTCGATTTTGGCGGCATTCAGCTTTATGTCGGCAACTATGATTTTTGGCTCCAATCCAGTCAGCTGGCTCTGCAGCTGTCCAAGGATGCGAATAAGAAAAAAGAAGAGAAAATCAAGGATTTGCAGGCCTTTATTCAGCGCTTCAGTGCCAATGCATCAAAGTCCAAGCAGGCTACTTCGCGCAAAAAAATGCTCGATAAGATCACCTTGGATGATCTGAAACCATCATCGCGCCGCTATCCTTACATCGCCTTTAAACCGGAACGCGAAGCTGGCGATCAGTTGCTGACGGTTGAGGGAATCAGCAAGACGATCGATGGGGAAAAAGTTCTGAACGATGTGAGTTTTACGATTAAAAAAGGCGAGAAGATTGCTTTTGTCGGCCCGAACAGTATCGGGAAAACGACCTTGTTTAAAATTCTCATGGGCGAAATGGAGCCGGATGAAGGTTCCTTTAAATGGGGCATTACGACAACGCAGGCGTATCTGCCGGTAGACAATTCAGTCTATTTTGACGGCGTGAAATTGAGTCTGCTCGATTGGCTGCGCCAGTATTCGGAAGACCAGGACGAATCGTTTGTCCGTGGTTTTCTCGGCCGCATGCTGTTTTCCGGGGAAGAAAGCCTTAAAGAAGCCTCAGTTCTGTCCGGCGGCGAGAAGGTTCGCTGCATGCTCTCCCGGATGATGCTCAGCGGGGCCAATGTGCTTTTGCTCGATGAACCGACAAATCATTTGGATTTGGAATCGATTACTGCGTTGAATGATGGGTTGATTGCCTTTACCGGCACGATGCTCTTTGTATCACATGACCATGAGTTCATTCAGACAATCGCTAACCGCATCATGGAAATCACGCCGAACGGTGTTGTTGATCGCGTGACGACATATGATGAATACTTGGCTAATGAAACGGTGAAAAAACAGCTCGCTGAAAAATACGGGAAATAAAAGTAAAAACGGAGGGATTCTCAGCCCTCCGTTTCGCTTTAGCCGGATATGGTTTGTATGCCAGAATAGAATTGCAGCAAATTTTGAATGGAGATAATCTATTATGTTAGGGAATCTAATCCAAAATGCGAATCATAAACTTGAACGAGTTGTTGCGCCGAATCGTCTGCGGGAAATGATTTTGGTATTGCGTAAGCGCGAAATTGTCCATGGCATGACGCCGGAGAAGATGCGCCTGATCCTTGAGGATCTGGGGCCGACTTTTGTCAAACTCGGACAGGTCATGTCGATGCGGCCGGATTTTTTGCCGCAGGAATATTGCGATGAACTCACGAAGCTTCAGACCAATGTGACGCCGCTGCCCTTTAAAACGATCAAAGATATTCTCGAAGAGCAGTACAATCAAAAATGGACGAATGTATTCCAGTCGATTGATGAGGAGGTTTTGGGCTCAGCTTCGATTGCCCAGGTGCACCGTGCTGTTTTGAAAGACGGCGTGAAAGTCGTCATCAAGGTGCAGCGCCCGGGCATTTATGACGTCATGAGCAAAGACATCGTCCTGCTGAAGCGGGCAGCTTCTTTGCTCAAGGTTGTGAGCGACTCGAATGATGTTGTCGATTTCAATATGATTCTCAATGAGATGTGGAGTATTGCCAAACAGGAAATGGATTTTCTGATGGAAGCGAATCATATTGATGAGTTCCGGCATTTGAATTGCGATGTGGAGTATGTAAATTGTCCGCTGGTACATCATGAGCTGACAACATCGCGGGTTTTAGTTATGGAATACATTGCGGGAATTCAGATCGACAAGCTCGCTGCAATTAAAAAAATGGGGTATGATATCCGGGAGATTGGCAGAAAACTCGGAGAAAATTATGTCAAACAGATCATTGAAGACGGCTTTTTCCATGCGGATCCGCATCCAGGAAATATCTGGATCCGTGACGGCAAAATTGTCTGGCTGGATCTCGGCATGATGGGACGGCTCTCCAACCATGATCGGGCAGCCCTTAAACAGGCGGTATATTCGCTGGTCAATGAGGATACCTATGAAATGAAGAATGCTGTTTTGGCATTGGGGATTCCGAAGGAAAGAGTCAATCACACCCTATTATATGAGGATATTGATGCGATGATGACGCAGTATAGCGGTGTTGATTTTGATAATTTGCAGCTTGGCACGCTGGCGCGGCAGATCATGAAGATCCTGCGGCAGCATAAAATAGCCATTGTGCCGGGAATCAGCCTGTTTGCCCGCGGGGTTATGACCATTGAAGGCGTTATGCGGATTTGCTGCCCGGACGTCAGTTTTGTCGAAATATTTGCGGCGCAGATGCAAGAAGATTTTCGCAAAAATTTTGACTGGCGGACGGAATTCAACAAGGCCAAGCGCGAGGGATATTTGCTTTTGCGCAAGTCCATTCATTTGCCGGAGCAGATTTCGGATATTCTCAAAATGACGATGAGTGGGCAGACCAAGGTGAATTTGGATCTTACGGGTTCGGAAGAACCCTTGCGGCGCATCGACAAGATGATCAACAAGATGATCATCGGCATTATCAGTTCAGCGTTATTGCTTGGATCGAGCATTATCTGTACGACAGCGATGATGCCGCAAATCATGGGAATACCACTTTTGGGTGCATTTGGCTATCTGGCGGCGCTGATCCTTTGCGGACGGCTGCTTTTGAGTATTATGCGGCATAAATAGGAGGATGTTTAGTTTGCAGGGAATTAGAGGAGCTATAACCGTTCAAAACAATGAAAAAAATGAAATTTTCGCGGCCGTTCAACGCCTCTTGCAGGCGATGGTTGTGGAAAACCATATAGAATTAGAAGATATCGGGGCCGCATTATTCAGTGCGACGGCTGACATCACTGCTGCGTTTCCCGCAGCAGCTGCACGCCAGATTGGCTGGGAATATGTGCCCTTATTTGATGCCCGGCAGATGGATGTTGATCATAGCTTGGAAAAGTGCATTCGTGTGCTTTTGCTCGTCAATACGGATAAAAAACAGTCGCAAATCCAGCATGTGTATTTGGAAAAAGCGACCTGTCTGCGTCCGGATTTGACAAATAAATAAATAAATCATAAAGGCGGGAAGAAAAGAAACATGGAACAAACAAAGATTCATCCGGTAGACGAAAAATTATCTTTCGGGAAACTGTTGATTTATGGATTACAGCATGTCCTGGCGATGTATTCCGGAGCGGTTGCCGTGCCATTGATATTGGCCAGTGCCATTCATCTGGAAACAGAACAGCTGATTTATTTGATCAATGCCGACCTGTTTACCTGCGGCGTGGCGACGCTGATTCAGACATTAGGTGTGGGGCCCAAAATCGGCTCGAAGCTGCCAATTGTGCAGGGCTGTACTTTTGGTGCGGTTACGACGATGATCATGATCGGCGGACAGCATGGGCTGCAGGGGATTTACGGCTCGATCATTGTAGCCGGGTTTCTGACTTTTATTTTAAGCAGTTACTTCAGCAAAATGCTGCGGTTTTTCCCCCCGGTTGTTACCGGAACGGTTATCACGATCATCGGCCTCTCACTTTTGCCGGTAGCTGTGAATTGGGTTGGCGGCGGCAATCCTAAGGCACCAGATTTTTGTGATCCATCTAAAATTTACATGGGTGTCATGGTCTTAAGCATCGTCCTCATTTGTTATCGTTGTTTTACTGGTTTTATCAGCAATATCGCCGTGCTTCTGGGGTTGATCATCGGCACGGTCATTGCCATGCTTTTAGGCTTCACGGATTTTTCGGCGGTAGCTAAGGCGGAAGCTTTTGGCATAACGACGCCGTTCCATTTCGGCATGCCGATCTTTGATCCGGCCTCAATTTTTGCGATGACGATCGTCATGCTGGTTGTCATGACGGAAACTACGGGCGATGTCATCGCCATTGGCGAAATCGTTGATAAGAAGGTTGACAAGAAAACATTGAGCCGCGCGTTGCGTGCGGACGGCTTTTCGACGATGCTTGGCGGGATCTTCAATGCGTTTCCATACACTGCTTTTGCCCAGAATGTGGGGCTGGTAAGTCTGACTGGCGTGCGCAGCCGTTTTGTCGTGGCGATGGCTGGCGTAATCCTGATGGTCTTGGGACTGTTCCCGAAACTGGCAGCTGTCGTTGCCTGCATTCCGAATTCTGTTCTCGGTGGTGCCGGCATTGCCATGTTCGGCATGGTTGCCGCCAGCGGGATTAAGACCTTATCGAAAGTCGATTTCGATCACAGCTACAACATGATGATCGTAGCGGTCAGCATTGGCATCGCCTTGATTCCACTGGGCGTGCCTGCTTTCTACAGCAAGTTCCCGATTTGGGTGCAGCTCTTCATGAAGAGCGGCATCACCGTCGGCAGCGTTACGGCCATCGTGCTCAATATCGTATTGAATGGCGTGCCGAGCGAAAAGAAAAAGGAAGATGTCGCTCGTACGGAATATCTATAAGAGGAGATGTTTTTAGCATGAAACAAATCATATCGACAGACAAGGCTCCGGCAGCCATCGGCCCGTATTCTCAGGCCATTAAGACAGCTGCTGGATTGATTTTTGTATCGGGACAGATCCCGCTGCATCCGCTAACCGGCGAAATCGTCAAGGGCGGCATTGAAGAACAAACTGTACAGGTACTGGAAAATCTCAAGGCCATTGTCGAAGCGGCTGGCAGCTCTTTGGCAATGGTGGTCAAGACGACTGTCTATTTGGCAGACATCCAGGATTTTGCCACGGTAAATGCAATTTATGCGAAATATTTTCAAACCGAATGCCCAGCTCGTGTTTGCGTCGAAGTATCCAATCTCCCGAAGGGTGCTTTGGTTGAAATCGATGTAGTCACGGAATAAGGCAAAAAATCACAAAAAAGCCGTTTCTTCTGCTTGGAAGAAACGGCTTTTTGTGATCCTGGAAGTAAGTCTAGGCGTTTAAATGGCCAATACTTTCGCGGTGATTTCTGCGAGCTGTTCTTGTTTTGGCATATTGGCAATGCGGATCTTTTCGAGGCAGATGTCAAAGCCGCAGGCCTGCAGCGCTTCTTCGACTTCGGCGATGCTCTGTCCGCCCCAGCCGTAAGAGCCGAAAGCAAAGGCCTGCCGGTTCTTCGGGGAAAGCCCCTTCAGGTAGCAAAGGAAGGACGCTACGGTTGGCAGCATGGTATTGTTGATTGTCGGCGAGCCGACGGCAATGTATTTCGCGGTCAGGACATCGACAACGATATCCGAGATATGGGTTTCCTTTAAATCGTAGAATTTCGTCGGCATGCCTTTTTGCGCAAAGGCTTCAGCGATGGTTTTTGCCATGATTTCTGTGGAATGCCACATGCTGTCAAAGACAACGAGAGCATGGTCTTCGGGCTCATTGGCACTCCATTTTTCATAGGCGGCTAAGATTTCAGCAATATGTGTACGCCAAATATTGCCGTGACCGGTGGCGATCATTTGGATGTCAAAAGCAGCAAGGGCTTTGCAAGCTGCCTGGGCCTGGCGCCCGTAGAGCATTAGGATATTGGCATAGTATTTTTTTGCCTCCTGTAGGACGACAGCCAAATCGTTTTCGTCATCAAATGGACTGCTCGAAGCCAGATGCTGGCCGAAAGCGTCATTGGAAAACAGAATTTTTTCTTCCGGGCAGTAAGTGATCATGCTGTCGGGCCAGTGGAGCATCGGTATGGCGATAAATTGCAGGGTGCGGCTGCCGATATTCAGCGAATCGCCGGTCTTTACCGCTTGGTATTTGTAATCGCCGTAGTAGGCCGTCAGACCTTTGAGGCCGTTTGGCAGACTTGTGACGATCGTGGCGTTCGGGCAGTGCTTCATCATAAAGGGAATGGCGGCCTGAATATGGCGATAAATTGCAGGGTGCGGCTGCCGATATTCAGCGAATCGCCGGTCTTTACCGCTTGGTATTTGTAATCGCCGTAGTAGGC
>Ga0183099_1000703_pt1 | contig 22470 bp, 17 predicted proteins | sample Biomet1_FD_127788 | JGI IMG/M metagenome (GOLD analysis project Ga0183099, IMG submission 127788) | Microbial communities from bioreactor (seeded with anoxic lake sediment) at LBNL, California, USA - Biofuel metagenome 1 | ecosystem: Engineered > Bioreactor > Anaerobic > Unclassified ...
AAGCCGTGAAGATATTCTGGTGTATCTGCAGGAAATGAAGCAGGATTATGTTACTGATAGTACCAATCTGCAGGATGACTACACGCGCAACAAGATTCGTTTGAATATTCTTCCCATGATGAAAACTATCAATCCCTCTGTTAAGGCAAGCCTTTCTTCTACAGCTTCACATCTTTCGAATGCTTCGCTTATATATAACAAAGTGATAGAAGAAGGCAAGAAAAGAGTAATAACAGAGGAGGGTATTTCAATTGAAAAACTTCTGGCAGAACCTTCACCACGCTCATTGCTTTTTGAGATTCTTTTCCCGTTGGGTTTCAATTCAGCTCAGATTGATGATATGTTTCTTAGTCTGGACAGACAATCCGGCAAAAAGTTCTATTCGGATTCGTGGGTAGTTGTAAGAGACAGAACACATTTACTTATGAAGGAGCTTAATGGTTTACCAAAGGATGGGCAGTCTATAAAGGGCATTCCAGCCATCAAGGAAGAACGATTCCCGTATACATCCAGTTTTGTGATTCCACGTGATAAGAAAACAGCTTGCTTTGATGCCGATAAAATTGAAGCTCCATTAACACTTCGTAAATGGCAGGCAGGAGATAGGTTTGTTCCTTTTGGTATGAAAGGAAAAAAGAATGTGAGCGATTATCTGACTGATGCAAAATTCTCCATTCTGCAGAAAGAGAACGTTTATGTATTGTGCTCCGGCGATAAAATTGTATGGCTGGTTGGTGAACGGACTGATAACCGTTTCCGGATTGATGAAAATACAAAGAATGTTCTTATACTTCGTTTAGAGGAAGAATAAAAAACTAAAGGCAATAAATTGAATTTATTGGCGATAAAATAACAATTAGACCCGGGTGTAAAAAGTTTTAGACCCGGGTCTCATTTGTGTTTACACCCGGGTCTAAAGAGCCTTTATACCCGGGTGTAAAGAGAATTGTTTCTTTATGATTTTAATTAATTGTTCAGGCAATATTCTTTTTAAACTTAGACTGTTGCTTTAAGGCAAACTTAACCAAAAGAATAAGAACGGGAACCTCGATAAGTGGTCCTATTACAGCTGCAAATGCTACGCCCGAATTAATTCCAAAGACTGCAATTGCTACAGCAATGGCCAACTCGAAGTTGTTTCCCGAAGCAGTAAAAGCCACTGAAGTTGTCTTTTCATAATCGGCACCCAACTTTTTGGTAAACCAGAATGAAAAGAAGAACATAATGGCAAAATAAGCAATCATTGGCAATGCTATAATTAATACATCAACCGGCAACTTTACAATATATTCACCTTTGTATGAGAACATTACAATGATGGTGAATAACAGTGCAATAAGTGTCAGCGGACTCACTTTAGGGATAAATTTTCTGTAGTACCACTCTTTGTTCTTTATGCGTATAAGTATAAATCTTGATAGGAATCCTGCAATAAATGGAATACCCAGATAGATAAATACGCTATGAGCAATTTCTCCAATGGTAATGCTCTCTACTGCATGTGTAGTTGGCAAGCCAAAATATCCGGGCAATACGGCAAGAAAAAGATATGCATAGAATGAGAAAAACAACACCTGGAAAATACTGTTGAGAGCAACAAGTCCGGCTGCATATTCAGAACTACCTTTGGCCAGATCATTCCATACCAGTACCATGGCAATACAACGTGCCAGTCCAATCATGATAATTCCATACATATACTCCGGATAATTCCTCAGGAATATAATTCCCAGAACAAACATCAATATTGGGCCAATCACCCAATTCAGAAACAGGGAGATTGATAATATCTTCTTATTGGAGAATACTTTTCCAAGTTCTTCGTACTTCACCTTGGCCAGTGGGGGATACATCATCACAATCAGTCCGATAGCTAAAGGTATATTCGTTGTGCCAACTTCAAACTGATGCCAGAAGTCTACAATACCCGGATAAAAATATCCAATGGCTACTCCAACGAACATGGCTAAGAAAATCCACAGCGTAAGGTAACGATCAAGAAATTTTAGTCTTAATTGAGAAGGCATAATATTTTAATTTAGATGTTTAACAATTACATTAACAACTACAACTAGCGGGCTTTTTCTGCATAAACGGTAATGCTGAATATTCCTTTGCCGGAATTCTTGTATTCATCAAGTTCCTGCTCATTCAGGTAGTTTAGTAATATCTCATCGGGAACGTTGATGTTTTTTTCCTTTTGAATTGTAATATTAACCAGTCCACTCTTTTCCATCACCTTTAAGTAATCATCTTTCTGGATGGCACCCGATATACACCCTGCATACATCTCATTTGCCTGCTTGATGTTTTCCGGTAGTTCACCTTCCAATACAACATCAGATACAGAAAGATGGGCACCCGGCTTCAGGATTCTGAATGTTTCTTTGAATGCTTTTTCTTTATCGGGAACAAGGTTAAGCACACAATTGCTTATCACAACATCGGCAGTGTTTGCATCAACAGGCAAATGTTCAATATCTCCCAAAATGAATTCCACATTGGTATAGTTCTGCTTTTTGGCATTCGCTTTAGCTTTTTCAATCATAGCTTCGGTCATGTCAACACCAATAACCTTACCTTTTTCACCAGTTATGGCTCTTGCAACAAAACAATCGTTGCCGGCACCAGAGCCTAAATCTACCACCGTGTCGCCTTCCTTAATCTGAGCAAATTCTGTTGGCAATCCACATCCTAATCCTAAATCAGCTTCCGGAGTATAACCTTTCAGCATCTCATAACTATCGGCAAATGTTGCAAAGTCTACAGATGAACAGCAACAAGATGAACCACAGCACGATGAATTATCCTCTTCATTTTCCTGCAAGGCTATCTGACCATATTTCTCTTTTACCATTTCCTTTATACCCTTCGCGGTATCTGCCAGAGTACTTTTCTTGTTAGCTTCATCAGGTTGATAGGTATATTTATCTTTCAGATTCTGAACGTAAAAGTCGTAGAATCGTTTTTTGATCTTATCCCTTACTTTATGAAATTCGCTCCAGATAAATTCGTCTGTACCTGTTGCGTGAGAAGGATCATCAAAACCTATATGTATTCTGTGCTTTACTTTGCCTGAAAAAACAGGGCAACTCTCGTTGGCTCCGCCACATACAGTAATAACATAATCCCACTCCTCATTCAAATATTGATTCACACTCTTGGGATAGTGATTACTAATATCAATACCCGCTTCTGCCATAACCTTCACAGCCTTGGAATTTACTTTAGGAGCAGGTTCTGTTCCGGCCGAATGCACGTCAAGAGATTTATCGAAAGACTGAAGCCATCCGTGAGCCATCTGACTGCGGCAGCTATTTCCTGTACACAATATTAATATTCTCATAGTTTAATCAATTTTCTATTTAATATAGTTTTAAATATTTTCCCATTTAACAAGAGCTGTATTCTCATTTGAAAGTTGCTTTACCTTTTCAATCCAAATAAGTTCCTCATGAGATTTGGCTTGTAGAAAAGGGCTTTTCGTATTTGTAAGCGAAAGGCAGGAATTGACTATCCACCATTTGTTATGAATGCCTGCGCGCTGCAAATCCTTCTGCAAACGTTCAGCCTCGAAAACGGGGGTAGTCTCGGGTAACGTAACAATGACTACTTCTGTTTCCTGAGAGTTACGCAAGCGTGGTAACAGATTACGTACAGCATCAGGTATATCACCCTGTGTGCGTTCCACCTCCTTATGATAACTTTCCGTAGCATCAAGTAGCAGTAAAGTATGTCCGGTAGGGGCAGTGTCAATGACAACAACCTCTTTGTCTGCCTTATCAACGATTTGTGCAAAAGCTTTAAATATAGCAATTTCCTGAGTGCACGGAGAACGCAAGTCTTCTTCTATATATTCCATATCCTCAGCAGTCATTGTTGATGCAGCTTTGGAACGTACCTCGTTTTTATACTTCTCTAATTCCTCAACCTCATCAATTCTGCTGACTGTGATTCCTGCTTTAATAGCCGAGTCATAATTAAGATGGTTAGCCGGATCAGTTGTTGTCAAATGCACTTTTGTTCCTCTCGAAGTCAGTCCTAAAGCTATCCTTGTAGCCATAGTTGTCTTCCCAACACCACCTTTTCCCATTGTAAATACAACACGTTTCCCGGATTGATAGAGGTCGTCAATCAAATTTTCCAGCCCTTTCACATTATTAAGTGATTCGTAATCACTATTCTCAGAGATTACATCTTCACTTAACATTCGACGGATATTTGCAATATTTGAAAGATTATAGGAGCGGAGCGGAACACTGAATATTGGATAACCCTTCAGTGATTCGGGCATATTTTTCAATGCATCCTGTTGTCTTTTGTACAATTGCATAGAAATGATGTCTGTATCATCTGCTTGTTGCAAAACACCATTTATGATTAGAACCTGATTCTTAATGCCAAGCAATTGAAGTTCATTAGATGAACGTGCAGCTTCTTTAAGCGGGGCGATTTCAGGACGGCTAACTAATACGAGATTTGTTAGTTTTGCATCTGCTAAAGTTATAACAGCTTGTTTATAAATCCCTTTGCGTTCTTCCAATCCCGCTAACTGTCCCAGGCAAGATGCCCCATGTGTACTTTCACTGATAAAAGTACTCCATGCAGATGGCAATTGTAACATTCGCAAGGTATGCCCTGTTGGAGCAGTATCAAATATGATATGATCATATTCTTTCTGCTTTTCCTCATTAGTAATAAAATCAGAGAACTCATTGAACGCAGCAATTTCTACGGTACATGAGCCAGATAGCTGTTCCTCCATTTGGTTAATCACACTTTCCGGCAGTTTCCCTCGATAAGGACTAACAACACTTTCTCTATAGTCGGCTGCAGCTTGTTCTGGATCAAGATTGGCAACAGTTAAGCCTGGAACTTCTGCAATAGATGCTCCATGAACATCAAGAGGTTGATTAAATACATCCTGCAGATTTGAAGCTGGGTCGGTGCTGATAAGCAGAATTTTCTTTCCTTGATCAGCCAAACTTACAGCTGTGGCACATGCAATAGATGTTTTACCCACGCCTCCCTTTCCCGTAAAGAATAGGTATTTTGTTAATTTTATATCGGATAAATTAAATGTTTTCATAGCCATTTTACTTTAATGGAATAAAATCTAATGAAACGCCAGTCCATTCACTAAGCTGTTTATTAGTAGGATAAACTTTTGTAACCACAACCTCGCTATCAACCAATGTAACAGGCAATCCATCCGCACCATTATCCTGAAGATACTTATTTACCACACTATTAGATACATAAGCTTGTGGTTCGTCTCTCAGATTATGCCGGATTATATTTATTCCTTTTCGTTTGAGAAGTTCAACTATTGCAGCAATTCTCATTAAATCAGGGTTGATGTTTGGGCCGCAAAGCCCCGTTGGACAACACATTGCCGGATCAAATATTTCTATCTTTTTCATCTTCTTCGTTTTTTATATAAATAAATTTACTTTTATATGCTAAAATATCAAGTTGAACAAATATCCCATAATCATTATTCCCGTAGCCACTATTCCAACAAAAGTAAATATGAGCGGGAATTTTAAAACTTTTTTAAGAATAATCATTTCCGGTAACGAAAGTCCTACAACTGCCATCATAAAAGCCAATGAAGTTCCTAAAGCTGCTCCTTTTTCTATCATTACAGATACGATAGGAATTATTCCGGCTGCATTTGAATAGAGTGGAACTCCAATAAGAACAGACAACGGAATGCTGTACCAGGCGGATTTGCCCATTAGCGATACCATGAAGTCTTCCGGAACATAACCGTGTGCACCGGCACCTACAGCGATGCCAATAATAACATATATCCATACTTTGCCTACTATCTCTTTTACGGTACCAAAGCCAAAGCGGATACGACCGGAGAAATTAAGATTACTCTGACCATCATCAGCATTACCCATTTGAGTTTGATATACCCAATCCTGCACCCAATGCTCTAGTTTCAACTTCCCAATAATCCATCCTGCAATGATAGCAATGATTAATCCAGTAAGAACATAGATAAGAGCTGTTTTCCATCCAAACAAACCGAATAGGAGAATTACAGCGACTTCATTAATCATGGGTGCGGCAATAAGAAAGGAAAAGGTTACACCTAACGGAACACCCGATTCTACAAATCCGAGAAACAAGGGAATTGCCGAGCAAGAGCAAAAAGGAGTAACGATTCCTAGCATTGAAGCTAATACATTGCCTGTGAAGGTAGATTTTCCTTCCAGCATTTTTCGTGTTCGTTCTGCCGAAAAGTAGGTACGGATAATGCCTACAACAAAGATTATTAATGCGAGTAACATTAATACTTTCGGAACCTCGAACACAAAGAAACGGATTGCCTCAGTAAGGTGCTCACCTTTCTGCATACCAATTGCAGAATCAATAATCCAGTCTGTAATGAATTGCAGATTATGATATATTAGATACCACACAGGTAGTAAAGCCAGAAGGCCAACCAAACTCTTGCGGTTCATCCCAAGGATCTGTGTAGAGATACCGCTAAAATAATTCCGTTTCATATTTTTGTTTTCTAATTAAGAAAGAAAATAGTTGTATAGTAAAAACCTGCAAGAATAAAGATTACGGCAACAACACGTCTGAACCAAAGTTCAAAAGTCTTTATCTGATTATACAGTTTGCCTACATTACCCACAGCATAAGCCAGTAGCCAGGCGAATATTATAACCGGTAAACCTGTTGCGATGGCAAATAATACAGGAAGATATAATCCGCTTGCACTTGAAATAGTCATAGGTATCAGCATGGCGAAATAGAGAACCCCACTGTAAGGACAAAATGCCAGGGCAAAAATCATTCCCAGTAAAAGTGAACTCCAATAACTTCCCTTACTGTTTTCTCCAATCCTGTCGGCTAGTTTAGAAAATCCGGGGAAATTAATTTTTATTATACCCAGCATAAACAGACCTATGACGATCAATAAAGGCCCAAGAATCTTTTCACCCCATCCCTGAAACAGCATGGATACATTCATCTGATTGGCTCCTAAATAAAGTATTACGGCAAGAAGAGTGTAACTAATAGCTCTTCCCAATGTGTAGACCAGTCCGTTCAGGAATACTCGCTTGCTATTTTCAATATCCCGGCTTATAAATCCTATAGCGGTAATGTTGGTTGCCAAGGGGCAAGGACTGATAGCTGTCATTAGTCCAAGAATTATAGCCGTTATAAATGAGTATTGTGAGTTTTCAAGAATACTTTGCAGAAAATCCATCTTATTAAATTATTTAGATGTTAATAATGGATCAATTGCTTTTTTAATTTCTTGTTTAAGCTTGTCAGGATTGCTTTTCGCATACATAAAACCTTGTGAAGTAAGATCAACTCTTTTCTTTCCACTCATTATAAGAAGACTTTGGCCTGATGCCTGACATTTCTTTGCGGCAAATTCACTGCTCTTATCATCTAAATTGATTCCCTTAAAAGTAATTGTACCCTTCTTTACTTGTTCCGGATATAAACTTTCAAGAGCCTTTTTAGATTCAGATTCCACAGCATTACAAGTCATACATCTACGTGTGAAATGGAAATAATATACTTCTGTTTTTGATGAAAAAGCTTTGGCTGTGTTCTGTTTTTTATTATTTTGTGCATTACATGAAAAACTTCCAAATATTATAAAGAAGGCAAAAGTGATCATTAAAATACGTCTCATAATTATTTTTTTATTTGATTAATACTTGTTTGATTTCTTCTGCGGAAGGTACTCTTCCCTTAATCACGACTTCTCCATTTACTACAAGAGCAGGTGTTGACATTACCCCATATTTCATAATATCCATAATATCTTCAACTTTTGTGACAGAGGCATCAATGCCGTTTTGTTCAACAACTTCACGCGTTAATTTCTCAAGAGTCTTACACTTGGAACATCCGGTTCCTAAAATTTTAATTTCCATAATTAATATTTATTTAATAGTTAATCGTAATTCGCAAAACAACGAACAATAATAGCAAAAAAATATTATCCGCAACAGATCTTCTTCACATATTTCTTATCATAGAACTTAGCGAATAGCTGCTGAGCCTTTGCCCAATTCTCTTTATCAATGCAATAACGCACTTTTGGGCCCTCAATCTCACCTTGAATCAATCCGGCATCTTTCAGTTCTTTCAGATGTTGTGAAACAGTAGCTTTGGCTATTGGCAATTCATCGTGAATATCGCCAAAAAAGCAACTCTCCTGTGATGCAAGAAAATCCAGAATAGCTATACGGGCGGGATGCCCCATTGCTTTAGCGTAGCGTGCTATCCGTTCTTGTTCTGTTGTGTAATCTTTATCTTTTTCCATATATTGTTCGCAAATATACGAACAATATATTCATATCCAAATTTAGAGGAAAGTTTTTTTCTTTTTTGTATCAAGGTTTTATATATTAAAAATAATGTAACATAAAATATAGCTTATACAACAATTCTATTTGTATCTTTGACGTCGTATTTTTTTATGAATAAATGAATTTTTAATAGGAGGAAAAAGAATGATTAAAGTGATTGCAAAGTTTTTTGTTAAGGAAGATAAGATTAAAGAATTCCTGGAATTGGCAAATGAGTTAGTAGAGAAAACAAGAAAAGAAAATGGATGTGTGAATTATAATCTACTTCAAGGTTTGAATGATCAGCAAACATTAATAATGGTTGAAGAATGGGAGAGTGCTGAGGTTTTAAAAGCACACATGGCTTCGGCTCATTTTACAAGCATTATACCTAAGATGACTTTGCTTACATCTAAAAAAGAAGAAATAACTGTTTGCAAAACAGTGCTTTAAAAACAAAAAGCGAGGATTTTCTTTTTAGGAAAATCCTCGCTTTAATTCTTGTTTTAAAAGAAAAATCATTTCTTAGAGAACAATTCTTTTTCTTTCCATTCTTTCATCAATTCAGAGATTGTGTTTTTTACGCTCATAATCTTATTTGCTTTATAAGCATTTGATCCGGCAAAAGCATATCCATTTTTGAAATTACCTTTGAAAGCATTGAAAAGTGCCAGCATAATGCAGTATGGACTTTTAGAGATATCACATGTTTTAATGCAATGAAAAGGGCAGGATTTTGGCTGCTTTATACCTTCTTTTACTTGTTGGATAAAAGAACCTCCAATTGCGCGGCCAGGCATTCCAACCGGACTTTTAATAATCTCTATATCTCCTTCCTTAGCATCTATATATTGCTGCTTAAAGGCATCAGATGCATCGCACTCGTCTGTTGTTACAAATCGTGTTCCAAGCTGTACGCCCGAAGCTCCAAGTTCCATCATGCGATAAATGTCTGCTCCTGTATAAATACCTCCAGCAGCAATTACCGGAATCTTTTTATTGAATTTCGCTTCGAAGAGAGACACTTCGTATACTACCTGAGGCAAAATTTCTTCCAAAGAATAGGCTACATCTGTAATCTGGTTTTCCTTGTAACCAAGGTGACCTCCGGCTTTCGGTCCTTCAACTACAACCGCATCGGGAAGATAGTTATACTGACTCTGCCATTTTTCACAGATAATTTTTACTGCACGTGCTGATGATACAATGGGTACAAGCTTTGTTTTACTATCCTTTGAAAGGAAGCTAGGCAAATCAAGAGGAAGTCCGGCTCCGCTGAATATGATATCAGCTTTTTCGGCTATGGATGTTTTAACCATGTCTGCAAAGTTAGTCATGGCAACCATCACATTCACTCCGATGATTCCTTTTGCTTTTTCACGTGTCTCTTTTACTTTTTCATTCGCTTTTCTGAGCTCTTCTTTAAGCCCTAAAATGCTTGCTTCTCCAAAATTACTTGATAGCTTATTGTATAGAAGTCCTAGACCAGCGCAGGAGATTACGCCGATGCCTCCTTCGTTTGCTACTGCTGAGGCCAGGCCTGATAATGAAATGCCTACGCCCATTCCACCCTGAATGATAGGTACTTGAACCTTTAGGTCTCCGATAGTTAATGTTTTCATTCTTAAATGTTTTTCTAAACTGCGCTGCAAAGTTAATACATTCTTTCTTAAAAAGTTTCAAAACCAACTATTTTCGCATGAGAATTATTTATTTGTTCTATAAATTAAGGTTTTTCAGCTAAATGAGAAAGTACTTTAATTTTAAAATAAACAATTTGTAAATTATAAATAGTGGTGTCTAATACCATAAGCAGCACATTTTACACTCCTTACCTTGTTCAGAACCTGTCAAAGAATGCGTAGGGGCAGGTGAGCACTTTTTAAACATTATTTCTTTTCCGGAAGAAGAATGAATTTTAATGGTTTATCCGTGTCAATATATTCATTAGCAGCTTCTTTTATCTTTTCAGAGGTCAGCTGTTCAATGGCTTGTGCACGTTCCTCTTTTGTTTCAACCTTATCGCCATAACGATATGCATAATAAATATCCAGTAACCAAGTTGTGTTTTCTTTTATATCGGAAGACAGTGTTACACGTTTCTTTTCTTTTACCTGTTCAATTTCTTCATTTGTAGGACCATCCTTTATTAAACGTTTTATTTCAAAAATTGCACGTTCATAAAGTTTTTCATAAGATACAGTATTTGTACCAAATGAAAGAGATAACGATGCTTCTGGTTCATGATTACGATTTACTTTTCCGGAAACTCTAACTCCATAGACTCCACTCATCTCTCTCCGAAGGCTCTCAAATAATCTTGTTTTTAATATCTCAATATAAGCATCATAAGCATATGCCTTTTGTTTATCCCATGTTGCTGTCTTTATAAATCGTATTGCAACATTCGCTTTATCATCTGTTCCTTTATAAAAAGTCTGTGAAGTTGGACCTGACAAAGAAGTGAAGTTTTGTTCCACATAACCTTGTTTCTCTTTATTTTCGGGAATTCCTCCAATGTATGTAAGGATAAATGGTTTGATGGTACTAAAATCTATATTACCAACAAATACATATGTAAATCCGGAAGCACTACCAAATCGGGATTTATAAATATCTGCAGCCCGTGAGAAGTCGGTTTTATCTAAGTTTTCTTTTACCGGCCATCTGTTGCGACGTGGATTACCGTTGTTCATTATTTGTTCTACCTGATAATTGAAATAATTATTTGGATCGTCAAGTAACTTTGCATACTCAGTTCTTTCATTCTTCATCAACTTATTAAATGCATTTTTATTAAAATAAGGAGCTGTATGATACAAATAAACCAATTTGAAAAAGTCCTCACAATCTTTTAAACTGTATTTGCCGGACATTGATTCGTTATATAAAACTAAAGATTGAGTTAGCGACAACTCTTTTCCTGCCATCAACCTTTTTAATTGAGTATTATTAATGCCATTTACGCCGCTTCCATCCTGAATTCTTGTGGCATAAAGAGCTGACATGTCATCATCTGCCGGATACATGCTGAATCCACCATTTGAAGTAGCCCGGAATAAAACCTGATCATTCTTAAAGTCCGTTTTTTTTAATACAACAGTAGCTCCATTTGATAATTTCCATTCTATCAATCCTGTTTCCGGGATATTTCTTTCACTAAGAATTGTTCCTACTTTCGGTATGCCCGACATAAGTTCTGTGGCAACCTTACCCTCGTTATACAGCTGTATTTTTTCTTTCCCCACATTGTTAAGTAAAGTCATAAAGTCTTTCTGCTTCGGATAAGATATAGAACTGCTCTCTGGGCCTGTAACAATAATAGTGCGGTTCTTTTTAGTCATATACAATTCGGCCAAACCATTTAATTTTTTAGTTGTAATTGTAGGCAATATATTCTGTACCAGTTGGTATTCATATTCGATACCAGGTATAGGCTTACCTGAAAGGTAATTTACCTGATATTCATCTGCAAAAAGATCGGATGCAGTTTTTTCTCGTTCGTTGTACCATCTTTCATAACGGGATAATAGTTTCTTTTTGGCTCTTTCCAATTCATTATTGGTAAATCCGTAACGTCTTATTCTCTCGTTCTCGGTAATTAATGCATGAAAAGCATTTAGCACTCCCGTTGGTGCACAACGTGCGTAGCTGGAATAAGTATCAACTTCCCGAAAATAATTAGAGTAGCCCGATTCTGCTTCCGAGAAAGGAGGCTCTTCTTTTTCCAAAAGTTCGCTTAACCGATCATTAATCATTGAAGAATACAAAGCATTGTATATATTGTGTTTAACATAGTTCTGCTGTGTTTTTGTCTTTTGGGGTTTATGTTTATAAGAAATTTCTACTGAACAGCCGGAACTTTCCTTATCGGTAGCAATAATAAACCTGGTCTCTTTATGGTTAGGTATGGGATTAGTCGGACGAGGCTTACTGTTTTCTGGCATCTTATAAACACTAAACTTCTGAATTATTTCCTTTTCAATTTCTTTTGGATCTATATCTCCGATAACCATAATAGCCATCAAATCTGGACGATGCCATTCTTTATAATAGCTCCTTAATTCGTCTGAAGTAAAGTTCTTAATTACATCTTCCTTCCCGATAGGAAGGCGGAGTGGATAAAGAGAACCTGATAAAAGAACTGGCAGATATTTTTCCCGGATTCTTGTTGAAGCCCCTTTTCCTAATCTAAGTTCCTCAATTACCACACCTCTTTCTCTGTTGATTTCTTTTTCTGATAAAGTAAGGTTCATGGCCCAGTCTTCCAATACAGTTAGTCCCACACTTACCTTATCTGATGCGATAGGCAGATAATAGATTGTTTCGTCAAAAGAAGTATAGGCATTTAAGTCCCGGCCAAAGCGAACTCCCATACCTTCCAGTACTTTTATCATCTCAGCATTTGGGAATGACTTAGTTCCATTAAAGGACATATGTTCCAGAAAATGGCCCAAACCTTGCTGTTTATCTGTTTCCAGAATAGAACCGGCATTAATAACCAATCTTAGTTCTACTTTGTTTCCAATAGCTTTATTCTGACGGATATAGTAAGTAAAGCCATTGTCCAAAGTTTTTTTAATGGTCTTATTGTCAATTGGGATTATAGCCTTTGGAGAATAGATAAAAGATTGCGCCAATATACTTATTGGGCAAAATAAGAATGCAAAAAGGAATATTTTTAATAGTTTCATCTTGTGTGTTTAAAAGTTATATCCAACAGATGCTGATACAATATTTCTGTTTAGTTTATTTTCGGTTTCCAAATACGTATATGAGCCTTTTACATATAGGCAAGTCTTATTACTAAGATTGCAGCCATACAAAACATTTGCCTGCAACTGATAATAATTTTGTGTTAATATACTTGCGTCATTATTTACGAGTCCGTTTTCTATAGTTTTGTCTGCAGTTTCCCTTGGAGTATACTCAAATTTCTTATTCCATGTACTCCGGTAACTTCCCCCCAATCCAACTTGCAATAAGTGAGATTCTTTAATATTGAAGTTTCTCAAGGCATTAACGGATACTGTGCTACTCTTGAATTTAAGAAAAGAGTTCATTACGGCATACTCATCAGAGTAGTCATTTAAATTCCCATTTAAAGAAAATCTCCATTTATAGGATGTTTCCGTTTTATCAAGTAAATAAAGGTTATATCCTGCATTCCATTCTTTCTGAGAAGTAACAGAACGGCAAGGAGCTTCAGAATCAGTAACCCAAGCATTTACTTCTGATGAAGAATTGAATACCTGAATAATTTCTCTGCCTGAACGCTTTGTATCATTATATCCTGCCAACAATGTCTGTTTTATCGTTTTTCTTTTATTATAAATATCCACATGCAGATTTCCAGCCCAATTTGTTTCATACAGTCGTCCTCGTTGGCGTGGTTTGTTATTTTCTATGTCATTTACATCTTCTACATAGTTTTCATATGTGCCATCTAAAAAGATCTTTATTTGTTCGGATTGATAACCATACTGTGCACCTCCACCAAAACCATCTCCGCTGTACTTGCGTTCGCGCTCATTGGTACTAAATACATCGTAAGTATATTGTCCCATTCCCTTTAGTAAATAGATCTTTTGAGGGTTTCCGGTATCATACAGAATTATATTACTGTTTTCACGAAAACGTCTATAGGTAAAATCTGCTCCTAATGAATGATTTCTTTTGTTAAGAGTAAAAGACGGAGCTACCTGAATGGAATTTGAATTTGCTTGTGGACGTGGGTCTATATTCTTAGCTCCCCTTCCTACGGCTAATTTTCCGTCAAGGCCAAAAGAAATCAGGCTAAAATAGACCGGAGAAGCAATTTTTACCCACATATCATAAGTCTGTTTCTTCCAATTGCCTCCAGTACTATCGGCAATAATATACGGTGTACCTCTGTAAGAGTCGAGGATAGAAGTATAATGAAGATCTTTTTCAAAAGACTCTTTAAAGTTAAATCCACCAATGAGATAGTATTTGTTCATTGTAATGGCTCCTTCAGCAGAAAAGAGATAATTATTAGAAAGATTAGCTTGCTGTGCCCGCCTAAAGTCTCCTTTCAGGAAGTTGTAAGTCAGGTTTACATCGGAATAACTTTTCATAGTTCCGTAAGATAAGCCTGAAGCATTATTTGTAGAAAGATGATATTCGCTCTCTTTGAAATATTGCATTTTGAAAGGTGACTGATTCTCTTGTATAAGCGAATCTTTCTTTTCTGTTTGTGCAGAAAGTGTAGTAGAAAAGACAGTCAATAAAAATCCAACCGAATATATTATTAATTTATTATGCATATTGTTCCTCGTTTATTTAGATAAAGGCTTCTTGTTTACTTCAAAATCCTCTGTAGAGTTGTTGGAGTCCTGATAAGTAGCTGCTCCATTATTTATACTGATCACTTTGCGGATAACACTAAAGCCAGAGTAGGTACCACCAGTTGTAGCAAATCCACTATCCAATGATGGAGGAAACCGCTTTGTAATTGTCGTAGTATTGTTTTGAATTAAATCTACTGCATCAATTACATAACTTACCGGAACTTTTTTACATAACCAATATTCTTCACTTTCAAACGGATCCTGAAAGGACTCTGGAAGAGTCACTGCCTCAAAATCAGAGAATTCTTTTTCTGTAGCTTGTATCAACGCCATACCTTGTCCTAAAACACTGATACGCCATAAATCGTTATAATCAGGCCAAAAGGCTCTTTCCATATTAGAAGCGGAAAAGTCTGCGTATTTATTAGATGGGTCCGGAGAATAAGCTTCATAATTAGCATTTGACAGATCTACCGGTGAATTAAGATTGTATTGTGAATCTTTATTATGAGGAGCAGCCATTGTTGCAATCGTAATGCTTTGTCTAGGTTGTAAAAAGACGGGTGCTTCTCCGGCTATGATTTTCCAGGCAGTTTGAAGATATACATGTGTATATTCTCCTTGAGTTTCGCCTGACCAAAGTGGTCCTGCAGTACCTATCCCTCCATAATTTTCTGTACTTGTAATATATATATCATTTAATAACACAGGAGAATCTGAATTATTATAGATGGTATAAAAATTATCATTTCTATAATTACCGTTTGATGGAGTTCGTGATCCGCAGTAGTATAGTTCTTTAAATATAAGAGAACTTTGAGTTGGTATCACCAAACTTATTGTATTTAAGGAACTAACATCTCCTTGTTTTAATTTTACACTGGAGATAAATCCAATTAAGCCTGCTCCTTTTTTGGTATCTGTACCAGTTGCTTCAGAAGCCTCAGCAGCCGTTAAACTTCCTATAACATTGATAGTATACTCACCTGGAAGAAGATTATCTAAAGTGAATTTACCCCAAAGGTCGCTTTTACGCTGATATGTGATTTGCTCTGTAGTGTTGGTTAAGGTCATTGATAATGGAGTGGAAAAAGGTTTGTTTTCTCCAAAAACCTTATAGGTCAAATGTAGGTTTACTGAAGCTACATAAGCCGAATCATAAGCATTGTCCTGGCGGCATGAGGAAAGCATGACCACAATAGTCAATAAGGTATAAAGGTAAAATTTATATTTTTTCATGAATGTTATTTCTTAAATCAAAATTTGAACCATATTTCTGTCCCGAAGAATTGTTCCGGATTACGTGACGTATAGTTTCCTGGATTACGTTTGCTCTCTTCCAAAGGATTGTTGTTAAATAAGTTATTAACAAAGAAAGCAAAACCTCCAAACTTTTTAATCTCTTTAGTCAGCCTCAAGTTGAATAGGCAAAGCGGAGAATAAGATTCTGTGATCTCACGATTAACAAAAACTTGTCGTTGGATATCAGGATTGATAACGCTACCTGTAGTAATTGGATTATAACTCAAATTGGTAGCCGAAAGGTATCCAATAGGATATTTGTTTTCCAATCCCATATATTTTTGTTTATCCGTCCAAATGGTTTGCAAAGACAAAGAAACTACAAAACCGATTTTTGGGATGTTATGAACAACCCGAAGATTGGTTGAGAAACGTTCATATAAGCTTCCATCTCCACTACCATAAACGCCTATGTCTTTATATGTACCATTTGTGTCGGGATTCTTTTCATAGAAAGTGTTAGAAGTAGAATATAGTTTGCTCTGCATCCATGCACCATTTAAGATAAACGAAGTACGAATTGCCTTAATTTGCCCAAAATCAAAATCGAACTCAATACCTTTATTATCATTGATTTTATCATTAAGAGGCGTATTGTATGCCAAAACTGTTTTAGTAACCTTGTCGGTTGTTAGTGCTGGATATGTACCGGTTCTGTTCACACCTGAATATTTTACTAAATCAAAAAGATGGTAAGTGTCAAAGCTTGTACCAAATGAATAGCCATTTTTTAATTTCTCATTATATCCGGTGACAGAGAAGCTCATCTTTCCCAGGTTTAGTTCAAGGCCTATCTCGCTTTTTCTGTTTTTTGCAATCTTTAGATCTTTATTAGTAGTATCATAAACTTTAGTGGTTACAATACTTAATTTCTGTTGTTCTGTTAATCCAGTTAAGCCCGAGTTATCAAAGTTGATAAAATCATAATATGCTTTATCGGGATATAGAAACATTAAAGGTGGCGCTTTTGCTGTAATTCCCCATCCTCCACGTATACTTAATACCTTAGGTATAATTTCATATGAAAGATTTATTCGTGGAGAAACTACTGTTCCTCCTTCTTCTTTTCCCGGCTGAATCATGTCCAAACGAGCGCCTAACTGTACTTTTAAAGATCTGTTAAAAATAACTCTTTCTGCATTATCTTCTACATAAGCCGACACTTGATTCAAAGCTGGTATATCTGTGAATGGCCTCATTCTAATGCCACTTGAAGGAGGCATTAACGGATCAAAAACTTTTCCTCTACCAAAGTTTACGTCATTTTTCCATTCAGCTCCTACCACAATACGATTACTTATTTTCCAGAATTCAGCAAAGAAACTGGAAGTTAGTTTGGCAAACAAATTAAGAGGTTTTCCATAAGTTGTTATTTTAGTAAGAAACTCATACGGAAGAATGTTGGTTACTGCAAGGTGATCTCCGTTATTTGTAATTTGCAGTCCGTTAGCATCAAAAATATCTTCTTGTTTGTTCGAAGCAACTGTTCCATCCTTCATTGCTGAAGTAACCATATATCCGAAGTTTCCTTTAATTTCCTGATTGTATCCTTTTTGAATCTCATAATTTGCAGAAAGATTTAAGCGAATGAATTTTAAAAAGTTGTAATTGCAGTTCCATACCATATTGGTGTTAAACTTAAACCCCGTGTTCTTTGATGAACGTTCACGTTGATAGCGAGTGTCCGAAGGGTCTAACTTCGTAGCATCTAAATCAGAATAGAATCCAAATCCGGTTGTTGTGTTTAGTTTATTTTTAAAAACCTTGCTGTAAAGCAAGTTACCGGTAAAGCGTTGAAAACCCTGAGAAGGTCTTCTCTCGTCTGCTAATGATTTAGCGTAATCAAAATCAATACTTAAATTTCCTGCATTTTTCCCTAAACTAAAACCTTTTCCTACGGATGCTTGGGTTAAGGTAGGGTTTATTTTTAATCTAACCTGAATAGGATATACTCCCGCTTTGGGATTAATAATAATAACCCCTGAAGTTAAGTCTCCATATTCTACAGAAGGAATTCCTCTAATTACATCAACAGACTCAATATTATCGACTGATATTTGTCGCATATCCGTTCCGGATCCAGCGGTAGAAGTAAAGCTTGTGTTCAGGCTACCATCTTTCGCAGTGTTGCCAATCTGTAGATTTGCATTATTTGAAGTAGGAGAACCATTGAAAACTATGGAAGTACCCATGCTGTTAAGTGCATCAGTCTGTACCTGTCGTAAGGACGCTTTTCCTGGCGAATTGAGTGTTGGATTGGAAGAAAGCTGACCCGGTAGAAGTTCCATAATGTCAGTCAAACTTGTGGCTTGGAGGTGGTCTATCGCAGTTCGGGAGATGGATGAAGATGTAGCTGCTCCAACCCGGTTATTTTTTGCCGTGACAACAACTTCATCTAATGCAAAATTTTCTTCACTCATATAGAATTTTAGCGGAGAGTTATTCTTCTCGCCAACATTCACTTTCTTCTCAACAACTATCATACCAATAACATGAATACTAATATCAGCTATTCCTGTAGGTAGTTGTTTAAAGGTAAACATCCCATCCACATCAGTTATAGCATTCACGCCATACTTAGGAAAACTTACAGTAGCTCCAGGAATAGGGACTTTAGTTGTTTGCTCAAGTACAAATCCTCTGTAATTCACTCTCTTGAGATTAGAGGTATTTTGCGCTGAAAGCATACACGGCAGCATTGCAATAATACATAGCGAGAAAGAATAAAGAATAAAGATTCTTTTAGTAAAGTTTTTAGTCATAAAAATGAAGAATAAATAAGGAAATTATTTAGATGAAAAGCCAACCAGCCTTGAATATACATTCAGAGACTGTTTGGCATATAGAAATTATTTTCTTTATATAAAGAATAACTTATTTAGTCTTTAATACATCTGATAGGCATAGCAACATTTACTTCATTTTCACTGCTCTTCTTTCCTAACATAATATCATAATTGTCGCTCAAGGTGTATGCATTTTTGAATTTGCGGGCAGATTCAGGTACATCAGCATTAAGAGTTCCTGCCCAAAGATAACCAGCTTTAGCTAGATAAATCTCTGCTGTAGCAGTTCCACGAGCAGCTGCATCAGCGCCAAGAATACGAACATAACCGGTTCTTGCCAAAACCAATTTCTTATATAAAGCCTTCGCTGCTTCAAATTCTGCATTTGTTTGATCTGTCATTCCATCATAATCGGCCCATGCAGCATCAGTTATTTTTTTCATTTCTGTCATGTTAGGTATTCTCCATCCTTTTGGACAAGGAGTGTTTTCACCTTTCGACCAATCTTTCAAGCCTTCTCCAGTAGCATTCCATTCTTTATCATAATTGCTTATCGTTCCATCAGCATTGATTTTTACCGGAATATTTTTGCCCCATTGGTAATAGTATCCAATTGAAGCTGCATTAGCACTCTGTGAGTTGCCATTGTATTTTTCTGTTGCTCCAATATTTCTATCAAGAATATAAAAACCAAGTTCAGCTTTTGTATCCAGTTGCTCATAAGTTGTCCACCCCGGAGTTCCGGTACCATCATCTACTGTTTTGTCTGAATCATCATTACTACACGAAATCATAAATAATGAAATAGCAGTTAAAAAGAACCATTTTTTTTTCATAATGAAATTGTTTAATATTAAAGTATTAAAAGATAAAATTTGCTTTATTCAATTTATAAACTAGATATCTGTAACATTTTGCAAAGTTAGTTGCTTATTTTATTTTACTATATAGCCTTAGTATGCTATGTTTATACCACAATCGTGGCATAACCTAGTAATTGTTGAATTGTAATTTTAGTTTAGTAAATTTATTTATATTAAAAAGTTCTCAAAAGTATAATAATATAATTAAAAACAGTCATTATTATAAAAAAGATAGAAAATATCTTTATTTTGTTTATTAAGTATATATAAAGATAAAATTAACAGAATAAAGTAATACAATTTATTCTGAATTGCTTTTACAATCAATAATTAATAAGTTGCTTTTACATCTTGCTGGCTTCTTGATGCTAAATTCGTAGGGCACTTTTTGAAATTGTCATTACTTAATCTATTAATTTGTGTAATTAAAGAAAATCTATTATATTTATTGTGTAAGCTTACATTTGTATTCTATTTTTATATCTTTGTAAGAAGAAAAAAGATGACTTATGAACACAAAACACGTAATTGCAATCATCTTAGTGATGGTTAGTGCTGTATATGCAACAGCTCAAACAGTGAATGATAGTCTTATTAAACCAAAGTGCATGGTAGGCTGTAACTTCTTTGCAGTAGCTCCAAAGAGTATTAATTCGGGCATGATGAAAGTTTACTTCAAAGTGCATGATAATGAAGGAAATTCAATACTTGCAATGGCTTTAAAAGATAGTGCAAGGTTCTCGTCGGAAGACTCTTTGCTCATTATACCGGTAGATAAAGTTCTTAACGGCGCTGATTTTCTATTAAGTTGGAAACAGCAAAATGAGCTGTTTAAGAATTCTATGTCGGCTAAAGGTTCAATTCTTGCCGTAGGAAACCAAATGATTGAATTCTCAGTTAAGGATACGCAGGGAAATGTATGGACTAATAAAAACACAAAAGGCAAACCTCTGGTTTTGAATTTTTGGAACACAGCTTGCGGTCCTTGTAAAAAAGAAATGCCTGAATTAAATCAATGGATAACGGAGCTTCCCAAAGCTAACTATCTTGCAGTTACATATAACACAGCCAAACAGATTGAGCGTATTGTAACTACGCGCCCTTTTTTGTTTCATCAAATAACAGAAGATAAGACATTATGGAATGCTTTTGGAATCCAGCAGAATCCCACTACTGTATTAATTGATAAGAAAGGGAAAATCAGTTATATCGAAATAGGTACAAATGAAGCAAAGCGAGCTGACTTGAAGCAAAGATTGCAGAAATTGTGCGATGAATAATTTTTGATGATTAAGCAGAGATAAAAAGAGACTAAACACCCCAATCGAATGTCTAGTCTCTTTCCAAAATATCAAGTCATTCCCCTAAAGGAATGAAATTATTCCCACTCAATAGTAGCAGGAGGTTTAGAGCTAATATCATAAGTAACACGGTTCACACCCTTTACCTTATTAATGATCTCATTAGAAATCTTTCCAAGGAATTCGTAGGGTAGGTGAGCCCAGTCAGCTGTCATAGCATCGGTAGATGTTACGGCGCGAAGTGCTACTGCATTCTCGTATGTTCTTTCATCACCCATTACACCTACTGACTGTACTGGAAGTAGGATTACACCTGCTTGCCATACCTGGTCGTAAAGTCCCCATTCGCGTAGTCCGCTGATGAAGATATCATCTGCTTCCTGAAGTACGCGTACTTTATCTGGAGTAACATCGCCCAAGATACGAACAGCTAAACCTGGTCCCGGGAAAGGATGACGGGTAATGAGATGCTCCATCATTCCTAGCTGACGACCTACACGGCGCACTTCATCTTTGAAAAGAAGGCGGAGAGGTTCGCAAAGTTTTAGGTTCATCTCTTCTGGAAGACCACCCACGTTGTGGTGACTCTTAATTACGGTTCCGGTGATGGAAAGTGACTCGATGCAGTCTGGGTAGATAGTACCCTGTGCCAGCCATTTTACATCTTTCAGCTTGTGAGCTTCTTCATCGAATACATCAATGAAACCTTTGCCAATGATTTTACGTTTGCGTTCCGGCTCTGTTACGCCAGCCAACTCACTGAAGAATTTATCTTTTGCATTTACACCAATTACGTTAAGACCTAAGTGTTCGTAATCAGTCATTACATTCTCAAATTCGTTCTTGCGAAGCATTCCGTGATCTACAAAGATACAAGTAAGGTTTTTACCAATTGCTTTATTAAGCAATACAGCAGCAACTGATGAATCTACGCCACCTGATAGTCCGAGAACTACTTTATCGTCGCCTAGTTGTTCTTTTAGTTGAGCAACAGTACTTTCAATGAATGATGCAGGGCTCCAGTCTTGTTTGCATCCACACACATCAACTACGAAGTTACGCAGAATCTGTGTTCCATCTACTGTATGGAATACTTCAGGGTGGAACTGTACACCCCATATTTGTTCGCCTTCTACCTGGTAAGCAGCAATAGCTACCTCATTTGTTGAAGCGATGGTTTTAAAATTATCAGGAATGGCAGTAATGGTGTCGCCGTGGCTCATCCATACCTGCGAATTGTCTTTTACTCCCTTAAACAACACGTTGTCTTTGCAAAAGGAGCCTAGATTAGCACGTCCGTATTCACGTGTGCCTGCCGGTTCTACTTTACCGCCGTTAGTATAGGCCATAAACTGTGCGCCATAGCAGATACCCAAAATAGGATATTTTCCACGAATCTCGCTTAGGTCAATTTTAAAAGCCGAATCATCATAAACAGAGAATGGGCTTCCTGAAAGGATAACTCCCTTTATTGATTCATCGTTTTTAGGGAATTTGTTGTAGGGTAAAATTTCGCAATAGGTATCCAATTCGCGAACCCTGCGGCCAATGAGTTGAGTGGTCTGTGA
>Ga0183099_1000705_pt1 | contig 22444 bp, 20 predicted proteins | sample Biomet1_FD_127788 | JGI IMG/M metagenome (GOLD analysis project Ga0183099, IMG submission 127788) | Microbial communities from bioreactor (seeded with anoxic lake sediment) at LBNL, California, USA - Biofuel metagenome 1 | ecosystem: Engineered > Bioreactor > Anaerobic > Unclassified ...
GTTCATAGCAACCTTTTGTTATAAGTTAACTCATGGAGAAACGCCTCATGTATTGCAAGACAGTGATGTGAGGTTAATTTATGTAGGAAACCTATGTAATTATATTCTGAATAAAATTAGAGAAGTGAGGAATTGCTCTTTTTCCATTATTGAAAGGGATGCTGTTCCTTATGATTTTGATAAAAAAGTAACTGAGATTTTGTCTTTGTTCGAGAATTTTAGAGAGCTTTATTTTGATCAGGGTATTATACCTGTATTAAAGGATAAAAATGAGATGAATCTCTTTAACACCTTTCGTTGTTACATAGATCAGGCAACACATTTTCCAGCAAAACTGGTGCAGCATGCTGACTCTCGTGGAGTGTTTGTGGAAACCATAAAACTGGGCGTGGGGGGGCAGGTATCTTTTTCAACTACCGTGCCGGGAGTAACAAGGGGCAATCATTACCATACCAGGAAGATAGAACGTTTTACGGTGATAAAAGGTAAGGCCCGGATTCAGCTTCGCAAAATAGGTGCAGATGAAGTGTTGAACTTTGATTTGAACGGAAAGGAACCAAGCTATGTGGATATGCCTATATGGTATACGCACAACATTACAAACACAGGAGAAGAGGAACTTTACACACAATTTTGGATAAACGAATGGTACAACCCGGAAGATGGGGATACCTTTCCTGAAACAGTATAAAACATGAAAAAATTAAAAGTATTAACGGTAGTCGGCACACGCCCTGAGATTATTCGCCTGGCTTGTGTATTGCAGAAACTGGATGCAAGTCCAGCTATAGAGCATATATTAGTTCATACCGGACAGAATTATGATTATGAGTTGAACGAGGTATTCTTTGAAGACTTAGGTTTAAGAAAGCCCGACCACTTTCTGAATGCTGCCGGAAAGAATGCAACAGAGACTGCCGGACAGATATTAATAAACATTGATCCTGTTTTAGAACAGGAACAGCCGGATGCTTTCCTGGTGCTGGGTGATACGAATTCATGCCTATGTACTATTGCAGCAAAAAAACGACATATCCCTATTTTTCACATGGAGGCCGGAAATCGTTGTTTTGACCAACGTGTGCCGGAAGAGAGTAACAGGAAGATTGTAGATCATATTTCAGATATTAACATGACTTACAGTTCCATAGCCCGTGAATATTTACTGAGGGAAGGTTTACCTGCAGATAGGATAATAAAGACAGGTAGCCCCATGTACGAAGTGTTGCATCAGTATTTACCTAAAATTAATGCATCGGGCATTCTTACTAAATTAGGATTGGAAAAAGGTAAGTTCTTTGTGGTGTCAGCACACCGTGAAGAGAATATTACATCCGAAGATAAATTCCGGAGCCTTGTAGAAGTACTTAATACAGTAGCCGAAACATATAATTATCCGGTGATTGTCTCTTGCCATCCCAGAACACGTAATATGATTGAGAGGAAGGAAATTAAGTTTCATGAGAACATAAAATTGATGAAGCCAATGGGCTTAAGTGATTACAATCACTTGCAGATGAATGCCAATGCAGTGCTTTCAGATAGTGGAACGATTAGTGAGGAATCATCTATACTTAACTTCAGGGCACTCAATATTCGTGAAGCACATGAACGCCCGGAAGCAATGGAGGAAGCCTCTGTTATGATGGTGGGACTAAATCCTGAAAGGGTAATGCAAGGGTTGGCAGAATTGCAGAATCAGAATCTGGAGCAAAGGACTTTTCGTCCGGTTTATGATTATTCAATGCCGAATGTGAGTGATAAAGTGGTTCGGATTATTATTTCTTATACGGATTATATAAAAAGAGTTGTTTGGAGCGAAAGATAGTATGGCAGAACAAATATTTAAGAATATAAGAATTCTTTATGTACACGATGATTACTTGATTGGAGCGAAAGGCTATAAGCTCTATAAGTATGATTTTGTGAATAAAGAATGGAAATACGAAGCAATGGTTTGTGATTCAAAGAATGCTTTACTTTCTATCTTTAATTTGACACGTCGGTTGTTCAGAGCTGAGATTAGTGACTTTTATATGCTGAATGACGGTTCCCAGTTATGTATAGCTAAAAAAGGAATATTTCGTAGAGAACCTGGTAGTAATATTTTTAATAAATGTTTTAATGTATTACGCGGATCTCGTCCTATAAATCTTTGCATTGACAAGAGTAATCGCATCTACTTTGGCGAATACTTTGCTAACATGGAGAAAAAGGAGGTTTATATTTATGAGTCTTTGGATATGGGAAAGTCTTGGCATATAGTTTATACTTTTCCCGAAGGGAATATAAATCATGTTCATGGGTTATTTCTTGATCCGTATACTGATAAAATATGGGTTGTAACCGGTGATAGAGAGAACGAATGTATGATAGCTAATACTGATGATAGTTTTAAAACGCTTCATATTGTTTTGCGGGGAGGGCAAGAGTATAGAACCTGTATTTTGATATTTTATAAGGATAGTATTATTTATGCTACAGATTCTCAGTATATTCCTAATGTTATAAAGAGAGTTGACCGAGAGAATATAGAGATAAAGATAGTTGGACATCTTCAGGGTAGCGGTATTTACGGGGGCCAATGTGGAGACTTTTCTTTCTTTTCAACCTCGGTTGAACCATCGGAAGTAAACATTGATAAGAGCTCTCATTTGTGGGTGTCGCAGGATGGCTCTGAATGGAAAGAAATATATGCTGCTCAAAAGGATATCTGGAATGGTACATTGTTTCGGTTTGGAAGTATACAGTTTCCTGATTATTCAATAACAAAGCCGGTTAAGAGAATCGTCTTTTCGGGTAGGGCAGTGAAAAAGATTGATGGTAGTTCTGTAATTTTAGATTTATGAAAGTACTTATTGTAACACAGAATTTTTATCCGGAAAATTTCAAAGGTAATGATATTGCCTTTGAACTAGCCAGGAGAGGACATAAAGTAGATGTCTTAACAGGAATACCTAATTATCCGACCGGTAAATATTTTGAAGGGTATGGAATATTTAAAAAGAGGAATGAAAAGATGAACGGTGTTAGAATAATGCGCTCGTTTCAAATTCCAAGAGGAAAGAGTAAACCTAGTTTGGTATGGAATTATCTGAGTTTCTTTTTTTTCGCTTCGATAAGAGCTGTTATTCTAGGAATATCTAATCGTTATGATTGTGTATTTGTGCAGCAAACATCTCCTGTAATTCAGGCATATCCGGCAATTATAGTTAAAAAGTTGCAGAAAATACCCTTATATATGTGGATATTGGATATTTGGCCTGATTCAATGGTTTCCGGTAGTGGAATTAGGAACAAAAGTGTAATAGGGATGATAAATGGTTGCGTAAAAAATATTTATAATAACTGCGATAGGATTCTCATCAGTTCAAAGCGTTTTGCAGAGTTGATTCTCTCAAAAGGTAATTATAGTGATAAATTGGTTTATTTTCCTAACTGGTGCGAAGATTTATTGAATATGACTAAAGAAGAAATACCCAAATTGCCCGAAGGTTTTATTATTATGATGGCAGGAAATTTAGGTGGAGCACAGAAACTGGATATGGTTATGAATGCTGCTTTGGAAACAAAAGATCTGAAAGAGGTTAAATGGGTGTTTGTTGGCGATGGGAGTAAAAAGAAGTGGGTAGAGGAGTTTGCCAAAGAGCATAAGTTGGAAGAGACCGTTTTTATGATGGGGCATTATCCTTTTGAAGCAATGCCTACTTTCTTTTCTTATGCAAATGCAATGCTTTTGACATTAAAAGCCGACTGGCCTCATTTGAAGGCTGTAGTTCCGGCAAGATTAACGTCCTATATGGCTGCCGGTCGTCCGGTATTAGCTATGGTTGATGGTGGCAGTGCTGATTTGATTAATGAATCTCAATGTGGATATTCTGTGCCGGCAGATGATTATAAAGCATTAGCTAAAATGATACGTGAAAAGGTATTACCTGATAAGAACCAGTTTGAAAAAATGGGTGAAAATGGTTATAAATTTTTTGAAAGGAACTTTACAGTGGATATTTGTATAAATAATTTAGAACAGATTATAAAAACGTAAGTTATGGAAAAAATTGTAGAAAAATTTAAAGAAACATTGGAGATTCAGGATAGAGAATTAAGCCTCTCTGATGAATTTAGAAAATATGATGAATGGGGCTCCTTGGCTTATTTATCTGTAATTGCAATGCTAGACGAAGAGTATGGAATTCAGATTGAAGAGAATGAATTCAAACAGCTAAGAACGATTGGTGATTTGCTTGATACAGTAAAAGCTAAACAATAAATGTTATGGCAATATTGGAATTCAAGGGTGTAGGAGTTACAGCTCTTGCAGGTGCTATACCTCATACGGTAATTGATAATTATAAGTATACACAATATTTTCCTAAGGATCAGGTAAAAGAGGTTGTTGACAAAGTAGGCATATATGAGCGTCGCTTTGTTGATGAGAATACTTGTTCTTCAGATTTGTGTTATGCTGCAGCGGAGAAATTGATAACTGATAATATGATCAATAGGGAGGAGATAGATCTGTTGGTTTTTATTTCACAAACACCGGATTACCGTATGCCTGCTACTTCTGTTATTTTGCAGGATAGATTAGGACTCTCTAATTCTACTATTGCCTTTGATATCACTCTTGGTTGTTCTGCTTTTCTTTACGGGTTGAGCACTGTTTATGGTTTTATGCAAAATAGTAATCTTAGAAAAGCTTTGATATTGAATGGAGAAACACGCTCTAAAATATACTCTCCGAAGGATAGAAAATCGGCTTTTCTTTTTGGGGATGGAGGAATAGCAGCTTTAGTGGAACGGGATGATAAATTTGAGAAAAGCTATTTCTCGCTTAATTCAGATGGATCGCTTGCTGAATTGATTATGATCAAGGGTGGTGGTTATAGGCATCCTAGTTCTATAGAGACTCTAAAAGAGAGGGTTGTAGATGAATATGGAAACATTCGAAGTGATGAACAGGGATATATGAAAGGTGGTGATGTGTTCAATTTTGTTATTCGGGAAATTCCTAAAGATATAAAACGAATATTTGACTACTCTCAGGTTGAGATTAAGGCGATGGATTATTATGTATTCCATCAGGCAAATGATTTTATTAATAGTTATCTGGCTAAGAAATTGAAACTGGATACAGCAAAGATTCCTTCTTCTATTGCAAAATATGGTAATACATCTTCTGTATCTGTTCCCTTGACTATTATTAGTGAATTGAAGGGGAAATTAGATGGTAACAAAATACTGATGTTGAGCGCTTTTGGAGTAGGCATGACATGGGGCACAGCAATTGTTTCTTTTGTTGATTGCAGAATTAGTGATATAGTGGAGGTTTAAAAGATGAATCTATTTACCTTAACAGGGAAAAATATTGTTATTACTGGTGCATCATCCGGCATTGGCAGACAATGTGCCATTAGTTGTGCTGCTATGGGTGCTACGGTTGTGCTGATTGCCCGCAATCAGAAACGATTAAAAGAAACATTATCACAAATGGCGAATAAAGATACGCATCTTTATTACTCTGTTGACCTGACGGATTATGATAGCATTACCGGAATAATTAAAGATGCTGTATCTAAGATAGGGCGTTTAACTGGATTGCTTAATTGTGCTGGTATATCAACAACCCTGGCTATGAGGATGACCTCTCCTGAAACATTAGAAATGTTCTTTTACACAAATGTCTTTTCAGCTTATTTTTTGACTAAAGAGGTCTGTAAGGTTGAAAATATTTCAAAAGAAGGGGCGAGCGTTATATTCATTTCTTCTGTAATGGCTTCAGTGGGAACAAGTGGTAAATCGATCTACAGCATGACAAAAGGTGCTCTTTTATCGGGGAGTCGTTCTTTAGCCTGTGAACTGGCAAAAAAAAACATTAGGGTTAATGTAGTATCTCCGGGAGCAATACTAACTCCAATCAATGAGAACCTTCCTCATATGAAGGATCCAGAATTGCGTAAGGCGTTGGAAGAACAGCATTTGTTAGGATTGGGGAGAACTGAAGACGTGGCCAATGCCTGTATTTTTCTTTTGTCGGATGCTTCAAGATGGGTGACAGGAACGAATTTAATTGTTGATGGAGGCTATACTGCCCGATGATTTGATTAATACTAAAAGATATGCAGGTTATTGTTAAAAAGACTACAGAATTACCTGATGATGAGATTATTCAAATTAATATCTTGTTTAAGGAGATTATGGCTCACGAAAGGGATATTAAGATTTTTAAAGATAATTATCTTAACACTCCTTTTGGGTATTCCTATCATAGTATGCTATTTACTGATGATGGCAAGATAGTAGGTTTTCATTCGTGTATCCCTTTTTATTATCTAAAGGATGGTGAACGTTTTATTGCTGCATTAGGCATTGATTCTATGGTGGCTAAAGAGTATCGTGATTATTTCCATTTTCGTGACATGTTTATGGCTACTCAGGATGTATTGAAAGAAGCAGGATGTAAACTTCGAATTGGTTTTCCTAATGATAATTCTTATCAGGTATTGAAAAAAGGGTTTAAATATAAAGATATAGGATCTTTGAGAACTTATATTTTACCTATTAAAATAGGAAGTATAAGGCCCCTTCTGAGCTGGCTAAATCCTCTTTCAACTTTATTGGCAAATTGTTTAGTTGGATTGTCTTTTTTATCGAAAGGGAATAATGAACGTTCATTTACTTATCAAAAAGAAGAAACCACTTTTAACATGATACGCTATAAATGGTATGGCGGTGATTATGAAGTTGTGGAGAACGGGAAACTGAGATATGTCTATAAGAATATTGTGTATGAAGGAGTAAATGGTTCTTTCCTTTTAGATTATTTCCCTAAGACCCGAACAAATTTTGAAAAAAGTATTAGAGATATTTACAAAAGAGAAAAAAAACATGCTGCTGTAATTTTATATATAGGCGATTTAAATTTTAACCCTCTGAGCATGATTGCTATTCCAAAAAAAATTGAACCAAAACATTTTAATTTTACCTGCCTGATATTACAGGATAAAGAATTTTTTGATGAGGGTATTTATAATATTCGGAATTGGGATGTTAATCTGTCTAATTATGATTTGTTATGAATATAATGACTTTCGATATTGAGGAATGGTGGCATTTTGATGTTTACTCTACGGAAGATAAATGGGCTCATTATAAGCCTCGTATAGAGCTGTATCTCCCTCTGGTGCTTGATAAACTGGAAGAGAAAGGGGTGAAAGCTTCTTTTTTTTGTTTAGGATGGATTGCCCGTACTTATCCGGATATAATAAAGAGAATCTCGGCAAGAGGACATGAGATTGCATGCCATACAGATATGCATCTTTTTGTGAAAGATATGCGGCCTGAATTTTTTAGAGAAGATCTTCACAGAGCATTGGATTCTATTGAAAATGTAACAGGAGCAAAGGTTAAATCTTTTAGGGCACCAGCCTTTACAATAACTGAAAATGTAAAATGGGCTTTTGAAGTGTTGGCAGAGCAAGGCATTGAGTATGACTGCTCTATATTTCCAACTTCAAGGAGTTACGGTGGATTTCCTTCTTTTGGAGAAGGGAAACCAACATTGATAAATTATAAGGGAAACACCATAAAAGAATTTCCAATTAATTCGGGGAAGCTATTAGGTAAGTATTTTGTGTTTAGCGGTGGTGGCTATTTCAGATTATTTCCATATTGGTTGATAAAGCATTTGTTGAAACAATCGGACTATGCCATAACTTATTTGCATATGAGGGATTTTGATTTTGATCAACCTCGGTTTAATTACTTCAATATGGAACGAACGTTTAAATCATATTATGGTTTAAAAAATGCTTATTCTAAGTTCTTAAAACTAATGAATGATTTTCAGTGGGTTAATATTGAGCAAGCAGATAAAATGATTGATTGGAATAATGTTCGAAAAATTGATTTATAAGAATGAAACTATTGTTTACCGGAGCTTCTGGTTTTCTTGGTAATAACGTACTCCCGTTCCTTGAAAATAGATACGAGATAAAGACTGTTGGCATGACGGAGCATGACGATTATTGTGTTGATATAGCTAAAGAGGAACTGCTATTAGAAGAGCGTTATGAGATAGTTCTTCATGCTGCAGGGAAGGCGCATACTGTACCTAAAACGAGTGAGGAAGAGCAAGCCTATTTTGATGTGAACTATCAAGGTACCGTAAACTTATGTAAGGCACTTGAAAAGTCAGGAATACCGGGATCGTTTATTTTTGTCAGCACAGTGGCTGTATATGGGCTGGATTTTGGAGAAAATATAACAGAAGAACATCCTTTAAATGGAAAAATTCCATATGCCTTGAGCAAAAAGTATGCGGAAGAATTCCTGGTTGATTGGTGTGGAAGGCATAACGTGATACTAAGCATTATTCGTCCGTCACTGATAGTTGGCCCAAATCCTCCCGGGAATCTGGGCGATATGATTAAAGGTATTAAGACCGGACGATACCTAAGCATAGGAGGAGGAACAGCTCGAAAGAGTGTGCTGATGGTACAGGATATTGCGAATTTGGTTCCAATACTAGCCGAAAAAGGTGGGGTGTATAATGTATGTGATAGTAACCAACCTACATTTAGAGAACTTGACAGAGTGATTTCTTCACAGTTAGGGAAACCTTTACCTCCTTCAATTCCTTATTGGATGGCGAAATTTTTAGCATTAGTGGGTGATTATTTAGGTGAGAAGGCTCCTATAAATTCTTTTAAATTAAAAAAGATAACAAAAAGCCTTACTTTCAGTAACGAAAAAATAAAGAAAGAACTTAATTGGAAACCTATTGATGTTATTGAAAACTTTAAGATAAAATAATTGAGATGTTTTTCTAAAATATTAATTCTAATAGTTTTAGATTTTATGTATAAATATTTAAAACGTATTTTAGATATAATGGTCGCTACGATTGCTTTAATAATATTGTTGCCAGTTTTTATACCTTGTATTATTCTCTTGTTATGTACTGGCGAGCACGAGGTGTTCTATCTGCAGCAACGTATTGGGTATAGGTGTAAACCATTTTCTATTTTTAAGTTTGTTACAATGATGAAGGGTTCTTTGACTATGGGAACGGGGGATATAACTATTCAGAATGATCCGAGGGTCTTCCCCTTTGGAAGTATTCTTCGTAAAACAAAGATTAATGAGTTACCACAGTTTCTAAATGTTTTTTTAGGCTCAATGGGATTGGTTGGTCCACGACCGCTTACTGTCAATACTTTTAATTACTATCCAGAAAATGTGCAAAAATTAATAGGCAAAATAAAACCAGGTATTACTGGAGTTGGGTCTGTTATTTTTCGGGATGAAGAAAAATATATATCGACAGTAGACGATCCCAGAACTTTTTACAAAGAATTTATCGCTCCTTACAAAGGAGCTTTAGAGGTGTGGTATGTTGGACATGCTTCTTTTTTACTTGATATAAAATTAATTATTATTACTGCTTGGGTTATTATTTCTCCGAAAAGTAATTTACCCCATAAGTGGTTAAAGGATTTACCCCCCAAACCTAAATGGATGGATTAATACACTATAAAAATATACATAATGGTTTGGTGTCTTATAAAACTGTTGCCTGGAAATAATATGAACTTTCTTATTTACTTATTTGTTTCTATTTTATAACTCAGCTAGTCAATGATTTACTTTAACATCTAATACTTATGTATAGACTTGTAAAACGGATAATTGACATCATATTATCTACAATAGCATTGTTAATTTTATCTCCTTTTTTTGTTATTTGCATTGTAATTCTTGCTTGTACAGGTGAGCATGAAATATGGTATTTGCAAAAAAGAATTGGTTATAAAAACAGGTCTTTCAAAATTTTTAAGTTTGTTACGATGGTAAATAATTCTCCTAAACTGGGCACGGGAAGCATTACATTACGTAATGATCCACGGGTGCTCCCATTTGGGCGTATTCTGAGAATGACGAAGATTAATGAATTACCTCAGATTTTTAATATTATCAACGGAACAATGAGTTTGGTGGGACCTCGCCCACTTATGAAAGTAGATTTTGGCCGGTATCCGGAAGACGTTCAGCAGGTAATTTATAACTCAAAACCCGGGGCTACCGGGATAGGATCTATTATATTTCGTGATGAGGAGAAGTATCTTTCTACCCTAGGTATAGACCCGATAAAATTTTATATAGACGAAATAGCTCCTTACAAAGGAGACCTTGAGATATGGTATCAGAATAATGCATCCTTGTGGGTGGATATGAAGATTATTTTCTTAACTGCCTGGGTCATTGTTTTCCCGGATAGCCATTTACCTCATAAATGGTTAAAAGAATTACCAGCAAGACCAAACTGGATGGGGTATTACTGGAAATGTGGCTCGTTTGATGAGTATTTTAAAGAAAGAATAATAACGCCGGAATTTATAAATAATAGTATTACCGAAAACAAAGATCGAGATGATTGATATTAATCGTTTCATTGAGAGGAATGTAACATTCCGCAATGAGAGCATGTTTCAGAAAGATATTAATGCCAATAAAGAGAAACTTCGTGAGGAGATTGAAGGGCGAAGCATTTTAGTAATTGGGGGTGCCGGCACAATAGGTTCTTCTTTTATCAGAGCTGTGCTGAAATTCAAACCAGCTAAACTGACTGTAGTTGATATCTCAGAAAACGGATTGGCGGAACTATCAAGAGATTTGCATAGTTCATATGGGACTTATATACCAAAGGATTTTACAACATATCCTATTAATTATGCCGATCCGGTGTTTAAGAAAATGTTCCGTCATGAACGGGGATTTGATATTGTAGCCAATTTCTCTGCTCATAAGCATGTACGGAGTGAGAAAGATGAGTTTTCGGTACAAGCATTATTGGAAAATAATGTGCTTCGCGCATGTAAGCTACTCAAGTTAATGGTAGAAATCCCACCTCGGAGGTTTTTCTGTGTCTCTACGGATAAGGCTGCGAATCCTGTGAATATTATGGGGGGAAGTAAGAAAATAATGGAAGATATGATTATGACTTATTCAAATCAGTTCACAATTACAACAGCTCGTTTTGCAAATGTGGCTTTCTCGAATGGTTCTCTTTTGGCAGGGTTCATTGAACGTGTTATGAAGCGGCAGCCTTTGAGTGCACCGGCAGATGTGCGTCGTTATTTTGTTTCTCCGGAAGAGAGCGGGCAGATTTGTATGTTGGCCTGTATGTTAGGACACTCAGGTGAAATTTTTTTTCCAAAACTAGGACGAGATCAGGTACTTACTTTTTCGGAAATAGCTACCCGATTCCTTAATGAATTAGGGTATGAAGCTTTTGAATGCTGCTCAGAGGAAGAAGCTCGTAAGATGGCTTCCGAAATGAAAGAAGATGATGAAAACTATCCGGTATACTATTCTAATTCAGATACTACAGGCGAAAAGTCGTGTGAGGAATTTTACACAAAGAGTGAAAAGATATCTTTGGATGAGTTTGTTGCCTTGGGAGTAGTAAAAAATGGTCATCATCGTAGAATGAAGGAGACTGATGAATTATTTTCTTCACTGAACGCTGCATTTGCTTCAACGTATACCAAAAAGAGTGAGATTGTTGGTATTGTAAAAAAGTTTCTTGTTAATTTTGATCATGTAGAAAAAGGAAAAAATCTAGATTCAAAAATGTAACTATTTTAATCTATAAACTATAGATAAATAAAATCCCGGATAACATAACCTTATTCGGGATTTTATTTTACCTTTGTTGCCATGTTTAGACAATTTACAGCAATACTTTTACCGTTTTCTTTTCTCTGTGACAGCAAATGCTCAGATTGATAACGGATTGACTTATTCCGTTGAAAGTGGCGTAACTGTTGCCTCCGGCGAGCATTCTCCATTGTGGCTCAATGCAAATAAACATGGGCTATCTTCTATCAGTAAAGATAATGGATATATTGCAGCAGGAGTTTTCCGTCCGCTTGAGGTGGATAAAAAATTTACTTATGGATATGGCCTGGAACTCGCGGGTGCATATAACTTCACATCCAACTTTATAGTACAGCAGGCTTATCTTGATCTCAAATACAAAAAAACCGGAATCAGCATTGGTAGTAAAGAACGATCCGGAGAGTTTGTAAACGAACATCTTTCAAGTGGTGGGCTCACGCTATCGGGCAATGCAAGACCTATTCCTCAGGTTAGGGTCGGGCTTCCCGACTATGTTATTGTGCCCGGTACTGGTCAATGGCTTTCTTTCCGTGGACATATAGCTTACGGACGATTTACAGATGATAACTGGCAAAAAGAATTTACCTCACCTATGGGTAAACGTACCACTGATGTGCTTTATCACTCCAAAGCAATCTATTTAAAGTTGGAAAAAGAGGCTGTTTGTCCTTTGAAATTTGAGATAGGGTTGCAGATGGAATCTCAATTTGGAGGAACACAACACAACAATGGTAAAACATTTAAAATGCCTTCAAAAATCAAGGATTACTTTAAAGCACTTATCCCCATGGCAGGAGGTGAAGATACACCAGTTGCAGATCAGACAAATGTGGAAGGTAATCAGCTGGGAAGTTGGCATTTTTCACTTAATTACAAGTTAAAAGGGTGGAACCTGCGTGCCTATTATGAGCATTATTTTGAGGATCATTCCATGCTCGTAATGGAATATCCATGGAAAGATGGAATGATTGGACTTGAGATCACTCCGCCTGCAAATCCGTTTGTGAGTGGAGTGGTGTATGAATACATTGGCAGTAAAGATCAGAGCGGTCCGGTATACTGGGATCATAATAATGTGATTAATGAACAGATAAGCGCCCGTGATAATTATTACAACCATGGTTTTTATACCGGTTGGCAACACTGGGGCATGGGTATTGGGAACCCGCTGTTCACTTCTCCTATCTATAATGCAAACGGGAAGATTGTTTTTTATAATACTCGTATCGCTGCCCATCATCTGGGCATATCCGGACAACCCACGGAGGAGATTCAGTATCGCGTTCTTCTCTCACATAGCAACAACTGGGGCACATATGATCTTCCGTTCAAGGAGATTAGAAAGAATACCTCTGCGTTGGTTGAACTAACTTATGCACCCCGAAGGATTACCGGCTGGAGCTTTACTGCTTCCGGTGCTCTGGATCGTGGCAGCATGCTGGGCAACAATGCCGGTGGCATGCTAACCATTTGTAAAACAGGGCTGCTGACCAAATAATAAAGAATATGAAAAAGATATATTTCCTCCTGCTTCTGTTTTTTCTTACAAGCATCACTTCGTGCCAGAAAGCTTCCATTAACGGAGACTTGGATGGCATGTGGCAACTGATGAAGATTGAGTATAAAAACAAACCTACTGAAATTCCGGGACAGCTTTATTATTGCATTCAGTTACACATGGTTCAGCTTCAAGGTGCAACAGGATGTTCAGGAACGTTTAGTCATCAGGCAGACTCCATTTATATCGTTATTCGTCAACGTAAAAAAGAGCATGTGGCTGCTTATGGAATGAATGATACTATTCAATCTTTTGGCATTGAAGATTTAAGTTCGGACAAAATGACGCTTAACTCTTCTTATGCCCGCCTGCAATTCCGGAAATTTTAAATTCTTCATTATTCTACTTTAAACAAAAGGATTAAAAGGGCACAACAAATAATTCCCATCATTTTGTTCTTTCAAATTATTCTTTCACGGAATCATAAGAACCTATCGGCCAGGAATTCTTATCGCTCAACTCTTCGCTTTATTCTCCCTAATTTATTTTAGCAGAGTTATACATACCTATTGACTGAAATTTCCATTGCTTAGTTTCTTTTCTAAAGGTTTTTATACAGATCTTTATTTATCTTTTTTTATTTACTAGAGGCTTATTTGTTTATATCCCGACTAATAGTCTGTTAGATATATATCTGAACATGCTTTTGATATATATCAAACACATCATTTGATATATATCAAACGAAAAAAAACTCGCGGGGTATTTCTTAATATCTCTTTGTCTTTTTAATTTATCATATTTACCCTTCCAACCCCATACTAAGACGTAATTAGGAGGTTAATCTTTACTTTTTGGCATTAATGGTTTTATTTGTTGGGAGTACAGAAAAAACTTTTTGCATTATGAATTGTTCTTTTTACAGATACACCTATGGTGTGAATAAAACGTTAAACTAAAAAAGAATGAACTATGAAAAGAAGACTGCTTATAATGCTTCTCGCATTAATTTCTATTCCTGTTTTTTCTCAAGTCTCATACAATATCAAAGCTGGCATGAATATGAGTGATTTCACTAAGGATGATTTCTCTAAAATGAAAGTCGGTTTTCAGATAGGTGTGGGAATGGATTATGCTTTTGATAATACCTGGTCATTTCAACCTTCTTTATTATTAACAACCAAAGGAGCTAAATCTGATTCAGAAGAGGACTTTGAGGTTAAAGCAAATCCTATTTACATTGAATTGCCGTTGATGCTTGCTGCCAAAGTAAATGTGGCAAGTGATGTAAATGTTGTATTTAGTGCCGGACCGTACGCTGCTTATGGTATAGGAGGCAAAAATACTGTTGAAACCAGTGGGATATCTGTTGAAACCGATTTCTTTGGTGATGAAGATGAAGGGGGCGCTAAGAGATTTGATGCAGGTGTAGGAGCTGGCGTAGGACTTGAGCTTAGTAAATTCCTGATTGGTTTTAATGCTGAATTGGGCTTAACTAAATTGTACAGCGATTCATCTTCAAAGAATCTTAATTTTGCTGTAACTGTAGGTTATAGATTCTAGAACCTAAAATATGGAGGGCATGAAAAAGTACTTTGCGGAAATGATTGGCACAATGGTGCTGGTGCTAATGGGGTGTGGTAGCGCTGTAATAGCCGGTAGTGCAGCTGGTGCGGTAGGTACTGGTGTAGGAACGCTGGGTGTAGCCATGGCTTTTGGTTTGTCTGTAATTGCGATGGTGTATACCATTGGAAGTATATCGGGATGTCACATTAATCCGGCTATTACGTTGGGGGTGTATCTTGCCGGAAGAATGAGCGGTAAGGACGCGTCAATATATATGCTTTTCCAAGTGATTGGTGCATTGATAGGCTCTACCGTTCTTTATTTTATTGCTACTGGAATGGGATTGCCTGGTAATGTATCAGGTGCAAACTCGTATGCAGGAAGTACATCGGAGGTATCAGCCTTTCTTGCAGAAATGGTCTTCACCTTTATTTTTGTGTTAGTGGTACTGGGCTCTACAAGCGCTAAGGCCCCTTCCGGATTTGCCGGACTGGCTATTGGTCTCACGCTGATTCTTATCCACATTGTATGTATTCCTATAACAGGAACATCAGTGAACCCGGCAAGAAGCATTGCTCCGGCTCTTTTTGCACAAGGGGCGGCACTGTCACAGTTATGGCTATTTATAGTCGCTCCATTTATAGGAGCTGCTCTCTCGGCTTTTGTATGGAACTATTTTGAAGGAGAAGAAGAACTTAATAAATAAAGAATTAAATGATTTCTAAATAAAAGCTGTTGGTATACTAACAGCTTTTATTTTAGAAAAATTAGTGGAGATTGCAGTCAATCGTTTCCCAATGGAAAAATAAAGTAATATGCTTTTAATTGAATCTTCTAGAAACTGAAATAATTTTAACTATTTTATATTTTAATGATAAAAAAGTAATATTATATCTTTTTTTATTTAAATTTGTAGTTACAATGTAGTTGACCCTAAATTAATAATAGAACTAGCTCATTTAGATATTATTGGTATGAAAAAGACATTCTTAATCTACGTGGTTTCAATACTTTTATTAAGCTGTGGGCATAATAAAAATATCAACCCTGATAATTATAGATTATTTGACGATAAAGGTGCTCTGAAAGAGTGTCCTATGTTCGATCCAATCTATAAGATAAGCAAAATAAAATGTTTTATTGAAAGTTCTGGAAGCATGAGTGGTTTCTTTCAGGCCAACAAGAGTACAGGTTTTAAGATGGATGTATGGTCTGTGCTTAATGAATTTTATAACAATATAGATTCGGTGCATCTTTTCAGAGATGCCAGTGAGCCTGTGGCCAAAATGACATTGGCAGATTTCAGAAGAGATATGAACGCAGGTAATTTTCAGTTTGCCGGCTCTACTCACATACCGCAGATGCTCAAAGAAGTGGTTCAGTCTCTTGGAAAGAATGATGTAGGAATGTTTATTTCCGATATGAAATATTCTCCCACGGGAAGCCAGGCAGATGTATTACTTACTCAGTATGGCACTGATGTAAAAAACGTAATTCAGCATACTCCATATGCCTTTTCTATCATTGGGGTAACCTCTTCTTATATAACCGGAAAAGGTAGCAGCATCGAAAAAAGTCCTTATTACATCATTCTGATTGGCAATGATCTTCCAGTCAATAAAATGAAGCAAAAGATTATGCAGAGCATCCAGAAAGAAAACCTACTGGGTGAGTTGTCTTTTTATAGGAAAGAGTTTCCAACCCCTATGTACACGCTGCTTGCCAACAAAGCAATAGTAAATGGCATTACATATGAATCAGAGAATAATCTTTATTATACGATAGGTGATATCAATAAACAGTCTTCTGTTTCATTTTATCTGGCAGCTGATTTGAGTAAACTGCCACATCATCTTTTTAGTGATGTAAAGCAGTTGATGCAACAGCTGGAGGTAAAAGCAGATAATGCAAGAGCCGTGATTGAAGAGGTGACGGACAGTGCTTCTTTTGATTTTGGCAACGGAAGTAGGGACGCTTCTTCCAAGGTGCATGCCACTCATTTTATTAAGATCAAAGTTTCTGATATATTAGATGGATCAACTCAGGTAGCTGTTACCGTAAATAGGAAAGAAGCTAACTGGATTCCCTCTGTATGCGGTGCCAAATACGAGGCCGAATATGATAAAACAATCAGTTTTGAACAACTACTTGCTGGGCTAAAGGGTGCTTATAATACAGGCAAACAAAGTAAATGTTATTATAATGCTCCTTTTGTCGTTTTAATTACTGAAGGGAAAAGATAACTCTAAAAATATGAATTATGTACGACTTCATGCTGGAATTATTAATAGGGAAATGGTCCGATTTTATAAATAGCTTTTCACCTGATGAGGTAGAGATGGAAGCTGCCAAAAAGGTGCAGGTGCTATTTGAAAATCAGTATCTTATTATTGGTGTAGTGATGTTCTTATTAGTGGCTGTTACATGGCTAATCTATTACCTTTGGCTCAATAGTTTGCCGGGATTATTCTATAAAAGTAGGTATTGGTTTACGGCCGGAGCCTGTTGTACCGTTTTAACCGGAATAGCCACTTTCTTTATTGTTAAGCTTCAGATAAATATTAATATCCCGTTTGACAGGTATTTGATGGGGATTGTGATTATCAATTGTGTGTATAGCATAATTGCATATTTTTTCATTTCTATCTTTTTCAATAGCTTTACAAATGCAAAAACGACTCCATTTAAACTATTCTGATTATGAGTACATTTCTGTTTTGTATCGGTGGAACCGGGCTCAGGGTAATGAAATCTCTGACAATGCTTTTGGCATCAGGCTATAAAGCCTGTAATGAGAAAGGTGAAAGTGAGGATATTATCCCTGTGTTAATTGATCCTCACAAGTCTTTAGATGAATTTACCAATTGTAAGAGAACGTTGGATAAATATTGCGAGATAAGAAGCATGATTACAAGAGGATCCATTTTAGAAGATAATTTTTTTCATACCCGTATGGTGTCTCTGGATAATCTTGGGCTTAATGATGATGGGAATCCAAACTTTGATTATGACCTTCGTCTGGACTGTAGTTTCGGTGAATTTATAAAGAAGAGCAAGTTGCCTACTGATTCTGTGAGCCAGGACTTAATTAATCTGCTTTATTCTGAATCGAACATAAACAGATCACTTGCCGTGGGTTTTAAGGGAAGTCCGAATGTGGGATGTGTAGTGTTGAATAATTTTGAAGATCAGAACTGGTTTCAGGACTTTACATCTAAATTTGGTCAGGGCGATAAGGTCTTTATTGTAGCATCAGTCTTTGGCGGTACCGGTGCCAGCGGTTTTCCTTTGCTGGTAAAGAAAATACGCTCGTGTGGAAATACATATTTGCAGAATACAAGCATAGGAGCTATTGCCGTGATGCCTTATTTTGAGCTTACCCCACCTAAAAAGGAGGACCCGAATAATGATATTAATTCCAGTTGTTTTATAACCAAAACAAAAGCTGCCTTGAGCTATTATGATAAGGAGCTGAAGGTAGACGGACTGTATTATATTGCGGATGATAAGCAGCAGAAACCATATACTAATGATGAGGAATTGCAACAGAATGGGACGCATTTTATTGAATTCATGGCAGCCACTTCCGTACTTCATTATATTAAGAATACTCCGGCAGAACAGAATAAAAAACCAGCCGACCGTAAAACGGAATATTATAGTATCTGCATAGATAAGAATGCTGAGGTACTAAACTGGGATAATATCGGTTTGGCTCATCAGGAAATTGTTTATTCTTTATTGAACTATTACACCTTTACAATTGTAAATGAGCTGGTGAAGAAGGAGAACGATTTTCCGTTAAGAAATACTTCCGGATTTAATGATACTTTTTATAACAGTGGATTCTTTCAGCTATTGGATGAGTTTAACAAGGATTTTTATAAGTGGCTGAAAGAACTGAATGATAATGACAGGGCTTTTGCTCCGTTTCGTTTGAACGAGAATAAAATGCTGAATGATTTTCCACTTCAGGGTCATGAATTCTCAAACACAAAGAAATGCCTTTGGGCAAAAATACCGTATGGCTTGTCGTACTATTTGCATGAAATGATTCTCCTTGAAAAGAAATACAAAAAACGTAACATGGATAACGTGTATGAAAAATACACTGAAATGATGTATGAAGCGATAGATAATATGAATAAGTTTATAAAGTAAAAACGGCTGTATGAAAGAACTGAATATATGCGCAACCGGTGCTTCCAAGAACGAATGGAGCTCATGCGGACCGATTAATCAGGGCATGATTGCCGGTAAGGTGAAGGATAAAAGTACTAAAAACGGTAAAGCACTGAATGCCGTTCCTTCTCCATTGGCCCGACTTTATGTGGTAAACGATGCGTTTTCCATGCTTACGTATGATCTGCTAAATAAGACTAGTAACTGTGGGGAATGTTATAAATTTATTGTGTCTGATTGCCTGGATGCTTTTGAACTCTTGTTTAATCTGAAGTATCACGAAGATAAAAAGGAAGCGGTGAGAGTTAGGGTGTGGAATAAGCAAAAGGGACTTCAGGAATTACGGAACGTTGATTCACAAAATTTAGCTGATTCTCTGGAGGGTTATCTTACAGATAATTCTTTTGGCAAGATGGACGAGTTTGTACTTATAAAATATAAAAATCAGATATTGGCCGGTTCTTCTCCTTTTACGTTCTTATTCACAACTCCCAATCTGGATAAATATGAGGACCGTACTTTTATGAATCCGGGTTATCAGGAGAATTTTGATTTGATAAATCCCAATACAAAAAAGAAATATTTTACAGGTATCCGCTTATTTGAGGATAGGGATGTACTGTTTCAGAAGTATGTGCTTAGCATTGTGGAAAAGTGTACTTCTGATCATATTTCCAATTTCAGAGATTATATTAAGTACTGGGCACAGCGCATAAACCTAAGTAACATTGATATGGTTCAAACGAAGCCGGTGCTGAGTGAAGATAACAGTAATGTTCACATAAATGGGGTGGAGATCTCCAAAAGCACAGGAATTAACTCGATGAATTTCTTTACAGATCATCTGATAAAAGTTCGTTTTAAAATAGATACGGATTGCTTCGTTTGCGGAACTTATGTGAATGATAAGGAAGAACGAAATTATGATTACCTGTTGCCGTTGAGAGTTGAGGCTCTTAATAGCATGGATTATCAGAACCTGAAAGTAGAATTCCAGGAATCGGCTAAAGAAGTGAAGGTGATGCTCACATTGCCGGGCGATAATAAACAAAAATCACAAATATATAGAAAGCAGATAAGCACGGGGGATGCGGACGAAAAGTATAATATTATTGCCCTTGAAGAATATGTGGCCAATGTGAATCTGGGCATTTTTCCATTTCTGCAGGTGGTAGATGCTGATGATAAACCTACATCAGACAATGATTACTACAAGGTGATGCTCTCCATAGCAGATGCAAATAAAAGAATGCCTGTTTCATTATATAACCTTACTTTTTTTAGAAAAGTGAATGAATTCTACCAGCCTATTCAGGAGGTTGAGAAGAATGAATCCATGAACATTTATTGCACACGGTATGAAAGAAGGATGATTGATGAAAATAGTGATTTGGGCTCAGTGTACTATCAGGTAAATAATACCACGTTTTCTCTGATACGTTTATCATTTCCTGTAGATTTTACGCATAAAGCGGATGGCTTGATTATCCCGAAGTGGAATAAACGGAAGATTGGTCCCAAGGAGTTTCACGTTGCAGTGGATTTTGGTACTACAAACACATTCATAGCATTTACCGGAGATAATGGCATTAAACCAAAGCCCTTTGAGATTACACCCGATGACCGGCAGGTAGTGATGCTGCATTGTCCGGCCGATAATGAGGGTAATGAGAAAAAGATTACATCGTTGTATGAGGAGTTTTTTGGCTTTGATGAATCTACGTTAGACATTCAGGCATCTGAGTTTATCCCTTCTGTAATAATGAATAAAGGAAATGAGAAGTACAGCTTTCCTATTCGCACAGCATTGTGTGAGAAAAATAACGAGAGTGGTGAACTGAAATTACTTGATAACAGCAACATATCCTTCACTTACGAGAAAAGAGAAATACGGAAAGATCAGATGATTGTATCCAACATCAAATGGAGCGAAGGAGAAAAGGATAAGGAAAGAGTTTCTATCTTTATCAATGAGATTCTGAGAATGGTGAAGTATAAGATTATACTGAACGGAGGAAATCCTGATCTGACAAAAATGACTTGGTTTAATCCGCTGAGTTTTTCTCAGACAACCAAAGAGAATTATAAGCAGATGTGGAGGAATAACTACACAGCTATTTTTGGTGAAAAGGCAGGGCTCTTTAATGTAACGGAATCTGAGGCACCGTATTATTATTATAAAAAAGCAGGTATGCTGGAAAATAATAATTGCGTACTAACGGTTGATATTGGTGGTGGATCTACTGACTTTATGATTTTTAAGAATGAGATACCGGTAAGGGGAACTTCTGTGAATTTTGCTTGTAATGATTTATGGCGAAACGGATATAACAGTTTCTCTAATGTGAAGGAAAATGGTATCTATAAAAGTATCCAGAAGAAGATTACCGATAATTTTAAGTCGACCAATCTCAATGGATTGAATAAGCAATACCTGACGAATGAAAAATACAGTTCCGCCGAAATTATCAATTTCTGGTTTGCGAATGAAAATGCATCCAAGATAAGTGATCAGCTATCAAATGGAGTGTATAAAAAGGTCTTTCTTTTCCATTTGTCTGCTTTGATGTATCATGCTGCACAGTTTATTAAAGATGCCGGAGAAGATTATCCTTCCTGTATTATATTTAGTGGGAATGGTAGTAAGTATATTGATCTGTTAAGCCGAAATCAGAAAATTATTGGTGAATATTGCAGCTATATTTTCCAGGAAATATTTGGTGAGAAAGGACGTAAAATACAAATAATTCTGCCTGAGGTGGATCGTAAGGAATCAACTTGCTATGGCGGATTATACAAAGATAATCCTGTTAAACTATCAAATTCACTGTTCGTGGGATGTGAACTTAATTATGAGGATAAATATAATTTCCATACTTATAAGGAAGTGCGTGGCGAGAAAAGGGATGAACTGAAAAATAGTATTATTGAAAATGTGAAAACATTTATTCAGCTATATTGTAAGATGTTTGTGGAACTGCATCTGGGAAGGGAGTTTAACGAGAATATAAACCTGAAAGCATTTGAAGGCATATTAATAAGTAAGGTTGAAGGATACTATAACAACGGCTTTTCAAAATACACAAAAGGCCAGGCGGATGAGGCTGAACTTTCCGAAACATTGTTTTTCTATCCAATTGTAGGGCTCATTGATTTCATGACCGGGTTTACCAAAGATGATCTGGATTTGTTTATCAATAAAGAGGTGTATTATGCTAAAAACATGGATGGAAATGGTTTCTTCTTCCATAAGAATTTATCGAAAGAGCAGCGTCTGGATTCAATTTATAGAATTATGGTGGAAACGGAAAAGCCTACAGTAGCTTCTCTGTCACTTATATCCAGTGACAGTAATTCTTCTAAAATGATTCCGAATGTGGAAAATTGGATTAAGCCTTTTCTTGATTTTTGAAGAGTATCCCACATCGGATTGCACGATAGTGAAAGAAATAAAGCCGGCCCAGTTGCATTTGAATGAGAACAAGGTGGGAGGTTCAGGACGAAAGGACAGGTTAT
>Ga0183099_1000706_pt1 | contig 22428 bp, 13 predicted proteins | sample Biomet1_FD_127788 | JGI IMG/M metagenome (GOLD analysis project Ga0183099, IMG submission 127788) | Microbial communities from bioreactor (seeded with anoxic lake sediment) at LBNL, California, USA - Biofuel metagenome 1 | ecosystem: Engineered > Bioreactor > Anaerobic > Unclassified ...
AAAATAAGTAAATATTGTTATAATGCCCCTGCGAAACTAAATGTCTTTTTGTTGCGCGGTTGTTTCCGTTGCGTTCAATCTTAACTTCTGCTCCGAAAGCTTTTACTACACGTCCTACGTCGCTGTTATGCGCAATTAAATTCGATGCTTAAAAGATTCAATGAGACTCAGAAATAACTCTTACCCATTCAGAGAAAGCATCCATAAATTTTTTTAGGTGCGTGCGGGTCGATTCATCAACAAGCTCTCCCTGTTCATTCAAAAGGGACGCCACTTTGCTAATGTAGATTTCCGGTTGCTGAAGAAGCAAAATGTTCAAAAATCCCATAGGTTGGCGCAGATGGTGATTGGCCCCAAAAGCGCCAAGTCCGCCTGGAGATACGCTGATGATGGAACCCGGCTTCCCGCTCCAGACATTATGCCCATATGGGCGGGAAGCCACATCTAGTGCATTTTTTAGTACGGCTGGAATGGAGCGATTGTATTCCGGAGTTACAAAAAGAAATCCATCGAGCTCTGCCACTTCGTTGCGAAATAGTTCATATGATTTGGGCAATTGTCCGTCATCGTCAAAATCCTGGTTGTACAGTGGGAGATCGCCAATATTGATGAAACGAAATTCAAGTTCCGCTGGTGAAAGCGATACAGCCGCCTTTGCAATGGAGCGACTAAAGGAACCTCTGCGAAGGCTTCCCACAAATATACCAATCTTCTTGTTATTCATAATTCGTTCTCCTTATATAATAAGTTTGACATACGCTTTTGAGTGTTTTCGCGTGTACAAATTATTGACTACCGACAATATGATGAGGCAAAGGGTTTCCCCGATTAGGGTACCGGGTACAAAATGCGAGGATATCTCTGATGATTTCGTTTGTCCGGAATGCGCAGGATGTATATGGGAGGAAACAGTTTTGTAAAAATATGGAAGGTCTGTTTCCGTAAAAGTTATAATATATACTTGTTTCTAAAATTAATTTACTCTTTAGTAAGTGCTTTCATATACTGCTTCGAAAAATTTTCGTTGATTAAAATTTCCTTTTTCAAGTTATTTCATTATCAAAATCCTTAAAAAATAATCCTAAAAAACAATTTTTGTTGGATCTTTTACCTCGAATTATATCAAAACAAGCTTTTAAAGGTATTTACCATTTCAACTTCGCTCAATAAAGCTACCATTGTGCAGCTCCCTGAACGCAGTCATCAGTTCGTCCTGAGTGTTCATTACGATAGGTCCGCCCCACGCAATTGGTTCATGCAGTGCCCTTCCAGAAAAGAAAATAAACCGCAATCCAGATTCTGGCTTCGCCGAAACAGTTATATAATCTCCACGTTCGAATAGAATCGCCGATTTCGATGATATTGTCTGATTGTTGATGACAGCATCTCCCTCGATAAGAAAGGCAAAAACTGTTTCGTCCTTCTTTGTTGGAACAGTAATGTCCTCCCCGATTGGAAGCATAATGTCATAAATCGTTGCAGGGATATGTGCCGGAGTGATCCCAGCCACATCCCCAAAGCGACCGGAAAGGACCCCAATCTCCGCTTTTCCACTGTTGATTGTAGGAATCAAATCCCTTGTAAGGCTGCAATATGCAGGCGTTGTCATCTTTTCCTGGCGAGGAAGATTAAGCCATAGCTGAAATCCCAGCATTCTTTCTGACTCTTTCGGCATCTCCTGATGTAAAATGCCGCGGCCGGCTGTCATCCATTGGCACTCTCCCGAGTAAATTGTTCCTTTATTTCCCAGAGAATCCTCATGATCAATTCTGCCGGAAATCAGGTACGTAATGGTTTCGATTCCCCTATGTGGGTGCATGGGGAATCCGGCAAGATAGTCAGAAGGGTCGGTAGAATCAAACGAATCCAACATTAAAAAAGGATCGAAATCTTTAACATCGTTGTTCCCGAGTACACGAACAAGATGGACCCCGGCGCCATCCACAGCTCTTTGTCCACGAATCTGCTTGATGATTTCCCGCTTAATCAAATCGTATACCTCCTTAAATTTCATATTAGTGCGCCCCTCTCAACGAATCACTGAAAAGGGTTTTGGTGAAAAAATCAGTTAAGTGAATGTGATGGGTTTCGTCAAAGAACGGAGGCTTTTTTGCATCGGCATTTCCGCAATAATCGCCTTGTGTAATCCGCTGCACAACAGTTTATTCCAATTAGCTTTAGGAATCAATGCTAATTAAATTATCTATAAGGAAAATGCGATTCACTGGCTGGCACATGTTACGCTGCCACCGGCATAGGAAATCATTTCGTTATAGCTTTTTATCGCGCCAATCATATATTGCAGTGAGAACGCTTCTTAATTGCGATCCTTTTCCGTCAATACATATGGTCATATCAAGGAAAGTTCGCAATTTCCGGGCTCCGGAGTATGAATTAGCTACGTTTCCGCTCTGTGTCAAAAGCCGAAATGTATCTACAGAGCTGAACTAAATTCTTACGGTTCCTGGTGCGCAATTCGAGCAAATTTTTATATCACAGCTTGTCTACATTAACAAGCAAATTTTCGTAGTGGATTCCTCCCTACATTAGATATAAAAACAGTTGAAATTTACAAAATGCTGGTATAGTGTATTGGATAAGGTAAATGCATTAATAAGAAAAAGATATTGCGTGCATGGAGGAATATTTTGAAACAATTACGGACGTTATGTGTAATGGGCACATTTGACAATCACTTCAATGAAGAAATATGCTGCATTAAAGAAAAATTGAAAATACAAGGTATCACTATTGATGCATATGAACCCCATATATCGTTTGGCATCTATACAAATCTGAATGGCGCAGATTTATTCAAGTGGATTTCCACAGTCGCAGTGCAACACAAAAAATTTGGGATTTGCTTTAACCATTTTGGATTTTTTCCGGATTCCCGCCTGTGTTTTATAGCTCCCTGTTCCAACTATAACCTTCTAAAACTCCATTCAGATATACATGGGAAATATGATACCTGTTGCACGGATAAAGGGTGTCTATATTCGCTTCAACAAAAAAACTGGACCCCGCATATGACAATCGCTTCAGTTGATCCCGGACAGGAACAGAGTTTGCTTTCAATTCTTTGGGAAGGTTTTTCATCACTTACAGCGGAACTTACGCGGTTAAAAATAACTTCGTCTGATACGAGCGAAGCTGCTGGGGCATTTGACTTGCAAGCATTGTGAGTCCGAGAAGCTAAGAAGGAATATGAATTCCATGAAAAATGCCGGCACTGCTTACTATGAATCTCTCCCAATTTCACATTATACCTATTAAGGTGGAGCATTTTAAGGCTTTGAAATACTCATTATGTTTAAACCCGGTCTACGTGGTCGATAAGAGTTATTCATTGTGGTACTCGTACGAATATCAAAATGCCTTAAAGGTATATAAAACCTTAAAGTTAAACTACCGATAGGAAATAACCGTAGTCATTCCTCCCAACGCCAATGCCGCTTATTGTGAAGAAATTGAATTCATGCGACATTGGATCAAGATTATAGGTACCCGGTGTTATTTCTCCCATCATAAGTCCTTTTACGTAAAATTCCTGAAGCATCAGATAATAGTCTCGCTGAATGCTATTGTTCCGGTGGCGGTTCAGGATAATGAACGCCCCGCCCAGCCCCATCATCTGCTGGATGGGGGCGTTAAAATGTGTGTGATACATGTGTGTTCCTGGAGGATTTGTTATTTTGAAGTGGTAATCAAAATATCCTCCCGGTTCGATTTTGGGTGACGGCTCAATTCCGGGGACGCCATCCATCATATTGGGCACGTCTAACCCATGCCAGTGTTTGCTCGTCGCTTCGGGTAGATGGTTGGTGACTCGGATATTTACGCAGTCTCCGCAGTCTACCTGAATGGTCGGGCCTGGTATACTTCCGTTATATCCCCATCCATTTATGTACAGGCCCGGAAGTATTTCCCTTTTCACCGGCTCGGCTACGAGCTCAAAGTATTTAACCCCGTTTTGCAACCTGCAAGGCAAATCAAGAATGTCCGGTGTTATGACCACGGCGAAGCACCTCGTTTCCAAATATATAATTATATATATGATAAAATGGCTTCCTATCCTACTGCGCAATCTTCTCTTAGCTCCAGAAAAAGGTCAGGTAAATAGAGTCTAATATCAGCATAAAATGAATACGGCGGTGGGGAGTAAGTAAAAAAGGCCCCCAGACTCTCTGGGGGCTTTACATTGATAAAATACTCCTGCAGCAGACTCACATGCCCCCTGCATTATTTGAACCATTACCCATATCCATGCCATTATAAAGCTGCGGAGCGGCGTTTTGCATTTGCATCGATGTACCCTGTGCACGGTTTAGATGCATTTGGAACATCTGGTATTCGCCCTGAGCCATGTTCGAAAATACGTTACTGATCTCTTGAAAATGCTGGGCAAGCTGCGTATCGTACATAACATTTTGCTGGTGCATCTTGGCCATCATTATCTGCATCTGGTCCATATTCATCGCCAATTGATGATACCTCCTCATATCGTAATCGCCTTATTATACGTTGGAGAGAGCGGCAATGTTCCAAACTGCTAGTCTCATGAGTTTCATGTTATGTTTAATAGGACAAGCCCAAGGGGTGCCCCCTTGGGCTTGTCAACAGCAAATTGCAAAGCTTCAAAGCTCACCAGTGGCACATCATAGCAATTACAAGAAGTTCATCCAACGGCATGTTTTAGTAATTACCGCGATGTTCATCTAATGGTGTGTTATAGCACAGGCTGTGTGAAAACGAAATACTCATTTCTGAAATCACCACTACAGTGCTATTTCTTTAACAAAAAAGTATTATCATAAATTAGGTACAGAGAACATTCTTTATATCGGTTCAGTAAATTACTCTAATGAAAGCGCTGATAACATTGAGACAGGGGTCCTGATTGAAGACAAAAATTTCATTTGAAAATTATATGCAGAGTTTTTCGATAAGGTAAGAAAAGATTCTATCTCATATTTCGATGAGAATTTCAGTGCCTTTCAGATTTTTATTTTTTCCCTTTATGCAAAATTCAAGCATCACCATCATAAGATACTAGAAGACTTATATGCAAACTATATGGTAACCAAAATGGTAGTGTCGGATTAATATTTATGGATGTAAGCGATCTTGAAGCTCTCTATAGAGATCTCGATGAGCTTAATTCTGTATGCGAAGCAGCAGATGACACTTACGATGAAAAGAACGAGAATAATAATGATGATCTTGAACAACTCAAAGAGCGTTTTGACGGACTTAGCATCAAATGGCTAAAAGAAACAATTTCTGAGGATGGTACCCTGTATCAGCTCGTTGCTTTCGATACGGAAAATGAAAGTCTTGATATTTTACAAAGAAAATATGCATTAGAGGCCTACGACGAAAATTTAGAAACATACGTTGAAAAAGCTATGGATAGCGCAAACGAAATATACTCCTCTTTACATAATGCTTTTGATGAAGAGTGACTTCCTTTCAGAAATCGAGAAAATTTTATCCGCTTTAGAAGCTGCTATACATTTTACAAATAGGTGGAAAGCAGCAAAAGTGAACCCAGCGATTGACAACACTTGATCCTATAGTAATTAGTACACAAAGAATCACGATCGGCACTGCTATTTGCTGGCGATAGAATTCAATACATAATTCCTACATTTGAATTAACATTAGAAATTATATTGTAATGGGATTGCCGAATTGCCAATTATGAATAGCAAATTATCCGAACAAAGGCGCAAAAAAGCAGTCGAGAAGAAATATCTCAACTGCCTTTGTTTGGATAATTCCATAGCACGAAACCGCCATCTATAGGGAAAGTATAATTTGGCTTGCTTAATTTTCAACAAGTATAGCATCCGCAAAAGCCTTGCAAATCAAGCATTGTGGCGGTTACGAAATGGAGAAATTATACTTTTAGGTGCAACAAATAAACCTCCGCTGGTATCGTTCCAGCCGTTTTTCTTTAGTGGCAATGTTGTTTATGTTGTGTCGCTATTTTATCAGCAGTCGAAATTCCTGTCAATACCACCGCCGAAGGCGGTTTAGTGCTATGTTTAATTTAGGACAAGCCCAAGGAATCTACCCTATATAAAATAGAACGCAAAAAAGCCACTCGGCCTTCAAAGGACGAGTGTCTTTAGCTTACCCGTTACTCGCGTTTTACCACGCCGCCATTAATGACGGTTGATGATAGGCAAAACGATTCCTATACTAGAATTATACAACATGGTGTTGGGCTTGCCCAGAAAAAGATAACACAAGGAAGACAACTTTAGTTTTTATATAACAAGATACAAGGTTTTCTGCGTAAAATGAAGGGAGCTCTCTCATGGGTATGAAAAATGTGGAAGCAGTAAAAGCTCGATCCGATTGTGCTTAGAACGGCTATTGTTCTGGTCGTCGGCACGCTTGCGCCGCTGCTCGACTCTACAATGGTCAATGTAGCCATCCATACCATTGCGGCGGATATGAAAGCAACCATTTCCGTTGTACAGTGGGTCACGACGGGATATGTTCTGGCAATGGGGTTGGCCGTTCCGATATCAGGATGGACCACCAAACGATTTGGAAGCAAACGATCCTACATCTTTTCATTGACGATTTTTTTGATCGGCTCTATATGCACGATGATCTCATGGAACATAGAAAGCATGATTGCTTTTCATGGTGTTCAGGGTTTCGGGGCCGGTTTGTTGATGCCGACAATGCAAACGGAGCTTGTGCAGGTTTCCGTAGGACGAAATATTGGGCGGATCATGTCGATCATCAGTATACCCGGTCTGCTTGGACCTTACGGCATTTATACATCACAAACCCGCATAAATACAGGCAAAACAAAAGGCCGACGATTCAAAATCGTCGGCCTTTTGGTGTGTTTTCTTTCCAAAATCGATATCTTTGAATTTGCAGCTGGAAAAACAGTGTATTTGAACTCGAACCTGAACGGTTAACCCGATGGTCCCGCAACAATTTTAATTGAGGTCTTTTTACTCAATCCGACTCGTTGTACGTTATAAACTTTTCAAGCATCGCCGCGACCTCGGCGCGGGTAGCGGAACTCTGCGGGTTCAGATTGCCGCTGCCGTCGCCTTTAATGATTCCCGAACCGCAGGCCCACTGCAAGGCAGAGTAGGCATATTCAGAAATATCAGTCGAATCATTATATGACAGAATATTTGTATCCTTGCCGACCGACACATCCAGCCCCTTGTACTTTGCATAGTTATACAGCATCACGGCAAGCTGCTCACGGGTTAGTGAGCTTATCGGCGCAAACTGATTGCCGCCGACACCGCCTGCGATACCATTTGCAGCCGCCCAGGCAGCAGAATTTTCATACCATGCGCCGGAGGGCACATCGGAAAAGCTGTTTGTATTACCGTCCTTATCTCCGCTCAGGCGGAACAACACGGTTACGAACATCGCCCTTGTCGTTGTGCCGTTTGGACTGAAAGTATCGGAAGCGATGCCAGTCATCAGGCCGTTCTCAAAAACAAACATGACATTTTTGTAAAACCAATCGTTTGCTGCCACATCATTAAACGGATTAACAGGTTCAACAGCTTTCTTCTTGAACGAGGCAGCTATGCTATGCGTCTTTTTAACATTATCAAAGGTGTAGCTTAAAACCTTGCCGACGGACAGGCCATCTACCAGCACATTTTCAATTTCATAGCCCGCATCGGCGGTAATGGTATAGGTCTTGTTGCTGCCATATTTGGCCGAGGCACTCCCGGAGGGACTGATGATGCCGCCCGCACTTGCCGAGGCAGTGATTGTATAATATACAGTAGAGCTTCCACCGCTGCTGACCGCCTGTGCCCGCGTGACGGTTACGGTATAGGTTTGCGTGGTTGTGCCATCCTGTGCGGTTACCTCAACTGTCACGGTGTTTTCACCAATCGAAAGGTTAATAGGATTAGAGACGGCGCCGTTTGCTACCGCTGTACCGTTCACCGTGACTGTTGCAGTTGTATCATTCGCCGTAGGTGTCACTGTTAGGCCGGTAACGCTGTTCGAAACCATCGCCGAATACGCGCACACGCCGCTTAAAAAGGCAGGCGACAGCGTACCCGTGCTTAGGCTCAGATTTGAGAGAGTTGCGTTGTTATTCGGTGGTGTAGTAAAAGTATATGCGGAGGAATCCACCATCACATTTTCCGAATAGTCTGAGAAGGCGGAAATTATGACTGTATATGTCGTGCTGTATGAAAGCCCGGAGTAGGGAATTGTATAAATAGTATTCTCATCTGACCAGCTGCCGGCTGACGCATCCGGCGTTATAGTTCCGTTCGTTGAACTTAACGATACTGTGCCCGCGCTGGTACGCATTTCCTCGTTAAATGTAATAACAACTTCACAATTTGACATAGAGCCTGTGAAAGGAACCATAGCTTTAACGCAGGGCTTGGTTGTGTCGGCGGTAAACGCTCCGGAAACATAATCGTAAATCTTTTCTGACGTCTGCACCTGTGTCGCCGTGGTAGTATCCGGCAGATAGAGATAAATAGTTCCGCTGTCGTCAGTGAACATATCCGTGATGCCGTATGTATACCCCGCATTTGCTGTTAGCGAATTTACCTTTATTTTTTGGGCACCGTCGAGGGTTGCTTTATTAAGGAATACTGGAATATTATCACTTGCATTGTGTTTCGGCACGGCAGGCAAAGCCTCTAAACCGCTGCCGTCGGAGATTTTTACGCTTCCACCGGAAATGTAGAGCGTTCCGGCGCTGCTAGGTCCGTGCCAACCGCTGCCACTGCCGATGCCTGCGGCACCGCCACAGGATGAAGAATTACCTCCGCTGGCTACGACTGTTCCGCCGGATATGTTTACAATGCCGCCGTCACCACCTCTATCCATATCTGCACCACCGCCACCGATGCCGGCTCCGGCACCATATAGGCTGTCGCTACCAATGGCTGTGACCACGCCGCCGGATATGGTGACGCTACCGCCGTTATAGCCAAAACCGCCGCCGCGGCCGCCGATACCCGCACCGCCGCAGCCTCCGCCGTAGGCATTAACTGTGCCGCCGGTGATAGTGACGCTGCCGCCGCCTGTTCCGCCAATGCCGGGGCCCACGCCGATGGCCTTACCATTGTGCATACCGCCGCGTGCCGTTACCGTACCGCCATTGATGGTGACCGTTCCGCCTGCGCCACCGTTGCTGCCGGCGAGCCCGCCGCCTATGCCCGCAGAATGATAGCAGCCAATAGCTTCGATAATGCCGCTCTGGACCGTGATGTTTCCGCCATTTTGATCAAAGCCTCCGCCTATGCCCGCACCGTTGTTGTTTTCGGTTAAACTATTGCCGCCCGTAGCCGAAAGGGAACCTGTGCTGCTAGCCGGCCCGTCCCAGATTACGAGCGTTCCCCCTTCGGGGCATTGTAAGCCTGCGCAACCTTTTCCGCTTTGGAGGGTATTTACACCCTCAAGATACAGATTCACCGTTGCGCCGGACATATCAAATGCGCAGCCGTTAGCTGCCAGCACATCAACGTTCACACCACTTAGCGTTATGTTAAAGTAACTGTGACCGCCTTGTTTTCTCCTGCATTGTCATCGGTCATAACACCGGCTGCGGTGTAATCAGTGCCGAGGCTCAAAGATATACCGTCACTGAGGGTGACACCCGTAATGTTAACAGAGGTGTTGTCCTTTTCGTACGAGCGTCCCTGGGCAGCAGCTCCTGTTACGGAGATTTGTGCGGGCATCATTGTTGGCTTAAGCTGCACTGTCACAGGCGAGTATTGCGTATCACCGGGTGTAAAGGTTGCCTCATAAGCTGTCGTGTCGTTTACCGTGGGATAGATTATGCCCGCGTCGGTCTGTGTCCAGGTCCAACTGCCGTTGAGCTTAACACCGTTTTGACCGGTTACCGTACCGCCTATGAAGGACAGTTCGGATAAAGCCGTTCCATATACACCGGATGCGTTAGGTGATGTTGTCACAGTCGGCGCAAATCCCTTGGTTGTGGCATTTCCGATATTGGTAGAATTAGGAGCTTTCACGCCTGCTTCGGTCGTATGGGCGGCATAGAAGGTATACGCTGTGTTGGCACTTAACCCAGTCATTGTGACAGTATACGCACTGCCGTTCTCGGTTGCGGCAGTGCCGCTTGCCAGAACTGTGTCCACAGTGGGTGCAGCGTTACCGTTGGGCACTGCCAGCACATAAACTTTGCTGATACCGCAGGCACCCGCTGTTGCGTCCTTGAGGGTTAAAGAGAAGGTAACATCAGCGGTACTGGAGGTAGTGTTTGTTACGGTTCCACTGGAATATGTCGCCAGATCGCCGTCGGTGCAGACCTTTACGCCGTCTATCGTTTTTTGCAGGGAGAGCAGGTAGCTATCGTGGCTTGCAGTATTGTCCTTTATGTAGTAGGCGATACCGTCTTGGGGCTGCGTGCTGCTGGTACTCCATTTTACGGATTTGGTATAAGTACCGGCATCCGTCAAACTCACCAGATAGCCCTCCGGCGCGGTAATCATGGCGTAAGTGCCCCAGGTATCCGGAACCATGGCGACGGCAGACTCAATGGAATATCCCTGATTACCGGTGTACGCGCTGATGGTGAGATTGTGTGTGCTCCCCGTATCAAGAACGAAATTATAGTGGTTGTCGCTGGAGCATGTCTTGCCTAAATGAAGCTCGTGTTCTCCCACGGTGGCTTCGCCGTAGTAAACCAGCAGGTCCTTATCGGCATCCGGCAGTGTCACAGCGGGAGACAGCGTGTAGCCCTGCTTCCAGCTGGTATTGCCGCTGCCCTGGTAAAGGATAAGATTGTCGTCTGGCGTTACGGTAACCGTCTGAGGAGTAACGGTAACAACAGCAAAGATGTCAAAATACATATCACTCGTCCAAGCGCGTTCTCGATAGACTATGCTGCAGCTTTCACGGTAAACCCCCGGCTCCAAGCCGCTCTTGGGCCTGACGGTGACCTCTAAAACACCGGTTTGGGTGTAGGTGTCGCTGAATGTAAAGTCAAAATAGTCCGATTTAAATACCTGCAGGATATACGCCTCTTGTTTGCTTATCTTAAAATACTGTTTGGTCGCCAGGCTGGAAACGTCATAACCGTACAGAACTTTTCCAAAATCGGCGGCTGGGTTCAATTCGTCCCAGGCGTCAGTTGTATCTGCCGGGCAGTAACGGACGGAGTCGCTGCTGCTGTCTGTGATGTTTTTTACATTGGCCGGCACCGTAGGTTTTACGGGGCGAAACGTGCTTGCGTAGCAGATATCGGTATAATACCCGTTTGTATTATCAAGATTTTTTAGGGTGTACTCCGAAAAATTCAGTGTGCTTGAGGTGGAATTCCCCGAGAACGTAAAGGTCCCGTTCGTGCCGGGGTCGGCGGTGGCGAGCAGTTTGATATCTGCGGCATTGTTGTTGACCTGTACGCTGTCAACGTCTCCGCCGATCTCTACGTTGATAGTACAAGAGGAGTTCGCCGCATATGCCGTGGTCTCATCTCCGGACTTGAGGGACAACGCCCCGATTGTGCCGCTGGCTTCCTGCGAAATTGCAGCGCTGGCGCTTGCCGGAAAGACATCCAATGTTTCGATATGAGCCCCGCCCTTTTGGGTGAAGGCCTCGCCATAGAATGAAAGCGTGTCCAGGCTGCCGCTGAGCATGGTGATGCGAGAGCCTGGCAGTGCGGTGGGAGAGGAGCCTATATTAACCCTCTCGGCGTTTTCACTGTCGTCAAGCACGCCGTCCTTATCCGTATCCACAGCAGCGAAGATTGTACCGCCGGCATCAAAGATAAGAATGTTTCCCGACATGTTCGTGCCGTCGATACTGCCGGCGACATCCGGGTTTACCACTGCGGCACTGACATTTTTAAGGTTGCAGTAAATTTTCCCCCAATAATCCGTATTTTTTTCTGTGGCATATTTGGACTTGTCAAGATTCAGCGTGATATCGTCCTCATTGTAATCATTACCTTTTTTGATTGAGATACCACTATCACTATCAAAGGGCTTGTTGATAATCAGCTTGGAATACCACAGCCCGGACGAATTGATGGTATAGGACTCCGTGCCGCCGTCCACGCGGCCTATGGTGAGCAGGACGGATTCAGCCGTATCCCCGATTTCCACGCCATTGAAGCCGTTGCCGGTCAGACTGGTATTCATATTCAGCGTCAGCGGCCCGCTCATGTAGAAAAATGCCCAGACTGCTTTATCCATTGTGAAGGTCAGCGCTTCTCCTGCCGGGAGATTGGCATTTTCCGTTCCGAAGTAGTAACGGATGTCATAGGAATTTATTGGGAAGCCTCTCACAAGTATGTCGGCATTATCCTCTTCCCCTACTGTTCCGCGGTCGCAGTAGAGTCCTCCGGCGGCATAAACAATATAGTCTTCAGTGGTGTTGGTTATTTCCACCTTGGAGATGTACTCATCTGATGTGTTCAAAACCGCATGATAGCTCAGTACTGCTGCGCCGTTATCCCAGCTTACGCTTTTGAGATTGGGGTCGCCATCTCCCGTAACGGTGGTTTTTTCAGAGGTGCGGGTGATGGGTGTTGCGGTGCTGTCGGTGTAGCTTAACAGGTGGATGGCGTTGTAACAGAACCATCCAGAACTGCGCAGACGGCATCTGTAACATTATGATTTGCGATAACGGTCACAGCCGCGGCCGAACCGCCTGACAGTCCTGTGACGCTGCCGGTGACGTCGCCGCCTGTGGTGACCTCAACCGAGCCAACAGAGCCGCCTATGGATCCAAGCAGATTAGCGGAAACCTTAGCGTTTGTTTTTACGGTGACCTTTCCTTTGACAACACTCCCTGCGGTGCCCGAGGAGCCATAAACATCCCCGCAGCTGAATAAGTTGCCGCCGTTTACCGTAACAGACACGTCGCCGTCCACATTGCTGTTATACTGTCCGCAGATTGTGGCGCTGTCGCCGATGTCGGCGGCAGTGACATGAACCGCGACGTCTCCTGTGACAATAGCGTTATCCGCACCGGCTATCGCGAGGCCTCCTGCATTTCCGCTCACGTTTACGGTTACATTTCCCACATTGCTGCCGGTTTTTGCGCCGATGATGCTGCCGGTGACCGCTGCCATTGCGTTTATAATGACGTTTTTGGCGGAGCCGCCATAGGGCACTCCGATTACGCTGCCGGTAATGGCGGTGGAATACGAAGTAGTTCCTGCGTTTACAGTTACTGTGCCATTTTCCGAGCTGCCGCCGGTGAGCTCACCTTCGAGCGAAATAACGGCCACAGTTACGTCACCTGCGGCAGAGCCGCCGGTAACACCGTTTGCAGCTGTAATTTTGCTGGAAGTGCCCGTAACGGTAATGGAAGCGGGTTTGGTGCCGTTGCCGTTGTTGCCGCCGTTAATCATGTTTACAGAACCGCCCAGGCAAACCACCTCAGAGCTGCCCGTAACGCCGTAGCCGTTGCCGCCGCCGTAGACGGTGTAGCCTGCCGTGTTGTTGGCAAGGGACACATATGTACTGGAAACGTTCGCCTTGTCCGAGCCGCCATAAATCGTGGCACCGCTTCCCAGCGTGATCTGAGCATCACCGGTTGAAAGGTTTTTCACCGGTTCCGTATGGCTTCCGTCGGTTTTATAGAAATAGACCTTGCCGTTGTCTGCCACATAAATGGGGCAGCCGTTGGCGTAAAGGGTGGTTCCTGACATATATGGGTATCCGCCGGTACTTTGCAGATTGACATGAACTTGATAAGAATAGCTGCCGTCTTGTGACAGGAGGAAGTTTGAGAATGGAATCGTAAGTGTCGTTCCGCTGGTGTTAAATGATACCGTTCCCGAATTGTCCGCCTTGTCTGCGTTCAGTGCGGATAATCCCGCAGACTCCAGCTTTGTCTTGTCTAAAGTGAAACCCAGATCGTTGAGGCTTATTGTCTTTACGACCTTATCGGTATAGCCGTCAGCCACATAGCCGAGACTGTCAAGATTGTAGAAGATATACTCGGTTGCCGGAAGCGCTCCGGAGTCAATGAGGGCTTGAGTTGCATCGGATTGATCGGGCTGCGAAGCAGTTACGGTCACCTTGCCGTAACTCATGTTCCCGTATGGCTGGCAGGTAAAGTTGTCAAGAACACATGTACTACTGCCCGTGAACACCATTTTATAGCTGCCCGCGTCCAGCACACTGTAGTAATAGCCGGTTGGGAAATTGGAGCTGTAACTACCCAGCTCAGTCTCCCCTTTATAAAGCTTAAATGCACAATTGCCCTGAATCCGGCTCATGTACACCTCGCCCTCAGGTACGGTGAATTCAAGGGTCAGCACTCCGCCCTCGGCAACGGATACTGTGCCTTCATTCACACTGAAATAAGACGCGGAATTCATAGTCCAGTTATATGTACCGCCGTCCGGAGCCGTTTCCGCTGGGTCTGCCATGATGGCGGAGGCCACGTTAACTCCCTCGGTATACACCGGGGTCAGTGTCACGTCGCCCCGCAGAATGAGATGTCCCTTGCCCACGGTATCAATGTCCGATATAACAGCAGTGGCACTGTATTCCCCCGTGCTCCAGTTTTGGAAAGCGTATTGTGACATGTTGGCGTTTACCGCCTCAAATTGGGCTACCGAGCCGTAGGGCGCGGTGCAGCCGTCGGCTGATTTTACCGCATCTGTGACATCGGTGCCGTTCACCTTTATGGTATAACTCTCGCAGCCATCCAAATCTGCATAGTCCGTGGCCTTGAGCGTCACATTTTGGTTAACGCCGCTGACAAGCCCCAGTCCCGAAAGATACGCCGTGGAATACTCTGCATTCTGCAGCCGGAACGACACGGTGTGAGTTCCCTGCGTCACCGGGATGGCAAAGCTGTTAGAATACGGCTTGGTGGTGCTGCCGCTGCTGGCACCGCCAACCGTAGTGGAATTCCCGTCCACCGTAACGGTCATATAGGCTTCGTTTCCCTTGGTATCGCTTCCCGGCACCACAAGACCGTAGAAGACGGAATCGTCCGCTGTCACATCCAGTGTCAGGTTGAGTGTAGCGTCACTATCACTCGTTGAGCTTCCAATACTACTGCGCAGAGAATCCAGAAATACCCACTCCGGTGCGCTCCAGGATGAACCCATGTGGGTTATGCGCAGGCTGTCGCAGGTGAGCGTATTGCGGGTATTTCCGTCCAGCAGCTTTGCCACACGGGGGTCAGTTCCGCTTCCGAACACCGGATTATAGGTTCTGGCGGCGTCATCTGTGGCGCTGTCACCCACCGTCACGGTAATGGAGGTGTCGGTGCTGATGCTTGTACCATTGGAGTCCTCCCAATGGTCAAAATAGCTGTCGGCATTTGGGTGAGCCGTAAGCGTAATCTGACTGCCCCGGCCGATGTCGGCAGAGTAGGTTGTCGCGCCTGTGGCCGCTTGGTTAAAATCAGCGTCCGAGGATACGTCAAAGGTACCGCTGCCATCGCCACCGGGCGTCGCTGTCACAGCGTTTGTGAGGCGAGTGAACTTCACACCGCTGATGACCATGTAGTTATCGACACTCTGGGCGGAGCCCGATACCATCATATAGTGCAGCTGCAAATTGGTGCCCTTCAGCTCAGTGAGAGACCATGTTTTTGGGGTCTGACTTTCCCATATAGAACTATGATCAAGACCGTCTTGAGGAGAGCCAAACTCTGATTGCCCCACAACATAGCCCAAATAAGAGCCCGCAACATCAGGACTGTCGCTGGAGTCACCCTTCAGTGTAAAGTCCACGTTGTAATAGGCGTCGTCCGGTACGTTCAGCATGATGCCGAAGTAACGGTCTGCGCCCGCGGTTGAATATGCGCTGGTCATCTTAACGCCGCCGTCAGCGGCTGCCCATTCCACTTTATAATCTGTCCAGCTGGACGGCGTCGGCTTGATGACGCTGTGGGAAGCGTACATGGCGCTCCAGTCAACATCCGCTGCCAGTGCTGTCACCGGCAGAAGACTTATCGCCATGCAAATGCACAGCAGAATACTTAAAATTCTCTTTTTCATGTTGTTCCCCCTGGTTTATTTGCTGTTTCCCATATACCTATATAGGAAGGTCACGATCTGTGCGCGGTTGCAGGGGCCAGATGGACTGAAGGTCGTTGCGGAAGTCCCTGCAGTCACGTTCTGTTCCACCGCCCACAGCACTGCGTCGTAATAATAAGCATCTGCGGTCACATCCGAAAACGGATTGGCAGAGGTTGTATCCAGCTTGCCTGCCGCACGCCATAGAAAGGTCACCGCCTGCCCGCGCGTGACAATGTCGTCGGAGCCGAAGGTCGTGGCGGAAGTGCCCGCCGTGATGCCCTTTTCCACCGCCCAGAGGACAGCTTTATAATAGTAGGCATCTTTGGAAACATCGGTAAACGGGCAATTTGAAGAGGCCGGCTCCGGAGAACCCTCCGCCCGCCACAGGAAAACTGCCATCTGCGCGCGGGTGCAAGTCATGTCCGGGCTAAACGCAGTATTGGACGTTCCGCCGGTGACGCCGTTTTTCACCGCCCACAGCACCGCGTCGTGATAGTAGGCGCTGTCGGAAATGTCGGCAAACGGATTGGCGCTCTTCTCCGTCCACTTGGCGTAAACTGTTGTGTTTTTCGTCAGTGTAACGCTGGTGATTTTACTTGTCAGCTCAGCGTCTGAATACCAGCCGTCAAAATCATAGCCGTTCCTCGTAGGCTTGTAGTCGCTCAAGTTAACAGCAGTGCCGGAGGTGTTCGATACACTTGATATTTTAGAACCGCCGTTTGTTTCAAAGGTCAGTGTATAGCTGGCGCTTCCGCTGCCGCCGCCTATAGGATTGCTCGCCGCTTTGGAAAAGGTGAGAGTTCCGGTTACGGCACCCGTTAATGTGACCGGCGTGGTGTCAGTGTCTGCTACGGTCAAATTGCCGTTTGTCGGCACAAGACTCCAGTAGGTATGTGTTGTACCAGAGCCGTTTGTGGCTTGTCGTGATGTAATTTCAGTACCGCTTGGCAGGTCAACCGCCAGAGAAAGAACGTCATTCTGTGTGCTGTTCGCTGCACCTACAATGCAGAAGGGTGCGACCGCGCCGTTTGTAATGAGCTTACTGGTACTGTCCACAGTCAGCTTGCCTCCAATGATATAAACACCGTAATCGCAGCCGACCGTCAGTGTCGAACCGCCGGTGACGTTAACGCCGCCCGTTAGCGCTTCCACGCCCCTCGTGCCTGCGCCTTGGGTATGAACGGTCAGCGCCGCGCCGTTTTGCACATTGATGGTATCACACATCGCCCCATAGGCACTGTCCGAATTGATATTCAGCACTGTACCTGCGCCGGTTACGGTCAGTGTGCCGTCCGTGCCGGAAGCGCCGATAGATATGTATCCGTTTAACGTCACCTGTGCGCCGCCCTGCACGGTGACCGTGTCGCCGTTAATGCCGTCGTTGATGCCGCCGTTGATGCTGAGAGGAGCAGTACCGGTAAAGGTAAGCTGCAGTGCAGCATTCCCGTCTCCACCGATGGTGCCGCTGATGTTGCTGCTCGAACCGCTGTTAATGGTAACGGGTGCCGCAGTGGGCAGGGTAATTCCGCCTTCCACGTAGATGTTGCCCAAGGTCAGTGTACTGCTTGCAGAATCCCATGCGTAGCCGTTGTCTGCCACCGTCGAGCCGTTGTGAACGCTGCCGGTCAGATCAAGACCGTTGGTAATGGCCTTCACCGCAGTGCCGTCGTTGGTGTAATAGGACCACATAGTGACATTTCCGCTCGTATCATACGCCGCCACTGCCTGCACCAAGCCATCGCCGGTCAGCTTCAACGCCTTGACTGCCGCTTCGGTATTGTAGCTTTGGGGCAGCTGCAAGGTGCCGTTGTTGACAAGCGTGCTGTTGTTGGTGAGGGCTTTTGCATATTCCAAATCGAGGGTTGATCCCTGCGGAATGGTCAGAACCGCGCCCTCGGCGACAGTGATGGTGCCCCCAAGCGTGCAGTTAGAGTCTGCGGGAACGGCCACACTTCCGTAAACGGTGTTTGTATTGAAATCGCCGCTCTCGCTCGAATTGTCGTATGTGTTCACTATGCCGTTGAGGGTCACGCTTGCGCCCTTTGTCAAGGAATGGGGGTTCGCCGCAGTGCTTTTGAGGGCAATCCCTTTATATCCAACGTCCAAAACGCCGGTTCCTGAAAGGGTGACATCCGTGTTGGAACCCCAGATGGCGTTGGTAGTTTTGGCGCTGATCGTGTTTGTCCCCTCTACCACAAGGGTAATCGCGCCGTCCGGCAGGGCAATGCCGGTGCCAGTCTCGTCGTTAATATTCGCGGTATTATGAATCGTTGCGTTATGCAGCGTCAGCTTTGCAGGCGCTGCGGGCGTTGTCGTTGCGGGGGTAAAGAGCACATAGCCGCTGTTCGCGGTGTACACCGTGGTCTCGGTGGGCGGGGTTTTGAGGTTCAGTCCGCCGGACTTGTCGCCGCCGCTGACGCTTGCGCGCGCAATGCCTGCGGCGATGTTATCCGTGCCCGCAGAAATCTCGCCCACAATCAGTCCCGCGCCCTCAATGGTGACGGTGCCGAGGGTGCTGATCGCCTTGGCGCTGTTTTTACCGCAGAGGAACAACTCATCAGCCTTGACGGTGATGTTGCCGGTGTCTGCGCTGCCGAGCGCACGGATTGCCGCATAGCTGTCGCCGCCGCTCCCGGTGACGGACACGCTTTTGCAGTTGCCGCCGGTGGGATTCGTGATACTCACGCTGGTTGCCAGAATTCCGTCCTGCTGTGTGCCTTCAATGGACACCTCGTTTGCCTTGATGGTCAGCTCGCCGACCTGAAAGCCGTATTGACTGGTCGAGTACAGCTTGCCCCCGGCGGTGAGGTAAACGGCTTCTGCAGATGTAGAAATGGCGGTACTATCTGCATTCAGTGTGATATCCTTTGCGGCGTTCAGCGTGACCCCTCCGCCGCCGGCACCGCCGTCCGTTTTCTCTATGCCGCTGTATCCGCTGGTTGTCACGTCGATGCTGCCCGCATCAGATGTCATGGACACGCCTGTGCCAAAGTGGATTGGGGTGCTGCTGGTATTAGTACTGGTGAATGCAATATTTCCCTTAGCGTTCAATGTGACCATTCCACTGCTTTGCAGCAAGATGTTTCCCGCTCCGGCAACAGAAATTGCGCCGTTTGGTGCGTTAAGCGTGATGTCGTTGGCAACAACTGCTGTACTATTGCTTGTGCCGTTGTCAATGGTAAGATTGCCGGTTTTTGCGGTCGCGGTAAGCGAGCCGTTGCCCGCAGTAATGATTCCTGTCGTTATGCTTGCGGCGGACAAATCAATGTCGCCGTTCCCGGAAATTGAATAAGTTTGATTGGTCGAAATAACCAGATTGCCGCCAATGTTGATGGCGACGCTGGGCGTGCTGCCATTCCAGGAAGCAATGCCTTTGCTGCCGGTTAACGTCAGATTGCCGTTGCCGGTAATATTCACGGCCTGCTCGTTGGTGTCGATGGCATAGTTATAGCTGCCGTTTGCCGTCAGACTGTTGTCGTCCGTAACAGTGATGTCAACCTCTTCTCCGGGCAGATACAGGGCGCGCCCGCTCGTCGTGTTGATCGTCGCATCATGCAGCTCAAGCTTGGCATTCACGTCCGGGTCTGCGGTTGCCGGTGTGAAGAGGATGTAGCCGTTTCTCGCCTTATAGCACGTCACTTCTGTAGGCGCGTCATAGGCGGAATTATCGGTGCCGTCATTGTTTTTCCCCGAAAGATTCAGCCCGCTGGTCTCCACGTCGCCGCCGTAGGGGATGAATTCGCCGCCCACGAGGGCGTATGTTTTATCGTACAGAATAATTCCGCCGCTGCCGGAAATCTCGCCAACAATGTGGGAATTGTCCGGATCGACCCTTTCAGCCATTGTCAGCGTGCCGTTGTTCTCCAGCATCCCGCCGTTTTCCACCGTGACAGTGGCGGAGGGGGTTCCTCCCCAAACACCAATTGCGAGATTTGTGCCGCTCGTAATGGTCAGCTTGGAGCTGCTGCCTGTGACAGTGAGATTGCCGGCGATTTGGCTACTCGCGCCGCCATCCAATGTAACTTTCGCATTGGAACGTACGATGACAGCATCTCGATTGGAAAAATAACCCGTTATTGTCAGCGCGCCGCCGCCTGTAAAGGTGGTGTCGCCAGCGCTGTGATACAATGCGGAATAGCTTGCACCAGTTGTAGTCAGGTGGGTTTCGCCCTCCAGGTTGACGGTAGCGGGGACCGCATAACTATCCTCGAAGGATGAGTTATACGGCAGAGACAGCGCGTCGATGTCCGTTGTGCTGATTACTGCGTCATGCAGTGTCACCTCAGCGGAGGTGGTTACGTCATCGCTGCACCAGTCCACGCTTCCCACCGTCGGCTTGTACAGCACATAGCCGTCCTTTGCCTTCCAGCAGCAGACCTCAGTCAAAGCGGTACGACTTTCCACCTTGCCCTCATTGTTTATTTCGCTGTACATTGTGATGCCGCTCGTGCTCGCGTCGCCCTTATAGGTATAGGCAACGCCGCCAATGGTGACGGTGTCGGTGTCGGCGGTCAGCGTTACGCCCTCTGCCGTCGCCGCCTCCCAGCCGTCATAGTTTGCCGCCGCCAATGCCGACATTGGCAGCAGGCTGATTGCCATGCAGAAGCACAGCAGAATGCTTAAAATTCGTTTTTTCATATTCTATCGTCTCCTTATATTTATGCTTTTATATAATCGCCAAAGTCCAGAATGAATCCGGCAATGGCAAGGGAGTTTTCGTTTTCGTTCTGCGGGCCGTCACGGGCACACAGCAGCGCCATCAGGCTTTCCGGCGAAAGGGGCTGCTCCGTCAGCGCCTGCAGGATTTCGGTTTGTCGGGGATTTTTTGCAAATTGGGTTCGCCCGTGGAGCACAAGGCCGAATTGGCCTTCCTGCTCAATCAGCGTGACTCCGGTTTTAAGGGTCAGCATTGTTTCGTCCATTGGTGCCCTCCTTATATCAGATGCAGCTTTTCGGCTGCGGCTTTGGCCTCGCTCCGGCGGCTGACGCCTAGCTTCTGCAAAATCCGGCTGACATGTGTTTTGACTGTAGGCAGCTTGATACCCAGTATTTCGCCGATTTCCTGATTGCTCAGGTTTTCGCACAGCAGCTTCAAAACCTGCATCTCCGCCGCCGAAAGCGGCTCGACGGGCTTTATCTGCGGCTTTAAGAAGTGTGGATAATTGACAGCCTGCACCCGCGCAGATGAAATCAGTTCGTCAAGATACGCCGCATTTTTGTCCCAGCCGCACTCGCTCAAAAGGGGCAGAATTGCAACGCCGTACTGCGCCACAGGCCAGATGAATCTATACTCAAAGCAGGTATCAAGTGCAGCGCAAAGCACGTCCTTCCATTCAGGGTTCCCGCGCCTCTCTGCACATAGCGCCGAGAGCAGCCGAATATGAATGCCGTCCATCACGCGCCCGCAATGCTCACAATAAGGCTTCAGCCTCGCCAGAAGCAGCAGCGCATCGTCATACGCGCCCTCCGCAAGCTGTACCATCGCCTGTGTCAAATATTGATAACGCCACATTGCCCATAAGTGCACGTCGTTTTTTGGTGCTTTTTCCCGCAGCCAGGCTCGCACAGCTTCCGTTTCGCCCAGTCGTAAATTGATACGGCAGAGCATCGCGTCAATGTTGGGCAGAAAGCGCGTCTGTCCAGCTTCAAGGAATTTCGCCCGCAGGCTCCTGATGGATTCCAGCGCCGCCCGCGTCTTCCCCTGAGACACCTGTACCCGCGCCAGCAGACCCACAACGGCAAACTCGATGTCCGTCGTACCGCGCGCCTGTATTTCCCCCAGACGGGACATGAGGGTGAGCAGACGCTTTGACACGTCCTCGCCCTTTTCAAACTTGCTCTCGCAGATACCGCAGTCAGCAAGACCCACGCCGTCCCGCCCCAGCACAGTTTCCAACGGCTTTCGCATTGTGGCGTACAGCAAATCGTCCTTCTTTGACCACTCGCAAAAATCCTTACCGCCGTTCATGATGCTGGGCAGCGTGCTGGTGACGGAAAAGGACGGCACCTTGAGCTGCTTGTCCGTCATGACGCGGAACACGCTTCCGACCACCTCGATGAGTCCTTTGCTGACCCGCTGAGGTAGCGCAATGTCCAGATACGCCAGCCTTCCTTGAATGCTTTTATACTCGGTGTCGGTCTTTTTGAGCCTTGCGGCATAGCTTTGCAGCTCGCCATACCACCCCTCGGAAGCCTCATAGTCCATGCACATGGCGGTCAGCATACTCATGCCGCACATCAGCGGCGGGGATTTCAAAATTTCCTCATTTGACAGAGCAAAATAATAGCTTTGCAGCTCGTGGTAGTACCCGATGCCCGGATGCTGCTCCGCGTTTTTCACTAACAGCGCGGACACCTTGCTCTGTTCTCCCGCAAGGGAGTAGTATTCCAAAGCTTTATCCAGCTCGTCGTGCAGCTCGTAATAAAGCGCCGCACGG
>Ga0183099_1000707_pt1 | contig 22424 bp, 25 predicted proteins | sample Biomet1_FD_127788 | JGI IMG/M metagenome (GOLD analysis project Ga0183099, IMG submission 127788) | Microbial communities from bioreactor (seeded with anoxic lake sediment) at LBNL, California, USA - Biofuel metagenome 1 | ecosystem: Engineered > Bioreactor > Anaerobic > Unclassified ...
CGCTCGCCGAGAACGCGCCGGGCAGCTTCCCGGGCGAGGGCGAAAGCCTCGGGCAGAAGGGAATCAAGCGTCTCGCCCTTCGTGAAGCGCTGCTTGAATTCTGCGGACATTTTCGGAAAGTCTTCCGCTTTGAGCGAAAGAGCCCAGGTTTCTTTTGCGTTTACTTCGTGGAGAAGGGGGAGAAGTGCCTTGATGTCGCGTTCATGCTGTGAACCGAAGAAGAGGCGTACGATTTTATCGGTAATCATCTGTACAATGTACTAAAACTCGACACGGTTGACAAGCATGAAAATGCAAACTAACCTGAAGCCCGGAGGCGGTATGAAGATTCGCACGGCTGGTTCCTTCCGCTTGTTTGCTTCTCTCGTCACGGTTCTGCTGCTCGTGTCATGCGGCGGGGAGCCTGTTTCGCTCGTCGACCGGGAAAAGCTGTTCACCCTTTCATACGGGAGGTTCGAAGACCAGATCGACCTTTTCCAGCTGGACGAGAACAGCACCGGTCCCGATACCCAGATTTTCATGAAGGACGGCATGTTCTACATCGCCAATTCGGGAGCGCAGAAGATACTGCAGCTGACTTCCTTCGGGGATCTCCTGTCCGTCTATTACAACCCTGAAACCAATCCCGTTCCGTCCTTCGCCGTGCCCGAAACCGCCGGGAACGGACAGCCTGGCGGCGGAGCGGCCGCCGGAACATCGACGCGCAAGGCGATTTCCTATCCCTTCAACCATCCGGTATATCTGAGCGTAGACAACATGAAACGTCTTTTCGTCGTCGACCAGGTTCCCTCCGAACGCTTCGAGTTCGACAACGAGAACCAGGTCATGCTGCGGGATGTCGTGCTCCGCTTCAATTCGGATGGGCGTTTCATCGACTACCTCGGCCAGGAGGGTCCGGGCGGTACCCCGTTTCCCCCCATATCGGCCGTCTATAACAACACCAGGAACGAATTGATAGTGACGACCAAAAACCAGTCCGGGATCCAGGTGTTCTGGTTTTCGTCGGAGGGGAACCTGCTGTTTCGCATTCCGGTCAGCTTCAAAAGCCTCCCGTCTCCCTATGACCGGACTGCGGTGGTCCTGCCTTCCCTCGAGAAGATCATCCCCGATCCCGATACGCGAAAACTGTACCTGAAGGTCGACTACTACGTCGAGGTAATCGACGAGGCAACCAAGTCGAACGCCGGCATTACCTTTGACCGCAGCTGCATCTATCCGTTCGACATCGGCTCGGTAAAGTACGAGGAGCGGATAGATATACCCTCCTACGACGGGGTGGAAAAGGACAAGCTCGGTACCGTTGCATTCAAGAAGCCCTACGAATTCATCGGCATAACCTCGAGCGGCTGGATTTTCCTCTCGACTCCGACCGGAGAAGGCTATGCCCTCGAACTGCTTGACCGCCACTCGAGGCGGATGCACAAGCGCACCCTCTCCGTCAAGGAGGACGAGCTGGCGTACAACGCGCTGATGCTGTCGAGCGACGGAATACTCTCTGCCCTGCTCGCCACGCCCTACGAGGCTTCCCTTGTCTGGTGGCGGACCGATGCCCTCATCGGGGAGATACGCAGATGAGCGTGGACGGAAAGGAGGGAGGAGAAGACGATTCCGGCCTGATATTCCGCTACAGCAGGGAAAAGCGTCTCGAGCATGCTCCCGAAAACGTGCGCAAGGCCTATGAGCAGGGCTACATGCCGAACAAGGGTTTCTTCAAGGGGTTGACCGCGAATTCCGGACTGCGGAGCGTCCTGTTCGTGATACTCATACTCTGCGCGCTGATAATCGGCATCACCATCTTCGGAAACCCTCCGGGATCAGCCTCCCTCGACGGGATCGACCTCCGGCTCAAGGGGTTTCTGTACGACGAAACGGTCTATGTGACTCTTACCTGCACGGCACCTTCAGGAACCGACAGGCCGGTTCAGGTGCATGCGGTGATCAGCGCTCTCGACGGCTCCGGTTCCGTAATTTACAATACTGAAGTCGAAGGGCTTCTGCGCGAAAAAGAACTCGTCCTGAGGACCACAATGCCGGACAGGGATATCCTGAACCTCTCCGCGTCGGTAAAACTCAACAATTCGGGGATCATCCTTCCCGTAAGTGTTGACCGGAAGTGAACTTTTTAATATCCTTACGTTATCAGGAGTAACCCAATGCTGCAGTTTTATTTCCTTTCAGTTCTTCTCAACGCGATTACGGGATATGTTCTGATTTTTGCAGACAAGGACGAACAGGAAATACTCGCGGAACACCGGGTTCCTGCAATAGTCCGGAGCGAGACCTTCCGCCTGGTTCTTGGCCTGCTCACCGGGGTAACCGGTTTTTTCAAGCTTCTGACCGCGGTCCGCGGTGACGTTCCGGTCATCGGCGACCTCATTCCAGCGCTTGCCGGACTTGCCGGCGGTTTCAATCTCCTGTACGAATTCTACAAGAACCGTTCCGTTGTCGAGGACGAAACCCTTCCTCCTTTTTTCCAGAAGATCATAGCCAGCCGCAGGTATGTGGGAATGGCCTGCCTCATCGCTGCCTGTCTGCATTTTCTTTTTCCGACAATACTCTTCCTCTAGAGCCGACATGAAGCAGTCAATAGCCGGTATCATCCGCGACAATGACAGGTTTCTCATCGGGCGCCGGCTTCCGCAGGAGAGATGGGCGACCGGTGGGAATTTCCGGGCGGCAAGGTCGATCCCGGCGAGACACCAGAGACGGCGATCATCCGCGAATTCAGCGAAGAAATGGGGCTTGACGTCATCCCCGGCGAGTTTCTCACGTCGGTCGAGTTTTCAAACCGGAACGGTCCCGTACAGCTGCTCGCCTACCGGGTCGTTTTCCCGAAAGACCGTACTCCCGTTCTGACCGAGCATACCGAGCTGAAATGGTCTACCCTCAAGGAGATCGAGGAGCTCGCCTTTGTCGATTCGGACCGGTTGCTGATTCCCTTCCTCAAGAAATGGTGCACACATGAAACCTGAAATTAAATTCTTCGCGTTGCTGTCCGTGCTTGCAGTCCTGTCGGGATGCACACGTTCCTTCAGGCTTGACAACCTTTCCCTGCCCGCATCGTCGGTGATCTCGACGGAGGACCGGTTCGCCCTCATCATCGATCCCTATGTCTCGCTCAGGGACCAGCCGGGCGATTCGGGGATAACGATTGCGCACGGCCGTCGGGGCGAGATATTCGTTGTTGCCGGAAACCGGCTTGTCGAGTCGGGAAAGTCACGGATACTCTGGATCAACCTCGGCTCGGGTTGGGTGGCCGGGGCCTCGGTCCAGCTTTGTTCAAGCCGCGAAAAGGCAGAAACCATCTCCGCAACACTGAAATAGGAAAATACGTTCAGGCTCAGCTCAGTCGTCCAGGATGTCCCCGTCGCTGCGTCCGAGCTGTCCGCAGGCACCGCCGATCTTTTCGCCGCGGCGCATGCGCCGGGTCACGTTCAGGCCCCAGCCTTCAAGCATCCGGATAAAGGACGAAATCTCGCCTGCGGATGGCGACCGGAACGGAAGTGTTGGTACCGGATTCCAGGCGATCAGATTGATATGGACGTTGAGCCCGCGGGCAAAATCTGCCATATCCCGGGCATGTCGCGCCGTGGTGTTTACGCCGCCCATCATGGCTGCTTCAAGCGTGACCCTCTGGCCAGTTTTCTCGGTGTAGTACAGGATGGCGTCACGGAGCGCCTGAAGGGGATTGCTCCGGTTCACCGGCATCAGGCTGTCCCTCAGCTCGCCGTCGGCCGTGGTCAGCGATACCGCCAGACGGACGTCCGGACCTTCATCGGCCAGCGACCTGATACCCTCGCAGATACCCGAGGTGGAAATCGTGATGCGCCTGCGGGAGAGTGCCCGTCCCTCCGTATGGGTAAGTATGCGGATTGCCTTCCTGATTGCAGGAAGGTTCAGCATAGGTTCGCCCATTCCCATGAAGACTATGTTATCCAGTTTCCCGACCGAATCCTCCAGATGGTAGAACTGCTCGACGATCTCTCCGGCGGTCAGGTTCCGCCGATATCCGATGTGCCCGGTCTGGCAGAAGGCGCAGGCCATGGGACATCCGACCTGGCAGGATACGCAGGCCGTCTTGCGGCCCTCGGAATCGGTAAGGAGGACAGTCTCCACGGCGGTTCCGTCCGCGAGTTCTACCTGGAGTTTCACCGTGCCGTCGGGGTCACGGAGCGTCTGCGCAATGTGGCTCGAGAATATCGTGAATTCCGAGGCATACCTGATACGGTCTGCTCCGGGAAGGTTGGTCATGGCGGAAAAATCCCGCGCTCCGTCGGCTATCCATTTGAAAATCTGCCGGGCCCGGAACGGTTTGTCGGGCTTTAGGGTACTGAGAATCTCTTCCGGCAGAAGGCCGGAGAGAGCCTGGATCGGCTGGATTTCGCTCATGGGGGATCAGCGCAGTTTTTCAAGCATCTCGGAGACCAGCTGGTTCCTGATGCCCAGTTTCTGGAAATCCTGTAGGGTGGCCAGGGCCTTCTGCCTTTCGCCGCTGTTGATCTGGCATTCGGCGAGTTCGATATAGAGCCGGTAATTTTTCGGATCGGACTGGATGAGCCGGGACAGGCTGATTGCCGCCTCTCCGTATTTTCCCTGGATCTTGCTGATCATCGCGAGTCCGAGTACCGCATAGACGTCGAACTCGATGTCCAGGGCGCGCTGGTAATACTGCTGGGCCAGATCGTAGTCGCCCATGTTCCGGTAAGCGTCTCCGGCCCGCGTCAGGATGACCTTGTTGTTCGGATCCTTGTCCAGTATCCTGTTCCAGAATTCCACTGACCTGAACTGCTGGTTCATGCCGCGGTAGCAGTCGGCGAGCCCGAAGAGGGCATAGAAATTGTCGGCATCCATCCGCAGTGCCCGCTGGAAATAGTAGATTCCCTGCTCGAACGTCTTGAGCTTGCGGTGACAGTTACCGATGGAGGTGAGAACCCTGATGTCAACGGCGTCCTCGTTCAGCTCGAGCATCTTCTGCCAGTAGTACAGGGCATCCCGGTATTCCTTGAAATCGTAGTGGAGGTGTCCGAGTCCGATAAGGGCATAGGGGTTGTTGTCCTCCATGTCGAGAACGCGGAGGTACAGGATCTTTGACTGCTTGAAATCGCGGATTTTGCGGTAGGCGTCAGCGACCCGGGTGAGGACGGTGATGTTCCGGTCATCGTGCTGGAGATACTGCTCCCAGATTTCGATGGCCTTGTTGTACTGGTTCAGCGCCTTGTAGCAGTCGGCTAGACCGAACAGGGCGTAATTGTTTCCGGGATGGAAGGAAAGGCAGTTCGTATAGTAATCGACGGCTTCCCTGAAATGGTTCCGTTTCCGTGAGGCGTCGCCAAGACCGACCAGGGCGTAGTTGTTGTCGCTCTCGAGAACCAGAATCTTCCGGAACGCATTCTCGGCTTCGTCAATCCTGTTGTCCTTGAGCAGGAGGTATCCGTTCTTTGAAAGCTCGGCAATTTCATTAAACCGCTTCTCTTCTTCGGTGACGCCTGCGGTCGGTTCAGGCATCGGGGGCATGTCGTTTAACAAGTCAGCCATATTTTGTATACCTCTTTCAGACTTTTATAATTGATTCTAGTACTAGAGCCAATTTTTGTATAAGGGGGTCTGCCTTTCGTTTATTGTGCGCGAGCCAGTACATCTTGAGCGCATCAAGCTCGCGGCCTTTCTCCGCATACCAGTCCCCGATGCGGGACAAGCCGTCGGAATAACCTGTCGTAATGAAGATGCGCAGGGCAGCATCGATTTTTCCCTCGTTGAAAAAGAGGTTGCCTTTCCTGTTCAGCGCGGCTTTTTGTTCTCCATCAAGATTACGAACGGGTAAATCCGTGGTTTTTATAAAGCCGATGCCTTCAAAACGGTTAAAATCGTCAGTTATTTTAGAATTCAAGACGGTCCCTGCAACATATAATAAGAAATTTGAAAATATAGTGCAAGTTCCTTTGTGTAAAATCCACAGGTATTTTCATGCTTTGCGATAAAAATCAACTATGGATCTTCCGTACACCCGTTCATCGACGCGCTGCATGTTTCCGATCGTTTCAGGCATCTCGCGCTCCTTCGGCCGGTGAATGATGGACAGCCCGCCGACCTTCAGGACCGGGAGTTCTCCCGTCATCTCTATGAGGCTCGCGTGGAATTTGTACGGGAAGGGCGGGTCGAGGTAGATGATGTCAAACGATTCCTTCGTCCTCTTGAGGAAGAGCTCAACCGACATGAATTTGCATTCGATGCGGTGCGGAGCGATGGACACGTTCTTGAAGATGGTGTCCACCTTGAGCGGGTCTTTTTCTACGAGATAGACCGGATCCGCCCCGCGGGACGCAGCCTCCAGGGCGCAGATACCCGAACCGGAAAACATGTCCAGGAAGGATTTCCCGTCGAGGTCTCCGAGAATGGCAAAGAGTGATTCCCTCATCCGGTCCATTGCGGGGCGGATGACTCCGGCCGGGCATTCGACGATGCGTCCCTTCAGGGTGCCACCGGTTATGCGCATGTCACCAGCCCTTCCGGCGCTTGATGCCGTCCGCTGCGCGTATGCCGGAAGCCCATGCTCCGGTGATTCCCCGGGAGGTTCCGGCGCCGTCACCGATCAGGTAGATGCTGTCTGATGCCATGAAGTACTCGTCGATGAACTGGGGCTTGTTGGCGTAGAGCTTGATCTCCGGGTAGTAGAGTATGGTGCTCGGATGGAGAACCCCGGGAACGATCGTGTCCAGCTGCTTGAGGGCTTTCCAGATCGAACGGAGGAACTTCGCGGGCATTGCGAGACTGATGTCTCCGGGAGTGCAGGAGGGCAGGGACGGCTCGAAATCGTAGAGGTCGTCGTTCAGTCCTTCGTGGGTGGTACGTTTTCCCATGCGGAAATCGCCGATTCGCTGCATGATGGGATGTCCTCCGCCGGTCAGCATGGCGAGGGAAGCAAGGAATTCGGCATAGTCCTGCCCCGAGGCGAGGGGCTGGGTGAACTCGACGCTTCGCAGGACCGCGAAGTTGACGAGCCCGTTTGAAGGCTTTTCATGGGAGTAGGCATGGCCGTTCACGCTGTAGTAGGTCTGTCCGTTCGCTGCCACGTATTTTTCCTGGACCACATGGGCGGCCCCCGAGTTGGTGCAGAAGGTGCGTGTCCGTTCCGGGAAGATGAATTTCGGGTCGTAATAGTCGCGCACGATAGGGTAGTGTTCGATTCTAGTCTCTACACGCACACCGACATCTATGCTGTTGTCGGTATAGGGTATCTCGTTCTCCTTCATGAACCTGCGGAGAAAATCGAAGCCGTGGCGTCCGGGTGCGACAATGAGCTGGTCGTAGCCGACTTCCCTCATGTTCGTCCTGGCGGTCTTCGTCCTGCGGTCTGCCGAGAGGAACTCCTCTTCCAGGCATACCTCGACCCCCGCGGCCGAAAGCTGGGCAAGAAGCTCCCTGATCAGGCGGAGACCTCCGTCGGTACCGAGATGGGACTGGCGTATCATGAGCAGTTCGACACCGATGCGTGTCGCCCGTTTCTGGTAGGTCGTGAGGTTCTTCTGCGGAAGGATTTCGGGTTTCAGGAATTCCTCGACGCGCGCAAGATAGCGGGATGAATTGTCCCGCTCCCAGTACTCGGAAGGAAATCCTATGGGCCAGGTGAAATTCATCTTGCAGTCGTTGCGCAGACCGCCGGAGGAAACCTTTTCCCGTTCGAGGAGCAGGATCTTTGCGTCGGGTTTCACCGACAGCAATTCGAACGCCGCCCCGAGACCTGCCGGACCCGAGCCGACAATAATAATGTCATATATGGTCATACCCGTTCAGTATATCAGAAATTGAGAAGTTCACTCAACTCATTCTGCGAGACTATATCCCGGGAATCGTTGTTTTTGTCGCATTTAACGATGGTCTCGCAGATGCTCGCGTTCAACGTCGTATGCTGGTTGCGGATCGTCTGGAGCTTGGGAAGGAGGGCTTCAAATTCCTCCTTCATTGCAGCCCTGGACTGCAGAATGGAATCGACGAGCTGAAGGAACCGGTTCTGGCAGGAAAGGAGGCTGTGCATGATGTGTATGTAGCCCGAGATGCGGGGATTGGACTGGAGCTGGCTGAAAATCTTCTGGATCGACGCGTCGAAGAACAGGAGGTCGTCTACCGTCTTGTCGAAGAAATAATCAGGGGAAAGGTCGAGCATCAAGCCTTCGTTGACCGTATCGATTGAGCGGGAAAGCTGGAATATGTTGTCCTGGAAGACTATTTTCTGAAGCATGTACACTCCTTGCCTATAGTATCGAGTATCGGCAGGCTTCTGTCTCGCCTTGACCAAAGAGGCCGAAACTGGTATCCTCAAGTTTCAATATCTGTCTTCTGACAGGTATTGGACGGCCTTTTGGCCGGACAACAAACTCCCGCCCGCAGACTGCAGGGATTACTGCAGGGCGCGGGCCCAGAAATGTGTCCATGAGGAGGAAACATGAGAAAGTATGAACTTATGGTCGTTTTCCCGCTGGAAGAAGACCAGTTCAAACCCGGTGCCGAAGCTGTCCGCAAGACAATTGCAGACTTCGGAGCACAGATTGTCAGCGAAGAACCCTACGGTGACCGCGATCTTACCTACGAGATCAACAAGCGGAACCGCGGCCGGTATGTCCTGTTCAATATCAACGCATCGCCCGAGAAGATCGTCGATATGGATCGCCAGCTCAAACTCAACGTCAATGTGCTGACCTTCCTGTTCGTACGCGTTGACGAGTAAACGGCAAGGAGATTCCTGTGGCAGACGTAAATCACGTAATACTGATCGGACGGCTCACCCGCGATGCGGAACTGAAATACACTTCCGGCGGCATGGCTGTCTGCAAATTTGCCATAGCGGTCAACAAGCGCCGTAAGCAGGGCGAACAGTGGGTTGAAGAAGCCAATTTCTTCGATATCGTCCTGTGGGGACGGAGCGGAGAATCACTTAACCAGTATCTGGTCAAGGGAAAACAGGTCGCCGTTGAAGGCGAACTGCACCAGAACCGGTGGGAACAGGACGGTCAGGCCCGCAGCAAGATCGAGATCATGGCAAACAACGTGCAGCTCTTGGGCGGTACTGGCTCAGGCCAGGGCGGGCAGGGTGGAGTCTCCGGCGGCTATGCCGGTGCGTCCGGCAGCGGTTATTCCGCACCCGCAGGCGCGCAGGCCTCTCCCTACCAGAAACGCCAGGAAGCCCCGACTCGCGGCACTGCCGACATGGATGACTCCGTTCCGCCCGATTTTCCCGATGATATTCCATTTTAAGGAGAAACCAGTATGTCTGATGAAAAGATGAAAGATATGGAAGCCGATATGCAGATGCAGGACGTGCTTCGCGATTCCGATGACCGCGGTCAGGGACGCAAGGGCAAGGTATTCTTCCGCAAGAAGGTATGCCGCTTCTGCACCCAGAAGGCAAAGATAGACTACAAGGATGCAGACGGGCTCCGCCGCTATACCACCGAGCGCGGCAAGATCCTTCCCCGCCGCATTACCGGCACCTGCGCAAAGCACCAGCGCCGTCTCGCGCTCGAGATCAAGCGCGCCCGCGCTCTCGCGATGCTTCCCTACGTTGTCAGCTGAGCATGAATCTGCTTCCTGATTCCGGATCCGGTCCGGAATCAAGGCGGTCAGGCTCCGGATCGGTTCCGTTTGTGCGGACCCTTCCGGAGATACTGTCTGCAGCCCTTGTTGCCGTCGCTTTCCTCCAGTGGTTGCCCGTTCTTGCCTTTTTCTTTCCGGTTCCGCTTTTCTGCGTTCTGTTCCGGTCTGGAAAATACCGGTTCATGCATGCGACGGTTGCTGCGTTTGTGCTTGATGTGGCTGCAGGGACAGGAATGCTTGTCCTGCAGAAGAACGCCCTGTCGGGTGCCGTTCTTGCAGCGAGCGGCGAAGCGGCCCTGTTCATCCTTCCGATGCTCTGCGTCGTACTCCCGATGAACATCCGTTTCCGCTACCGTATCGCGATTGCGGGCCTTGTCTGTACCCTCGGCTGGGTTTCATTCATTTTTCTGTCCGGTGCCTATTCATCGATTTCGGATCTGGTACGTTCAGCCGCCGAGGAAACATCCCTCGCCATCAATTCGATGGTTCCTGCGGGATTCGACAGAACCCAGCTTGATACGCAGTTCTCACCCGCGGCTCTTGCCGACATGCTGTTGCGAATCATTTCCTGCTCGGTGCTTCCGGTCTGTACGGGGATATACGGCCTTGGCTGTTTCCTCGGCAACATGGTCGCGCGGAAGATGGCCGGAACCCGTGTGCCCCGACTTGACCTTGCGTCGTTTTACAACGATTTCTGGCTTTTGTTCCGCTCATTGGCGGAATGATCGGCGTGATCGCAGGATCATGGGTTTCCTCGAAATTCCTTTCTGCCGTTTCCTGGAACGTCCTGCTTGTTTCCGCCAGTTTTTTCTTTCTCCAGGGGCTCGGCATCTCCCTTTTTTTCAGCCGCAGGCGGCAACGGCCGGGCGGTTTGACCCGGTTCTTCCGGTTCCTGTTTCTGGCCCTCCTTGTCCTGACGGGCGGTTGGCTATGGTTATGCGGATTGTTGATGATCACGGGTGTTGCGGAACTCTTTGTTCCGCTTCGTTCGCGGTTTGACAATAAAGACAATACCGATCCAACTCCTGGACGCGGTATTGATCACAAATGAGTAAGGAGCTTGAAGATGAAAGTAATTCTTAACCAGGACGTGAAACACCTCGGTGAGGAAGGCGATGTCAAGGATGTCGCAAACGGCTATGCGCGCAACTATCTGCTGCCGCGCAACCTGGCTGTTCCCTGCAACGAGGTAACCATCGCCTATTTCGAGAGCCGCAAGTCGGAGATCGAATCAAAGAAGGCCGCAAAGCGCAGCGATGCAGCCAGCCTCAAGGAACGCCTCGAGGGAACCGTGCTGACCCTGGTCATGCCTGCCGGATCGAACGGCAAGCTCTATGGCGCAGTCACGAACCAGACCCTTGCGGATGAACTGCACAAACTCGGTTTCGAGATCGAGCGCAAGCGCATCGAAGTCCCCGGTCTTACCTTCAAGAGCGTCGGGAAGTACCATGTTTCCATCCGTCTCTACGAGAGCGCTGTAGCGACCGTCCAGGTCATTGTCGAGGCACAGCCCGAGAATGCCGAGAAGACCGCAGCACCGAAGGCAGAACGCCATTCAAAACGCCGCGAGGAAGCAGCTGCTCCCGCAGAAGAGGCCGTTGAGGAAGCTCCTGCCGCAGACGCAGAGTAATAAGGTTAACGAGAATGAGTCCGAATCCGCTGAAAGACAAGGTGCCGCCGCACAATCTGGAAGCCGAACAGGCAACCCTGGGCGCACTTTTGCTGGATGCGGAAGCCATAGGTACCGTGATACGGTACCTGCGGCCGGACACGTTCTATTCCCTCCAGAACCAGAAGATATTCAGCGCGATAATCTCCCTTTTCAACAAGGGCCAGCGCTCCGACCTCATCACGATTACCGAGGAACTCCGCCAGTCAGGAACCCTTGATGCAGCCGGAGGGCCGGGCTACATCGCCTCCCTTACCGATACAGTACCCACCAGCGCCAACGTCGAGTATTACGCGAAAATCGTGCTCGAGAGCTCGGTTCGCCGTGCCCTGCTGACAATTTCCAGCAAGATAATCGCCGAGGCCCATGACGAGTCGACCGAGAGCCGCGCGGTCCTCGAGGATGCGCAGAAACGCATATTCGAGCTGACCGACGCCAACCAGTCAGCTACCTTCAAGACGCCGAAAGACATCATCCCGAAGGCCATCGAGGCCATCGAAAAGCTTTACCATACCAGGGATTCGTTTACCGGCGTTCCCTCGGGGCTCATCGAGCTCGACCAGATGACCAGCGGTTTCCAGAAATCGGAACTAATCATAATCGGCGCGCGCCCCTCGGTCGGAAAGACCGCTCTTGCCCTGACGATGGCCTCCCATACCTCGATCAAGGAAAAGATTCCGACGGCTTTTTTCTCGCTTGAAATGTCCGACATGCAGCTGATGCAGCGCCTCATCTCCTCGGAATCGAAGATCCCGTCCGAGAAGATCCGTACGGGACTCCTCAAGATGAGCGATTTCCAGAGCATACAGGACGCCGCGGGTCATATCTACGACGCCCCGCTGTATATCGTCGACATGCCGAACATGAAGCTTCTCGACCTCCGCGCCATGGCCCGCAGGCTCAGGGCCCAGTTCGACGTTCAGATCATCTTCATCGACTACCTTACGCTGATCACGAGCGAGAACAGCCTTATTCCCCGGCACGAGCAGATTGCCGAGATATCGCGGTCCCTCAAGAGCCTTGCCCGCGAGCTGAACATACCGGTTGTCGCCCTGTCCCAGGTCAAACGTGATTCGGAAGGAAAACGGCCGATGCTCGCGGATCTCCGCGAGTCCGGTTCCATCGAACAGGATGCCGACGTCGTCATGTTCCTGCACCGCGAGCGCGTCGCGACCAACAAGGACGGAGACAAAGACCAGCCGGTCGAAACAGAACTGATCGTCGCCAAGCAGCGTAATGGTCCAATCGGCGATATAGACATCCTCTTCCTTCCCCGCTATACCAAATTCGTTTCGAAAACACAGGGCTAGATTTCTCCGCGTCCTGCCGTTTCCACGGCACACCGAAAAAAAACTGTCCGGCAAAACCGGACAGCACGTACCCGTTATCGGGGACCGTTCAAAGCGGCAGGATCTCGCCTGCGACGGGAACCTCTTCCTTATTGCTGTCATCGGCAGCCTTCGGCGCTTCCGGGCGCTTCGCCTCGAACCAGGCGTCATCGCCGTCAAGCAGGGCCGGCATCGAACACAGGAACATGTCCTCGAAAGGAAGCTCGAAACGTTTCTCGACGGTGACGCCGGCTCCGGAAACGGTGATGCGGTGATGGACACCCTTCACGACGACAAGGTCCCGTTCTCCCGGAAGGATCTTCACCGGTTTCAGCGAGTCGACGGTAACGGTCACGGCCGAAACCGCCGCATGTTCATGCCCCCCCATCGTGGCGGTCTTGTTGTCAAGGAGCAGGGTATGCCCCTTGCCGCTTGAGAAGAGGAACACGCTGAATGCTACGACAGCCCCGAGGAGCAGAATCCGTATGAACAGTTTTCGAAGCATCTTCAATCCTCCTTGATTCCGGCCGTCCGGGACTGACCTTCCTGCCGGGCTCCGCCGCCCCGCAGGAGGGAACGCGACTGTTCGGCCTCGTTCCGCCTGCGCCAGGCATGCAGGACCAGGGCCACGGCGATGATGCCGAACGAGATGAACTGGCGGAAATACTCGCCAATCTGAGCAGAACCGACCAGTTCCTTTCCTGCCATCGGGGAGACGATGAACAACAGGTGAAAGAGTATGACCCCGATGAAGGCGTTCGGAATCGTTGCCTTGACGACCGAGGCCCCTCCGATCAGGAGGGCCGCAATCGCGAACATCCCGGTCTGGGTATGGCTGTTGTAGGTATTCAGGGTCCCCAAATTCTGGAGGAAGATGATCTGGCCATAACAGGCGAGAACGGTCGAGATGATTATTGCGATGATGCGCGTGCGTTCGACCGGGATGCCCGCAGCTTCAGCCGTGCCCATATCCTGCCCGACAGCACGCAGATCCTGGCCGAGCTTTGTCTTGCGGAACCAGACTATGAACAGGCAAAGCGCGGCTATCACGAGATAGGTCGCGAGCGGGATTCGGACGCCGGCTATCTGCAATGGAAGCAGGTTGTCCAGTACCTGCCTGATCCCGACCAGGTTGACGGCGTTGCGTATCCCGTATCCGCGTGACAGGACCAGCGCCCTGTTCAGTACCGGAATAAGGGAACCCATCAGGTAGAGGACGACCAGCTGGTACAGTCCGTCGATGAAGAAACCGAGGATGTACGAGGTGACCATCTCGCGGCCCTTCGCCCGGTTCATGACCGAACCGCAGATCCAGCCGAGAAAGACCGAGATCGGGGTGCCGATGATAGCCGCGAGCAGGATTCCCTGCATCCCGAGTATGTTCCAGTCGCTGACCAGGATGAGCCCGATCTGGCCCGCCATCGCGCCGAGGACAATGCCGAAGTTGAGACCCATGCCGGCGATGATCGGGATGAGGAGCGAAAGGACAAGGAACATGTTCCGTCCGAGACGGGTCAGAATCTCCTGGAACAGGTACGGGAGGCTGTATCCCGAGAGCGGAATGGACATGATGCTCAGGATCACGAACAGGATTGTTACCGCGTTGTTGATCAGGAAACGGGTGGTTTTTGATTGGTTCATTTGGATACCTTTGTCCTGCGCGTCAGCGCGTACAGGATCATTCCGTTCGACACGATGATGCGGATGACCTCCGACATGTCGGTCTTGAGTACGCTGTTGATGACCGAAGGAGTCATCGTGAGTATGCCCTGGAAAAGCAGTGTACCGACGATCACATTGACCATCGACGCCTTGTTCACCGATGCGCCTCCGAGAAGGATAGCGGCTACCGCGGGGAAGGCCATGTAGAACGGAGCGTTATACAGCTGTATGAAGCCGAAACTCTGCTGATATACCAGGATGCCGACGGCTCCGAGCATTGTCGAGAACACGACCGAAATCGTCCGCATCCGGTTGACGTCGATGCCGCTCGCCCGGGCGAACTCCGGATTCGAACCGACGGCAGTCAGGGCGGTACCGGTCTTCGTATGCATGAAGGACCAGACGAGCAGGCAGATGACCGCGAAGAAAAGGATCATCCCGGTGGGGAAGACAAAATTCTCGCCGATCCGGAAGGCCAGGAAATCGTTCAGGATATGGGACCAGAAACCCTCGAGGCTGATCGTGGTGCGGAGCCCCTTTCCGGCAAAGCCCCAGACCATTGTCGGGCTCTTGAACGGAAGCAGGAGCCAGAGGATGGACATGAAGGCGACTGAGGAAAATCCGACGTAGGTCGCTATCATCATCTCGTCGCCTTTGACCCGGTTCAGGAGCTTCCCGTAGCCGTAGCCGAGCACCATCGCGAAAAGGCAGGCAATGGCTATCGCCATCGCGAAACCGGCCGTACCGGTCATGCCCATCTCGATGCTGAGCGTCGATCCGAGCAGTCCCGCGATCACCCCGAGGGGCAGACCGAAATTGAGGCCGCATCCGGACTGCACCATGGGTACCATCGCGAGCACGAGTACCGCGTTCATGCCGAAACGGTTGAAGAGGTCGCTGAAGGAGGTATCGATCCGCACGTCGACGAAGGGTGCGGCGAAAAAGAGGGAGATGAGGAAAAGCGCGATGATGATCCGCGGCCATCCGAAATCGGTGATGAATTGCTTCAGCCTGTTCATTGTTCGGCCCCTTGTTGTTGTGTTGTCTTCCGGGCAGTCACTCCGGTCATCAGAAGCCCGAATTCGGATGCTTCTGTTCCAGGCGGGAGGATGCCGGCAACGCATCCCTCGTCGATGACCGCTATCCGGTCGCAGATGGACCTGAGCTCCTCAAGTTCCGAACTCACCATGATGATTGTCGTTCCGTAGTCCTGGTTGTATTGCCTGAGGGTGTCGAGAACGAGCCTCTTCGCGCCGATGTCGATGCCCCGGGTCGGCTCGGAGACGAACATGATCTCCGGTTTCATCGTGAAGGCCTTCGCGAGGCATATCTTCTGCTGGTTCCCGCCCGAAAGCTCGATCACCGGCTGTCTCTCGCTCGTGCACTTGATTTCCAGCGAATGGATGTACTCCCAGGCCGTTTTCCTGATCGCCCCTTCGTCCCGCCATTTGATGAGTCCGCCGAAAATGGGTTTGAGGAAGCGACCCTGAATCTGCATGGAGGTGAAGACGATGTTCCAGTCCACCGGTTCGTCCAGGAGCAGGCCGACTCCGCGGCGGTCCTCGGATACGAAGGCCATTCCCTGCTCAAGGGCGGAACGCGGATCGTTGAGGATTGCCGTTCTCCGGACACCGTTCCTGTCGCGGAAATGGACCGAGCCGCCTGCGGACATGAGACCCATTATGCCGTTCGGGATTCCGAGCTTTCCCTGGCCGGCCAGTCCGCCAATGCCGAATATCTCGCCGCGTCTGACCGAGAAGGATACGTCGCGTACGGTTTCTCCGGGCATGTCAACCCACAGGTTTTCGACTTCGAGTACCGTCTCGTCCGTCGCGCGGCTTGGGCGGACCTCTGCTTCCTTCGAGTCGAATCCCCGCCCGACCATCCGTCGGGCTATCTCGCGGATGGTGAGCCCCGCCGTGGGCGCTTCATGCGCTATGAGGCCGTCGCGGAGTACTACGACCTTGTCGGTCAGGTCCAGCACTTCCTGGAGGCGATGGGAGATGAATATGATTCCGATTCCCTCCCCGGCAAGCTTCTTCAGTCCGTCAAGAAGGATTGATGCTTCGGATTCGGTGAGCACCGCGGTCGGTTCGTCGAGCACGAGGATCTTCATGTTCTTCCTGATGATCTCTCGGGCTATTTCGGTGAACTGTTTGTGCCCGACAGGCATTTCGCTGACACACATCTCCGGATCCAGCTGGATGCCGAGTTTGCCGATGGCCTCGAGTGCCCGGCGGCGCATGTCCGGGCGGTCAAGGATGTCCATGCGCGGTCCGAAGACCTCGTCGAGGATGTTTTTTTTCTGCGACTCGCTGTTCAACAGGATGTTTTCTGTTGTGGTGAAGCCCGGAATCAGGGAGAATTCCTGGTGGACCATACCGATCCCGGCGTCAAGCGCGTCGAAAGGGGTCCTGAACCGGACTGCGGTTCCGTTGATCGAAATTGTTCCTTCATATCCGCCCGTGTCCGCGATAACGGGCATTCCGAAAAGAATGTTCATGAGCGTCGATTTTCCCGCCCCGTTCTCGCCGACAAGTCCGAGTATCTCGCCCGGATACAGATCAAAGGAAATGTCCTTGAGAACCCTGTTCCCGTAATATTCCTTTCCCACGTTCGTTATTTGCAGTATTGGGTTCCGAGAATTCATTCATCGCTCCAGAGACAGACAAACGGCATCCCCGTAGCAGGGATGCCGTTGATCGGTCAAAAATAGAAATTAGTTGCTCTTGACGGTGTAGTACTTCTCGGGGACGGTCTGGCTGGTTGAACCCAGATAGCCCTTGCCGAACACGTAGGTGTCTTCATATACAAGGATATGGTTCTTTGCCTTTACTCCGGTGTTCATGTCGGTATAGTAGGCTCCGTTCCATTTCGCTCCGGGGGTATACTTGTTGTAGGCGTTCATCAGGTCTTCCATGCTGTCGATCTTTGCAGTGCCTTCGATGATCCGTTTCGCGAATTCGCCGAGTGCCGCAGAGGTGCTGAAGCCGTAGGAGTATGCCCAGGTTCCGAAACGTCCGGATCCGCCTTTCGCCACGATCTCGTCCTCGACCTTCTTGAGAATGGCCGGGAAGTTGCCCTGTTCGGCAGAAAGGTCGATTCCGAGAGCTCCCGGATAGCCCATCAGGGGCGAGGGGAGGTCAGCTTCGACGAAGTATCCGCCGTACTGCAGGAGCTGCTTCAGGAGCGGCTCGGTATGGGCGTCGTTGGTGCAGAAGAAGGCAGTATCCTTTCCGTATTTCTGGATCCAGGCAGGCACCTTCTCGAGGATGAACTGCTGGGCGCCGGCAACGCCGACATCGCTCGTCGGATCGGGGGCGGTCTCGAACACGAACTTGATTCCGAGATCAGCGCAGGCCTGCTCCATGATGGCGCGACGGCGTGAGAGGGTCTCATAGCTCATGTGGCGGGGGAAGGAAATATGGACGAAGGTCTTGGCTCCGAGCTGTTTTGCTGCCCAGATGATGGTATAGCCGCGGGAAACGAAGTCCGAGTTGATGGCGAGGTCTGCGGCTGATTCGATGACAAGCGGATCCTCGTGGGGTTCGCCGGCCAGAAGGATGATGTCGGTGCGCTTTTCCTTGATCCTGCGGAAGGCTTCGGTGGTTCCGGGTACAGCCTGGTTAACCACGATCGCTTTCATCAGGGGATCATCGGCAAGGCCGACAATGAGTGAAATGGTAGTTTCCTGTTCGGACGTGAAGTTGTCCGGATAGGTAACGTGCTGGATCATGCCGCCGTTCTGTACAGCTCCGTATTCCTTGATGAGCTGTTCGGCACCCCGGAGATCATCCTCCGACTGGGAAACCGTACCGGTAACAAGTCCGATGTGGAAGGCAGCCTGTGCTGTCTTGGATTCATCCTGCTTCTTCTGGCAACCGGTAAAGGTCAGCGTAAGGGCGAGCAGGGCGGCGATGGCAAAGCAGATTCTTTTGCTCATACTTTCAAAACCTCCAATAACAAATTTGTTGTATTCTACTGACAAAAAATGAGCTGTTCAAGTATGCCCCGGGAATGTCCCATTCTCACTGCTCAAGCCAGAGTCCCGAATCGGTAATGGCCGAGGTGCAGAGCATTTTCCTGTCCGTACGGCCGAACCATGTCATTGAACCGTCATGGTTCAGGCTGACATAATACTGGTCCAGAACGGAAGCCTTGTCGGGCAGGGCGTAGCCCCTGTCGAACCGGATCTGCGATCCTTCATCGGTCCGGATCTCGACGAGGGAATTCTTGCCGAGATTGGTCAAAAGGAGGTTTCCCGAGCGCGTACAGGTAGCGACGAGGTCCTCGTCGGCGTACTGGGCTTCGGTCTTGACCGAGCTCGAAGCTATTGCGTCGGGCTGGACTGATATGGTAACCAGCTGGGTAGAGACCCCGCCGTCGGCCTTGACCAGAAAACCGTTCAGGACGGGTTTCCCAGGATCGGACTGGGCAAGAGCAAAGCAGATTTCCGCCTGGATCGGCAGCGGTACGGTTTCTCCCGTGACCATGTCGATGAGTACCAGAGGGAACGGGGAACGCATTGTAGCGGATTTGGAAACGACCAGCTTGCCCGGGGCGACCGGCACGGCTTCCTGCAGACCTGCTCCGGTATAGGTGAATGGCTTTCGGGACGATGAGGGATCCAGGCATGCCACGAGGCTGGTTCCCTCGACGAGGGAGATCATCGTTCCCGAGACGGCGAGCGAACGGATGGCATCCTTCGGCTGGTAAACGACAGTCCGCGACTCCCCGTCGAAGGAGGCGAGCTGTACCGGATCTGCGGATGCGTTTGACCAGAACACGAGCATGTCGCCGGACAATGCAAGACGGTTTGCACGGATACCGTCGAACGCGAATACCGGAGCCTTTCCGGGCCCCGCGGAGATGAACAGGGCTCCCGAGGAAAGGATGAACGCCCGTGAACCGTCAGATGCGATATCATCGATCCTGCGGATGCTGTCATTTGCAAGGGCGGTTACCGACGGGGCCGCCGTCTCGCCTGCGGATGCGTCGAGGGCATAGATCCTGCCGGATGCGGTTCCGAACACAATCCTTCCGCCTGCTTGCAATGCGACGGTTACCGGTGAAGCGTCGGGAACCGTAAAGATGCCCGAAACGGTATCCCCTGAACGGAGGATCCATCCCTTGCCGGATATTTCCTCGAGCCAGACGGGAGCTGCATCGCTTCTGGATGTTGCCATGACGGGTGTTCCCGTCGGCCAAGATTTTAGGATTTTTCCCGTCGTTGCATCCGCCAGGGACAGCGCTCCGTCCGCATATCCGGCTATGTTCAGATTGTTGTTCAGGAGGGCGGGTTTCTGGAGATAGAACGGGCTGTTGTATCCGGCCCGTTCCGCTCCGGTATTCAGGTCGGTGTACAGGATCCGTCCGGAGGGCCCGTAGGTGATCATGCTGGTTTCGGATGCGCCGGTTGTGCTCAATGACACGATTCCTGGTGATTGCTTGAAGAAGTTTTTGACCGCACCGGTTTTAGCCTCGAGAACGGTTATCCCTTCGAGGGAGGTGTTGCCGACCATGAGCCAGCTTCCTTTCGCAGACCAGGAAAGGGAGAGTACGGAATCCCTGAACCGTTTTGCATAGAGACGGGTCTTGTGCGGCCAGTCCCAGACAGAAATGCGGTGAATGCTGAATCCGTCGGACTCGTAGACGGCGACCAGGTTTCCTTCGGGATGTACGGCTATCAGCCGTACCGGAATGTCGGAAAGTTGCCAGGTTTCATCAGAATTGTCGGATGTGTGGAGCGAGAGAAAACCGTCGGCCCCGCCCGAGAAGAATCGGTCTGTGCCGGGCAGGACAGCCAGGGCGAGAACGCTTCCCTGGTGCTGTCGCGCGATCGCTGCCGGCAAGGATACCGGGGGCCTGTCTGTCCATGTTCCACCCCCTGATCCCGTTGATTCATCGACAATCCCGGCCAGAACGGTACCGTCAATCGCGCCGGGCTGCGTGAAGCCGTCGATCGTTTCGACCGTCGCCGGCTGTTTGGCCTCCACCGATGCGCAGGAAAAGAGGAAGAGGGCGGAAACGGCGGACAGAAGGGCTCTCCTAATCATTTTGACCGTCCTCGACCATGACATTCTGCACCGAAATATAGGCGCCGTTCACGAGGGCAGCGTAGAGATCCTCATCGGGATGAGCCCTTGCATCGTCCAGCAGGTTCTCGTAAAGATGCCGGGGAACAACCGTGATGGCTACCTCGCCGGTTTTGAGCCCGTGAATATGGAACTCGAGATTGCCGTCATCCCTGACCTGCTCGAACAGAACCGTCAGGTTCACTCCTGGATTTCCTTCGCGCGCTTTCTCGGCAAGGCGGAATTTTACGGCTTCGATCGCGATGGGCTCGAGCCCGGCGGCAAGGACCGCAATACGGTCTGCGAGTTCGGCATAACCGATTACGAGCTGGACTCCGTCCTCGACGGGGCGCTTTCCCGACATGAAGGCGTATCGGTCTATCTCCGGTATGAGGAGCACGCTCGTCCCGTGCGACGGCCAGTCCAGCTTCGTTTCGAGATCGGTATGGAGAACCGTGTTGCATCCCGGACAAACGCAGGAAAGGAAAGATCCGTCGGCGATGCTGCTGACCGCATCCGGCGATGCGTCCAGATTGATGACATCGGGAAGGTCGACGTTGAATTCCTGTTCACAAGGGCAGGTCAGTTTTCTCATTTTATTTCCTCCGCGAATTATTTGATCAGATAACGGATATCTCCGAAGAGCGCCAGGATGAACAGTCCCATGATGAATGCGATTCCTATGAACTGAACATAATAAAGGGTTTTAGGTTTCAGGGGCTTGCGCAGGGCAATCTCGATGATCGAGAAGAGCACCATCCCGCCGTCAAGGACCGGAATGGGGAGGAGATTCATGAGGAAGAGGGAGACGCAGATGATGCCGAGCAGTTCGGCGACACCGGTAAGGCTGGTGCCCGCCACCTCGCCTATCAGCATGGTGATGCGCACTGGACCCGAAACCGCCTCCGTCACGTCAACCCCGCGGAAGAGGAGTGCGATGCTCTTGACGGTAAGGACCAGCGTCTTTCCGGTCTCGGCGATACCGTTGCGGATGCTGCCGAAGAATCCGGTGCCGGGCGTCCTGACCTCGATCGTCTGCCAGGAAATTCCCGATTCGATGATGCCGGTTTTGGGATACAGGAGTACGAGCGTATATTCAAGCTTGATGCCGTTGCGGTCCAAAGAGACTGTTACCTGTTCGGGTTTGTCTTCGAGAAGCCTGCTGAACTGGAGGTACTGCGCCGCACTCTTGCCGTTGACGGCCGTTATGCGGTCACCGGCCCGTATTCCCGCGCTTTCAGCGGCGGACCCGGGACGAACCGATCCGACAACCAGGGGAATGTAAGGGTATACACCGATCTTTCCCGCACCTGTTTTTTTGTCGAGAGCCGGGGTTATTTCACCCGTATGCGCGGTCCCGTTCCGTTCGTACACGAGGGAAAGCGTTTCTCCGGGATGCGTACCGACATATTGCTGGAGGTCGGTGAAGTTGCCGATTGCCGTGCCCCCGAGCGAAATGATGCGGTCGCCCTCGGCAAGGCCTGCCCGGTCTGCCGGATTTGCGGCCTGCCCGGTCTGGTCATAGAGGGAGGCCGGGATGATCCTGTTGTCATAGGTCTGGAATTTTGTGCCGACCGCGCTGACCAATGAAAGGGCGAGGACCGCGAAGAGAAGATTGGCAAAAGGTCCCGCGACGGCAATGGCCATGCGCCTGAACGGACTTGCGCCGTACAGGCTGCCGGGGTCCCGGGGAACAGCATCGAGCTTTTTCTCGAGGGCTTCGGTGAACGCATGCTCTCCTTTCATTCCGCAGTAGCCGCCGAGAGGGAGGGCCGAGATGCGGTATTCGGTTTTGCCATGCTTTTTCCTGAACAGGACGGGGCCCCATCCGATCGAGAAGGTTTCGACCTCGACTCCGCAGAGCCGTGCGGCGAGGAAGTGCCCGAATTCATGGACAAAGACAACGAGACCGAGAGCCAGAAGACCTACGAGTACTTTCATTTTCCGGTATGTCCTGCAAGGATCGAACGGGCCATTTCCCTGGCCCTGCCGTCCGTTTCGATGACGGCTTCGAACGGGCCGAGATGCGGTATTCGGTTTTGCCATGCTTTTTCCTGAACAGGACGGGGCCCCATCCGATCGAGAAGGTTTCGACCTCGACTC
>Ga0183099_1000708_pt1 | contig 22401 bp, 20 predicted proteins | sample Biomet1_FD_127788 | JGI IMG/M metagenome (GOLD analysis project Ga0183099, IMG submission 127788) | Microbial communities from bioreactor (seeded with anoxic lake sediment) at LBNL, California, USA - Biofuel metagenome 1 | ecosystem: Engineered > Bioreactor > Anaerobic > Unclassified ...
AATAATTAGTGGAATATTTGCGATTATGGGAAAAAAGGATCAAGAGAGCACGTGAGGAGAATCTCCTCATGTACTTTCATGCTAAACGTAGGAATTCGACAAATCAAGTATTTGAATAATATTGTTGAACAAGATCATAGATCTATAAAGTGAATCGTTAATCCAATGTTAGGATTTCAGTCTTTTCTATCTGCTAATAAAACTTTAAAAGGAATTGAAGCTATGAATATGATAGGACTTACGCAGTTGAACTGAAAAATCAATAGCATTAAACCTGCAACTGTCTGAAAACTAATTTTAATCTCAAATCCTATTGTACTTGATTTGTATCTTAAGTGCGTAAGTTCTATATGATTAAAAAAGGACAAATCAAGAATCTAAATTACTCTATTCTTAATGAAGCTAAATATATTAATCAATTATTTGGAATAGTTCTATAATATTAATACATTTTCTCAAATATTTTAACTTTTGTTCATTATCCATAGATTTACATGCTTATTCTGATATTTTTTGCAACGGAACCGTTTTTCGTAAGTAATATAGAGCAACTGGCAGCAGAACGATAACTCCTATGAGACCTTCCCCTCCTCCTATCAGATGGTTATAAGCAGGATAGATGATAATCCATATCCCATGATCCTGTGAATTAATAACCCCATGCATGTACGAAGCCAGGAGCGTACTTTTATTATTAAGAGTCAAAGCCCCGATATAGATTCCAAGCAGAGTGACAAGGGCCGTAAATATTAGGCATCCTGCTATTTTATTTGAATAACTTCCATAGTCGATAAGGAACACAAAAGGCAAATGCCAGAGTCCCCAGATTAGACCTGAGATTATGAGTGCTTTTTCTCTTCCAAGAGGCAATAATTTTGGAAGTAGATAACCCCTCCAACCAAATTCTTCTCCAAAAGCCGGAATAAAGTTTATGACAGGAGTAACTAAGATTGTGGAAATAAAAAACACAAGAATAAACAAAGATGGATCAAAAGGTATTTCTTTGATTTCTGCCTGGACCAGAACAGTTTTCAGTGTGAAATCCAGCGGATAAAATAGACCAGTAATTACATAAATTATAATGTAGAGAAGTGGGATAAACAGAGAAACCTGTAGATAAGGTTTCCATGAACCAAATTTCATCATTGAATCTTTCAAGCATTCCTTATTAATGAATTTTCTAACAATAAGGGCCGAAATGCCAGGAAAGAACATGATTGTGAGAAGAAATAAATTATAATAGATGGTCTTTTTGTTAGGAATGATTTCTTCCATGCTGCTCATTATCAGGGACAATGCAATGGTCGGCAAGAAAATAAGTGCAAGGAACCAGACAATACCTCTTCTGTCAATTTCTTTATTCATTTTTACTCCAATGATAATAGTTGACGTCAAAGATTTCAAGCTAATCTACCATAGAAGGCAGGCGTCTGGTACAAAATACTTTCAGGGAAGTAAACAAGGGATAGCCCAGAAAATCCTGCTTGATAAACTAGTAGCTTTACATACATTTAATTCTTGAAGGAAAAAAGTCAGAAGCTGCCAGAGAGCAGACGTGTAAGAAAACAGGTTAGAAACTACAAGAAAGCAGGCCAGAAAAATGCAGTAATTTTCCCTTAAAACTACTGCATTTTACTCTTTATCTTGGCTAGCTGTTATTGGTTCCGTTGCAAAAAAAATTGTGAATATACTATCATTTACTGCGGAAAGTGGGTGTACACTAAGTAATGAAAAAAAATATCCAGTTTCAGGATTTATAAGGAACAAGACAGGTTTAAGGCAGCGATCCCGAAAAAGAGACATAAGCCCTTTTTAAGTTACTCCGAAAAGTCAAGTTTTCCCTCTTCAATTTCATCATCACAACCACTCGTTCGGTTTTTGTCCATGAGAATGACATAATCCGCAGAATTTTTGAGTGCCGTGGAAAATCCGGGCTCAACCCCAAAGATAATGGTCTCTTTCCCGTGTTCGTTTGCTTTGTTCAGTAGCGGTTTGAAATCCGCATCTCGGGTTACGATTGCAAGGGTATCTATGTTGGGATTGTAGATCAGTTCCATGCCTTCCACTGCGAGGCGCACATCCACATCACTAGAACAGATGATGGGCTCAAGACCATGGTTTTCAATAGCCTCGACAAGCTTGTCAGAAGCGTACTGGTTCAGGAAAACACGTCCGATCTTGATATTCCCGTAGTCCTTCAGAACGTCCCTTATTTCCTCAAGATTTACATCAAACTCTTTTCTGAGGATATTTGGCCCATCCACCAGAAGTCCGATCTTCCTCCTGCCGACTTCTTTTTTCGAGTGAAGGTATTTGGAGATGGAATCAATTCCGCTTTTTACAGGTTTCATTATCAATGTCCTCTGTGATCTTACATTTTTGAGTCTTCTTAATCCTTATTTAGATTTTGATGCAAAAATAATATTTCCGCAGTTTGATACTAGAATATCACCTTTTTGTATCATTCCCCCGGTGATGAGAATGATTAACATTCCTAATTGTGAGGTTTACACTGATTTTGCAACAAAGCCAGATTTTTTGCACCACAACCCCATTTTGAACTTCAGACTGGTATAACTTAATACTAGATAGTTGCAAAATATATAAATAGAGTGTGTCCTGCTAATATTGTACGGAGGTCATAAATGGAAAACAAGCTTGAAGAAGTCGAGAGAGATTACATAGAATTCAGAAAAGAAATGGAAGAGGGAGAACACAGAGAAGGTGAAAAACGGCATATTATAAAAACAAGGTCATGTGAGAGACCCGATCAGAAATAAAATGTGCGATGAATAACTAGTTCATATATCTTGATCTGTCGTGAACCTGGAAGGCAAGTTTTAAAATTAGTATGTGAAGGTATTAAAAGCTGTTAATTCTGATTGACTGCCTTCCATATTTACCAAAACTTCCACCATGCTTTTATGGCAGTGTAGCTAAAGTTCTGTAAATTCGGTTCCGTTGCAAAAAATCTGGCTTTATTGCAAAATCAGCAAAAACCTTCACAATTAGGAAAGTTAATCGCTCTAATCACCAGATAACTACGGAAATATTATTTTTGCACCACAACCAAGAAAAGTGATATTATAAGTTTGTTAAATGCTTCCGCAGTTATTACTTGAAAAGTCTTGAAAATATTGTAAAACCTAATTTGACTATTACTACTATGATAATCTACCACAATAAGTATTCTATAGTCACCATTTTAAATAATGCGACATTTTGTGTGTGAATGTATGTTTCTCCCAAAATTCCTTCAGTTCTTCCTTTATTTTCAGCCCGTTTTATCCAACGATGAACCGTTGAACGATGGACTAAAAAATCTTCTGCAACTTTAGCGGGACTCAAACCATTTTTAACCAATAATAAGGCTTGAAGTCTCATCTGCTCATTTTTGTTGCAAGAACTACTTACAGCTGTGGCAATATCATAAGTGGTAAACATTTCCAAACTCATAACTAAATTAATATAATTATACCTAATATATAAATGTTGCATTATACTGAGAGATGACTATATATCGTGATTACTCCGGGATTCCATAATGAATCAGGGCAGTTTCAAGCCACAAATCCAGAGTCAGATACGCGATGCTTACCCCTGCGAGGCAGAGCACAATATTCCGAAAAATATTCATAAAAAAGGAGAGATTTTGCCCGTGTTCAAGCAATTTGAAAGTTTCATATGCGAATGTAGAAAACATGCTAAACGAACCCAAAATTCCTATATTTACGAGATAAACCATGGATTCGGGCTCAGAAGAAAAAGTGAGAAGGGCAAGCACAGTAGTGCCTAAGAGATTCATTGTAAGTGTGCCTGCAGGTATGTTCTTAACCCTGGGAACTGGCTTGAGACAATCACTCGATTAAGAAAACATCCACTTCCTCTCCTTCCTCATGCCCTTCAATGTTTTCTGGTACCAGTACATACCCATCAGCTTTTGCAACGGAACTAAGAGCCCCGGATCGGGCTCCGGCCACAGGGCGCACTTTATCTCCTTCGAAGACAACACGGACAAAATTGACATATCCTATTTTCGAACTGATTTTTGCAGCCAGGCGCTTTTTATGAATAAGCGGTGGGATCTCCGGAATTGCTGCCAGTTTCCTGATACCTGGGCGGACAAATAAATAAAGGCCAACGAGTCCTGCGACAGGATAACCTGGCAGGCAAACGACAGAGATATTCTTTATGATCCCGAGAGCTGCAGGTTTTCCAGGACTGACTCCTATGCCGTGTACGAGCAGTTCTCCAAGGTCTGCCACAACCTCAGGAGCATGGTCTCTTTTTCCTACTGAGGTTCCGCCTGAAAGAAGGATCATATCGGCATCCATGTTTGCTTCTACAGCCTTTTTTATACTATCTGGATCATCAGGCACTATCTCGATATATCGGGGAATTCCACCCCATTCCTTCACATAAAGAGCTGACATCAGTCCATTAGTCTCAAGCACCATGCCCGGAGGAGGGACATCCATGCTTTTTTTACGGCTTATAAGTTCGTCTCCTGTCGGAATAACTGCGACAACAGGCTTTTTGAAAACCTTCACTCTGTCAAACCCAATCGATGCAAGTACAGCAGCATCACACGGGCGAAGAAGATGACCTTCTTCAAAAACTCGGTCTCCTTTTTTTATGTCCTCTCCAACCTGTCCCACATGTCTGTTCGGATAGACCTGAGCCCGAACCTCAACAAGATTTCCTGCGGCAGCGGTATCCTCAACTGCCACGACTGCATCGGCTCCTTCAGGCATTGCAGCCCCGGTATGGACCCAGATCAAGCTTCCTTGCTCTATTCTGTTAGAAAGTTGCAGCATTACCGGGTTTGCAGGGGATGCTCCCAGAGTATCGGAAGCCCTCACTGCGTACCCGTCCATGGCAGCACGCCGGTAGTGAGGTACGTTCCTTTCCGAAGTTACGGCTTCTGCCAGCACCCTGCCTGCGCAAGTTTCGAGTGGAACTTCTTCTGTTTTTCTCAAAGTAGAAATATTCTCAAGAAAAAGTCTCAAAGCTTCATCAACCGAAGTTCGCTCTTTGAATATCCTTCCCATAGTCTCCCTTCCTGAAAAAATTAGCCCCCTGATACAGGAGGTAGGATTGCAAGCTCATCAGCATCTGAAAGAAGGGTATCAAGCCCTTCAAGGTGCCGGACATTGTTTCCGTTTATAAGGACATTAATTGAACCACACATAACAGGAGCTTCACTTTCTCCCTCGGGCTTCTCAAAAATAAGATCCTTTAACTCAGAGTATTTTTCGGTAAGGGCCAAGAGAACATCGATAACTTTTTCTCCCGATAGTTGCAGCTCCGATGTGCCTGCCTTCTCACGCAAATTGGCAAATAATTTGATTTTTACCTCAGCCATGAGAGAAACTATTTCATCCTATTCCTTAAATATACCTATGCCTTATAAAGAAGCAGCTATGCTGGAAGGTTTGGGGAATAATGCAGCAAGGTCAGGATTACAATATCGAAAACTCACCAGGGCTTTCTGAAAAAAAATATAAAACACTCGGATTTCTGATTATCCTTTTTGCCCTGCTAATAAGGTTGTTTGACCTGGGAGAACGAGTTTTTCATCATGATGAAAGCGTACATGCCAGTTTTACCCTTAGACTTCTCGAAACCGGACAATATAAATATGATCCAGCTTATCACGGCCCTTTTCTTTTCCATTCTACCGCTGCTGTCTTTCACTTTCTGGGAATAAACGACACGACAGCACGCTTGATCCCTGTCTTCTTCGGAGTAGCGGTAATTCTTCTGCTCTTTTTGCTTAAGAAGGAACTTGGTGAAAGGGGTGTACTCTGGGCGGCTTTCCTGCTTTCTTTTTCTCCGAGTATGGTGTATTTCTCAAGGTTCTTCAGGAATGATATGATCATTGTTTTCTGTACTCTGGCTACTGTTATAGGGGCTATTCGCTACTTTGAGAACCTTCACAGCCCAAAGAGATACCCTTATCTTATCCTTACCGCTTTTTCTCTTGCGATTGCCGTATCCTCAAAAGAAAATGCTTATCTTGTTATTCTCATGTTTGGAGCCTACGCAGGGATTTATTCTTTGTACAGGTTTTATTCAGACTGGAAAAAAGAAAAACTGAGCCTTAAAAGAACTCTCGTTCTCAAAAGTTCAGCTATTTCCCAATTCCTGCCAGAAATTCTTATTTCAGGCACTTTCTTCATTTTTATCGTAATGTTATTCTACACAAGCCTTTTCAGAACACCGGAAACCCTCTTTTCAATTGTGGAAAGGGCTTTTTCCCACTGGATGGAGATGCACAGAATTGAACGCATAGGAGGCCCTTTTTATTTTTATATTCCTATCCTTCTTGTATATGAGAGCCCAATTCTAATCTTTGGAACTGCTGGTATTGTTCATTTCCTGAGAAAGAAAGGCAAAAATGCCTCCTTTTTCCTGTTTCTTTCCTACTGGGCAGTTGTGAGTTTACTGCTCTACTCTTATCTCCAGGAAAAAGTCCCCTGGCTTGTTGTGCATATTGTCCTGCCCTTCGGGATTCTGGCAGGGGCTTACCTGGGAGATTTTTTTTCCAGGGCGCCTGGCAGAAGACCGAAAAATTTGTCAGGTACAGAAAACACGAGTTCTAGAACAGACAAAAAACTCACTTCCGGGATAAAGTATTCTAGAGTCCATATCCTTATTGCGGGGATTCTGGCACTCACCCTGATAATATCCCTGGCTCAGTGCATTTCAGTAAATTTTTACAGGAGCATGGAACCTGATGAATTGATGACGTATTCACAGGCATCTCCTGATATTCGGGAGCTTATGGAGAAAATTGAAGAATTCAATCTCGGGCCTGAAAATCTAAGGATAGCCGTTGTAGATCCCGAAAATCTTTACTGGCCCCTTCCTTGGTACCTCAGGGACTATGAGAAAGCGGCGTATTACACAGAACCTCCGGCTAAGGCAAAATACGATGCAATAATCGTGCCTGCAGCATATCAGATGTATGAGGAAATTCCGAAAGAAAAATATGCCTCATATAATTTCTCCTTACGCCCTGGAAAGGAGTTTACCCTTTATTATGATAAAAAACTTGAAAATACAGAAGAAAAAAGGAGAAGCTGAAATAAAAGATAGACTTGATGAAAGAAAAAGTAGACTAAGACTTGAATTATATTGCAAAAGGTAAATTTGAATCCGAACTTCCTTCAGAATACAGATTAAAATTTAAAAACCGGAATTAAAAACCTTAAAAACTTAATCAAAATTCGTTTTTCCTTGTTTTTTCTCCTGAGAGCTTTTCCCTGAGAAATATTTAACAAGTTCCATAGAAATAAGTGTGGTAGAAGCAAGAGCCAGTACTACTTCCCATTCAAAGAGAGAAAGGGGAACGGTCCGAAAAGCAGTCTGGAAAAAAGGAACATAAATTACTACCAGTTGCAGAATTATTGTTGTCAGGACTGCATAAACAAGAGATCTGTTTGTAAAAAGCCCCAGGGAAAAGATCGAATATCGGTCAGAACGCCAGTTAAAGGCGTTAAACATTTCTGAGAAGACCACAAGCGTAAAAATCAGAGTATGCAGTTTCTCAATGGGGGCATCTCTTTCAAGAGCCCAGGTTAAAACGATAAGAGCCTGAAGAGCAATCAATCCCCCAATTCCCAGCCCGGCTGCAATTTCCCTACGGGTAATAAGCCCTTCCTCAACTTTTCTTGGTTTCTGTCTCATAAGACCGCTGTCCGGAGGCTCAACTGACAGAGCCATTGGAGGAAGCCCATCGGTAATCAGGTTAATCCAGAGGATCTGAACTGCAAGAAGAGGCAGGATCTGCCATCCCAGGATAGAGATCAAGACTATGAGGACCTCGCCGATATGAGCTGAGAGTCCATAAGTGATAAAATTTCTAATGTTTTTAAATATGTTTCGCCCTTCCTCAACCGCTGCAACAATGGATGCGAAATTGTCATCAGTCAGGATCATGCCTGAGGCTTCTTTACTGACATCCGTGCCTGTAATGCCCATTGCAATGCCCATGTCTGCAGCCTTAAGGGCGGGGGCATCATTTACCCCGTCTCCGGTCATTGCCACAACGTAGCCTTTTTTCTTAAAAGCATCTATTACCCTCAACTTATGGGTAGGATAGACCCTGGCATAAACCGAAACCCTTTCAACTTTGTCTTCAAACTCGGCATCTCCAAGGCTATCAAGCTCCGATCCTGTAAGAGTGAGATCGTTTTCCTTTAAAATCCCGAGTTCCTTTGCAACTGCAGACGCCGTAACCTTATGGTCTCCTGTTATCATTACGGTTTTAATGCCTGCGTCTGCACACTTCTGGATTGCAACCTTTACTTCTTCTCTTGGGGGGTCTCTCATACCCATTAAACCTGAAAAGACCATCTCATCTTCAATTTCCTCTGTAGTACGCTCTCCGAAAGAAATCTTTTCAAGAGAAGTGTTCTCATCAAGGGAGCGGAATGAGAGAGCCATAACCCTTAGGGCCTGGTCAGCCATTTCCCTGACTTTACCTGCAATCAACTGCTTTACCTCGGGAGATAAATATCTTATTTCACCATCAAGAAAGATTTTCGTACATGAGCCGAGAATTACTTCAGGTGCTCCCTTTGAGAAAGCAATCAGTCCTCTAACAGGAAAACTTTCGGAATCGGCTTCCAGTTTACTGAGGGTGGTCATTCTTTTTCTTTCGGAGGAAAAGGGTATTTCCGCAAGACGCGGATACTTTTTATCAAGCTCGACTTTATTAAGCCCTGCCTTCGCGGCAGCAACAAGAAGGGCCGCCTCCGTAGGATCTCCTTTAATCTCCCACTTCTCATTCTCCTTGAAAAGACCTGCGTCATTGCAAAGAACAGCCCCTAGCAAGAGAACATGAAGATGAATATCGTCAGGAGAAGCTTTTTTATCTCCTTTGAAGAACTCTCCTGAAGGAGAGTACCCGCCTCCCGTAACTTTAAAAATCTGCTTATTGGCGCATATTTTTTCAACTGTCATTTTGTTCTGGGTAAGTGTGCCTGTCTTATCCGAACAGATAACATTTGTGGCTCCAAGAGTTTCTATAGATGGTAGTTTCCTCACAAGGGCATGCCTCTTGACCATACGCCTTACTCCAAGCCCAAGTCCTACTGTAACAACCGCAGGGAGAGCTTCAGGAATAGCAGCAACAGCAAGGGCAACCCCCCAGAGAAACATATCAAGAAGAGGAAAGCCGTAAAAAACGCCAAGCGTTGCGACAAAAGCCACAATTATAAGAGTTGCAGCCCCAATCCATCTGCCGAACTTGTCAAGGCTTTCCTGTAAGGGAGTTCTGGATCTCTCTATTGTTCCAAGAAGCCCGGCCAGTTCCCCAAAAGCCGTTTTCATTCCGGTTGCAGTAACAATCGCACTGCCTCTTCCGTAAGCAACTGCAGTTCCTGTATAGACCATATTTGTCCTGTCAGCTTCAGGAATTTCTGAAGGCAGGGCTTCGATGCTCTTCTGAACTGGCACGGATTCTCCTGTAAGGGAAGATTCGTCAGTTTTGAGATTGAACTCTTTAATAACCCTGGCATCCGCAGGAATGCGATCTCCAGTTTGAATCAGAATAAGATCGCCGGGAACAAGTTCTTTTGAGGGAATTTTTTTTTCTACTCCGTCCCTTATAACGGTAGCTTCTGGAGAGGTAAGGGACCTTAAAAGCTCAATTGCTTTTTCGGCTCGATATTCCTGCACGAAGCTCAGAATGCCTGCAAGAAAGACCGTAAAAATAATGACCATTGCGTCAATTAGCTCTCCAAGTAGGGCAGAAACAATAGAGGCAGTTATCAAAATAATAATCAATATACTTTTAAATTGTGAGAGAAAGAGCTGCAGGATTGAGGCTTTTTCCTTTTCTTCAAGTTCATTTCCACCATACTCTTTAAGTCTCTTTTCTGCTTCCTCAGAACTCAAACCTGCTTCTGATACTCCAAACTCTTCAAAAACGGAGTTGATTTCTTGATCGTAGTACACCCCTTTATCCCTCAAGCCTCTGGATTACCAGAGATATTTTTCAATTAATATATTCGCTTCTCTAATATAAGTTAGTTCAAAACATATATAGCGGTTAAGCATATCGATATATTAGTTGATTTTTAAAGGAATCTCGGTTATACGAACTTTTGTGGAAAAAGAGATATAACACTTTAGCTTTTTTTATATCTAGATAGGGGTTTGAAATCTTAAGGAACATCCAAATTTGGGTTAAAAGTTAATAGATAAGGGAAAATTGGGTATGAAAATCGTAATAATAGGAAGCGGGCTTGCAGGACTCTCAGCCGGGTATAAGCTCTGCAAATCGAATGAGATTGTTATTTTTGAAAAAGATGCGGAAATTGGAGGAATGGCCGCAAGTTATTGCCAGGAGTTTACCGGAAAGGAATATTTTATAGAAAAGTATTACCACCATATATTCAGGAGCGATTCGGAACTTCTTGACCTGATAAGGGAATTGGGGCTTGAAGGTCAAATGCTGTGGCTTAAAGGGAAAAACGCCTACTTTGTGGACGGAAAAAACTATCCTATGAATACTCCTGCTGAAATTCTAAGGTTTAAGTCTCTTTCTTTTACGGATCTGGTGAAACTTGGTCTGCTGGTTCTCAGGATTAAGCTAATAAATGATACGACTTCTTATGACAGAATAAAGGCGAAAGACTGGATTCTTGATACTGCGGGAAAATCCGTATACGAAAACTTTTTTGCTCCTCTAATGAAAAGCAAATTCGGTGAAAATGCCGAAAACGTTTCTGCAGCCTGGCTTATAGGGCGTGTGAAAATAAGGTCAGATAGGGGAAAAGAAGGAGAAAAACTGGGGTACCTGAGAGGAGGTTTTAACTCTCTGATAGAAGCTCTGGCAAGGGAAATCACTGCACAGGGGGGCAGGATCTTGCGAAACAAAGCAATAACTGAAATTGTAATCAAAGACAATGCAGTGCAGGGAGTGATTACTGACGGGGATTTTATACCCTGCGATGCCGTGATTTCAACTGTTGAACCCAGAGCACTGGATGCAATCACAAAAGGCAAGCTTGGGGCTCTTCACGAAACCCTGCAAAGCATTAGTTATCAGGGGACTGCATGTGCCCTTATAGGACTTGACAAAGGGCTTATGGAAGATGGAAATTACTGGTTGAACATAAAAGCTGACGTGTCTTTTGGAGCCGTAATTGAGCACACCAATTTTATGCCTTTTGAGGATTATGGAGAGCACCTTGTCTATGTAACCTCCTATTTCCAGGATGAAAATGATGCTCTCTGGCTGAAGAAGGAAGAAGAAGTCCTGGATTCTTACCTGAAGGGCCTGGAAAAGATGTTTCCTGATTTTTCAAGGACCGATATCCACTGGGGAAAACTCTTCCGCAGAATGGATACTGCGCCTGTGTATGAACAGGGGTACCTTGAAAAAGTTCTGCCATTTGCTCCGGGCCCGTCCGGACTTTACCTGGCAGGAATGTTCTCATCAACCAATTATCCGGAAAGAAGCATGAATGGCTCTGTAAAAGCCGGGTTTGAAGCTGCAAACTTCTTCACGAAAAAAGAAGACAATTGCGAGGTTTGCTGGCTCGACTGAGGAAGCCACATCCTGTGTTTTCATTAAAATTTTTGTACACCTGAATAAGTCACCTGACCTAATATAGTCTTTCAGGACGAACTATTATATAGTCTAAGGGATGATAATATACTGTCTGTATCTGCATGCAGAACTCCTTTCTGCATGATTGCCTGTCCTTCCGGATTTGTCATTTCATGGGGATTTAGCAATGATGAATAAGGAAAAGACAGTAAAAATCTAAAAAAATCTGGACTTCTGCCGTTAGTCGGCATTTTGGGGGCGTGCTGGTCAAATCCGCGTTTGCGGGAATGGCACAGGAGAATAGACTTGTTTTCCCTTGAGGCTTGGCTCTCAAAAGATATCCCGGATGCTGTAAAAAGCTGCCTTGGCTTCCGGGAAGGAGTATTGGCAGCGTAGAAATAAGAGGAGTGGTAAAAGATGTTATTCATGGACGTTAGTACTTGGGACCCTTCGAACCGCGATAAGATCCTTGAACATTTTAAGAAACTGGAGATTCCAGACGGAATCGATGTTATTAACCAGTGGATTGACCTTTCCGGAAACCGTTATTACATCCTTTACGAAGCCGAAAGTGCCGAGGCTTACGGAGCTTTCAATCTGCCCTGGTCGGATATCTGTGTAATTGACAGCGTACCGGTTATGGAAGCTTCCGAATTCATGCAACTTCTACCCAAATACCAGAAAAAGTAAATTATATAATTTATTGATACGGTTTTACATAAAAAAAGTCCGATGAGCTGCCCATTAACTGGCTCATCAAAAATCTTTATTTTATTGTTCTCAAACTCCAGGGCTTTTTTATAACTTATTTTTACTCAGTACATCAGGTTTTTAGCATTACTGTTTTCAGATCAAGATATTCAGAAAGGGAATCAGGCCCGTTTTCTCTTCCTATCCCGCTCTCCCTGGTACCCCCAAAAGGAGCTTCAGGAGCAACCTTAAGGTGCTGATTCACCCAGATAATTCCTGCATTCACCTGTTCGCATCCTGTAAGGGCTCGATCAATATTTTTTGTCCATATAGAGGCCCCTAATCCATAACAGGTATTGTTCGCTTCTTCAATTGCTTCGTCAAGATCTTTTACCAGGACTACAGGCAGCACCGGGCCAAATACTTCTTCTTTCAAAAGCCTGGATTCTCTTGGGACATCTAAAACAAGCGTGGGCTCGAAAAAATATCCCCTGCTGTAGGCGCTGCCCTCTGGCACCTTGCCTCCTGTAACTATCCTGCCCTCATCCTTTTCTTCGACGTCTGCAACAAGCTCTTTTATATATTCCCATTGCCTGCGGTTGTTAAGGGGTCCCATATCAATATTTTCATACATCCCGTTTCCAACTCTTAAGTTCCGGATACCTGTTTCAAGCTTTTTTATGAACTCCTCAGCTACGGATTCAAAAACAAAAAGCCTCTTTACAGCAGTGCAGGTCTGCCCGCAATTGTAAAACCTTCCCCTAAGGGCCCCTTTGACTGCGTCCTCAAGGTTAGCATCCTCACAGATCAGCATGGGATCACTTCCTCCAAGCTCAAGGATTACTCTTTTCATCCCACTGGCTGCAAGTTCGGCTACACGTTTCCCGGTTCTTGCTTCTCCGGTAAAGGAGATTTTCTTTACCTTACGGCTCTTAACCAGGGCTTCTCCTACCACCTCCCCAGGGCCTGTAACGATATTGAGCACACCTGAGGGCAGCCCGGCCTCACTCAGGATCGAAGCTAGGGTAAGGTTAGTAAGGGGAGTGTTGCTTGCAGGTTTCAGAACAAGCGTATTGCCGGAGATCAGGGCAGGGCCGATCTTCCATGCCATTATAAGAGCAGGCATGTTCCAGGGAATTATGGCTGCACAGACTCCAAGAGGTTTTTTTACGGTAAAAGCATATCCATTTTGAGGCACTGGAACAAAATCTCCGTGAAAACTGCTTGCAAGCCCGCAATAATATTCAAGAACGTTTGCAAAACCTTCAATCTCATTTCTAGCTTCGGCAAGAGGTTTTCCCTGTTCTCTAGTAAGCAGGATGGCAAGTTCCTCCTTTCTCTGTCTTACAATTCCCGCAGCCTTGTAAAGAATCACGGCTCTCTGCTGCGGAGATGTGGAAGCCCAGCCGCTAAAAGCTGACGAGGCAGCTTCAACGGCCATTGCCGCATCATCTTCCGTGCCTTTTGGAACTCGGTCAATAAGTTCGCCTGTTGCCGGGTTTATAATATTGAAAAATTCGCCGCTGCACGCTTCCACAGCCTTTCCGTTAATCTGCATTTTCATATCTATCAGTATTTACAAAGACCTATTTTAAGATAACAAGAGGTACAGCTTGGAGCAGGTCTAAAGATTAGATAATCCTGGAAAACAACTGTTCGTAGATTTAAGAACAATTTTGTTAATTCCTTATTCTGGTGATCTATCGATTAGTCCGTCAAAAACAAAGGGCTTGAGTTCCGATTCATGAAATTTAAGTGAAGCCTTACGAATCAATAGCCTGAGAATTTCTCTTTCTTCAGGTGTGAAATCCGAAAGAAGAGTATCGACAAAAAAAATCAATTTTTCCAGAATCACATTTCTTACTTCCTTTCCTTTTTCAGTTAGGTAAACTCTGTAAGCTCGAAGATCATTTTCATCTCTTTGCCTGTACACATAACCTTCTTTTTCCAGGTCTTTAATCGCCCTTGTACTTGTTGCTTTGCTAACTTTAAGGGTTTTTGCAATGGTTTCCTGAGAGATGCCATCCTTGCGGTATAAAACCATTAAAAAATCAAATTGTCCGCTTCCTATCCTGTAGGCTTCGAGTTCTTTTGCCATACATGCTAGATGGCTTCGGTAGATGATGGCAATTGAACCGAGGATTTCTCTTGGATCTGCCATAATTTATCCTCCATTTTTTATAACGCTGGGAAGTTTGCTTTGAAATAAAGCTATTTTAAATTAGTTACACATAAAACTAATTTGCTATAATACCCATTATGATGTGTATATAGTTACAATATAGGACTGCATCAATACGATCCTGCAGTTCTCTGCCTTTTTGTTCACGATATCGCTTTACCCCAACTTCTAAAAATATTTTAGAAATGTGGCAATATCTATTTCTGTCACCAAAGAGCTAAAAAATTTAAACTTTTTTCACCTCGAAATTCGCCATACAATAGTGAACTTTCAGGTTTTTATCATCTGCGGGTACTTTTTAGAAACGTGCTTTAAATATCATAATTGCCGGGCACATGATTGCATTTTCACCCTTCGAGTCAAACAATCGACCAATAATAGGCCTCGAAACTAAGATTACTGCGGCATATACTATGAAAAAGAAGCCGGCTGCGTTCACCAGATTAATTTCCTGTGAGTACACTGCAAGGAAGGACACAACACTCGAATAACAAATGAAAATAAACATACAAACGATTGAAGTTGGAATCACCCTGGATTCAAAGAAATTGTTAAATCTGAATCCCTTCATTTTCTCCGACTGTTCTTTTGTTAAGTCCATCTTATGTAAAGATGATAAAACTGGCAAAATCACAAGACCGATTGCTGAGGCAATTACACAGGTAGCAAAAATCGTGCTGAAACTGCCATGCTGGCTAATGAACATACCTAAAAAGGGACCGATAGCCGTTGCAAGTATTTGACTTAATCCGTAATAACTAATACCTTCACCCTTCTTTTCCATAGGAATAATATTCGCGACGATTGTAGCCGTTGCTGTAGTAGTAATACCAAATCCCACACCATGAAGAAAGCGGACAGTAAGCAGGAGAAGAATATTATTAACCCCAAAATATAACACCGTCATAATTAAACTTAAAATTACTCCCACACAAAGCGTCTTCTTATGACCGATTTGTCCGATCCATTTTCCGACAAACATACGCGCAATAAGTCCGCCAATTATGAATATACTGGCAGAAAATCCCGCTTCACCTGGTGATGAGGCAAATTTACTCATTGCATATCCAGACATAACTATCATTAATAAGTAAAAGCTTAAAGCGGCTAGAACATTTTCAATGAAAATGACTACAAAATCTTTAGTCCATAATTTTGATTTTTTCGAATTCATATTTCATATCTCTTTTTTTCTTTTAAAGATCCCTTAAGATTAATTGAATGTGCCACTTTTTGTGTATTTTAAGAAGCCATACTTGCATTCGGAAAGCCAGCATGTAGGTTTAACGTATCTGTTTGTTGGCCGATCAGACCAAAGGCTGTTTCGATTTAGCCTTCTTTTTCATATGTTGAATTATTCTCTGTTAGTACTATGCTCAAATTAGTTTCTTTATGTAACTAATTGAAATCTTATACATTTTTGTCTTATATATAAGTTACTCATGAAATTAAATTAAGATATAAATTAGCAAGTTTGAAAAGTGGCAATACATAGAATACAAAGGGAATATAGAGGAATTCGTAAACAATGCAGGATTGCTACAAGCGGCTAAAAATAACTCAATCATGTAAAACTTAATAAATATAAATCGGGAGAAAAAGAAAATTTTTTCGTACGATAAAAATATAAACCTATTTACAAAATACATATTATTGTCACTTCTGTCAGGTAAATAATAATTGGGGAAAAGGAAATGTCAACTACCTAAAGTATTTGAAAGATTTCAATGACCTCTCAAAACCGATATGCCCTTTAGTGACCTTTCGGAGCTAATAGAAAAGCTCAGGCTTTGAATACAGGTTTTATACATAAAAAGTACACTTCAAGAGAATGGGGCTTTAGAAAGTGTACGTTGATAATCGATTTTAAAGGGAAGAGAGCGGTGTTAGAGTATCTTCACGTAATTTTCTGGTTTGGTTTTATCGAAGTGCTGGGCTTGATTTCCATGCCTCTTGCCGGAATAGCTGGGAATCAGCTTGCTGATAGAGGATATTCTGCAGCGCGGACTCTTGGAATAGTGCTTGTTACGTATATGGCCTGGCTTTTTTCTTATGTATTGGGTTTCAATCGAAACACGGTTCTGATCTCAGTACTTTTGCTTTGCCTTATATCGATAACCATCTATCGAAAGCAAAGAACTTTACCCGAAAAAAAGATCCTGTTATCAAATGAGCTCGTATTCGCTTCAGGGTTCTTTTTTTTCCTGTTTATACGCATGTATCTTTCTGAGATCTACAGGCACGAAAAGTTTATGGATTTTGCTTTTCTGAACGCAGTGATGAGAACTTCTTCTTTTCCCCCGGCAGATCCCTGGTTTGCAGGTGGGTCCCTCAAATTTTATTACTATTTCGGATACCTTTCAGTGGGAGTGCCGGGAAAGCTATTTTCGGTCGAACCGTCCATGCTCTTCAATCTTGCTATTGCGCTCACTTTCGCCCTTTCCTTCAATCTCCTTTTCGGGTTTGGATTCAATCTTACTCATGGAAATACCAGGTGCGGACTCCTTACTGCCTTATCCGTGATCCTGCTAGGAAACTTGCAGGGACTTAAAGAATTCATATCCGTATATTTTACCAAAGAGACGGTTCCAATGGGATACTACTGGAGCAGTTCAAGAGTCATACCCTATACAATAAATGAGTTTCCTTATTTCAGTTTCATACACGGAGACCTGCATTCCCATGTGCTTGCAATTCCCTTCCAACTGCTGGTACTTGCTTTCCTCCTGAACATATATCTCAGAAAAGACAGCAATCGGGTCTTTGAAAGCATACTGGTACTTCTTATCTTTTCAATATCTCTTGGCTTTTTATTTCCTTCCAATTCCTGGGATTTCCCGATATATTTCGGCCTGACGTTTGCAATTATTCTTGCTTTTTACTACGGACATTATATCCGCAATAAAAGCTTATCTGGCTCCGTTACCGGCTTTTTGGGGACAATCCTTCCAGTTTCCATTCTCAGCCTTCTTCTGTATTTGCCTTTTTACCTGTCTTTTAAACCGCAAGCTGCAGGTGGATTTGACTTTGTTCCGCCGGAACTTCGAACTACAGTTGAGGAATTCCTGATCCTGTTCAGCCTTTTCCTTTTTTTGACCTTTTCTTTCCTTATTACCCGCCTGGAATCCAGACGAAAAGTACAATATTTTATCCTGTGGATAGGAATATCTGCCTTTTTTGCCAGAGAGTGGTCTATTTCCCTGCTTGTAATCCTTCTCCCCTTACTTGCCCTTTCTCTCTATTCGTTCCTCAAAGATCTTCCTGAAAGGAGCAATGCAGGATTTGTATCTCTTCTTATAGCCGCAGCTGCTTTCGTAGCTCTTTTCTGCGAAATTATCTTCCTGGATGATCCCATTTCTGGGAGCTTCGCCCGCATGAATACGGTTTTCAAATTTTACATGCATTTATGGATTTTCCTGGCTATTGCAGCTTCCTATTCCTACTATCAACTTTATCTCCGTTACAGGGCCCGGCCCGAGAATAGCCTTCCTTCGAACAGGGTTTATGGAAAAAAAGTCTGGACGGCCTCACTTGTGCTCCTGGTCCTCTCGTGCAGCGTATTTCCTGTAGTAGCAACCTTTACGAGAATAGAGGATATGAATGCGAAACCTACTCTTGACGGCATGGAATATATGAAAGGGCTTGATAGGGGGGATTACGATGCCATAATGTGGATTCAGGAAAATATCAGAGGAACTCCGGTAATTCTTGAAGCTTCCGCAGATGACAGCAGTTATCGCTATACATCCCGTGTCTCGGCAAATACCGGGCTTCCTACGGTTATTGGCTGGGCAAGGCATGAGCAATTCTGGGGAAGAGACCAGGAAGAAATCAGGACAAGGCTTGAAGATGTAAATTCCATTTACAGTACCAGCAGTAAAAAAAAAGCTCTTGAGCTTATGAATAAATATAACGTAAGCTATGTGTATATCGGTCAGCTTGAACGGCAGATGTACGATATAAGGACGGATAAGTTCGAGGACGAAACTTATTTTGAACTGGTTTACCAGGGCTCAGTCCGGATTTATAAAGTAAAAAAAGAATTCTGAGTTTTCGGTTTTTAGGGGGGACCTTAAGCTCTGATTCCTATAAAAGTCCATTTATACAAATCGTAAATTCGCTCCTAATACTGGAATGAAAATAGAGGGGTTTTATCCATTACCAGCGTTTCGGTGGTTTTACCAGCTTATAATGAAGCAGCGAATATCGAAAAGGCTGTCTTTGTTACAGCGGAAATACTTTCTAAAATTACTGATCGTTTCGAGATCATTATAGCAGAAGACGGCAGCACGGACGGTACGGATCGGATAGCTTCCAGTCTTGCAAAACAGTACGCCTATGTTGTCCACCTTCATTCGGATAAACGACAGGGCCGGGGAAAAGCTCTTAGCAGGGCTTTTAAGGCTGCTTCAGGAGAAGTTCTCTGCTATATTGATGTGGATCTCGCAACAGATATGAAATATCTGGAAAAACTGGTCAGGGCTGTGAGTACGGATGGCTATGATTTTGCCACAGGCTCAAGAATGATGCCCGAAAGCGATGCAAAAAGGCCTTTTAAGCGGGAGTTTGCAAGCAGGGGATATAACTTTCTGGTTAGGCTTTTTCTGCGTTCAAAACTCTATGATCACCAGTGTGGTTTTAAGGCTTTCAGGAGAGAAGCTCTCTTTGAACTACTCGACAAGATCGAGAATGAGCACTGGTTCTGGGATACTGAAGTCCTCGTAAGAGCCCAGCACAGAGGATACAGAGTAATAGAGTTCCCGGTTTACTGGAGGCATGGAGGGTCAAGCAAGGTTAATCTGGTAAAAGATGTCAAAGGAATGGGATCCGAGATATTCCGACTCTGGCGGGAACTCTCATCCCCGCTTGTTGTTTCAGGAAAAGGAAAAGTCTTTTTAACAGCCGCCCTCGCAGTCCTGATCCTTGCGTTTGTTGCAACCTTCCTGGGCGCATCCGATATTCTGGAAAATATGAAGCAGGCATCCTTCAGGACTCTTATTCTTGCTTCTCTGGTATACTGCATTTCCTGGCCTTTAAGAGGAGTCCGCTTCCAGCAGATCCTTAAAAGACTCGGAAATCAATATGGGCTTGGGTTTCTTACAGGCAGCATTTTTATCAGCCAATCCGCAAACGTAATTCTCCCGGCACGGATAGGAGACCTCAGCAGGATGTATATCCTGAAAAAAAGCAAAAACCTTGCCCTTACAACTAGCTTCTCCTCGCTGACTGTAGAAAGAGTCTTTGATATAGTTGCGATTACTTCCATAGCAATCCTTGCATCTTCAGGTACTGCATCCCGTTTTGAACTCGCTCCGTGGATGGACTCCCTGATAAAGCTGTCCGGACTTGCAGTAGTGCTTTTCTTCTTAATTCTTTTTATTGTATCTTTTCGAGAAAGTAGCACTAACAAAATGTTGGAAACGGAAAATTCCCAAAACGGGCTCTCTGGAAAGATAAAGGGCTTTGCATCTACTTTTCTCCACCAGATGAGTATTGTTGCCGTACGTCCGAGCGCGTTTCTGGCAGTGACCGCATCTTCTCTTCTTATATGGGGAATAGATATATTCACCTGCTTCCTTGTTCTTAAATCTTTCCCGACAGTAGGAGTAAGTATTTCATCCACATACATGATATCCTTGATTTTTCTGGCTGTAGCTCTCGGAAATATTGCAAAAATATTTCCTATAACGCCTGGAGCCATAGGAACATATGAAGTTGCCCTTACTGCAGTCTTTGGGCTTGGGGGAATCAAACCGGAAATAGGGTTCACGGTTGCCGTGCTTGATCATATTATAAAGAACTCAATTACTTTGATCGGAGGCGGCTTTGCCCTATCGGAACTCGGACTCAGGTGGAGAGAAGTGCTTTGCACCGATAAGGATGTTTTGAAAGGATAAAAAGGATAAAAAAGGTAATCTAGGATAATACCGGATAACGTAAACTAAACCGACACTTAAACCGAAAATTCGAAGAGGTAACTGGAAACTTTAACACAAAGGATTAAAGTAATAACCACATGCTTTACTCGAACTAATGGTCAAGTGGAAGAAATGTCTGAAAAAAAAATAATTGAAGTAAAGGATGCATATTGTCTTCCAGAAGATTTGCTTGAGGCCGTGCATACGGCAATGAATGAAGATGTGGGAGAAATCGTTAGCCTTTTTAAGGTGCTTGCAGATCCGACCCGCCTCAGGATTCTCAAAGCTCTTGAAGTCCAGAGCCTCTGCGTCTGTGTCCTTGTAGAGTGCACGGACCAGAAGCATTCAGCTCTTTCCTATCACCTTAAGCTGTTAAAGGAAGCAGGCCTGGTGGACTCGCGAAGAGAACGCAGTTTCCAGATTTATGACCTCACGGAGTTCGGAAGCTTGTTCCTGAAGCACATTGAAAAGCACTTTGAAAAAGCTTAAATTGGAGAAATCGAGAGAGACTTTTTCGTCTTTGAAATTCGTTCTTCTTTAGAACTCTTTTCTCTCTAGAACTCTTTCTCTTCTCCAGTCTTACTTCTCTCACTGCTTTGAGTACAAACTCCTGTCCTGCTAGGAAGGTCAGATCTTTTCATTTGATGCTACAGTTGTGAGCTTTGAGAACTTTACTCCTTTGAGGGACATTATAGCTTCGGCAAGCTCCTTAATCTCTTCACCTTCCCCGTCCAGAACAATTACTTCAAAGCAGTTGTCATGATCAAGGTGGATATGCACTGAGGATTTTATCAGGTGAGAGTAGTGGTGCTGAATATCTGCAAGGGCATTTGAGAGCCCCCTTTTCGTGTGGTCGTAAATAACCGCAATAGTTCCGACACGGTAACCTTTAATGTCACCCATCCATTCGTAATAGGAAATGTAACTCCTGATGGCGTCCCTTATGCCTTCCGAACGGGAAGAATAACCTCTTTTTTCGATAATCTCATCAAATTTACCCAGAAGGGTATCGGGAAGGGAAACCCCTATCCTCATAAGTTCTGTTTCCATCGTATCACCAGGTAATCTTGGACTTATCTATAAGATAATACTTTAGTTTATTGTAAGTAGCACTATATATGTTTTTTTCACTTAGCCACTAATATAAAAGAGTTGATTAACAGATATTTATTCTTCACTAATATTAATCTTTGGGAATGATTTACATTTGCCACCAACAAAATAGATAGATTCTTTATTTAGGAAAAAATAATATAAAAATATAATATAAGGTAAAAAGAAGTTTTAACTAGCTTTTTTTCAACACGACTTGCTGGAAAATTGTATTGAGTATACATCACCTGCACGAATACAGTTTTCCAGCATAAACACACTTTTCCTGCATGAACTTGTTTCAGCATTTCTGTGTCGTTGCTCTCCTATCGCCTGTCCACAAGCCTTTTAGGCTTGCCCTTTATTCTGTTTAAATCGAGCCCCATAGGACCTGTGAAGTTGAATAAGATTTTGAAAGTGCCTTCGGAATAAGCCCTGGAAAGCGGAGGCTTATACCTGAGAAAAGCACGGACAAAATTCTCTTCTATAAGATCCCGGTCGCACATGTCAGGATTTTCGCATTCCATACTGACCCTGAGTACGGTTTCTCCCTCATCCTCTCCGCCGTAAAGAAAAGCCTCATATTCTCCGGTCAGGTAGTCCATGTTTTCACGCTGGAAAACGCCTCTTTCCACATCTACGCGGTTAAAGGGAGCTCCTTCCACCCACACCGTTTCGGCCTCCCGTTGCGGAGTCATGATTTTCATATGCGTTCTTCCGCATGGGCATTGTTTGCGCGTAAGTACTACAGTTGTGTCTTCGGTATCATAGTTTAAAAGAAGGTTTCCCGCTTTTGCCCCAACAGGTAGCAGTGTGCTCAGGACGACTCTTCCGCATTCTCCATCAGGTACGTAATTCTCTATGTGCTCCGCCGTAAAGAAAAGCCTCATATTCTCCGGTCAGGTAGTCCATGTTTTCACGCTGGAAAACGCCTCTTTCCACATCTACGCGGT
>Ga0183099_1000709_pt1 | contig 22380 bp, 21 predicted proteins | sample Biomet1_FD_127788 | JGI IMG/M metagenome (GOLD analysis project Ga0183099, IMG submission 127788) | Microbial communities from bioreactor (seeded with anoxic lake sediment) at LBNL, California, USA - Biofuel metagenome 1 | ecosystem: Engineered > Bioreactor > Anaerobic > Unclassified ...
CGGCATCCTGCAGCTGGTCAAACCGGCCGTCGTCGGCATTATCAAGGAAAAAGTCATCTATTATGTTGAAAACGGGGACAAACAAAATCCGAACCACCTGACCGAAAAAAGGCAGTGCCGTAACCGGTGAAAAGAATGCCTTTGCCGCCGGCATCCTGCAGCTGGTCAAACCGGCCGTCGTCGGCATTATCAAGGAAAAAGTCATCTATTATGTTGAAAACGGGGACAAACAAAAATCCGAACCACCTGCCGAAAAAAAGGCAGCTGAAAAAACCTCAGTGCAAATCGACAATACCGTCGACCAAAAGCTCAAATTTTCAAATCTCGAATACAAGAAAGTCGCCTTCACCGAAAAAGATGGAAAAACCGCCACCGTTGGCATCGAGCTTTTCGACAAAGAACTGCAACAAAGCTTCACTCTGCAGCTTAAAATGCGGGAACTAGCCGACGGTACCTGGCAGCTGATGGATATTGCAAATTTTAAGGATTTTCTCAAGGAACGCGAAAAAGCAAAATATGCTTATTACACAGCGCCGCCCACAGCACCAGCCGCACTGGAAGTCAGTGACACGCAGTACAATGAGGGCATCTGCACGCTGGCTTATCCAACGGTAAGCAATCCCGCCCGGCCAGAGGCTGCGGAAAAAATCAATTCCCTGATTCAGGACCGAATAAACCATGCCATTGAGCAGGGAACTAAGTTGGCACAGTCAAAACAGTATGGCTCTGCCCCCTATTCCGTCATGCTTAAATATAAAATTCAGGTCAACGATGGCAAACTGCTCAGCATAGTTTTCGACCACTATACTTACTCCGGCGGGGCTCATGGCTTTCCCTCCCGCCAGGGAATGGTCTTTGACGCCGTCACCGGAAACCTGATGAACTGGAATGACCTTTATCCAAACCTTGATGAGGCCAGAACCAAAAACCTGAATCAGGCAGTCATCGAGCAGAGCAAAGCACAGGGCAAAGTCATCTTCACCCCGTTTAAAGGGCTGAAGGAGGATAAAATCCCCGCTTTTTATGTCAATGAAAATTATAAGCCCGTTGTAATTTTTCAGCCGTATGAAATTGCCCCCTACTCTTCTGGCATCCTCGAATACGAACTGCCAGACAGCGTCTACAAGCTCTGATTTGCTGACGATTCCAATCATAATTCCCCTAACAGAGCAAGATGGTACAATCCTTCTGTCGCTTTAAGGCATATGCTGATACTGTACAAAAAAACAGGAGGTATCCTATTATGTCTACAGTATCTCAACCATTATCCGCTATGTGTAACGGAAAAATCACGACCATCGCCAAAGAAACAGCCACGAGCAATCTATCCTGGAATCCCCATCCCACGTTCAAGGGTGTAACCTTAAAACACCTGATCTGCGGTGCTGACACCGATGGCAAATTCAGTGCCCATATCGTCCATATTAAAGCGGGCTGTGCTATCGGCGAACACACACATCCCGGGCAATGGGAAATCCACGAAGTCATTGGCGGCAATGGTTGTTGCCTGTTAAACAACAGCCCTATTTCATATAAATCGGGAGCGATCACCGTATTCCCCCCTGACATAAAGCATCAGGTGGAAGCCACCGAAAACGACTTATTCATCCTTGCCAAATTTATTCCAGCACTGCTATAAGAAAGACCTCAAGCCGGGTGAAGAATTTTTCTCCCGGCCTGATCTTTTCTTAGCTGCAAGTAAGCTGCTATGAGGTGTATTTATGCCAATTCAAACTTGTACGCTAGCTTCGAACTTGCTGGGCAGCTTAGAAGTTATAACTGCCCAGCAAATATCTCATACCATTTCCCGTCATCTTCATGATTCTCTTTGTATCATCATCATCCAACAAGGTTCTTGTTATTATAAAATTTCACAAGAAAAATATATACTGCATGCTGGTCAAATTCTGATAATCCATCCCGGCGAAGTACATACCTGCCAAAGCATCAATGGGCAAGCATATGATTATACCGTAATTTGTTTAAAATCGCTTCAAGTTCTTACAGAAAAACTTTTCCCCACCTCGCCCAACGCAAGCTCAATAAACACCACCATTCGATTTTCCCGTCTGCTCTCTGCTGAAAATTTCCTGTTTGATAAATTCGTCTACTTTTCCCACCTCTGTCAAGAAAACTCCTCATTATTAGAAATTGAAGCCACTGGCCTTATCTGTTTTTCCCTATGGATTACAAAACATTCTACTTATCAATACGGTAATCATTGTTCCCCGCCAAAAACAACTGAGCTGACAAAAAAAGTTTACGATTATATAAAAGCGCACTATACAGAGGACCTTTCCCTTCAGCAATTATCCGATCTTTTTTATATTAGTCCTTATCACCTCACGCGTTGCTTTACAAAACACTTTGGGTTTCCCCCACACATCTGTCAGAATCTATTTCGTATAAAGCAGGCAAAACATTTGCTAAAAAAAGGGGGCTCTCTTTCATATGTAGCTGCCGAAACCGGATTTTCTGACCAAAGCCACCTGACCCGACGCTTCAAAAACATTGTCGGGATGACCCCCGGACAATGGAAAAAAAGTCATCAAAAAAACATTCCACCTGCTACCTGAAATACAAATCATCAAAAAACAAGTAAGAGGTGCATAACCATTTTGTTATGCACCTCTTACTTGTTTTTTGTTTATGCGGTTAAGCCTGCGCAAGGCTGGCAGCAAATCCTTAAATCCGGTTGCTGCGCCGCCAGATCTTCATGGTTTCAGCCTGTTTGATCAATTCATCCCGAAAATCCGGATGAGATATGCTGATAATGCGTTCCGCCCGTTCCCAGGTGGAGCAGCCGGCCAGGTTGACCTTGCCCCATTCCGTTACCAGATAATGCACCTGCGTGCGCGGCACAGTCACAATGCTGCTCGGCGGCAATGCCGGCACAACCCGGGATGATGCCTGGCCGGTCTTTCTATCCTCAAAGGCCGAACGGAAACAAATAAAGCTTTTCCCCCCGTTTGAAAGATACGCCCCGGTGACAAAATCAAGCTGTCCACCCGTGCCGCTGATCTGCCGGATGCCTGCCGATTCAGAGGAAACCTGCCCGTACAAATCGACTTCCACACAATTATTCACCGAAATAAAATTATCGATCTGCGCAATGACTTTGGGATCGTTCGTATAATTCGACGGATACGAGGCCAGACTCGGATTGCGGTCAACCCAGTCGTAGAGTTTTTGCGACCCCATGCAAAATGTCCAGGCACCCTTGCCCTTATCCCAGGATTTGTATTTATTCGTAAGCTTGCCTTTCTCATGCATGGTCAGATAGGCGTCCACCAGCATTTCCGTATGCATGCCCAAATCCCGAACATTGGAATGCGCAATCAGATCGCCGACCGCATTGGGCATCCCGCCGATTCCCAGCTGAATGGTGGCCCCATCGGTGATTTCCTCGACGATATAGCGGGCAACCTGCGTATCGATTTCATCTGCCGGTGCGCTGGGCAGCTGTGCCAGCGGAATATCACCCGCCTCGACAATATAATCAACCTCCGAGATATGGATGCCTTCCTCCTGCCCACCGGCAGCATATGGCAAGCAGTTGTTGACCTCCACAATGACAATTTTTGCCGTTTCTAAAATAGCCTTTGTGGCGGAGTTGGTCAGGGAAAAATTGAAAAATCCGTGCTGATCGATCGGGGCAACTGAAATCATCGCCACATCAACACTTACCTCCTGGCGATAAAACATCGGCTTGTTGCGATAGAGCATCGGAATATAATTGCACAGATTGCGGTCATGAAGCTGGCGTTCATACCCACTGAAATGCCAGCTGGCATAGGTAAATGTTTCCCGCTCAGGATCACAGGCAACAACCTGTCGTGGAGCTAACGCCAGCCCCCCGCGAATCTTTACATCCTGCAGTTCCTCTTTACGCTTGGCTAGTGCGGCATCGAGCAAGATTGGCTGTCCCATGCCAAAGCCAAAATCCACCCAGTCACCGGACTGCACAACCTGGACCGCCTGCTCAGGTGTGACCACTTTTCCTTGATATTCATTTGTCAGCTTCAATATATCATCTCCCTCAATTATGTACTTGTAAAATGGCCACTAAAAAAAACACGGGCCAGCAAGAACAACGTTCCTGCCGCAAATTCCATAGCAATGCAAAATCGTTTCATTATTCTGAAATCAAATCTGTTTACTGATGCAGATTCATCACATACGCTCCTATTTCCTGCCACAGCAAAGAAACAAACACGCGGATCTTCCTCTTTCGATTTAGCGTTTTCAAGGTAATTGATATTATATTATCATAATCAAGCTCCTGTCAAGCAATATACTTAGCAAAAAAAAGAGCGGCCGCTTACCAGCGCGCCACTCGATCATCCTCCTATTGCGGACTCTTCCCCTACAGACAAACAGCTGCTTTATTTTTTGCCCCCTCGCCCAAAGCCAGCGAGGTAAAAAATTGCCGCCAACAGTACCACCATCGCCGAAATCATATACATCCACTGATAACCAACCTGCAAGGAAATCAGGCTAAGTCCAAGTGCCCCCAGCCCGACAAAGATATCCAGCGACCAAAAGTATGTGGCCGTCGCCACGCCCGCCCGTACTGCCGGCGAGCTCTGAATCGCGATCGTCTGAAAGGCTGGGCTCAGGGCGCCAAAACCCGCACCAAGAACAGCGGCAGCGGCAAACATGCCGCCACTGCTGCTACTGCTCCCTAAGACGACAAGTCCGGCAGCAAACAGGGCAAATCCGGGATAAATCACCGATCCCGCCCCGATCCGGTCAAAGGCACGACCAACCAGCGGCCGTGTGAGAACAATCACCAGAGCAAAGGCCGCAAAAAACATGCTGGTCATCGTCTCAAGCCCCAAAGTCTTGAGATACAGGGGAATAAAGGTAATCACGCCAGCATAGGAGAAAAATACCATCCCACCCAAAAGCGCTGTCGGCACGGCCTGCTTTTCAATAAAATCAGCCAGGCTATGCCCCTGCTTTTTCTTTTTAGCCGGAAGGACAATTTCCGGCGGCAGTTGCGAACGGTTGCTGACCCAAAAAGTCACCCCCGCAATAATTGCCAAAAATGCAAACAGCAGCCGGGGACTGAAGCCCAGCAGCAGCAAGCCTAAAAACGGTCCCAGCACCATGGCAAAATTAGAAAAAACCGCAAAATAGCCGATGCCTTCGCCTTTGCGTTCATCCGGCAAAACCAGCGTCGCCAAGGCCGCCGCCGCAGTCGTCCCCATGGCAAATACAGCCCCGTGCACGAGACGCAGCGCTAAAATCAGCGGAAGACTCGAAATGAAATTAAACAATAGCATCAGCGCCAGAAACACCCCGGTCGCACCCAGCAGCAGTTTCTGTTTATTATACGAATCAATCCATTTACCGGCAAATGGGCGGCAGCATACGGTTCCCACCTGAAAAAACGTCATAGCCAATCCGGCCTCAAAATCCCCGCCATGCAGGCTCTCCATGATAAAGAGCGGCAGCGTTGCCAGCAGCACATACTGCGCCATATACTGGAAAAAGCTGCTCACTCCCATTGCGATAAATTCCGCTGTCCATAACCGTTGTCTTCCCATAGCAAAAATCCTTCCCTTACCTGTACCTGGTACTACTTATTGTATATTCTTAAACGTCCGGCAACAGCCCTCGGACAAAAATGAAAACTGCCCACACCGCAGGCAGTTTTTGATCTCTTATTTTTAAAAGATGCCGTTCGTGGCGAAGCTCCATGATCCGACAGATATGTATTTTATTATACGGCGTTTGCAGCAAGGATTCAATCCCGCGAAAAATTTTGTCACCGCTGGCAGCAGCAAAAATTCTCACACAATTGCCTGCCACTGGTGACAAAATCGCAAAATTTATTTTCAGCTCAAAAAATATACTGGCGTGTATCGAGCTGTAACAGCTCGTCAATAACCGCCGGATCATCAGCAATACTGATGAAAGCAAACGCAAATACAGGATATTTTTTATAATCAACTTTTCTCAGCTCCAGCAAATTACTGAAGTTTGCTGCATAAGCCGGATAATCAACTTTTTTGATATCTTGAAACCGAACGTCTCCAGGGACATCGCCGACGACAATGCAGTATAATGCTTTATCCTCCCGGCATAATATCTGCTCCCAGTCAGGACGCTTTTGCTGCAAATACATTTCATATACATTTATCCCATATGCATAATGGGCAATATCCGTGGTGCACCAGCCGGCAAAGCGCATCGGATTTACTTCTATCGGGATCACCTGCCCAGATTCATCAACCCGGACTTCCATGTGGATCGGAAAACTAGCGATTTTCCCCACCGCTCCGATAGCCGCCAGCAGCTCACTAAATTTCGCCAAGTGCTTTTTGACAATTTTCCTTGAGGTAAAGTACAGCCGGTCACTGACATCCCCATTGGAAGCAAAGGGATGTTCCAATATATTTAAGATCACCGGCTCCCCGTGGCTGTCATAATAAGCATCTATAGCATATTCACTGCCTTTGATGAATTCTTCGATAATAAATTTTGAAGCATTCATAACCTCCAGCGGATACAGCCCTCGTACCTTGTCCATTTCCGCTTGGATCGAGAGTACAATATCGTTCCAGTCCCGATCCGACTCTACCTTATACACACCCATGCTAAAAAAACCGACAGCCGGCTTGATGATAAACGGTTTTTTAATTTTACTCGTATCAAAAGTCGCCAAATCCTCATATGCAACCTCGGCAAACGAAAATTCCGGGTACAGTCTTTTTACCAGCCTACGAAACTGGACCTTATCCTTGAACAGCTCAATCATCGCCGGAATTTCGGTATCTTTAAAGTTATGGCTGAGCCAGGAAAAAGAGTTCTCCGAATTGCAATACAAGGCCAGGGGAGATTTTTTTTGCGCCATCGCGACAAATTCCTGTTCTGTCAGGGCAGGAAACCCGGCCGTCATCGACTTGTCCGGTGAACAGTCTACTACCGGAATGCCAAAATCCTCTGCTGTTTTTAGCAAAAACTGAGAAACATACGGTTCATTCAAAATAATCATACTCTGCAACCTCCAATGTAAAATGATTTTCCCTGCCGGATGATACGATTCCCCGAAGCCAGACAAAAATACAATGCAAGCCCGATTCGTCAGCAGTTCAACGGCTTGTCGATGTATGCGTTTCATGCTATCATGATAGCAATCATTTGCAAAATTGATATTTCGGAAACAGGTCATCAAAATTAATGATGGAGAAATTTATGGAAAACAGAAATCTTTATACCTTCCAGCGAGTCTGCGAACTCAGCAGCATCACCAAGGCCGCCGAGCAGCTCGGCTACGCCCAGTCTACAGTTACCACCCAAATCAAATTGCTGGAAAGCGAACTCGGCGTAAAATTATTTGAGCGTTATGGAAACACGCTTCGCATCACAGCCCCCGGCGAAAAGCTGCTCGCCTACAGCAACGAAATTTTTAAAATCACGGAAAAATTCATGGGAACGCTGCACACGGGCGAAACGATTACCGGCACATTGCAAATCGCCGCGGCCGATTCTCTCTGTATGACAGTTCTGCCAGCCATCTTGCAAAAATTTATGGCAAACTATCCGGCAGTAAAGGTCCGCATCCTGTCAGCCGGCGCCGAGGATGCCAAGCAGCTATTGGCAAGCGGACAGGCCGATATTGCCTTGGTACTCGATTTTGCCAAACCGCCGCCCGAACTGCTGCTGCTGAAGCAACAGCCGGTAGCCATTAACTTTTATACAGCGGCCAGCACATCCTCCGCCCCGGCTGAAATCCAGCTTGAAGATCTGGCCCATAAGCGATTTGCGGTAACCGAACCAGCCTGTAGATACCGCAAACAGCTGGACGCTTTCTGGGCAGAAAACGGCATAGAGCCTGTCATTTTGCTGGAAAGTACCTCCACGGAGGCGCTGATTAAAATCGCCGCCAGCGGTCTTGCCATAACGTATCTGCCAGCAATCGTCGCCAGACAAACAGCGCAGCTTCAGCAGCTGCAAATAAAAAATATAGCGCCGCCCGCGCCCCTGCTCCTGCAGCTGCTGCTATTTAAGAACAAGTGGCAAAGCCCGCTGCTGAATAAATTTATTGAAATCGCCACAGCCGAATTCACGGACAATACCTAAAATACGTCCTTCCTATTGACTTGTTACAAACTGCCCCTAAAATTGTTTTTCAATAATAACACAACCACTGTCCATTTCCCCCACCTTAATGATAAATTTGAGGATGAATATTTATTTCCCACTCAATTTCACCCGTGGGCATTACACGTTTTTTACAGATAATCGTATACTCTTTGTCTCGGTAGCGTTTGCCGAGCCAATAAGAGACAACCTGATCATTTTCCGATTCCTGCCGGTCTGGACTGCCTAATTTTTCTTGTAAAATACTTTCCAGCTGAACCACGGAACTATTCGGTCCATAAAAATCCGCTCCCAACGAAAAACTTGATGTATTGGAAACCCACAGAAGTTTACAGTCCATATGATCAGCCAACTGATACGATCCCAGATAATATTCTGTTGCATCAGGTAGTTTGACAATCTTATCCTCAAAAACAGCCATAATGTCGGACGACGGTTGTTCCAACAGCTTAAACATGGTTGCAAGCAATCTGGAACTTTCCCAATTTATGTAATACGGTTTTCTCTCCATTGACCGCACAAAATCCGAATCGCTGTCACTACCTGATACACCTTGAGTTTCTCCCGATGATTCAGGCTGCTCTGACTTATAAGTAACCGCTACATTCCCAAGATACAGAAAAATTGCCATTGCTAATAAAAAAGCAGAGAATCCTCCGTATTTTTTCAATTTCGTCATGCTTTATCCCTTCGCTGCATATTTAAAATTTCCAAATTTTGGTTTGTCGCAAAAATAAAGACCCGTATAAATAAAAAAGCCCCCCGAATCTGGGAGGCTTTGATTTCACTGGTGTGACTGGCAGGAGTCGAACCTGCGGCCTATTGCTTAGGAGGCAACCGCTCTATCCGTCTGAGCTACAGCCACACGTTAAACCCTTTATCTTGCATAAAGGAAAATGTTTCGGCACAGAAGCTGCTAGCACCAAATCAGGCAACAGGCATTCTATCCCTCTAGTTGGATATTTTAACACAATTGCTTCATTCGAGCAAGTCGGCCAGGTTCCCGTCAGCATTTGTCCCACAGGTCAGCTAAGGCGATTCTAGAGTTATCCGTTTAGCTGGCCTTGACAAATACCACCTGGATTGATACGATGATAGTGAAATCTGAATAGAACGCTTGTGTCTTTGTCACCGGATGAAGGCACTTCAAGGCACTCATAATCAAACCGTAGGTACGGTGCAGCATTGCACCATAAGGTTTGGTTCTGGGTGCCTTTTTTTTAGGAGGAATTGCATATGATGTACAAAAAATTTACGAAAATGCCCCCGGAAGCAAAGAAATTACGAGAAGCTGTCTTTGTCAACGAACAGCACTTCAAAAACGAATTCGATGCCATCGACAACCATGCCATCCATCTGGTTTTTTATGAGCAGGACCAATTCCTTGCCGTCTGCCGTTATTACAGGGATGAGAGGGTGCGCGGAAAATATATTCTCGGACGGATTGCGGTCGCCAAAGACCAGCGCGGGCGTCACATCGGCAAAGCCCTGCTGGGCATAGCTGAAAAAAACATCGCTGAGCAGGGCGGGCGCATGATCGGCTTGTCCGCACAAGTGCAGGCAATGCGCTTTTATGAAAAATCCGGATATCATCCTGCCGGCGAGACATATCTTGATGAAGCCTGCCCGCACATCTATATGGAAAAGCTCTTGGCCAAAAGAGGTGATGATCATGCATCCATATCTGCCGCTGGTGTTAATCATCATTTCTAATATTTTTTATCATCTGTCCACAAAAAATACCCCGAATGCAGCCAATCCCTGGCTATCACTATCGGTCAGCTATGCGGTAAGTTTTTTCAGTGTCATTTTCGCCTATGCCGCCAGTGGCAACAATCTGACAAAAGATCTGCCCCAGCTGAGCTGGACGAGCATCGTCCTTGGTTTCTCGCTGATCGGCATTGAGCTTGGCTATATTCTGCTCTACCGCTGCGGCTGGAAGGTCAACACGGGTTCCCTGCTTGTCAATGCGGCCGTTTCGCTGCTGCTGATTTTTCTGGGGATGATGGTCTACCGGGAGATGCTGAGTCCCCGTCAGGTTATCGGTGTTATTTTCTGCCTGCTGGGCACATTTATGATCAGCAAATAAGCGGTAAAAATCCAAAGCCCGGACTGCAGGCAGTCCGGGCTTTGTCATCGTATAAATTTTTTAATTTGCTGACGGCGGCGTCACAGCTGCTGGAGCCGGTGCCGGAGCCGGCACTGTTATCGGGTCTTCAGAAATTGCATAGCGATAAGCCCAGTCCTTATGGGTCTCCACATACTGCTTGAGCACCCGGGCACCGACATCTTCGTTGCTGTCGGGAATAATCGAATAGTAGCGATTTTCTAGATCATCTTCCTTTTTGGTCCAGCCGGTCTTATCACTCCAGAAATCATAGCGAATGACCTTGGCCGTTCCCTGGGAAAGATTATAGGCCTTTTTGCGATAGCGGATTTCCGTTGTCACTCCGGCCGGATTGCGCGTATCTTCCCATACCCAGACAACAGCGTTTTCGCCGTGCATGCGCAAGGAAGCTGTATCCGCCCAGCAGACGACCACGCCGCCATCGGCAGAATTTTCCTGCCAAAGCGTCAGCCAGCGGTCACTGGCACTGATTTTCGAGAATTCATCCATTTTAAATACCTGATCGACGATGATGCAGTAAAAATCCTGGTCAAAGGCCCGCGAATTGATTTCCTTCGCCGTCACCTTGGCATCATTTTTCGACCAGAGAACATTGCCTTTGCTGTCATAAAAAATTTCCTGCGCATACGTCAAGGTCCGATTCTGCGGGTTGAGCACGACGCGGGCCAGGCTGTAATTGAGTGATGCCGGATTGGGAATCACCGATGCGATCCCGTAATTATTAATCGTTTCGGCTGCGCCCTCATACGTATAAACGGTTTTGGTCCAGGCCTCTATTTCCACCGGAACATCTTTTACACTGGTAACTACCCGGATTCGTTCCGGAGCAAAAAATTTACCGTACTTGCTGTCTGAGGAAATCCACGTCCAGTCCGTGCTGGCGGCAGCTGCTATGCTGACATTGGCTATGAGCAAAATAAATAAAACAAGCAAACTCATCCTCTTTGTTTTCTTCATAAACATCCTCCTCACCGGCGGCAAAAGCCGATAAAAATTTTTCTGCGATTCTGTACGGCAATAAAAAATCAGAATACACTCCATTCTATTGTATTCTGATTTTTGCAAATATACAACCAGAAAAACAGAAAATCCGTTCTCCGGCATTATTTTCCATCAATTTTGTCAAGGATTCCTGCCATGTAGGCCAGAAATATGCCGTAATTAGTCATGGGAATATTTTCCCCTTTGGCCTTTTGCGCCCGGGCCAGAACATACTTGCGATTAAACATGCAGGCCCCGCAGTGAATGACCAGATCATACACTGATAGATCGTCCGGAAAATCGGGACCGCTGACCGTCGTGATCTTTATCCCCGTCCCAAAGCGCTGGCGCAGGAGCCGCGGTATTTGCACCCGGCCGATGTCTTCGCCAAGTGGCGCATGGGTACAGGCTTCAGCAATCAGAACATGGGCGTCTTCACTGAGTTTTTCCATTTGCTTTACGCTGTCAGTAAAAAAATCGACATCCCCCTTATACCGGGCAAACAGCACCGAAAACGAGGTCAGGCGGCTTGCCGCCGGCTTCTTGTCATAGACAAGAGGAAACACCTGTGAATCGGTAACGATAAGTGCCGGCGGTTCTTTCATCGCCTGCAGCGCAGCTTCAAATTTATCTGCGGTCGAGCTGATGACAATGCATTTTTTGTCCAGCAGATCCCGTATCGTCTGTACCTGGGGCAGGATCAGCCGCCCTTTCGGCGCCTGAATATCCTGCGGCATCACCAGCAGCACCGTATCCCCGGCGTCCACAAGCCCGCCGGTAATGGTTCTTTGCTCGTAATCTTCCGGCAGGGCGGCCAGAATTGCCGCCCGCAGCTGCTCGATTCCAGCCCTTTCCTTGGCACTGACAGGCACCGGGCGCAATCCGGTACTTTTTTCAATGGAATCAGCCAATTGCTCGGTTAAACTGCCGTGTTCATCTGTTTTATTCAAGACGAGTACGACGGGCGTCTTGCTGGACTTAAAATCCTCCAGCCATTTAATCTCTTCCTCGAGATCTGCCCCGCTGCAGACAATAAGGGCAATATCTGTTTTTTCTCCGGCATGACGCGTTTTTTCAACCCGCATAGCTCCGAGAGCGCCCACATCATCGTAGCCGGCCGTATCGATAAACACGCAGGGTCCGATCCCGTAAATTTCCATGGATTTATATACCGGATCGGTTGTCGTTCCGGCAACATCCGACACCAGTGAAATTTGCTGATTGGTCAGAGCATTGACCAGTGAAGACTTGCCGCTGTTGCGGCGGCCAAATAGTCCGATATGCAGGCGATTCGCCCGCGGCGTATCTTGTAAGCTCATATATACTACTCTCCCTTAAAAGCGGAAGTCCCGCTTGCCGTCATGCAATTCTTGTAAATGTTCTTCAGCGATCGCTTTGACTTTAGGATTGCTGATATTCGGCAGCTGCCGCCGGATTGCCATTTCTCCCTTTTTTTGTGTATCATGGCTGGCATAGTCCTCCAGATACTCCTTTAAGGTCATCAACGCATTTGGCAGACAGCAGTTGGCAATTTGCCCGCTTTTTACGAGCTGCATGAAGCGGTCCCCGGTGCGTCCCTCGCGATAGCAGGCCGTGCAGAAGCTCGGAATATGTCCGAGATCCAGCAACCAGTTTACGATTTCATCCAGCGTCCGCGTATCACTGACATCAAATTGGGCCGAATTTTCCGCCGGCAGTTCCCTGTGCTCGTAGCCACCAACACTGGTACTTGACCCACCACTAATCTGGGATATGCCAAGTTCGAGCACTCGTTCCCGCGATTTTTGCGATTCCCTCGTGGAAACGATCATTCCGGTATAGGGAACAGCCAGGCGGATTACGGCGACGATTTTGGCAAAAACATCATCGCTGATCGCATCGCTGAACGTTCCCGGGTCAATATCATCGGCCGGGCAGATGCGCGGCACACTGATGGTATGCGGTCCCACCCCCAGGCTGGCCTCAAGATGCTCCGCATGCATCAGCAAACCGGCAAAATCATAGCGGTACATGTTAAGCCCGAACAGTACGCCCAGTCCGACATCATCAATACCGGCTGTCATCGCCCGATCCATGGCCTCCGTATGATAGGCATAGTTATGCTTCGGCCCGGTCGGATGCAGCTTTTCATAATTTTCCTTATGGTAGGTTTCCTGAAATAAAATATACGTGCCGATACCGGCCTCCTTGAGGCGGCGGTAATTTTCGACGGTTGTCGCAGCAATATTTACATTGACGCGGCGAATTGCACCATTTTTATGCCGGATGCTGTAGATCGTCTGGATGCTCTCAAGAATGTACTCGAGCGGATTATTAACTGGATCTTCCCCCGCTTCAAGCGCCAGCCGCTTATGCCCCATATCCTGCAGCGCCATGACTTCACGCCGGATGTCTTCCTGAGACAATTTTTTACGGTGGATCGTCTTATTCTTATGATGATAGGGACAATACACGCAGCCATTGACGCAGTAATTGGATAGATAGAGCGGGGCAAACATCACAATGCGGTTGCCATAGAGCTTCTGTTTGAGCTTTTTTGCCAGCTCATACATCCGTTCATTCAAATCCGGCTGGTCGCATTCAAGCAGTAATGAGGCCTCGCGATGGCTAAGCCCCTTCCCCTGTGCTGCCTTGTCAATCGTCTGCTCGATCAGCTCGCGCTTGCTCTTATTCGCCGCCGCAAAGGCAAGCGTAGCAACAATTTCTTCATGGTTGATAAATTCACTGGCTTCAGCTGATTTTGGATTATACATAACAGATACTCCTTTATTCCTCCACGGAGGGCATTTTCGTGTAAATCGTTTTCGTACTCACATGTTTGAGCATGCCGAGTTTACCCGAGAGTGCGCTGATTACGTCCTGCGGCGCATCTAGTACCAGACTGATAACCGACACCTTGCGTTTTTGATACGGAATTCCCATGCGCCCGACAATATAGTCCCCATATTCTTGTAAAATTGCATTAAGCCTGGCGGCAGATTCGCGATCACTGACCAGAATACCGATAAGTGCTACCCGTGTTTCCATCGAATACTCCCCCTAATAATAAAAAAAACCTTGGCTGAAAAGCGCAAGGATCGTATGCAAAACCAGACACAGCCTGGCTGTGCCGCCGCTATACTCTCGCCTTTTCACGCAGGACAAACCTTTATGATTGAGCACGATTACTTTTTTTGACCGGTTTGCTGCCAGGAATCCCTACGCAGCGCACCATGCTTTTTCAGTATAACATTCAGGGGCCGCCGGCACAAGCCAGCCGCCCCTGATTCTTACAACTCCCGTTTTTTCATTGTTTTAGCCGCCGTCAGGCCAAACACCGGCTCGGCCTGCAGCACCGCCCGGTTGATTGCCCGAGCCAGGACCGAAGCTGCCAAAGTGCCGGCGATGTTGACATCGGCCTCAAGCCCCCCCGCCGAAAGCGCATAAATACTGTCATCATCGACAAGCGTATGCGCTGGACGGATCACCCGGGCCAGTCCCGTCTGTGCCATAGCGGCAATTTGACTGAGTTCCGCCGACGTAAATTTGCCGTTTGTCACCAGCGCAGCCAGCGTGCCATTTGCTCCCAGCAGATTTTCCTTTTTATGATGATCCTTAAACATGCTTTTTTCGGTATTGGCAAAACTGCAGCTGTCCTCATTGAGCATCCCGGCAATGATATGCCCATACTCAGCATCATAGACATCCCCCAGGCAGTTTACCACCGTTACCGCTCCTATCTGCAAATCGCCGACAGCCGCTGCGTAAATCCCCAGCCCTGATTTCATCATCGAATAAATCCCATGGTATTTGCCCACGGTAGCTCCCATGCCTGCACCGGAATTGCCTTCAGTCGGTTCATTTTTTTCGGCGTTGACGCAGGCCTTATATGCCAGTTTTCTTCCCGGCCTGGTAGACGGCATACCGACCACAAGATCAAAAATACCGGCAGCACATACCAGCGGCACCTTGGCAAACCCAGTATCAAGCCCGATATCCTTTTCCTCCAGATACTGCATGACTCCACCAGCAGCATCAAGGCCAAAGGAACTGCCGCCACTCAGCAAAACCCCATGAACCGGCTGCGCTACCGCCAGAGGATTCAGTATCGCCGTTTCCCGGGCCGTGGCTCCGCCACCGCGCCGGTCTACCGCCGCCATCGCTCCGCTTTCGCAAAGGATAACTGTACAGCCCGTCCCGCCGGCTGCGTCTTCCGCATTGCCTATTTTTATATTTTCGATCGCACTGATTGGAATTTCCCGCATGTATCACACCGCCGTTTCCTAAACTTTTTTATATACATTCCTGCGCTTTTATTTCCCGATTCATCGCCTTTATTCCTGCATAAAGATCATAAATATGGTATGATTATGGTAATAAAATTCCACGCCGTCCGGTCCCGGGACGGGCTTACGGAGGTTCTCATGACATATACAAATTTTCAGGTCGGCGAAAAGTTCCCCCTGCCGATTCAGGCTACCGGTGACGGTGGCTTATTCCAGATTGATGCCAACGGCGCCATGTTCATCCTGAAGCTGAGCCGGACCGATCTGATCGCCACTGAGGCTTTCCGCACCGGAAAAATGGAGCTGGCCTTATTTGAAGAGGACGGCATTGCCTTCTTCCTCTATCAGATTGACGGCATCTTCAAGGAAGGCTGGGGCGACTGCCCATTTAGCATCCACCAGCTTCCATCAGACCTGATTCCAAATAAAGTTTCCACTGATCAGGTGCTTCATCTTTATCTTGTCGACAGCCGTCTCGATATATTGCTGGCCATGCGCGAAGTCGAGCTTAGCGACACCTTTTGGACCTCACTGGAGCAAATACTCGACCGCCAAAAAACGCGATCCCTGACAGGATCTTCCTATCAGGCGGAGGTTCAACGACTTTGGGGAAAATATCCTTCGATCCGAATGCGGGAACTGGCCACAGCGGTTGAGCCCGTAGCCCTCGCGATACCCGATAAACCTATCAACCATTGAGCTGACATAAAAATCATTTTCAAACAAAAAAGGAGTGCTGACAGATTATGAACAAAGCCAAAGTGTATTTTTCCGACATGCGGGCCAAACCCGGCATGAATCTGCTGCAAAAACTCGATCGTCTGATCCGCAAGGCAGGAATCGCTGACATCGATTTCAAAAACAAATTTGCCGCCATCAAGATTCATTTCGGAGAACCCGGCAACCTGTCTTATCTGCGCCCGAACTATGCCAAAGTCATCGTGGATGCAGTCAAAGACCTTGGTGGCAAACCATTTTTGACGGATTGCAATACGCTTTACGCGGGCCGCCGCAAGGATGCCCTGGAGCATATGGATGCCGCTTACGAAAACGGCTTTAGTCCGTTTTCCACCGGCTGTCAGATCATTATCGCCGATGGGCTCAAAGGACTTGACGAAGCCTATGTCCCCGTGCCGAACGGCGAATATATAAAAGAAGCAAAAATCGGACAGGCGCTGATGGATGCTGATATCATTCTGACCTTGTCTCACTTCAAGGGCCATGAACTGACCGGCTTCGGCGGCGCGATCAAGAATATCGGCATGGGCGGCGGCTCCCGGGCCGGAAAAATGGAAATGCACTGTGAAGGCAAGCCGCAGGTCAAAACCGACGCCTGTATCGGCTGCGGGGCCTGCCAGCGGATTTGCGCTCACGGAGCCCCGATCATGGACAAGGGCAAGGTCCACATCGAGGAAGATCTATGTGTCGGTTGCGGCCGCTGCATCGGCGCCTGTCCGGTCGATGCCATCCACCCGACCTCCTGGCATTCCGGCGAATTGCTCAACAAAAAAATGGCAGAATATGCTGCCGCCATTTTGCACGGGCGCCCGCATTTTCACATCAGCCTCATCGTTGATGTTTCGCCATTTTGTGATTGTCATGCCGAAAATGATGTGCCAATCGTACCTAACATCGGCATGGCCGCTTCCTTTGACCCGGTAGCCCTCGATGAAGCCTGTGCCGATCTTGTCAATCAGGCACCGGTGCTGGCCTCCTCGCTGCTGGCTGAACAAATCGAAAAAGATCCAGCCGGGACTGCACAGCATGATCATTTTCATAATGTCAGCCCGAATACCGACTGGACGAGCTGTCTTACCCATAGTGAAAAAATCGGGCTCGGTACCCGCAGCTACGAACTGATAAAAATATGATCCCATAAAAACCCGGCCGGAGTGCTGCAGACTGCAGCAGCTCCGGCCGGGTTTTATTTTATTAAAATTTTACCAGCTCACCTTTTCGCTGGGTAAAGCGCAGGCAGCTGTCATAGCCAAAGCTTTTGGCATATTCAACCGCATCGTCGACATAACGGCCACAGTCCTGTGGTGCATGAGCATCCGAAGAGGTGATGACTGGCAATTCATATTTCGCTGCTACGCGCATAAAATCAGGATACGGGGATATTTCGGCAATCGGATAGCGATAAAAAGTTCCCGTATTGATATCAATACCCATGTGTGCCGCCTTCAGTGCCTTAGCCACACGTTCCAAAAATTCGGTCACATCAAATTTCGGCAAAAATTTGAACAGGCGAATATTAAACGGATGCCCCAGCACATCATACAAACCAGATGCGCATAGATTTTCTACTTCTTCCGCATACCAATCATAAATTTCACGCAGATCATGCTGGCTCCACTCCGCCATGATTTCAGAGGAGTCATAGGCCCAGCCATGCAAAAAATGCACCGAGCCAATGACATAATCAAATTCCTTGCCGGCAAGAATCTTTCCGACCTTTTCCTGATCGCGGAAATTGCAGACTTCAATCCCTGTTTTGACCTTGTAGCCCTGCTCCTTAAGACCATCCATAAAATCGAAATAATCCTGCAGACTGCATTTAAACTTATTGGACTGGAGCCATTGCTGCTGAAATTTGCCGACAAAGGAGCCATCGAGGATCAGATCCTCATAGTAAAGATCCTTGAAATCTGTAAACCCATGACTGTGTTCGGAAATTCCAATCTCATCAATACCGCGGGCGGCCGCACTATCAAAAAATCCCTGTACCCAGGCAAGATCATAGGAGCCTTTTTCAAAATGCATATGATAATCAAACTTCATTATGTCTCCTCCTCATTTCAAGCTGGCGACAAGCTCCTTGATTGCCAGCAGAACTCCGCCCTCCCGGTTGCTTTTTGCCCGGAATCTGGCGGCTGCTTTCAGCTGTGGATGCGCATTTTCCATCGCATAGCTGTAGTGAACCGCGCCCATCATCTCATAATCGTTCATATAATCGCCGAAGGCAGCGCATTCTTCGGGAGAAATCTGCAGCAACTGCTGGAGCTGGCGCACTGCCAAGCCTTTGTTGGCCCGGGGATCCATTACATCTACCCATAACGAGCTGCTCAGGGCGACTTTTAATTCCGGCTGAAAATTTTCAATATGCCGGTATATCGTATTTTCGGCATCCTGAATATCACAGTCACAGAGGGCAATTTTTATAAAATCATCCTCTACCGCCGTGAGATCCTCTACCAACTTATAATTTATATAGTATTTTTCAATCTCCTTGATAAAGGGGCGATAATCTGAATTTACATATGCATGTTTTTTGCCGCAGAGCACGGGGTAAATATCCGGCAGCAGGGAAGCCTGCGCCAACACCCGCTCAATTTGCGGCCGGCCAAGAGGCGTTGAAAACATTTCCTTTTGTTTATAACTGACATAGGTTCCATTTTCTGCAACAAAGATAAATTCATCCTTGTATTTTTCAAACTGCTGCGCGAGCGTATAATATTGGCGGCCGCTGGCTGGCACAAACAGGATATTATGTTCTTTAAGCATTGCGGCTACTTCATCAAATCCTTCTGGAATTCGGCCATCATCATCGAGCAGGGTCCCATCCATATCCGACATAATTAATCTAATCATACATTACCTCTTTCCACGGGGTGTCCCATGTTGAAATTTTGTATTGCTCTGCCGCGCTTATTATAGCAGATCAGCCAGCGGCTTTCAATTCAGCGCCGCCACCTAAAGCATTTATTCTGGCTCTGCCACAAAATAAATGCCTGCCGCATAAGACCGGCAGGCATTTATTGTCACAGGCCAAGGGCCAGCATGTCCTTGATCGCGAGCATTACCCCATGATCGGCATTGCTCTTTGCCTGATAGGCTGCGGCCTGTTTGATTTGGGGATGCGCATTTTCCATGGCAAAACTATAACCGACAGCTCCCATCATTTCAAGATCATTCAAATAATCACCAAAAGCCACACATTCGCGGGCAGATATGCCGAGAATCTGCTGCAGCCTCTGGACAGCAACCCCTTTATTGACACCGTAATTCATCACATCCACCCAGCAGTCGCCGCTCAGGGCAACCTGCATTTCACCATCAAAACGGCGCAGCTTCGAGTAAATTGTGTTCGCTGCATCACGCTGATCACAATCACAAATCGTAAATTTTATAATATCATCGTCAATCTGAGAAAAATCTTCCACCAGCGTATGTGACGTATAATACTTACTCAGTTCATCAACAAACGGCTGATGCTCCGACATCACATACGCACTTTTTTTACCGCAAAGCACCGTATATACCCCGGGAATTTCATCCACTGCCGCTTCCAGTACCTTTACGTGCTCTTCCTTTAGCGTTGTTGAAAATAGTTCCTGCTGCTTATAGGTTACATAGGTGCCGTTTTCCGCAACAAAAACAAAATCATCTTTGTATTTAGCAAACTGCTTTTGCAGCCCGTCATGCTGACGGCCGCTGGCCGGTGCGAACAGGATATCACGCTCTTTGAGCATCGCCATAACCTCATCAAACTCTTCCGGCAGCTGGCCGTTTTCATCAAGCAGTGTCCCATCCATATCCGATAAAATCAATTTAATCATACGTTTCTCCTTTATTGCCAACAGGGTCCTTATTTCCGGAGATCCCACCCTGTCCGCTCTCATTATAACAGAACACGATTTATGTTTCAATACAAAACAATCTAAAACAATAAAAGCGCGAAGCTGCGCACCTCAGTCAGCCGCACAGCTTCGCGTTTTTTTATTCTGTTTGTCCCAGGCGCCCATGATACAGACACCACGGCTCTTCTGCCATATAATCGCCTTCATGATAATACGCCGCCCGGGCACGGCAGCCACCACAGCTACCCTTGTATTCGCAACTGCCGCAGCCGCCCTTATAATCCAGGGTCCGCAATTCCTGCAAAATCGGATTATTTTTCCAGATCTCATCAAACGGCGTTTCCCGCACATCGCCAAGCGGCATATTCAGATACGCGCATGGCTGCACCTGCCCCCGCGGGCTGATGATGCAGTAGAGGTTCCCGCCAGACAGCCGCGGCGAAACCGCGTCTTGATCCCCATCTGTTTGGCAATACGCATAAACTGCGGCGCACAAGTAGGTTTGAGTTCAATATCCACCTGCTGCTGTTTATGCATAATGCGCGTCAGCACATCCTCATACGAACGGGCCCGCAGCGACTCCGCTTCAATTGTCTGCGCCCGGCCGGTCGGTACCAAAAAGAAGAAATGATGGGCCACAGCGCCTTCAGCAACCGCAAAATCGGTAATCGCTTCAATTTCATGTTCATTCCAGTCCATAACCGTCGTATGAATCTGAAATGCCAGGCCCGCCTGCCGGCAATTTCTCATGCCCGCAACCGCACCTTCCCAGGCTTGCGGAAATTTGCGAAAGGTATTGTGTTTTTCCCGGTCAAGCGAATCAAGTGATATTCCCATCCCCATGGCCCCGGCCGCCTTCAGCTTTTGCGCCATTTCCAGTGTAATCAGCGTACCGTTGGTACCAAAGACTGAGCGCAAGCCAAGGCTCGTTGCATGGGCGACCAGCTCAAGTATATCCGGACGCATCAGCGGCTCACCACCGCTGAAAATCATAATTTTAAAACCAGCTTTGGCGATTTCATCCAGCAGTTTTTTCGCCTCGGCAGTGTTGAGTTCATCCTCTGCTTTGCAGCCAGCATCGCGATAACAATGATCACAATACATATTGCAGGCATTTGTTGTGTTCCAGGAAACTATCATCGTCTATCTTCCCCTCACTTTTTCCCCAAACCGATTTCTTCATCCGTAAGATAGCAGGATGGATCCGATTCCCAGAAATCGCCGGTTTTCGCCTCGGCACGGGTACGGAAATTGCCGTTACAATTATCGAGAAAACGGCACTGGCTACAGCGGCCCTTGAGCAAAGGCTTGCGATCCTTCAGTCCCGCCAAAAGCGGCACCGTTGTATCTGACCATATATCGCCAAATTTGCGTTCACGCACATTCCCGAAGGTATGATGCTGGGTAAACTGGTCCGGATGAACATAGCCCATCGGATCAACTTCACCAAATGCCATGCCGGAACGATTGCCGCCGTTCATCGCGATATACTTTTCTATTTGCAGGGCCAAAGCCTCGTCGCCTTCGGCAAGCGCCTTCAGGTACATGTAAACTCCGTCACAGTGATTATCCACCGTCAGAATTTCTTTTTTCAGTCCGCGCGCTTCAAAATCGCGGGTCCGACGAATGATGATGTCCATCGCCTTGCGTGACTGCTCCGGCGTTACATCTTCCGCCATCATCTCGGTACCGCGGCCCGAATAGACGAGGTGATAAAAACAGACGCGGTCAATATTTTCCCGTTCAATAAAATCAAAAATATTTTCCAGCTCTTCGATATTATGATGATTGATCGTAAAGCGCAGGCCGACACGCTGGTCAACGGCTACACAGTTTTTAATTCCCTGCATGGCGGCAGCAAAGGCTCCGTCCATCCCACGGAACTGGTCATTTACATCCTGCAGTCCGTCGAGCGAAATGCCGACATAGCCAACGCCAATATCTTTGATTCGTTGCGCCACTTCAGGTGTAATCAAGGTCCCATTGGTCGATAGCGTCGGGCGCACCCCTTTTTCGGCGGCATATGCAGCCAACTCAAAAAAATCCGGGCGAATCAGCGGCTCCCCACCGGAAAACAGCAATACGGGAACATTAAATTCAGCCAGATCATCAATAAAGCGCTTTGCTTCTTCCGTAGAAAGTTCATCGTTATATTTTTTCGCATCCGAACTCATATAACAGTGGCGACATTTCAAATTACAGGTTCGCGTCGAATTCCAGACGACAACCGGCCCGGCGCCTTCGCGCACCCCGTCGCGGGCCCCCCTTGCCTCTTTTGCATAACCAAGCGAATCACCACAATACTCCGTCGCAA
>Ga0183099_1000710_pt1 | contig 22338 bp, 17 predicted proteins | sample Biomet1_FD_127788 | JGI IMG/M metagenome (GOLD analysis project Ga0183099, IMG submission 127788) | Microbial communities from bioreactor (seeded with anoxic lake sediment) at LBNL, California, USA - Biofuel metagenome 1 | ecosystem: Engineered > Bioreactor > Anaerobic > Unclassified ...
ACCAACACACCAGTTTTAATCACAGGATTCTTTTAATTTTTAACTATTATTTCTTAACTGCCCTTATTTCCCACTATCTCCATAGTTACTTAATACTCTCGCACTTGGGTCATTAACTTTACAACCTTCCCAAGTTTGGTTTGGCAACCAGAAATCTTCTATAAGTTCTGCTCTGTCTCCACAATGTTTAGTGAATAAATCTCTGTATAATAAAGATTTCCCCCTTAAATTCGTACTTATTTTATTTAAAATTATAAGTATAAAAAAGGGGTTTCTCTTACTAATGAAAAACCTGAATATACTGAAAAAATTTCAGATATTTTACTGGGTGGGAATGGTTCAATACTCTGCTAGATATTGGTCTAGTTCTGTCTAAGCCTATTAAATTAATTAATTTTTTTGGTTAGCTGCTCTGAGGTGTTCTTCGTTAAAGACATCGTTGCTAAATTCTCACCGTCATTAGCTCGCAAAACTACATACTGAAACTACTCTCTTTATCATGGTATTTATTTTGAAACATTTTGAATTCTATAGCTTTTACAGGGCTTGATGTTAAGGGGGAAAAGTTGTTTTCCTGTGTCATTTTCAAGTAAAAGTTTCATTTACACAGTCTAAATATCGATACAAGAAATCTATTTCCAAATTAAAATTGGGACACTTTAGTTTGACATCACAGTTCAAAAAAGTTATACTTGCTTTTAATAATTATACAGAAGAGGTGTCTATATGAGTCAAAAAAACATTGATAAAATAAAGATTTATGAAGAAAAAATGATTTCTTATTATTCGGCAGTTAGTATGTATTGTACTCTACTTTTTTTCATGTTCCAATTGCTTATTCTAACATTACCAGTATTATTCCTATCAATACTTACAACTACCAAGTTTTTATCAGAAACAATTTATATCGTACTTACAATACTAGAAATCTTTTTTATATTATTGCATGCTAAAAAAAAAATTCAATTTTGAAGATTCATATTTTAATAACAACACATTACTTTTTTACATTAATGAAAAAATAGTAAGAAAATCTTTCAACACAATATCTGTTATAGGGATAATCTGCCTTTTTTCTTTCCGTGCTTCTGAAGGTGTTTCAGTATTAACATCAATAATCAGTGGATTTTCAGTCATATATTTCATTATGTTTTTAATAATTCGTTTTATCATAAGTAAGAGTATAGGATATTCAGCATTGTTTTCAATATTATTAGGTTCTATACAAATTCTATTTGCAATGTATAAAGAATCTGTTTCAAGATGGTTAAGTTCTATTTTTTAGTTCATTATATTTTCTAATCAATACTCATAAATAGTAAATTAGGTAATTAAATTAAGAAAAATCCTACAATCAAAACCAACACACCAGTTTCAATCACAGGATTCTTTTAATTCTTAACTATTAATTTTTAATTCTTCTGCCCTTATTTCCCACTATCTCCATAGTTACTTAATACTCTCGCACTTGGGTCGTTAACTTTACAACCTTCCCAAGTTTGGTTTGGTAACCAGAAATCTTCTATAAGTTCTGCTCTATCTCCACAATGTTTAGTGAATAAATCTCTGTATAATAAAGATTCTTTTGTATAAGGAGTTCTATAAGCATATTTTTCTTTTGCTTTCGCCAAATCTTCATCAGAGTAAGTTTCTTCTGCATATTCTTTAATATAATCAACTAAAGAATGTCCTACAGCATCACTAAATGCTGCTTTTTCTCTATAAAGTATGCTATCAGGTAAGTATCCCATTCCTTCAAAAGCTTTTCTTAAAAGATATTTCCCTTGTCCATAAGTATTCATTTTTTTAGCTGGGTTAATGTTCATTACATATTCAACAAAAGCTAAATCTCCAAAAGGAACTCTTGCTTCAAGAGAGTTTCCAGCCATACATCTGTCAGCTCTTAAAACGTCGTACATATATAATTCTCTAAGTCTTTTTGCAGCTTCCTCTTGGAAAGCTTCTGGACTTGGAGCAAAATCAGTATATTTGTATCCGAATATTTCATCACTGATTTCTCCAGTTAAGATAACTTTTAAATCAGTATTTTCTCTAATGTATTTACATAAAAGGTACATTCCAACACTGGCTCTTACTGTTGTAATATCCCAAGTTTCAAGTTGTTTAACAACTGCGTCAAGAGAACCTAAAACATCTTCTTTAGTCATAATTACTTCTGTATGTTCAGTTCCTAAGAAATCTGCAACTTCTTTAGCATATTTCAAATCTATTGGGTCTTTTACCATTCCGATTGCAAAAGTTCTGATTGGTTTTTCTTGTGCTCTTTGAGCTACAGCACATACAAGACTTGAGTCAAGTCCTCCACTTAAAAGGAATCCTACTGGAGCATCAGAATCTAATCTTTTAGTAATTCCATCTTCAAGTCTAGTTCTGATTCCTTCTACTATTTCATCAACAGTTCCATCTACTACACCAGTAGTTACTGTCATATCTCTGTAGCAAGTAAACTCTCCATCACAGTAGTAATGCCCTGGTGGGAAAGGTTTTACATCATCACAAAGGTCTATTAATGCTTTAGCTTCACTGGCAAAAGCTATTTGGTCGCTTCCGCTTAAATATCCGTAGAATAATGGTCTTATTCCAATAGGATCTCTTCCTGCAATAAGTTTTCCTTTTTCTGCATCATACATTACAAGAGCAAATTCTGCATCTAGCTCTCTAAAGAAATCTAATCCCATTTCTTTATAAAGTGGTAATAAAATTTCACAGTCACTTCCTGAATGGAAATCGTATTTAGCTTTTAATTCTTCTTTATGAGTTCTAAAGTTATATATTTCCCCATTACATATAACAAGACTTTCTCCTAAGCTAAATGGTTGCATTCCATTATGGCTAAGATCCATAATAGATAGTCTATGGAATATCCATTTCCCATATTTGTCTAAAACATTAGTTTCATCTGGTCCTCTATGAACAATACTGTCCATACTTTTTTGAAGTTTTTCCATACATACTTTTTCATCTGTTACAAATAAAAATCCACACATAACTTTAACCTCTCTTCTATTTTATATTTATTTTTGATAAAAAAAAGACTCTTCGATTATAAAAGAGCCTTAAACATTTAATCTATCAAAGTACAGAGTTATTTTAAATAACCGATACCCTCTAGCTATTACGGGCTAGTCCCGTCTAAGTCTACTAAGAAATTTCACTAAATCTCTTTTCGGTTAGCTGTTCAAAGGTGTTCTTCATTAAAGGCATCATTACTGGACTCTCACCGCCACCAGCTCGCTCAAAATTACTTCCTAAAACTACTCTCCTCATCGCTACATTTTTAATATTCAATTGTTGTATTCCTAATTTTGTATAAAAAAAAGGTTTTTCACTTTCTAGTGAAAAACCTAAATAAACTTATTAAAGTCTAGATATTTCACTGGGTGCAGATGCTTTATCGATACCCTGCTAGTTATAACGGACTAGTTCCGTCTAAGCCTACTAAAAAATCTATCAAATCTCTTTTCGGTTAGCTGCTCCAAGGTGTTCTTCATTAAAGGCTTCATTGCTAGACTCTCACCGTCACTAGCTCGCTCAAAATTACTTCCTAAAACTACTCTCCTCATCATGGCATTTATTAATCATTATTTTGTTGTTGATAGGATTATAAGATATATTCTTTAAAATGTCAATTCTTTTTTACATATATTATGTATATGCCACCTATATACTTATTGACTAACTGCAAGATTAAATAAAAATTTTCGTAACTACTCAGACATATAGGGTTAAACACAAACATAGTAAAATCAAAGACTAACCTCCTCCATTGTTGACGTTTTCTCTTAAAAAAGAGAAACCTATTGTAGCGTGAACGCAAAAAACCCGAGATTCTATGCTTTGTCCGCCTTTTTTTAAGAGGCGGAAACAGGTGGAATAAGTTTTAATAATGCCTGAGTAGTTAGAAAATTTCTTTAAATATATTTTGTTGCAACTAATTGGCCTTATAAAAGAGGCAACCTATAAAAGTTGCCTCTTCATATTAACTATTTATTTTCTTCTGTAACACCTTTAATTATAATTTTTCGATTACTGTTTATATCCACAGTACTTTTAATTTGTTTATTGCTATTAGCACTTGTTCCAAGTAAATACAAAGGATTACTTATTAATAATTTCAAGTTAAACTCCCCTGTATTTCCTAGTTTATCTGTTAATGTTACTTTTACTGTATCTGTAGGAATTTTGGAGGAAGTATTGTAAGTAAAAGTTACTTTTTTAGTAGCATTAGATCTATCTAATGCAGCAGTTTCAGTTCTCATTATTATATTTGATGAGTTAACGGTAAAAGTATTGTCTCCTATTGAAATATTAGATGCTCTACCTCCTGATATAGTGAAATTACTTAAACCTACATATTCATATATATCACCAAAATTGATTTCACCTTCCCAAGTATTCATTCCAGTTTTAATTAAAACTGCTTGAGGTAATGTTTTGTTAGTTGTATTTATTTCAGTATCATAAACTATTGATTTCAATTCTGATTTTACCCAACCTGCTGAAGTAAAACTATATGTAGTTATAAATTTTTCACCATTAGTATCAAATATAACTGTGGGTATAGTTAAATTATAATCTTTAGAGACTGTTCCTATAGCACCTGTTATTAGCTTGGAAGATGCTGCTCCAGCAAAAGAGTTATGTGACAAAAGTTCATCCATTAGATTTGTAAAATAAAAATTATTATTCAGCAAATCTTCTGGTTCTTTAACGTTGATTCCATAAGAAACACTATTAACACCTGGATATAGAGTAATTAAATTTCCTATGTTACCTGCATATGGATTATCGTTATTAGCTAAATCTTCCGCTGTAAAATTGGCATTATTTGATATTTTATATGTATAAAATCTTGTATTTGCATTAGTAGAAGTATCTGCTGACAGATTTCCAGGATTAGTATTAACTAATCCCAAACTAAAGTCATCTAATTGAATAGTATAAATATCTAGTGGTTTTCCGTCCAAATTCTTGTCTGCAACATTTCCTGTAAATATTGAATCTGAATATGTTACTGTTGGATATGATGAATCTATTTGCATTGAAACAAATGGAACAATAAAATCTACATTATTTGTATAAATAGTAGATTCATCTTTAAATGAAACTGCTGTTTTATGCACATTTAATTTTTGAGGCATAATTGTATCTACTACATATTGCGTATTAGTTATTGGAGAAGTAAGTTTCGCAACATTACTATCACGCGTTGTAGATAGGCTATAAACAAATTCAGCTATACCTCCAGCCCTATTTACAGGTAATATGTTTTCTATTCCATAGATTCCATCATATTTAATTCCTCCATTTCTTGAAAGTAAATTAATGGAACTATTATAACCTGAAACTGTACCACCCATTTCTAAAGGATATGATTGTGCAGCTTTATACACTTTGTAACTTAAATTTTCAGTACTTATTTTATTACCAAAGTAAGATAAAGTATCAGTTAAGTTTTTATATCCATTTTTATAAGTATCTATATCTTGTGTAAATGGAAGAATAAGACCGACTATATGATTATCTGATACACTTACATCTCTAAAGTTTGATGAATCATAGTTCAAGTCATAGTTATTTATATCTATTCCATTATTTTTTGCCTTAACGAAAGTAAATGTATTTCCTCCAATATGAGGTGGACTATTCACTTGACTATTTACTAAATTTACTGGAATTGATACAGGGTCATCTAAATAAGTAAGTTTTACATTTACAACTTGAATCGTAGCTTTATTACCAAATCCATCTGAAAGGGTTATTTCCCTTAATAAAGTATCATCTTTCAATTCTCCAGATATAGTTACTTCAATTTGACTTTCATTCTCGTTTACATCATAAACAGTTACTATATGTTGTCCAATAAAGTTACTAGCTATACTGGAGTGAATAACATTTTTATAATAGTCAAGATTAAAAGTACCATCACTATTAGTTTTAAAATTTTCATCATAAAGTATAAAATTAAATAGTATAAATGGTGTAGGGTCACTCAAATCTTTTCTAATGTATAGATTTCCTGCGCCATCAGCAGATGTCAAAACCTCTATATATTTATCTTCATTTGGCTCTCCAGCAAAGATTCCTAGAGCTTTTAAAATCGCCGCTGCATCACTATTTTGTGCATATGTGGCTCCTAAAACTTCTGGCGGCAACAAGTCAACCTTTGCAGTAATATCATGTTTAACTTTTGTACCTTGATAGTCAGCTATAACTTCAAAAGTCAAATAATAATATCTAGATTCAATATCATCTTTATTATCACCTTTTATAGCTGCTCTAATCAAATTTAAGTTTTCTTCACTGAATTCTATGCTTACAGGAATTCTTCCTTTTGTGGCTTTGTAGTTGGCAACATCAGGCGTTAAATCTAGTATTGGAGTTTCTTTATTTTTTACTACAATACTTAGAGAATCTAATTTAGCACCATTTGGAATAGTTTCTGTAGCACCAAATTTGAATACTTCAAATTCCAATCTATAAACAGGACTACTGACATTACTAGGATTCCAGAATGGCATTTGAACTTTTTCATTAGGATTAGTAAAGTTAATCATTATAGGACTATTAGTGAAGTAGTATCTATCATAATATTTTTCACCAGGATTCACTGATAATATTTCTAAGCTTGTTCCTGGAGAAAAGTAAATTCCTGCATCAGCAATAGGTTTCTTTAAAACAGTAGTAGTTTTAACTTCTGTTATTAGCTCTGGTGTAGTACTTGTAGCACTATAAACCAAGTTAAAATCATTTAAAGAAAATAAAAGCTTTTTCCATTTATTATGGTCAACCATATTATTTGTAAATTTAATATGCCATCTTTGATAATATCTTTCTAGTCCTACAAGATTTTTCAAGTCACTAAGTAAATTGATTTGGCTTGCTCCACTATCATAATCAAATATCAAACCACCTAGTTTATTTTTAATTTCTTGTGGGTATAATTTCAAAGAATCATAAGTATAAGTTCCAGTTGGATTTCCTAATCTATCCTTAGATTTATTTGCGTAAGGATTAATGGTAAATGTGGTACTATCACTCAGTATACTTGATGAAAATAGAGTAATATTGTTTGTAATTAATTGATTACTAAAAGTATTAATAAAATTTGATTTATCAGTTTCAGATATACCAGTAGCAATTTCTTTGTCGGCTATAAGAAGTATTACTTTTTTGTTGCTAGTACTTATACTTTTTAAAGTATTCAATGCACTGTTAAGAGTTGTTATTGCAGAAGTTGATGTTGTGCTATCAAAGTTAAAAATAGTCGTACTTACATTTGAAGTAACACCTTTATCCGTTAAATATGTTTTGAAGTTATCTATTGTAGCTGTAGGATTTATGTTCTTATCATTGACAATAACAAATTCATATGCAACTGACGTTGTAAAAGCTTCGTATACTTTTCCGTTATCATCTACATTCGTAATAGGATCTGCAACAAACGAAAAATTATTTATTGGTTTTGCATATTTATAACTAGAACCAGTAGTCAAAGCATATTGCCAAGCTTGAGTAGTAGAAGTTGTCGGAGCATAGGTAATATCTTCACTATATGATTCTTCATCAACTTGTGGAATAAGGTTAGCTAAAATAATATCTTTAGTAATAGTTCTTTCAAGCTCTCCTACCATAGCTCCAGAGGTTACTCCTGTAGCAGGTTCTAGATATAGCCCGTTCCATTCTGTTTTTAGAGTTATTATAACTTCTTCATCTCCAGTAGTAGTAATATCATTTGCAATTTTTTCTATTATTAAGTTATTCTGTACTCCACTATCTCTAATTTTACTAGTACTCGTATCATTATTACCTATTACATAGCTTGTTATAGATAAAACTACTGCTATACTCAATATGAATAATACAATCAATTTATTTTTCATAAAATCACACCCTTTTTAAAAATGCATTGAACATACTCTCCTATAAGGATTATACTCGATGACTTATTATAAAAACCGTTTATTTTATGCTAAGGTATTCCCAATATCATCTAAATCTCCCCTTATCAAGTGAGACTTAAAAGCTTTATTTAAGGTATTATTTTTTCAACAACTTGTCATTTGGAGATACGAGAAATCTCAAGATACCTCCCTTGTCGGTATGACAACAATTAGGTCATAATAAAATGAAAGTAACTCAGGTATTTAAAATTAAAAGGAAATCTATTAATTTCAAACACTCATAACTGTTTCCTTGTTGTCGTTTTTAGATATTCTTAGAGATTTATCTCTTAGAAGTATCTTATTTGGCACATCCCTTATCTTAAGGGAAAACTATAGAAAATATGTAAGAAAGGCTTAAAAACCGAACTTTGTCCGCCTTTTTTTAGATAATGTTAGAGCTTTAGCTCTTAAATTATCTTATTTCGACCAAAGGGAGATTAAGAGGCGGAATCAGGTGGAGTAAGGCTTTTATGGTGGCTGAGAAGTTACAAATAAAAATGTCTTAAGTTGATGCCATTAGACGTAACCCACACCCAAATCAATGAATCACATACTCTACCAATATTTTTGTTTTACTTAATTTTCTTATACCTAAATAATTGCAATTAATATAAAAAATGGATACAGTCATAAAAATAACTGTATCCATTTTTTATTAATTTATAGTTGATTTGCTACTTTTTCCAAAAGAAAATCTACCCACAATATTGGAAACTCTCCAGTAACTAACATTGATTCCTTTAAATCCTTTTCAAACAACTCTGTTTTCAATTTATTTACAGCATTTTCATCCCAAAAACAAAAGTTTATTTCTTGATTTACCCTCATACTAAATTTATCATAATTTGCTGTTCCAACCATAGCAAATCCATCAAATATAGAAGCTTTTACATGATTCATTATTGGATAAAGATAAACTTTTATTCCACTTTTTATAAGATTATTAGCTGTAACCATATTACTGCTGTTCATAATATTGTGATTACCCCAATAAGGTAAAATAACTTTTACATCTACCCCTCTTTGTCTAGCTTTTATAAGTTCTTTAATGATATTATCATCACTAAAATATGCATTTTCTATAAGTATCTCTTTTTTAGCAGCCTTAATTGCTTCTAAAGTAACTTTTAATATCTCTGTTTTCCCTGTTTTGGTATAAATAGGAAGAATATCTATATAGCTATCTTTTATTTCTAGCTTATAATCTTCATCCCTAAATAAAAGTTTTACAAAATAATCTAAATCTCCTATCCATCCCGCGTGAGCCCAAGCCTCTTCAAAATCCTCTCCCAGCACCCCAACAATAGGACCTTCTACCTTTACCATCATATCATGCCATTCATAACGATACTCTTTTCCTATGTTCATTCCGCCCATGTACGCCATTTTTTTGTCAAAAATCATAACTTTATTATGATCTACTGTAAACCAAGGATTTTTTGCTGTTCTAGCATTTATTTTCGAATTTTTTTCCAAATATTTATCTATTCTTTTCGGTGGAATAAAATCAATAGGCATAGGTGTTTGAGGATTTGTTATGGCTGCGGTCATTGACCCTATTTCATCCATAAGCACTTTAACTTCTACCTCTTTACTTTTACTTTTTAACAAATCAGCAATCTGAACAGCATAGTCATCATTGTCAAATATATAAGTTCTTACGAGAATTTCATCTTCTGCATTTTTAATACTCCCAATAAAACTATGAAAAAACTCTTCGCCATCAATTAAAAAATCTATACTACCTTTTTTAGGTTTTTTACTTACAGTTTTTTTTATCTCTTCTACAAAAGAGTCTATATTCATATTTTCTCCATCAACTAAAACTGGAGGAATATTAGTTGGTATCTCCATCCCTTGTGTAGTAAGTACATAAGCACTATTATAAATATAAAATACCAGTCTACCCATTACTGTTACAGGATTATTTATAAGTCCAACTACATTTTTTGCAAGGAGATAACTAATGCTTTGATGATTTTCGCTTCCTGTATAACTATTATAAAGACTTATTATTTTTTTATCATCTTTATCATAAAAAACATAAGGCATTTGATCTCTTTCAGCCTCTGAAGTAGGAAAAATTAAATCATCTGTCTCATTTTTAGTAAGCTCGTCTAGATAAAACAATGTATACTCCATAAAACGCTTATTATCATATTTTTCGACTATTTCTACAGTTTTAGGCAAATTTTGTAGAGAAGAAAAAATTATCTTATTATTTTCATCTCGATAAGCAATAAATTCAAAATAGTGAATTAAAAACAAAGCTCCCTTAAAACTCTCTTTAGGAACTGTATTTTCAAATATTTGTGATTGGATTTGACTCCAAGAATCTTCTGACATTAGTTTTAGTTTATTTCCATCAATTGTCAGTTCTTCAGCTTTTTCAATATATCCAACTCCATAAAGACTGGTATCTTCCTCAGAATATTTGGCAATATATTTGTATTCTTTATTATCTTTGTTTAATTTAAAAGCTATATCTCCATTTTTTTGTTCAAAAACCTCTAGTTTCTCTTCTTTTACAGCTTTAGAAAATTCCTTTTTGTATTTTTTCTCAGAGTTCGTACATGCTGTAAATAATAATATTAAAAAGAGTATAAATATTTTATTTTTCATCTCTACCTTTCTTTTGTTTCTAGTTTATTGTTCTTTCTGCTGAATAAATAATCTTTTACCAAATAATTTTTCAAATCTTTTAGCACTATCCATAGCAATCTTTATTTCAAGAGCAATACACTCTTTAGAGGTAAGTTCCATATATAAGTTATCTCCTACAGATTCTATTTCAAAACTACTTACCTCTTTTCCATGGAGTCTGTTGAACGTTTTAGCAAAGCTGATAAGTAGCCCATAAATATTTATTTCATAAATATCTTTTTCATTCAAAATAGTTTTATATTTATCATAATTTGTATTTCTTTTATTTTGTTGAGAAGCTGCAAGTGCAGTCATTAATAACTCTTTGTGAGTTATTCCGTCAATTCTGCTGTTCAGAATCATATAAAAAGAATGTATATCATGGTCATAATAACTTACATTTACACCACTTAAACATAAATATGACATGGTTTTCATTATCTTTTCATTTTCCTCCAATTTATGAAGAAATTTTAATTTCTCAAATAATTCAGAAAAAGTATTGTAAATTTCTAATCCATGTTCTTTAGAAATACCGTATCTTTCACAAACATTGAATAATCCGTATTTGAAAACATCATCTATCTCTTTTCCACGGGTAGTCAGATAATTATACAAAAAACCTTCTCGAATTCCCTTACCACTAATTACTACTCCGCTAAGATTAGCATATTTTACCAACTTTGAAAAAACAAAAGAAGCTCCACTAATTATATCAGCTCTTGATTTTGCTAATCCTTCTACCTTCTGCTTTTCCCTTAAATCTTTAACTTTCAGTAAATTATATATGCCTTCCAACTCTTGGGGAGCTAAATAATAGTTATGCAAATTTGGAATAGGATATTTAGTTTTTTCCATGTTGATTTTCCCAAGATTTCGAATAGTTCCTCCTACACCAACAAGAGGAATATCTTTCAATTCTTTTAACCACAAAACTTTTGCAAATTGCTCTTCAATAGATTCTTCCAGAAGTTTTTCTTTCTCTTCACTAATACTATCTTTAAGTCCAAACTCTTCCATAATTGATAAAGAACCAAAATTCAAGCTAATAGAGTTTTTTATCTCTCTATTTTGGAAATGAACTAGCTCACAACTAGCACCGCCCATATCAATTAATAATCCTTCTTTTATATCAAGACTATTAATAGCTCCATAGAATGAAAATCTTGCTTCATCTTCTCCACGCAATACAGAAACATCAATGTCACATTCTTTTTTTACCCTATCTAGAAAATAACTTGTATTTTTAGCTGTTCTAACTGCTGCTGTTCCAAATGCCAAAATTTTATCAACTTCATTATGGTCACACAAGCTTTTAAAAAGCTTCAATGCTTCTAAAGCTCTATCCATATTACTTTCTTTCATTAGCCCTTCTACAAAAATTCCTTCTCCTAGTCTAGGACTTTCTTTTATATCATCTATAACTCTAAAGGAGTGATTTTTATAAATTTCAAATAATACTAGTCTAACCGAGTTGGACCCAATATCTATAATAGCTATTTTTTGCATTTTTCCTCCCAAATAGTCTTTATTAATATTATACAATAAAACCTCCTAATTACTCAAATATAAAATCTTGATTTCCTTAAAAATAAGTGTTAATTTATAGTAAAGGATTTGTAAACAAACAGTTTTGACCATAAAAGTTTGATATAATAGCTCTTGAGGAGGGTTTATGAAAAATTTATCAGCAATTATTGAGTTTTCATTAATAAATATTCAATTTGTAATCGCTCAGAAAATCGATGAGTCTTTAGAAGTGTTGGAAAGTACCTCTTTTCCTATTGAGTTTTATAACATTTCTGACAACAAGGAAAGATTAAAAGAAACAAATAAAATTTGTAATATACTCCTTGAGATTAAGCGTTCAATAAAAACTTATGGAGTAAGCTCTAGAAATATCAGGCTCTTTGCTGGAGATAGCTTAAATGACTTGAAAAACAAAGAGTTTCTAAAGGAACAAATAAGAATTAAAACAGGATTTAATCTAGAAATACTAGATATAAGTAGAGAAGCTATATTTCTTTATAAAAAAATGCTTAATCTCTATGGAGAAACTTTGAGAAAAGAGTTATCAATGTTTCTTTTTATTTCTTATGATAAAGTGTCTTTTTATGTACTTTCTAAGGGAAGAGTAATATATTATCAGACTATTTCTTTTACACCTATTAAGTTGAAAGACATCTTAACTGAATTAAATTTTAACCCTGAAAAAACAGAGGCTTTAATAGACCAGTACTTGAAAAGTTATTTTGATACTATTAATAACTTCTTCCCAAGTAAAAAACCAACTAATCTTTTTGTAATTAGTGAAAATTTTGGAGATGTTTTATCTAACAAAAAAAATACTCCTAAAGATTTATTTAACGCTATTGATAAATTAACTTTAACTTCTGAAATCAAAATTAAAAAAACTTATCATATTGATGATGATGACCTAAAATTTTTTAAAGAAAAATTATGGATTGCTAAAGCTGCTATCAAAGCTAGTGGAATATCTAGCGTAACTACAATAAATTATTCTCTAATAAATACACTGCTTTATAATAGTTTTTATGTGGGAGCTAGAAGAAAGTTTGATACAGAAGTAAAGATTTCTACATTAAAATCTTGTGAACATCTAGGCAAAAGATATTTAAATGATTTGTTACATGTTCAAAATGTTAAGTTATATGCAAGTTTGATTTTTTTGCAGCTTGCAAAGGTACATCAACTTACAAGTAAAGACTTGCTTATACTAGAAAGTGCCGCAATTCTACATGATATTGGGAAATACGTGAACCTACGAGACCATCATAAAAATTCTTATGATTTAATCAATAATAGTTCAATATTTGGGCTATCAGAAGATGATAAAAAGAAAATTGCGATACTTTCATATTTTCATAGCAAGAAAGAACCTAGCATAGACCATAGATTTTTCGCAACTTACAATGATTCAGAAAAAATAAAAATAATAAAGTTAATAGCTATTCTAAAAGTAGCTGATTCTCTAGATAGAAGCCATAAACAGCAAGTAAAAGATATAATTATAAAAATTGATAACAGCAACATGATTTTGGAACTGGCAATAGCAGATGAGCCTCTTATAGAAAAATGGGCTTTTGAAAAAAAATCAGAGCTATTTAGTGAAGTTTTTGGGCTAAATGTAAAACTGATTTTGAGGAGGTAATATGTATACTTATAACGACTTTTTTAATAGAGACCTTTCTTGGCTAGAGTTTAATAATAGAGTTCTTGAAGAGGCTGAAAAAAAATCTAATCCACTCTTTGAACAGCTAAAATTCTTGGCTATTAGTTCTTCTAATTTAGATGAGTTCTTTATGATTAGGGTTTCTGGGCTTATTGCTCAGCTAAAAGAAAACTATGATAAATTGGATATTAGTGGTAGAAGTCCCCTTGAACAATTAAATGAGCTAAAAAAAGAATTAGTTAAATTCACAGCTAAACAGGATAAAATATTTAACAATATAAAAGAACAGTTGAAAAATGAAAATGTCATATTTAGTAATTATGACAATCTTCCAGAAGAACTAAAAAATGAGTGTTCAAAGTATTATAAAGGTTTTATTTTCCCCGTTGTGACACCTTTAGCGGTAGATGCTAGTAGACCTTTTCCACTTTTACTTAATAAAAGTCTAAACATAATTGTTAAGGTAAATAAAGATGGAGAAGATCACTTTTGTATTATTCAAGTTCCACAGATAATAAAGAGAATTAAAGAGTTTCAATATGATAAAAAGATATATTTAGTTCAAATTGAAGAGATTATAGTGAATAATATGGAATCTCTATTTGAAGGTTACACTGTTGTAGAGTCTGCTTTATTTAAACTTACTCGTGACGCTGAAATGATAATAGATGAAGATGAAGCAGAAGATTTGCTTATTGAGATTAAAAATAGTCTTTTACAAAGAAAATGGGGAGATCCAGTTAGATTAGAAGTTAATAAAAATACGCCTAAGGCTATTTTGAATTTTCTAATTGAAACCTTTGATAATCCTTATTTGAACGTAATTGAATACTCTTCACCCTTAGAACTTAATTTCTTATTTGAAGTTTATGGACTAAATGGATTTGATAAGTTTAAATATGAAAAACAAGAGCCTATACTTTTTGCACCAGAGGAAGAAGAATCTGTATTCAAGACTATAAGACGAGGAGATATCTTACTTCATCATCCCTTTGATTCCTTTGATTATGTAGTTAAGCTAGTAGAAGCTGCTTCAGAGGACAAAAGGGTTCTTGCTATAAAACAGACTTTATACAGAGTTAGTGGAGATTCCCCAATTATAAAATCACTTATTAAAGCTGCAAATAACGGAAAACAAGTTACTGTTTTAGTTGAGCTTAAAGCACGTTTTGATGAAGAAAGAAATATTATGTGGGCAACTAGTCTAGAAAATGCAGGGTGTCACGTAATTTACGGGCTAAAAGGCTTAAAAACTCATTGTAAATGTCTTTTGATAGTAAGAAAAGAAAGTGATGGAATTCGAAGATATGTGCATTTGGGAACGGGAAATTATAATGATTCTACTGCCAAAATGTATACAGATTTGAGTTTATTAACTTGCAAAGAAGAGTTTTGTATAGATGCTTCCAATCTTTTTAATAAATTAACAGGATATTCTTCTTTGAGTAATTGGTTAAAACTTCATGTTGCTCCAGAATATCTTAGAGATGGATTTTATGATTATATTGATAATGAGATTATAAATGCTAGGAATGGGAAAAAAGCTAGTATTATTGCTAAAATGAACTCTTTGGCAGACCAAGGAATAATTGAAAAATTGTACGAAGCTTCTTCGGCAGGAGTAAAGATTAAACTTATTGTTCGTGGAATTTGCTGTTTAAAACCTGGGATTCCAGAAGTAAGTGATAATATTCAAGTTTTTAGCCTTATTGGAAGATTCTTAGAACATACGAGAATATTTATATTCCATAATTCTGGAGATACAAAGATTCTTTTATCAAGTGCTGACTGGATGACAAGAAATCTAAATAGACGGGTAGAAGTCTTGTTTCCAGTAGAAAATTCTCAATGTAAAAAAGAGATTCTATATATTATAGACACTACTTTAAATGATTCAGTTAATTTAAGACAACTTAATAATGATGGGACTTATAAGGATATTAATTCAAAACCTTCAATTAATGCCCATGAAATGCTTTACAAATATTCTAAGAAAAAAAACAACATATAAAAAACAGGAAATTTTCCTGTTTTTTATATTCTATCCTCTAATCTCTTTTTAATTTCATAAATTTCATCCATTTTACCAAAAAATAAATCTAAAAGAATGGGATCAAAAGATCCTGTCATATCTTTCGTCATTATTTCTACAGCCTTTTCTACAGTAAATGCCTTCTTATAGGGTCTTTCTGTAGTTAGAGCATCGAAAACATCAGCTATTGCAACAACTCTTGCTTCTATAGGAATATTGTCACCTTCTAGCCCTTCCAAATAACCTTTTCCGCACCATTTTTCATGGTGGTATTTGATAATATTCAGTGCAACCACTGGAAGTTCTGCTGTTTTTAGTAAATCAACTCCAATAGTAACATGCGTTTTCATCTCAGTAAATTCATCTGTTGTTAATGGTCCTGGCTTTTTTAATATATTCTCTGATATTCCAAGTTTACCAATATCATGTAAGGGTGCATAGTTTTTAATATCTCTTATTTGTTTTTGAGAGAGTTCTGCTCTCTCTGACAAAAGTGCTGAATATTCTGCAACTCTTTGAGTATGATTCCCTGTAACTTCATCATTTATTGAAGTAGCTTTTTCAAGTATATTTAATATTGCATTTGTGATTTGTTGTAATTTAAGGGTTCTAGCTTCTACTATTTTTTCCAGTCGATTATTTTTTACAGAAATTCTTTTATTTAATCTTTTCAATTCTTGTTTTTGTTCATAATATTCTATAGCATATTTTACTTTCAAATATAAAAAATCTGGGTCTACTGGTTTAGGAATATAGTCATAAACTCCTATATTTAGCCCTTCTATTATATCTTCCTTTTCTCCCATAGAAGTAACAAATATAATAGGAATATCCTTGTAATCCTCAATTTCTTTGATTCTTTTAGCACATTCGATTCCATCCATAATAGGCATTTGCCTATCAAGAGTAATACAAACAATCTCATTATGCCGTTCTTCCAAAACTTCTAAGGCTGCTTGCCCATTAAATGCATGTATACTTTCTAAATCATATTCTCCCAAATAAGCTTTTAATAGATTCCCGTTTAGTTTAGAGTCATCTACAACCAAAATTTTCTTATTCACAATAAACACCCCTTTTATATGTACCTATTAGGTATTTACAAAATAAAAATAAAAATCCTTCAATTAAAATTAAATTTTTGATAAACTTTAGTTAAATTCAAATTATAGGAGTTAGATTATGAAAATAGAAAAACCATGGTATGATTTGTTAAAAACTGAGTATGAAAAGCAGTATTTTGTAGATATAATGAATTTTTTGGAGAAAGAATCGTTATCAAAAACAATATTTCCACCGAAAGAAGAGATTTTTACGGCATTGGAAAAGCTTCCATATGATAAAGTTAAAGTTGTGATTATTGGACAAGACCCCTATCACGGCGAAAATGAGGCTCATGGACTGGCTTTTTCTGTAAAAAAAGGGGTGAGAATTCCACCATCACTACGAAATATTTTTAAAGAGTTAAAAAATGAATATGAGAATTTTGTAATTCCTGATAATGGATATCTTATGCCGTGGGTAGAAGAAGGTGTTTTGCTTCTTAATGCAACGCTTACTGTAGAAAAAGATAAGGCAAATTCTCATAAAAATATTGGATGGCAAAATTTTACAGATAAAATTATAGAGCTTATTAATCAAAAAGAGGAACCTGTAGTTTTTTTACTTTGGGGAAATTTTGCAATCTCCAAAAAATCTCTAATAACAAATCCAAAACATTTGATACTTGAAAGTGTTCATCCAAGTCCTCTTTCTGCAAGTAGAGGGTTCTTTGGAAATGGACATTTTTTAAAGGCAAATCAGTTTTTAGAAAAAAATAGTATTAAACCTATAAATTGGAATCTTTAAAAAAAATCTTGCTATACTGATTTAAAAGTGTTATATTAATTTTAATTTATTTACAATCGAATATTTTCACTAGGGGAGCAGTTTTAACTGTTGAGAGAAAAGTAGACTTTTTGACCCTTTGAACCTGATCTGGATAATACCAGCGGAGGGAAGTGAGTAAGCAGTTTTTACTTTTTGTTTATTTCGCATACCTTTAGGTATGCGTTTTTTTTATGTAATTTTTTTGAAAAGGAGGCTAAATGGAACTTTTAGTAAATGGAAAAAATCTTTCAACTAAAAACAGAGATATTCTAAGTTTAATTGAAGAATTAGAGCTTAATATTGATGGAATGGTAGTCATTCATAATGACAATATTATCAAGAAAGACAATTATCAAAATCTTATTTTAAATGAAAATGATAGATTAGAGTTATTAAATTTTGTATCGGGAGGTTAAAATGGACAAATTGATTTTGGGTGGCAGAGAATTTTCTAGTAGACTTCTTACTGGAACTGGGAAATTTGGAGATAAAAATCTTATTGCTCCTATGTTAAACGAAAGTGGTTCGCAAATAATAACTATGGCACTTAGAAGAGTAGATTTGTCAATGCCTAGTGAAAATATATTAAGTTTTATACCAAAGGGAACAACTCTTCTGCCTAACACAAGTGGAGCAAGAAATGCGGAGGAAGCTATTAAAATTGCAAGGATTGCAAGAGAAGCAGGTTGTGGTAATTTTATAAAAATAGAAGTAATTAATGACATGAAATATCTAATGCCTGACAATGAGGAAACTATAAAAGCTATAAAAGTATTGGCTTCCGAAGGATTTATAGTTTTACCATACATGATGCCAGATTTAGTATCTGCCAAGAAAATGGAAGATGCAGGAGCTGCAGCAATAATGCCTCTTGGTTCTCCAATTGGGTCAAATAATGGGCTACAAACTAGACATCTTATTGAGATGTTAATTGATAACTGTGAGCGTCCAATAATTGTAGACGCAGGAATAGGAAAGCCTAGTCAAGCAGCAGAGGCTATGGAAATGGGAGCAAGTGCAGTACTTGTAAATACAGCTATTGCTGTGTCTCCAAATCCTGTAGAAATGGGGAAAGCTTTTTCTTATGCAGTAAAGGCTGGAAGGATGGCTTATCTGGCAAAAATGGTAGAAGAAAGCAGATATGCCAATGCAAGTTCTCCTTTAACAGGATTTTTATTTGAATAATTTGCAACTTATGTTCCGCAAACACTATTTTCGTATTCTGGGCGAGAAGACCTCGCCCCTACAAAAGAATTTTTTAATTACAATATAGTTCATAGGAAAATTACAATAATAAAATCATTTAATTGGAATTCTTAAATGATTAACCCAAAGATTTAACAAGGGGGATAACATGAGTTTTTATGATTTAATGGAAGAATATAAAGATTTTGACTTTGACACTTATTTATCTGGAGTAAGTGAAGAAGCTGTACTGGATTCTATAAAGAAGCCTAAAAAAACAACGAGAGATTTTTTAAATATGCTTTCACCAAAGGCGATTAAACATTTGGAAATAATGGCTGTAGAAGGAAGCAAGCTTACTAAACAACATTTTGGAAACACCGTAATGCTTTATATTCCAATATATATTTCTAATTATTGCACAAATGAGTGCGTTTATTGTGGATTTAATAAAAAAAATCATATTCATAGAAAACATCTAAATATGGAAGAAATTGAGGTAGAAGCTATTGAAATAGCTAAAACTGGAATAAAACATATTTTACTTTTGACGGGAGAAGCTCAAGGTTTAGTTGACTTGGAGTATATAAAAAATGCGGTAAAAGTATTGAAAAAGCATTTCGCGGCTGTTTCCATAGAAATTTATCCTCTTGAAGAGATTGAATATAAAGAACTTCAAGAGCTTGGTGTACATGGATTGACTATTTATCAAGAAACTTATAATGAAGATCTCTACGACAAAGTACATCTCTCAGGTAAAAAGAAAGATTATCATTATCGACTGGATTGCCCTGAAAGAGGTGCAAAAGCCAAATTGAATTCAGTAACTATTGGCCCATTGTTTGGATTAGGTTCTATAAAAGAAGAAGCTTTTTTTGCGGGACTTCATGCTAAATATCTTCAAGACAACTACTTGGAAACTGAATTTTCCGTTTCACTTCCAAGAATGAATGCTGCTGAAGGAGCAATAAGCGAATTCAATATGCTTGACGACATAAGTTATGTGCAAATAATGTTGGCATATAGATTGTTTATGCCAAAAATTGGAATAAATCTTTCAACAAGAGAAACTGCTAAATTTAGAGATAAAGTATTAAACCTCGGTGTTACAAAATTTAGTGCAGGAAGTAAAACCAATGTGGGAGGATATTCTGGTGAAGAGGGGTCCACTGCACAATTTGAAATATCTGACGATAGAAGCGTTTCAGAAATAGTAACAGCGCTAAAAAGTTATGGCAGAGATATAATATTTAAAGATTGGGAGCTGATAAAATGATAGGAATAGCAGGGGCTGGGGGGCTAGGCTCTAATGTGGCAGTAAACCTTGTTAGAAGTGGCATTACAGATATTAAAATTGCCGATTTTGATGTTATTGAACAATCAAATCTTAATAGACAATTTTACTTTCGTGACCAAATTGGACAAAATAAAGTAAATGCTCTTTATGAAAATTTGAAACGAATTAATCCCAGTCTTAATATAAAAATAGTTCATCAAAGACTGGAAAAAAATAACATATCGGATATTTTTGCTGATTGTCATATTGTGGTAGAAGCCTTTGATAAGAAGGAATATAAGTCTATATTAATAGAAGAACTTTTATCTCAAAAAAAATTAATAGTGGCAGGAAGTGGCATTGCACATCATGACCTTAATAACATAGAAACTAGAAAATTGAGAGATAATCTTTATGTTGTGGGAGATTTTACTAAAGGAATAGATAAGTATAAAACGTTCTCAACAAAGGTAAGTATTGTGGCAGCCACTATGGCAAACATTGTCATGGATAAAGGTGGATTTTATGAAGGACATGAATAGACTGTTGGACGCTAATATTAATAGAGTTTCTGAAGGAATTAGGGTAATAGAAGATATAGCTCGTTTTGTTTATAATCAGAAAGAGTTTTCTAAAGAACTTAGAGAAAAAAGACATTATTTGAGAAAACTATTTATTCAAAAAGACAATGACTTTTTAAATTCAAGAGATACTAAAAAAGATGTAGGAATTGAGATTACCAAAGACTCTCTCCTAGATAAAAAATCAAACATAAAACATGTGGTATTGGGAAATTTTAAGAGAATCCAAGAGGGGCTTAGAAGTATAGAGGAAATCTCTAAAATCTCTTGTGATTATAGTATTTCCAAAGAAGTGGAAGCACTTAGATATAGCTTTTATAATTTGGAAAAAGAATTTATGGGAAGCCTAAAGCCACAGATTCCATTAGGACTTTATGGAATTACAGCAGAAAACTTTAGCAATGGTAGAAGTAATTACGAAGTAGTTACAGAGATGATAAAATCTGGAATTAAAATTGTCCAATACAGGGAAAAATATAAATCATTAAGAGAAAAATTGGAAGAAGCTAAAATTCTTTGCGAACTTTGTAAAAAAAACAATGTGTTGTTTATAGTTAATGACCACGTTGATATTGCTCTTATGGTAGACGCTGACGGAGTTCATGTAGGACAAGAAGACATGCCTGTCAGCGAGATTCGAAAAATACTTGGAGCAAATAAGATAATCGGACTTTCTACCCACTCGGTAGAAGATGCTGATAAGTCACTTTTGCAAGATGTGGATTACATCGGAGTTGGCCCAATATTCCCAACAACCACAAAAGACAGAGTTGCTGTGGGAATAGAATACATGGAGTATGTAGAAAAAATATTGATTTGCCATATATAGCTATTGGCGGAATAAAAGAATCTAATCTTTCACAAGTTGTAGAAAAAGGCGCAAAGAGAATTGCTCTTGTTTCAGAAATTGTGGGAGCAGATGATATTGTAGAAAAAGTTGATAGTTTAAATAAAATAATTCAAAAATAATTTTAAATAATCGGAGGAAAAATGTCATATACAACTCAAATAGACGCAGCCAAAAAAGGAATTTTTACTAAACAAATGGCTGACGTTCTTAAAGAAGAAAAACATATAAATAAAGAGTGGTTAATGAAAAGAGTAGCAAGTGGAAGAATTACAATTCCAGCTAATAAAAATCATATTAATTTAATTGGAAAAGGTGTAGGAGACGGACTTCTTACAAAAGTAAATGTAAACTTGGGAGTTTCTGAAGCTTGCAATAATATGGAAATGGAGATTGCTAAAGTAAGAAATGCTATAAATCTTAAAGCAGATGCAATTATGGATTTGAGTATATTTGGAGATACAAGAGCATTCAGAAGAAGATTGGTAGAAGAATCTCCAGTGATGTTGGGGACAGTTCCTATGTATGATGCAGTTGCAAAACTTGGAAAAAATATAAAAAATATGTCAGTAGATGATTTATTTAGAGTAACAGAGGAGCATATGGTAGATGGAATAGATTTTCTTACTATTCACGCAGGACTTAACAGAACTTGTGTAGAAAGAGTTCAAAAAAATCCTAGACTAACTCACATTGTAAGTAGAGGAGGCTCTATCCTGTATGAATGGATGCTTAAAAATGATAA
>Ga0183099_1000711_pt1 | contig 22335 bp, 21 predicted proteins | sample Biomet1_FD_127788 | JGI IMG/M metagenome (GOLD analysis project Ga0183099, IMG submission 127788) | Microbial communities from bioreactor (seeded with anoxic lake sediment) at LBNL, California, USA - Biofuel metagenome 1 | ecosystem: Engineered > Bioreactor > Anaerobic > Unclassified ...
GCGCGTTTTTGCTCACCGGTCCAACCGGCGTTGGCAAGACCGAACTCTCCAAGCAACTGGCCAGCGTCATGGGCGTGCAGTTCCTGCGCTACGACATGAGCGAATACATGGAGAAGCACGCGGTTTCGCGGCTCATCGGCGCGCCTCCGGGCTACGTGGGCTTTGACCAGGGCGGCCTGCTCACCGAGGCCGTGCGCAAGAACCCGCACTGCGTGGTGCTCTTCGACGAGATCGAAAAGGCGCACCCAGACGTGTTCAACATCCTCTTGCAGGTGATGGACTACGCCACCCTGACCGACAACACTGGGCGCAAGGCCGACTTCCGCCATGCGGTGCTGCTCATGACCTCCAATGCCGGGGCCCAGGAGCTGGCCAAGGGCGGGCTGGGCTTTACGCGCAACGAGCACGCCGATCGCAAGAGCGGCTCGCTCAAGGCCATTGAGCGCCTGTTCAGCCCGGAGTTCCGAAACCGGCTCGACGCCATCATCCCCTTCAGCTCGCTGAACCGCGAGATCATGCTGCGCGTGGTGGACAAGCATATCAGCGAACTGGCCGACCAGCTCAAGGAGCGCCGCGTCAACATCCGCCTGACGGAAGCCGCGCAGAACCGCCTGGCCGTGCTGGGCTATGACCAGGCCTTCGGCGCGCGGCCCATGGCCCGCGTGGTGCAGGTGGAGATCAAGGACGCCATCGCCCCGGAGCTGCTCTTCGGCAGTTTGCAAAAGGGCGGCGAGGTGCTGGTGGACCTGGCGCCGGGCACGGACATCGAGGCGCCGGCCAAGGCCGGGGCGTCCAGCTGCGGCACCTGCTCCGGCGAATTCGTCTTCCGCTACACGGCGCTTGAGGCCCAGCAGGCCCAACGCCCGGAACCAGCACTGGCGCAGTGACCATCTATCGCCTCTTTGACCAGCCGGTGTTCCCTGACCCGGCAGAGGCGGACCCGGACGGCCTGCTGGCCATCGGCGGCGACCTTTCGCCGCAACGGCTTGTTGCGGCCTACGCCCATGGCATCTTCCCCTGGTATTCGCAGGGATCGCCCATCCTGTGGTGGTCGCCGGACCCTCGCCTTGTGCTCTTTCCCACGGAGTTGCACGTGCCCGCCAGCTTGCGGCGCGTGCTCAACGCCCACCGCTTCCGCTTCACCCTCGACCAAGCTTTTGGCCAAGTCATCCGCGCCTGCGCGGCAACGGCCAGACCGGAGCAGGACGGCACCTGGATCATGCCGGAGATGATTGCCGCATACGAGGGGCTGCACGCCCTTGGCTTGGCGCACAGCGCCGAGGCCTGGCGCGACGGTGCGCTTGTGGGCGGCGTGTACGGTGTCACCCTGGGCAGCGTCTTCTTCGGCGAGTCCATGTTCCACAAGGAGCCGGACGCCAGCAAGGCGCTCTTCGCCACCCTGGTGCGCTGGCTTGCGGCGCGCGGCTGCACGCTCATAGACTGCCAGCAGACCACGGCGCATTTGCTGCGTTTCGGCGCGCGCGAGATAGGACGGAGGGAATTTCTCGATCGTGTGGCGGCGGGACTGTGCTGCAACGCCCTCACAGGCGCATGGCAGGCGGAAGCGGGCGGCAAGGAATTCGGAGTCTAGGGCAGCATTCGGCAAAGCGTCGCGCCCTGCGAAGACAGCTCATCCACAAACGCTCCGCGCCGACTCGGCCCATCTAGTCTTTGCAGAGGCGGACAACCTCGGCCGCGATGGCCGTAAGCGGCATGACCTTGTGCACGCCGCCATGCTTGATGGCCTCCGCTGGCATGCCGAAAACCACGCACGAGGCCTCGTCTTGGGCGATGGTGTACGCCCCGCCGTCGAACAGCTCACGCATGCCCTTGGCCCCGTCGTCGCCCATGCCGGTCATGATGACGCCAACCGCGTTCTTGCCCGCATAGCGCGCACCGGAACGGAAAAGCACATCCACGGAAGGCCGGTGACGCGACACCAGCGGCCCGTCCTTGACCTCCACATGATAGCGGGTGCCGCTGCGCTTGAGCAGCATGTGCTTGCTGCCAGGGGCGATGAGCGCCTGACCGCGCAAAAGCGTGTCGTTATCCTGGGCCTCGCGCACGTTGATGCGGCAAACGCCGTCCAAGCGCTTGGCAAAGGCGGCGGTGAAATGCTCGGGCATGTGCTGCACCACGGCGATGGCCGGGCAGTCCAGCGGCAAAGCCGAGAGGAAGGTCAACAGCGCCTCTGTGCCGCCTGTGGAGGCGCCCACGAGCACGACCTTCTCTGTGGTGCGCAGGTTGAAATTGCCGGGCTGGGCCTTGGCGAGAATGACGTCGGCATCGAGCTTGGGCGCGACCTTGAGGGGCGAGGTGGCGGAAACGATGCGCACCTTGGCCTGGGCAGCCGCACGCACGGCATCGATGATGCGGATGCGCGATTCCTCGAGGAACTGCTTGGTGCCTATCTTCGGTTTGGTGATGATCTCCACGGCGCCGTATTCCAGTGCGCGGAAGGTGGTCTCGTCGCCATCCACCGCGAGCGAGGAGCATATGACCACGGGAATGGGATGCTGTGCCATGAGCTTGCGCAAGAACGTCAGGCCGTCCATGCGCGGCATCTCGATGTCCAGGGTGATGACGTCCGGAGTCTGCTCGCGCATTTTCTCGGCCGCCGCCAAAGGATCGGCCACCGCGCCGATGACCGTGATGCCTGGATCAGACTTCAGGATCTCCATGAGCGTTTGACGCACAAGGGCCGAGTCATCGACCACCAGGACTCGAATGGGTTTGCCCATCAGCGCGCTCCTCTCCATTGCCGCATTCTATACACGTTTGTATACCGTGGGTGCGACAGGTTCAAGGGGCAAGTCCATTCCGGCAAGGCTCTCGGAATGGCCGATGAACAGATACCCGCCAACGGCCAGCTTGCGGCAGAAGCGCGAGAAGAGCGTCTCCTGCGTCTGCCTGTCGAAATAGATGACCACGTTGCGGCAGAAGATGATGTCGAGCTGGCCTTCGAAGGAGAAATCCTCCATGAAATTGAGACGGCGGAAGCGCACGCGGTTGCGCGCCTCCGGTCCTATGCGCACCAACCTGCGCGCGTGGTCCTTGCTGCGCAGCAGATAGCGCTTGCGGTACTCGGCCGGAATGGGTCCGATCTTGGTTTCCGGATAAACGGCGCGCACGGCCATGCGCAGCACATGGGTGCTTATGTCCGTGGCGAGGATGCTGAAGTTGAAGCCGTCGTTCAGCCTGGCGAATTCGCTCAACACCATGGCCAGAGTGTAGGGCTCCTCGCCAGAGGAGCAGCCCGCGCTCCAAATGTTCACCCCGCGCGGCGAGCCACTGCGTGCGTGCAGATCGGGCAGCACCGTGTTCGCCAACAGTTCAAAATGCTTGGGCTCACGGAAAAAATCCGTCGTGTTGGTGGTCACCACGTCCACAAGGTTCACCAGCTCTTCTTCCATGCCGCGCGGGCTGAAGAGATACTCGCAATATTCCTCATGGGTGGACATATTGAGCTCGCGCAGGCGTTTTTGCAGCCTGGCCTCGAGCAGGGTCTTCTTGGTCGTGGGCATTTTAATGCCCAGCTCCGCTTTGATGAACTCGCTGAAGCGCTCGAAAATCTTCGCGTCCATGTGCGCCAAGCCCATGCCTTCCGCCGCGCACTGCGGTTTGGATTTTGCCGAGGAGTTTTGAGCAGTCATAAGAAAGCGGCCTTCATGGTCAGACCGCGTTGTCGGCGACCACGGAACGCACCAGCCGCGGAACGTCGAGAATGAGGGCCAGACTGCCGTCACCCTTGATGGTGGCGCCGGAGATCCCTTCCACGTCGCGGTACACGCGGCCCAGGGACTTGATGACCGTCTGGTGTTCACCGATGACGTGGTCGACAACAATGCCGATGCGGCGTCCCTCAATCCCGGTGATCACTATCTGTTCAATCTCCGGGGCCTCGCCTTCGACCTCGAACCAGCGGCGCAGGCTGATGTAGGGCACCAACTCGCCGCGCAGATTGATGATGCGCTTACGGCCGGTGGGGTCCACGTCCTGCTGGTGCAGCTCCACGCACTCCTCCACCAACGAAAGCGGTATGACGAAGAAGCCGTCGCCCACCTGGACCTGCAAGCCCTCGATGATGGCCAGGGTCAGCGGCAGGCGGATGGTGATGGTGGTGCCGTGCCCAAGCTCGCTCTTGATCTCTATGGCGCCGCGCAGGGAGTCGATGGCGCGGTGCACCACGTCCATGCCCACGCCCCGGCCGGAAATGCTGGTGACCTTTTCCGCCGTGGAGAAGCCGGGGTGGAAAATCAGCTTCAGGGTCTCATGATCGGAAAGTTCCGAGTCGGCGGGGATGAGACCTTTTTCCACGGCCTTGGCGCGTATGGCCACGGGGTCCATGCCCTTGCCGTCGTCGGTGATGCGGATGAGCACCTCGGAGCCGGAGTGCTCGGCCTCGAGCAGGATGAGCCCCTGGGGGCGCTTGCCCGCGGCCTTGCGCTCCTCGGGCATGTCGATGCCGTGGTCGATGCTGTTGCGCAAAAGATGCACAAGGGGGTCGCCCAGACGCTCCAGCACGGTCTTGTCGAGTTCGGTCTCCTCGCCGCGGGTCACAAGCTCTATGTCCTTGCCGAGCTCGGAGGAAAGATCGCGCACAAGGCGGCGGAATTTGCTGAAGGCCGAGCCGATGGGCAGCATGCGGATGCCCAGGGTGCTGTCGCGCAGGTCCGCGCTCAGGCGCTCAAGCTGTTCGGCCAGGGTCGTCAGCAGCGGGTCGCCGCGCTCGGAGACGATTTGCGAAATTTGGGCCTGCACAATGACCAGCTCGCCCACGAGGTCGACAAGGGTATCGAGCTTGTCCGCGGCAACGCGCAGGCTGTTGCCGGAATCCTTGAGGGGCGCTCTGGCGGGCTGCGCCTCGCGCGCAGGCGCGGCGGCTGGTTCGGCGGGTTTTGCCTTGGGCGGCGGCGAAGGGGCAGCAGGAGCCGTGGAGGCGCCTTGCCCAGCGCCAGAAGCGGCAGCCTCAGACGCGGCCGGAGCGGAAACAGGTGTGGAGAGCTCGGCCGCAACAACATCATCGTGCTGCGCGGCGGCCTGAGGAGCGGACGTCGGGAGTGCGGCACGCTCGTCATCGCCCGGGAAGCGTCCGTCCGCGTCGGCCTGGGCGATGTCCACGTCAAGGTCGATGTCCGTAAAGAAAAAGAGGTCTTGGATGGCTGAAACGCCCGCCGCCGTTGTGAGAAGCACCTCCCAGGACAAGTACAGCGTCCTGGGGTCCAGCGCTCCAAGCTCAGGGATGCGGCTCTCGTCCGCCCGCACGGTGCACTCGCCAAGAGCGCGCAGATCCTCAAACAGCGGGTCAAGGTTCAATTCCTTGTCCACCTTGGGATCGCGCGGGCGGATGCGGATGCGGTAGGCGACGGCAGCGGCGGCTTCGGATACGGCACCAGCTGCGGCCATCGTTGCGGCGGCGGCCTCGTCCTCCGGATCAGGAAGGTTCTGGGCTTGGGGCTCCGGTGAAACGCAGGTCGGGGCGTCCATGGCGTTGCGGATGGGCTGGCCGGAGAGCAATGCGCGCACGTCGCACTGGATCTCCTCGCCCTTTTCCGCGCTGCCGTTGCCGTCCTCGTCCACACCGTTCAACAGGCCCAGGATATGGTCGCGCGCGGCAAAGGAGGTCGTGATGAGATCGCGGGTGACGACAAGCTCGGTGTTGCGGACCTTGTCGAAAACGTTTTCCAGCGAATGGGTGAAGTTGGCGATGTCGTCGAAGCCGAACATCGCGCCCGAGCCCTTGATGGTGTGCAGGGCGCGGAACACGCGGTTCACCAGATCCAGGTCCTGCGGGGAGTCCTCCAGTTCGAGCAAGGTTGTGTCGAGTTCCGCGAGGAGGTCCAGGGCCTCTTCCCGAAAAATCGCACGACTTTCATCATCGGACATCACAGGAGACTCCAGGGGGGGGCGGACTGCTCTGAAACCGCTTCACGGCCGCGCATGCGGCATGGACGACACAAGCCAAAGCCAACAGTAAAGGACAATGACACGCTTTGGTGTCGGCGCATGTCCAGCGGTACAGACTCTAGCCCCAGGCCAGGAAAAAAGCAATGGACGCCAGACGTTCTATGAACACCGGTCAGCATATCCCTTTACCGCCCAGCGGCATCCAGCACATCGAACTTGGCGAACTTCATGACGAACGAGGCGCGCCCCTGCGTGGCGGAGCGCAGCACGGTGGAAAAGCCGAACAGTTGGCCCAGGGCCGCAAAGGCCTGCACAAGCTTCTGCCCGCCGCGGTCCTGAATGTTCTCAATCTTTGCGCCCTTGGAGCCGAGCAGTCCGACCACTTCGCCGATAAAGGCGTCCGGTGCGCTCACCTCAACCCACATAATGGGTTCAAGCAGCATGGGCGAGGCCTCCGCCAAGGCGCGCCTGAGGGTCATGGCCGCGGCCATGCGGTACCCGGCCGCGCTCGACTCGCCCTCGCGCCGGGGCATGTCGAGCACGCGCACGCGCACGTCCTGCACCGGGTAGCCGCCAAGAACGCCGCAGTTCAGACCATCCGCCAGCCCCTCGGCCACGGCTTCGCTCCAGGCCTGCGGATACTGGGCGCGGTCCAGCTCGAACTGCACGACCTGGCCGGATCCGCGCGGCAAAGGCTCGATGCCCAGACGCACCGCGCCATAGTGCAACACTTCGCCCAGTTCCCGGTGAAACTCCTCCTGCGCCTCGGCCGCGCCGGTCACTGTCTCCTGACACACCACCTGTGGCTTGCCCGTGCGCGGCTTGAGCCCGTGCTCGCGGGCCATGCGCTCCAGCAGCACCTCCAGGTGCAGCTCGCCCATGCCCGACAAAATGACCTGCCCGGTGTCGGCATCGCGCGCAACGGTCAGGGTCGGATCTTCCAGAAGATACCGCTGCAACACTTCATCAAGCTTGTCCGCCTCTTCGGCGTTCTTCGGCTCAATGGCCAGGGAGATGACCGGCTTGTAGTCCGCTATCTGCTCCAGCAGGATGGCGTCCTCCTTTCGCGCAAGGGTGTCGCCCGTGCGGCCGAAGCGCATTCCCGCAGCCGCGACGATCTCGCCAGCCTTGGCCACCTCGATCTTCTCCCGGCGGTCCGCATGCAGACGGAACAGCCGGGCCACGCGCTCCTCGGTGCCGTGGGTGACGTTGAGAACTGTCTCCCCTTCCGTCAGGCACCCGGAATAGATACGCAAAAAGGACTGCTTGCGGCCGGACTCCATGACGACCTTGAACACCAGGGCCGACAGCGGCGCCTCCGGATCGGCCGGAAAGCTCTTGGGCAGATGCGTGGCCGGATCCACGCCGGCCTGCTGCGGCACATCAAGGGGACTCGGCAGATAGGCGCAGACTGCGTCCATGAGCGGCTGCACACCGGCGTTCTTCAGCGCCGAGCCGACAAACACGGGCACCAGCTTCAGGCCGATGACGGCGGAGCGGATGGCCGCGTCGAGAACCTCGGGCGCGATGTCCGTTCCGGAAAGATAGGCGTTCATGACGCTCTCGTCCGTGTCGGCGAGGGTCTCCAGCATTTTTTCACGCCAGGGGGCCACGCGCTCAAGCTCCAGCGGGGTGAGCGGCAGGCGCGTGTATTCCGCCCCACGGCTGTCGGCGTCGAACACAAGCCGCTCCAGGCGCACAAGGTCGAACACGCCGCAAAAATCCGAGCCCTCGCCGTCCGGCGCCTGCACGGCCAGCGTATTGACGCCGAGCTTCTCGCGCATGGATTGCAGGACTGCGGCATAATCCGCGCCAAGCCGGTCGATCTTGTTGACGAAGGCCAGCTTTGGCACATGGTAGCTTTCGCTCTGCCGCCACACGGTTTCGGATTGCGGCTCCACGCCGCTGACCGCGCAGAACACGCCCACGGCCCCGTCGAGCACGCGCAGGGACCGCTCCACCTCGACGGTGAAGTCCACGTGTCCCGGGGTGTCGATGAGGTTCACGGTGTGGCCGAGCCACTGACAGGAGGTGACGGCCGAGGCGATGGTGATGCCGCGCTCCTGCTCCTCGGGCATAAAGTCCATGGTGGCGGTGCCCTCGTGGACTTCTCCCAGGCGGTGGATGCGCCCGGCGTAGAACAGAATGCGCTCTGACAGGGTGGTCTTGCCCGCGTCGATGTGCGCGATGATGCCGATGTTGCGGATGCTGTGCAGATACTTGGCGGAAATCGGCTTTTTGCTCACGGTCTGCGGCCTCGCGTGTGCTGAAGGATCAGGGGGTCATGCTGAAAATTTGCCGCTGCCGGACAAACAGGTCCGCAGAGAGTTCCGGCCAGCACCACAGGCCAAGACATGCCTCCGTGACCGTGACATCCGCCCTGCCCTGTCCGGCGCGGGTCTGCGGCACAAGGTCGAGGTCGCGGCGCGCGGCATGAAAATGCTTCCAGGCGGTTTCGTCCGGAACGGCCTTGCGCGCGCCCGGCGCCACCCCGCCGATCTCGAAATTGAGCGGGCCGTAAAGGAGCGAAAGATCAAGGGGGGGAAACTGGTGCGACGCATCGCGCCACAAGCCGCAGGCGCGCGGCGGGCGCAGGGCCGCCAGGCGCAGGGACGAGGCGTCCAGGGCCTGGGCCAAGGCTGGCTGGGCGAGCATATGCCGGAAAGCCGGAGTATCCGGATGCAGCACAACGCCGGATTCCCCGCTGGCGGCGCAGTCGGCCAGCAGCCGCTGCAACAACACCGGACCGACAGCGGCGACGCTCTCCTGCCCCGCCAATTCGCAAGCTGCAAGGAGGCTGTCGGGAATGTCGGATTTTTTGCCCACGCGGCACACGAGCACCTGAGGGACACGCGCGCACAGGGCGGGCAGCAAGGCGGCGAGAAACAACGCCGGGGCGTCCAAATCATGATCCGTAAGGAGCAGGACAAAAGGAGCAGGCTCCAGCAAACGGCGGCGGGTGAAGAGCTCAAAACGCTCCTCGGTGGCGCTGCTGACGGGTTGTGCGGGCTGCCAAAGCGCAAAATGCCTCGCAATAACGCACTTCAGCAGTGCGCGCCGGTCGTCGGTCAGGGCATTATATGCCTTGGCGAAGCGGCCATCAGGAAGCAGGTGCGGTTCAAACCAGTCCGGCGGGGACCATCCCGTGGGCTCAAAACAGGGGAAGCGAGACTCCATGCCGGGCCGACTCCAAGAGAAGCGTGGACATTACAGCCATTTCAACAGGCGCTTCCAGGTCCACTGCACCCGTTCGCGCTCTTCTTCGGACAGAGCCTTCTGATACTCGAAATAGGAGTACTCGGCCTGCTTGCGCACATAGTCCTTGAACTCGACCACATCGCCGTAGTTCTCAAGAATGAATAGATAGCGGTGCCAGGCGGAGCCGTATTTCTCCGTGCGCCAGAAGAAGTCAGCCACGAAAATCTCATGTTCCGCAAGGATCTTGCGGCACGTGTAGATATTCTCCTTGGTGGCCTTGGCGAACTCCGACTTGGGGTAGGATTCCTCAAGGCGGTAGAAAAGCTCAAGCGCTTCTTTCACATTATCCTGACGCAGATCAATGGTGCGGAACTGCTTCAGGTTCGCCTGGCCCATCTGGAACAGCACGTAAGGAATCTGCGGGCTGGTCGGATGCAGGGTCTCGAATTCCTTATAAGCGTCTAATGCTTCGGGATATTTTGCGTCCAGGTAATAGGCGTCGCCAAGGGCGATCTGAGCCTTGGTCGTCAGCGGGCTGAACGGATAGCGGTCGTTGAGTTTGATGAAGTTATCGGCCGCGCGCGAGTAGCGCTTGTCCTGCATGTAGTCCATGCCGGATTCAAAGAGCTCTTGCGCCGTGTCCTCCGCTGGGGGCAGGAAATAATAGTCGATGAGCCCGCAGGAGGAGATCAGCGGCAGCAGGAGCAGCAAGAAGACCGCGATAAGGCGCTTAGGCATGCAGGCTTTCCAGATAGGCGTAGGCCGCAGTGGCCGCGGTGGCGCCATCGCCGACCGCAGTCGCCACTTGGCGGCAGTTTTTGCTGCGCACATCGCCCGCGGCGAAGAAGCCCGGCAGGTTGGTGCGCATTTCGCAATCGGTATTGACGAATCCGGCCTTGTCGCGGTCGAGGTCGGCGGGCACAAAGGAGGCGACGGGTTCAAAACCGACGAACACGAACACGCCGTCCACCGGCAGTTCGCTCTTGTCACCGGTCTTGACGTCGGTCAGGGCCACACTGGTTACACCCTTGAACGGATCTCCCTTGATTTCGTCCACGATGGTGCTGCGCAGGATCTTTATCTTGGGGTTGAGCTCGCACTTGCTTTGATAGCACTTGCAGCCGCGGAACTCGTCGCGGCGGTGGATGAGATAGAGCGTATCCACCAGGCGCGTCAGATACAGCGACTCTTCCAGGGCGGAGTTGCCGCCGCCGATGACGGCCACGGTCTTGCCTTTGAAGAAATTGCCGTCGCACAGGGCGCAGTACGAAACGCCCCGGCCCAAGTACATGTCCTCGCCCGGAGTGCCCACGTGCTTGTAGCGCGCGCCGGTGCACAGGATGACGGCTTTGGTCTCCAGCGTCTCGTCGCCGACCTGGATGACGTAGCCGCCGTTCTGCGCGGTAATGCTCTTGACCTCGTCCGAATGCCGGGCAAGCTCATACGTGGACAAATGCTCCACGAACTTATCGACAAGCTCGTAGCCTTTCACGGCCTTGGGATAACCGGGATAGTTCTCGATTTCCTCGGTCATGAGCACCTGGCCGCCGGGGGAGAGCTTCTCCACCAGCGCCGTGTTCACACCGGCCCGCACGAGGTACAAAGCGGCGGTGAGCCCGGCAGGCCCACCGCCAATGACGACAGCGTCGTAGGTATTCATCGTTCCCTTACGCCTTTTTGGCGATCATGTCCTTGATGCTGCTCTTGGAAACGGCGCCGGTGGACTGGTCCACAACTTCGCCGCCCTTGAAAAGGATCAGGGTGGGGATGGCGCGGATGCCGAAACGGCTGGGGCTGGCGGAATTCTCGTCAACGTTCATCTTGCAGATTTTGACCTTGCCCTCGAGCTCGGTGGCCAGCTCGTCGATGATCGGTCCCATGGCGCGGCAAGGGCCACACCACGGAGCCCAAAAATCGACCAAAACAGGCACAGGGCTCTGCAAAACTTCCTGCTCGAAATTGCCGTCAGTCACCTGGGTAGCCATATTCACTCCTTGAGGTCAATAGTCACGTATAGTTACACTCAGTTGCAGCAGCATGGCGACGTGCGTAAGAGGCCATGCCACATTCTGTTTAAACTAGTTCCGCCCACGGCTTCTGTCAAGCCGCAACGCCGCGCCCTTACTGCGCCAAACGCGTCCAATCATCAGGCACGGCGCGGCCGCGCGGCACGGACTCAAGGTCCAAGCCGTGACGGTATCCGGCTGCGAGGGCGAGGCTGCCCGCATGGGCGATCATGGAGGCGTTGTCGGTGCACAGCGCCGTACTGGGAAGATGCAGGGCCAGGCCATGCCCGTGCGCCACATTGGCCATGGCCGCGCGCACGTGTGAGTTGGCGGCCACGCCGCCCGCCACCACAAGGGAAACAAGCCCGGTCTCCCGCTCCAGCGCGCGCTCCACTTTGATGCGCAGGGTCTCGGCCACGGCGTAGTTGAAGGACGCGGCCACCAGGGCCAGCTCCGCAGGGTGTCCGGCCAGGGCCAAGGCGCCGCTTTTTGCAGGGCGTCGGCGTCGGGCATGACGCAGTAGGAGAGGTGCGGCCGCTTACCCAGATGCTCGGCCACGGAGGTTTTGAGCCCGCTGAAGCTGAAGTCCAGGTTGTCGTTGTGGGTGTACGCCAGGGGAAACAGCTTGTGATCCGGCTCCACGCCCTGGCTCAGATCGTCCAGATAGCGTCCGCCGGGGTACGGCAGGTTGAGGAGCTTGGCGACCTTGTCAAAGGCCTCGCCCGCCGCGTCATCCAGGGTGCGTCCCAAAAGCGAGAACGCGGTCGGGGAATCGATGCGGTAGATGTGCGTGTGCCCGCCGGAGACAAGCAGCCCCAGGGCCGGGAAGTGCATCTCCTGCTCCAGCCCGGCGGCGAGAAGATGCGCGTGCAGGTGGTTCACGCCGATGAGCGTTGCATTGGTGGCCAGGCACAGCCCCTTGGCGAAGCTGAGCCCCACCAGCAGGCTGCCGAGCAACCCCGGCCCGCGCGCCACGGCAATGGCGTTGATGTCTTGCGGCGTGGCCCCCACCCTGCCGAGCAGATCGCGGAAGAGCACGGGCAGCATGCGCTGGTGCTCGCGCGAGGCGATCTCGGGCACAACGCCTCCGAAGACGGCGTGGATGTCCGTCTGCGATGCCAGCGCCTCCGCCACGAGCAAGCCGTCGCGCACGAGGGCGACGCCGGTTTCGTCGCAGGAGGTCTCGACGCCGAGAACAAGCACGGAATCAGGCCTGCTGGGCCTTTTCGTAAATGGCCCGCACCTGCTCCACATCCTTCTTGGATCCCACGAACAGGGGCACGCGCTGGTGCAGGTGCTCGGGCACGATGTCCAGAATGCGGTTCATGCCGTCCGTGGCCATGCCGCCCGCCTGCTCGACGATGAAGGCCATGGGCGCGGCCTCGCACATGAGGCGCAGTTTGCCGCTGGGCTTGCTCGGATCGCGGTTGTCCGAGGGGTACATGAAGATGCCGCCGTAGATAAGATTGCGGTGGAAGTCGGACACGAGGGAGCCGATGTAGCGCAGGCTGTAGGGCTTCTTGCGCGTCATGCCGGCGGCCTTGAAATGCGCCAGCACCTCCAGGGTCGGCTCGTCCCAGTAGTGGTAATAGCCCTCGTTCACGGAGTAGATGTTGCCCTGCTCCGGAATGCGGATGTTCGGGTGCGACAACAGGAACTCGCCCACGCTGGGGTCGAGGGTGAAACCGTTGACGCCGTCGCCCGTGGTGAAGACCATCATGGTGGAGGAGCCGTAAAGGATATAGCCCGCGGCGACCTGGTCGGCGCCCTTCTGCAGATAGTCGCTCGCCAGCAGGCGCGAGTCGCTGGGGCTGCGGCGGCGGTAGATGGAGAAAATGGTGCCGATGCTCACGTTGGCGTCGATGTTCGAGGAGCCGTCCAGCGGATCGAAGATGACGAAGTAGTCGCCGGTGGGCAAACCGTCCGGAATCTCGATGATGTCGGCGTTTTCCTCGGAGGCCATGGCGCACAGCGCGCCGCAGCGCGAAAGGCGGTGGATGAGCACGCGGTTGGCGAAGTCGTCCAGCTTCTTCACTTCCTCGCCCTGAACGTTGATCTCGCCGGTGAAGCCGAGCACATCCACGAGTCCGGCCTTGCTCACCTCACGGGTGATGATCTTGGCGGAAAGAATGAGTTCGTTGAACAAGCGGGTGAAGCGGCCGGTGGCCATGGGCACCTGCTTCTGGTGCAGGAGCAGGTGTTCGGTGACGGTGATCTGCTGGGACATGGGGGGGCCTCCGCGTGCGCGATGTGCGCTAAGCCGTTAAGAGTTGCCGCCAAAGAACGGCAGAGAAAACCCTTTGTCCTCGAATGAGGCGTTGGCGCTCTCCGTGGCATAGACGAAGAGATCGCGACCGATGAAACGCGCCAGCCAAGTGTACTGCTTGCCGCCGGCCATGACAGTGCCGTGGATCTTTTCCTTCATGACCGTGATCCAGTCCGTGGCGAGCAGTTCCTCAGAGCCGGGATGCTGCGCGTTTTCAGACGTCCAAACCTTCTTGGCCCGTGGGTCGATGATAAGCAATTCCTGGGGCTCCGGGCAGAAGGTGAACAGCACGCGCGGGTCGAAATGGACCACATGCAGGCCGACGAATTCAGCGCCCTCGTAGTTGGGCATGCCGAAATACAGCTCCGGCCCGAAGGCTGTGTAATCCACCACGGTCTTCACCATGGTTTCGCGCCATATGGATTCGAACACGAGGGGCTCGCTGAAGCGCTTCAGCGGAACAGGCGGCTTGCGCGTCAGGATGTCTCCCTTGGCGTCGGCCACAATGACGCCGTCCACCCAGGGAAAGCGGTGCAGCAGCGCGTCCATCCACGGCTCGTCCGGCCGGGAGTCGATGCTTGTGACGTAGCGCGTAAGGGCCATGACCTTGGCGTCCACGGGCGAGAACAGCAGGGCCAGCTTTTCCTGGTTCGGATTGTTCCATTTGTAGCGGCCCACATCGATGCGCGGCGCCGGGTTGATGAAGTCCCGCGTGTCGCGCATGGTGGAGCGCATGTGGCTCACGCTGGTGTCCCAGTTGGGGGCAACGGCGCCGCACCCGGCAAAAGCCGAAAAGATGATGACGGGAAGAAACACGATGCCCAGACCGCGCAGCACGCGCAGACGGCAAAAAGGCAGAATCCGCTCAAACATGTAGTATGACCTCGATCCTGTAATCAAGCCTGGATGCGGGATTCGAGGCGGGCGGCCAGGGCTTCCAGGGTGCTCATCAAGCGGTTCTTGGCGTGCTTGCCAAAGGGATCCTCGTTGATCACGGCCTTGGGTTCGGCCTCTGGCTGCGGAGCGGTCGCAAGGCTCTCTTCCAGGCTCTTGATGCGTCCGGTGAGTTCGGTCTTTTCCGGTCCTTCCTGAGTGCGTCCCCAGAGTTCGCGGTAAATGCCAAGCGCACCGCCAAAATCGCCCTGGCTGGCGAGCAGTTCGGCCATGGTGCGTGTACGGAAGCTGCTGGGCTCCGGGGTCGGCCCTTCGTAGGGCGCGTCGGGGCTGTCGTCGGACAAGTGCGTTGCCCCACCCGCGGCGGGACCGGCCGGTGTGGAAATATCCTGCGGGACACTGCGGACACGGTCAGAAAGGCCTATGCTTTCGGGCTGCGTCGCGGCGACCGGTGCGTCATTTGATTGAACGGAAACAGAAGGGGCAGCAGGCACTGCGACGGGCTTCGTGGTGGCGCGCGCAGGCTTCGCTGAGCCCTTGAGCGGTCCGAGCAAGCGGTCCGTGATGGAATGCAGGCCCTCGATGAGAACGTCAGTCCATTTGACAGGCTTTTCCGTGAAGTGCGAGGCCACGAGCATGAGAAATACTGAAAAATCGCGATCCTTGTCCGAAGTCTGCTGCGCCCAAAGGGTCCAGAAGGCCGGATAGCGCTCCAGCGGCTTGATGACCAGGGCCAAGTGCGCCTGGGCTTCGTCGTAGCGCTCCAGGCGCGAGAGCACCTGAATCAGCAGCAGCCGGGCCTCCATGGAGTCCGGGTGCCTGTCGAGCCCCTGCCTGAGGGTTTTCTCGGCGTCTTCATACTGGCCAAACTCGACAAAAAGCTTGGCCAGCGGAAAGAATATCCGCGAACCAGGCTCCAGCGCCAAAACCTCTTGGTACCACTCAATCTTTCTTCTCATCGTCCACGGCCCCCTGGGGTACGTCGATCTGTCCGGAGAAGATATACAACACTTCGTTTTCTTTCACGTAGTTCATACGCTCGCGGACGACTTTCTCTTGGTATGCGCGGTCTGACTTGAGACGGCGTATCTCGTTGCTCAACTCCAGGCTGCGCGCGTCCACCTCCCGCAACTGGTCCTCCAGCTTCACGGAGCGATTGCGCATGTTCATGTAGGCGATGATGCCGTGCTCGCTCCAGATGAGGCGAAACAACAGCACCACGTTGACCACGATCAGCACGCCGAGCAAAAAACGCCGGGCCATTCGTCCTTCTCACTGCAAACGTGGAGAGCCGGACCTGCCGGACCGGGTTTTGGCGAGCGGCCCGCGCAGCTCGTCCAGAAAATTGGCTGTGGCGTTTTCCACGCGTTCCACGTCATCCTCGTTCAGCGCCACGGTATCAATGCGCTGCAAAAAGTCTTTGAGCACTCCGAACTCTTCCAGCAGGCTTTTGCCGAACTCAACCTTCTCCAACTCCGGCTCAAGATCCAAGATGGTCTCAAGGCAATTGGAGATGCGCGCCATGTGGCTGGTGTACGCCCTGTTCATAATCCTGCTCCGAAGCCGTTCTGATGAAAGCTGTCCCGCAACGCTACGCTTGGGTTATTCAGCTTGTAACCAGTTTTTATAGAAATTGTACAGATAATTCCCGCCGGAAAAAACTGTAAGTGCCAGAGCTATATACAGAATAAACATGCCCAGCGGAATCGGGTCGAACCCGAAAATGGGATAATGCGCCAAGAGTGGCGCAAGAGCCATGCTTTGCGCGATCGTCTTCATCTTGCCGTACCTGTCGGCGGCAATGACCACGCCCTTGTCGGCCGCAACGCCGCGCATGCCGGTGACAGCGAGTTCACGACAGACGATGACGACGACAATCCAGGCTTCCACCCAGCCAAGCTCAACCAACATGATCAAAACCGAACTGATGAGCAGCTTGTCGGCCAGGGGATCAAGGAACTTGCCCAGATTCGTGATGAGGTTCTGACGTCTTGCCACGTAGCCGTCGGCCATATCCGTCAGCGAGGCAAGAATGAACACCCCGGCCGAGACATACGCCAAAAGCACGGTTTGAAACGTGTGCTCAAGAGATAAAAGCACCACAATGACCGGCACCGCAAAGATGCGGGCCAAGGTGAGCATGTTCGCCAAATTAAGCGGCATCGCCAAACAACCGTCCCTATCTGTGCACAGTGGAGGCTGCCTCCAGGCTGGTCTGCGCGGCCAAGGCCACACGTTCGCCAAGGGCCAGCAAAGCGCGCTTGGCAGGGAACTCGCCATCCATGAGCACAACCGGCGTGCCCAGGTCGCCGGCGACAACGGTCGCCGGGTCCAGCGGAATGGCTCCCAGGAATTCCAGGCCATACTGCTCGGCCAAGGCCTTGCCGCCGCCCTTCTTGAAAAGGTCGATCTCTTTGCCGCAATAGGGGCAAGCCAAGCCGCTCATGTTCTCGACCACGCCGAGGATGTTGGCCTGAGCATACTGCAAGAAATTGATGGCCTTGCGCACATCGGCCAAAGAGACCTCCTGAGGAGTGGTCACCACCACGGCCAAAGCCTCGGGGATGAGCTTCAGCACGGTCATGGGCTCGTCGCCGGTGCCCGGAGGCGAGTCGACCACCAGAAAGTCCAGATCGCCCCATTGCACGTCGGAGATGAACTGGCGGATGGCCGAGGTCTTCATGGGTCCGCGCCACAGCACGGCCTGGTCGGGGTCGAGCAAAAGCGACTCCATGGAGACGACATGCAGATTATCGTTATATTTCTTCGGCTTCACCAGGCTGCCGCGGTCGGTCTCAAGCTGGCCGGTAAGGCCGAGCAGGCGCGGCACGCTGGGGCCGTGGATGTCCACGTCCATGAGGCCGACCTTGAAGCCGCGCGCGGCCAACGCTGCGGCGATGTTGACGGAAACAGAGCTTTTGCCCACGCCGCCCTTGCCGCTCATGACGAACAGCTTGTAGCGGATGCGCTCCAGGGTCATGGTGATGAGCTGGTCCTGCAGGGCGGTTTTGGCGCTCGCATCGCCCGAGGAGCAGGAACCTCCGGAACATGAACTCACAGTGCACTCTCCATTGCTGCATACTTGCGGCAAACGCCGCTAAAAGAAAAGTATGTACGATTTTGCGCGGCGTGTAAATCTCAGAGACGCCGGACCTCCGCGACAGGATACAGCCGGCTACCAGCCGTGCTTGCCCACAAGATCGACAAAAGCCACGGGACAGATGTCGCTGCGGCAGATTCCCCGGTCCGTTTTTTCCACCAGCACCAAGCACTGCACCCGGCGCGCAACGCCGACAGGCATGACGAGCCTGCCGCCCACGGCCAGTTGATCCACAAGGGGCTGCGGCACTTCCGGTCCGCCCGCCGTCACGATGATGCGATCAAAAGGGGCGGCGCTGGGCCACCCCAAGGTGCCGTCGTCCTGTTTCACATGCACGTTGAAAAGCCCCATGCCGAGCAGACGTTCGCGCGCGTCGGAGCAAAGTTTTGGAATGCGTTCGACCGTGTGCACGTCCGCACCGAGCTTGGCCAGCACCGCGGCCTGGTAGCCGGACCCGGTGCCGATCTCAAGGACCTTTGCACCTGGCGAAACCTGAAGAATTTCGCTCATGAGGGCGACCATGTAGGGCTGAGAAATGGTTTGCCCTTCACCTATGGGCAGGGGTTTGTCGAGGTAGGCCTGGCTGGCCAGGGCTTCCTCGACGAACAGATGCCGGGGCAGTTCGCTCATGGCTGCGATGACGCGCGCATCAGATATTGCCCGCGCCACGAGTTGCTCGGCGACCATGCGGTCACGCTGTCTTTTGGGGTCAACCCGCAATGCCGCTCCTCCCCTTTGCCATGGCTGCAAAATTATTCCAGGCCGTGCAGACCAGATTTCGCCAAGCAAGTCAACACGGGCCTGCACGCTCTTGACACTCCGGCACTTTCCCTTAACAATCGGAAATGTAGCTGCGCCCCCTTAGTCATTACTGCCAGAGCGCCAAGGAGCATCCATGTATAAGATACGAGACCTGATGACCACGCCCGTCTACTCCTTGCGGGAAACCGATACCCTGCAAAGCGCGCGGGTTCTTATGGATAAAAAGCGCATTCGTCACGTGCCCATCACCGGCGCGGACAACCGTTTCCTTGGGCTCATCACCAACCGCGACGTACTGGCCAACACGGTTTCGCATCTGGCGAACATCGACCCGGCAACCCAGGATGAAATCGATGCGGGGATCCCCTTGCAGGAGATCATGCGCACCGATGTGCACACCCTGGCCCCTGACCAGGCCGTGCGGGAAGCCGCGCACATTTTATATCATCATAAATACGGCTGCCTTCCGGTCGTGGAGGACGGCAAACTCGTGGGCATCATCACCGAAGCCGACTTCCTCCAGCTCACCATCCAGCTGCTCGACGCCATGGATCAGGCCGAAACGGTCTGACAAGCCCTCGCGGTCAAGGCGGACAAGCCGTTGCGCACCGGCCATAGCCGTTGCACTCGCACGTCCTCGTTCCAAAACCTTTCGCCCCAAAGAGCCATGAAACTGCATCCCATGCCCAAGAACAGCTCCAGCAACGTTTTGAACATCCGTAAACGCCATACACCCGACAGAAGCGGCCCCGGCCACTTCATGCGAAACCTCGTCATATTTTGCGCCTTGGCTCTGGTGGGCCTCGTCGTCTTCGTTCTGCTGCGCGACGGCAGCGCTCCGGTGCTCAAGCTGACGCCGCAAACCGGCGCGGCCTCATACACCACCAACTTCAATCTCAACCTGAGCAGCTCCCGCGCCGGGCTCAAGGAAATCGTCATCACTGCCACCCAGGACGGCAAGCGCGTCGAGGTGCTGCGGCGCAACTTCCCGGACAAGCAGCTGGCCCACACCGAGGCCTTCCGGCTCCCGCGCGACGCCAAGTTCAAGGAAGGACCTCTTGAGCTCGCCATCACCGTGCGCGACAACGCCCTGCTCTCCTTTCTCGGACGTGGCAAAACGAGCTTGGTGCAGAACCTCACCCTCGACTTCACGCCTCCCCGCCTTTCCGTCAACCCCGGCATCCACAACGTGAACCAGGGCGGCGGCGGCGTGGTGAGCTACACCGTGTCCAAACAGGTGGAACGCACCGGCGTCATGGTGGGCGAACGCTTCTTCCCGGCCTTTCAGCAGAAGGGAGGCGAATTCCTGTGCTACTTCGCCATGCCCTACGACATGCCCCCGGCGAGCTTCAAGCCCAAGGTCATGGCCCAGGACAAGGCAGGCAACGAAGCCACCCAGTCCATCAACGTGCTGGCCATTCCCAAGGTCTTCAAGTCGGACAAGCTGAATATTCCCGACGAATTCCTCAACGACAAGATGAGCCAGTATTCCGCCATGTATCCGGAACTGAAGACTCCGCTTGATATCTACAAGCGCGTCAACACGGAGCTGCGCAAGCAGAACGAGGCCGAGCTGCTCAAAATCGGCCAGGAGACCTCCCCCACTCCGCTGTGGTCCGGGCCCTTCCTGCGGTTGCCGGCGGCCGCCGGCCGCGCCGGCTTCGGCGATCAGCGCGACTATTATTACAACGGCGAAAAGATCGACCACCAGACGCACATGGGCGTGGACCTGGCCAGCGTGGCCAACGCCCCCGTGCCCGCGGCCAACGCCGGGCGCATCGTCTACGCCGGGTTCTTTGGCATCTACGGCAACTGCGTCATCATCGACCACGGCCTGGGCTTGCAAAGCCTGTACTCGCACCTGAGCGAGATCATCGTCGCCAAGGGAACCGATGTGAAGAAGGGGCAGATCATCGCCAAGACAGGCGCCACGGGCCTGGCCGGCGGCGACCATCTGCACTTCGGCATGATCGTCTCCGGCGTGCAGGTGAGCCCGGTGGAATGGTGGGACGAACACTGGATCAAGGACAACATCATCAAGCACATGACCAAATAGGACGTGCGCTGATACGACATGAAAAAGGCCGGGGAGACCCGGCCTTTTTCATTGGCGGACACGAAGTTCCACTGTTGGTCGCTAATGCCCACGGCGCTTACGCTTGCGCAGCTCCTGCTTCTCCACAAAACGCGCATCCGCGGCCAGCGCTTTTCTGACGGAACGGGCGGATTTTCGTTCCACCTTGCGCGCCTCGTGTTCGGCCTGGACAGCTTGACGCGCTTTCGTTGCGGCGCGGCTGTTGTGCATGCTTTTGGCAATCTCTCGTGTTAAGCGCTTGGGATTCTTCTCCTGCGCGGACTTGAGACTCACAGACAGCGTGCGCGTCCACAAAAGCAGACAATACTCCCGGCTGTGCACAAAAGCGGCGAGCACGGCCAAGCTTGGATCAGCACCGAACACATGGCGTGCAGCGGTCAATTCTCCCGCGCACGAACGTTCGAAGTATCCGACCCAAAATCCTTCCTCAAACATGATCACAAGTCGTAGTGACGTCGTCTCCATTGCTGGTCCCCTTTGTTGAACACGAAGGCCAGGAATGGACGACCCAAGGGGGGAAGGTTACTGACACGCCGTAAGGCATGCGTCCGGACTACCAACCGAACCGTGTTTTTATCCTGGCTAGCCTTTACATTGGACGAATCATACAGGCAGGCCCCAAGCGACGCAAGCAGCCACAGGTCGGCCTGGCCGATGGTGCAATAAAAAAGGCCGGGTTTCCCCGGCCTTTTTTATTGGCGAATGCTTGCTGAGACCTAGTGCGTGGGCCGCTGGTATTCTTCCTTCACCAGCAGGTCGCTCAAGGGCGAGATGTTGTCGCGGCCGCAAAAGAGCGCACTGGAATTGCCGCACTCCAGGGCCTGCTCCAGCACCGTGTCCACGGTCTCGACAGGAATGATCTTGAGGTCCTTCAGGATTTCATCAGGCACTTCCTTGAGGTCCTTCTCGTTCTCCGCCGGGATGAACACCGTGCCGACCAGACCGCGGTGGGCGGCGAGGAGCTTCTCGCGCAGGCCGCCGATGGGCAGCACGCGGCCGCGCAGCGTGATCTCGCCGGTCATGGCCACATCGTTGCGCACCGGGATGTTCAAGAGCGCCGAGACGATGGAGGTCGCCAGGGCCACGCCGGCCGAGGGGCCGTCCTTGGGCGTCGCGCCCTCGGGCACGTGCACGTGGATGTCGATCTCCTTGTGGAAGTCGCGCTTGAGGCCGAAGAGGTCCGAGCGGGAGCGCAGGTAGGAAAGCGCCGCGCGGGCGGACTCCTGCATGACCTCGCCGAGCTTGCCGGTGATCTCCACCTTGCCCGAGCCGCTCATGAGCACGACTTCGACCAGCAACAGCTCGCCGCCCATCTGGGTCCAGGCCAGGCCGGTGGTGACGCCTACCTGGGCCTTCTCCTCGCGCTCCTCGTGCCGGTACTTCTGCACGCCGAGGAAGCTGCCCACGTTCTGCCGGTTCACGGGAACGCCGGTGACGTTCTTGTCCTCAACAATCCGCATGGCGACCTTGCGGCACAGGGAGGCGATCTCGCGCTCCAGGTTGCGCACGCCCGCCTCCCGCGTATAGCGGCGGATGATCTCCAGCATGGCGTTGTCGGAGATGGTCATGTTCTCTTCGGTCAGGCCGTGCAGCTCACGCTGCTTGCCCAACAAGAACTGCTTGGCGATCTTGAGTTTTTCCGTCTCCAGATACCCCGGCAGGCGGATGATCTCCATGCGGTCGCGCAGGGGCAAGGGGATGGAGTCGAGCGTGTTGGCCGTGGTGATGAAGAACACCTTGGACAGGTCGTAGTCGAGGTCCAGGTAGTGGTCGTTGAAGGCGTAATTCTGCTCCGGGTCGAGCACCTCAAGCAGCGCGGAAGACGGGTCGCCCCGGAAGTCCGTGCTCATCTTGTCCACTTCGTCCAGGCAAATGACCGGATTGTTGAACTTGCAGCGCCTGAGCGAATGGATGATCTTGCCCGGCAGCGCGCCCACGTAGGTGCGGCGGTGGCCGCGGATTTCCGCCTCGTCGCGCACGCCGCCAAGGGAGATGCGCACGAACTCGCGGTCCATGGCCCGGGAGATGGATTTGGCGATGGAGGTTTTGCCGACACCCGGAGGCCGACAAAGCACAAGATGGGGCCCTTCATGGACTTCACCAGGCT
>Ga0183099_1000712_pt1 | contig 22314 bp, 25 predicted proteins | sample Biomet1_FD_127788 | JGI IMG/M metagenome (GOLD analysis project Ga0183099, IMG submission 127788) | Microbial communities from bioreactor (seeded with anoxic lake sediment) at LBNL, California, USA - Biofuel metagenome 1 | ecosystem: Engineered > Bioreactor > Anaerobic > Unclassified ...
CCGCGCGGATGCGGCCCGTTCACTGGCGTTGATCGCTGGGTTGGAAAAGGGGCGTTTGACCTTGTTGAGCCAACGATTCTCCCTGCGTCAGGAGCGTGATGCCTTACTGGCTTCGATTCAGCAGGGCAATTTGGCCGTGGAAATGATCGTCGCTCCCATGGTGGGTTCTGATGCCTATTTGGGGGCATCTACCAGCAATATAAAGATTACTCGGCCACCATGACGCTCGTGATTACGGCGCTGTTTGCCGATCCGGAACTCGAAAATCAGAAGTTAGCGGTTACTCGTTTGCGGGGGATGGCGCCGACGGCGATCGATAATATCCGAGTGTTAAGTCTGGAAATTGCCGCATTGCAGAACAATGCTCAGCTCAAAACCGGGATCGACGCGTTGCAACAGATGATCAAGCCGGAACAGGGCTGCATTGCTCGTTGGCTTTGGTTGCAGGAACAAGAGCAAAAATTGCAGGACCTGGCCGAACAACTACAGCATCAGATGAGCGGTCGCTGAGTCATTGCTCCGTGGTAGAAGGCCCTGCGGGGCCTTTTTCATTTGCGTCCTTTGTGATCAAGAAAAGGCTTTCGATCAAGAGTTTGCCCTATTGGCGCGATCTAGTGTGGAGGAGATCAAAAAAAGGATTAATTGCTGCGGGAATAGGCAAGTGGCCATAGTAATATGAAAAAAGTCAGAAGCCCTCACTTACTTTGTGGCGGTGGTGAGGAGTCAAGACTCCAGGACGTAAGATTCAAATGCGCAACGGAATGTGCTTCGGAATGGTAATGCCCACTCCCAACTCACCCATCTCGTATGGTCAGAGTGCTGCCGTTGCCCACAAATGCTGATCCCGGGGTAACCCAAGGATCGCGATATTTGTTCCGATTGTCCCTGCGTTATGTGACAAGCGGAATAATCCACATCTGGCATACCTGACTTTTTATGGTCATGGGTGCTGACCGGAATGTACTCATTCCCTGTTTGGTGGCGATTACTATGACAAAGAGTGCATCTTCATCCGTTGAGACCCGACTGGAATCTGGTCTTAATGCGTTCAAGAATGGTGACTATCTTCAGGCTCTGGACGATTTACGCCCCATGGCTGAAGCCGGTGATGTCCAGGCCCAATATCAGATGGGAGTCATGGCGGTAGAAGGCTTGGGCATGAGCAAAGATGAGCTTGTCGCCCAAGAGTGGTTCCGTCGCGCGGCCGCGCAAGGTTCCTTACCGGCACAACGCAGTCTGGATCGCCTGAATACGGTGCCTGCTCGCGTGGCGTGGCAGATGAGCGCCGCTACCGCGAGTAATCGTCAAGTGTCGGCGCAAAGTTCCGGTATCAAGAAAGTTGAGCGCATAGTTGAAAGCCCAGAGCCGAAAAAAAAGCGGGTTAGCTGGAATGTCAGCGGTTCTGTTGCCACAGATATTGAGCATGAAGCCACACCGGTGACTCCGGTACGGGCAACGCCAGTCACCAATGAAGTCACCTGGCGCATGAACACCGCAACCCACTCATCTCAGTCGGGATTGTCTCAACTGCGGCAGGCTGCGGAGCAGGGCGATGCCGAGTCCCAATACAGTTATGGTATGACTCATGCCTATGGTCGTGGTGTGGCGGAAGATCCAACCCAGGGCGCCTTCTGGCTCAACCGTGCGGCTGAGCAGGGACACTTGCTGGCTCAGCTGAATTTGGCGCAGCTGTTCATGCAGGGCAAGGGCGTCTCGCACGATGAATTGCAAGGTCTGGTCTGGTATCGCCGCGCCGCCGAGGCGGGTTCGATAGAAGCGCAATACCAGATGGCCGTTGTCAGTCGTAACCCTGATTCTCCTTTCTATGATGTGGCGCAAGCGATGCACTGGCTGCAACGCGCTGCCGAACAGGATCATGCGGATGCCCTGTGTCTGCTGGGACAGATGTACCAGTTGGGCGAGGGGGTCGAACAGGATCTGGACAAGGCGCGTAGCTATTATCAGAGTGCGGCAGAAAAAGAGAGCTCAGAGGCGCAATATCGTTTGGGGCAACTTTGGGTCGAAGGGCGGGAGCCCGATTATCCACAAGCCCTGTATTGGCTCAGACGCAGCGCCGATCAGGGGAATGCTAATGCGCAGTTGGCATTGGCCAAGATGTATGAGCATGGACTGGGTGTCCCCCAATTCCATCAACAGGCCACAGATTTATATCTCAAAGCGGCTGAGCAGGGATTGGTTGAGGCGCAGTACCGTCTGGCCTGTATGTGCCTGCATGGCATGGGGATTTCAGCGGATCTGCAACAGGCTTTGCTCTGGTTCCGTAAATCAGCTGATGCTGGCTTGGCGGATGCCCAATATCAGTTGGGGCGCTTGCTGGAGCTGAATTTGGTGGATCATGAGAGTGATGATGACACTGATCGGGATAGTAGCCGTATGTCACGGAGCGTCTCATGGACGCAAACCGGCCGCAGCAGCGCTCCCTCACCGCAAGCCTGGAAAGAGGCGTTTATCTGGTATAAACGAGCTGCGGATCAGGATCATGTCGATGCCCAGTACGCACTTTCCATGCTGTATGAGCAGGGCCGTGGTGTTGAGGCGAATGCAAGCCAGTCATTGTACTGGGTGCGTAAAGCCGCAGAGCAAGGGCATTCCGGGGCCCAATTACGTCTGGCTTGCCGCTATGAAGCGGGAGCCAGTGTTGAACAGGATGAAGAATTAGCCTTCCATTGGTATCGCAAAGCGGCAGAACAAGGCGATCCTGCCGCCCTGTATGCGCTGGGATTGCAGTACGAGCGTGGGCGGGGTATCAAGCTGGATGAGCAGCAAGCGGTCACCTGTTATATCCAGGCGGCGGCTCAAGGCCACCTCAAATCCCAGTTCAAACTCGGGTTTGCATATGAGCATGGACGAGGTGTCTGCCAGGACCGGATCAAGGCGGCCGAGTATTACCAGCGTGCGGCTGAAGCGGGTCACGCCGAATCCCAATTCAACTTAGCCAGCATGTATCTGCAAGGGGATGGCGTCCATCTGGACTCTTCCAAGGCGGCTTTGTGGCTGAATAAAATTGTTGAGGCCGGTGATGCCCGAGCGCAATTTATGCTGGGGCAGCTATATGAAACCGGCGCGGGTATTGCCCAAGATGAGCTGAAAGCGGCGGAGTTATATCGCAAGGCGGCTGATCAGAATGAACCACGAGCTCAGTTGGCGCTAGGTCGGATGTATGAACGGGGACGTGGCGTGACGCGCAGTTTCCGCGAGGCCGCCAACTGGTATCAGAAAGCCGCCGAGCAAGGGTCCGCTGAAGGCCAATTCATCTTGGGCGGTTTTTACCGGATGGGTCGTGGCGTGCAACAAGACTATCGTCAGGCTGTTCAGTGGTTCCGGAAATCGGCTGAGCAGGGAAATCAGCAAGCTTATCTGGCGTTAGGGCGACTTTACGAACTGGGGCAAGGGGTGTTGCAGGATCATCTGCAGGCGCTTTCATTCTATCGCCGGGTTGCGGCTGAAGGGGTGGCCGAAGCGCAGAATCGCTTGGGTAAGATGTATCGGCAGGGATTGGGGGTCCAGCAGGATGATGCGGAGGCCGTTGCCTGGTTCAACAAATCCGCTGCGCAGGGTGATCCGCAGGGCTGCTCCGAATTGGCGGAGTTGTGTCTGCAAGGGCTCGGGTGCGAGGTCGATAGTGGTCGTGCGTTGCAGCTGTTCCGTCAGGCCGCAGAGTCGGGACATGCCGATGCGCAATACAATCTGGCCATGCTGTTCGAAACCGGGCGGGTGGTGGAGTTGGATTATCAGCAGGCGGCAAGCTGGTATCGTCTGGCGGTCGATCAGGGACATGCTAAGGCGCAGTACCAACTCGGGGTCATGTTCCAGGAGGGCCGAGGAGCGCCACAGAATTTCCACCAAGCGGCAGCGCTGTTTTCTCGGGCTGCAGAACAAGGGCATGCCCTGGCGCAATACAACTTGGCTTGTTTGTATCAGCAAGGTGTCGGCGTGCCGCAGGATAATCAGCAGGCCTATGTCTGGAGCTCGTTGGCGGTTGCCGGCGGTTGCCGTCTGAGTGAGGCGCAACAGTTACGAGACAATATGGCGCGATTGCTGAACGCTGCACAATTAATCGAGGCGCAGCGTGAAGCAACCTTGTTTTTTGAGCAGTGGCAGATGCAGGTGTAATTAACCAGTCAACGGTTACGAGCACAAAAAACGCCGGTTATGAAACCGGCGTTTTTTCATGTTCGCTGCTTCGAATCTTACTCTGCTTCTTCGAATCGTGCCGCGACCAGTTGTTCGACGGCATCCATGACCGCCTCGGCATCCGGACCTTCGCAGGTGACATGAATACTGGATCCTTGAGCGGCCTCAAGCATCAATAACCCCATGACGCTATCTGCGCTGGCCTCTTTTTCTTCATTGCTGACCATGATAGTTGCCTGATAGCTGGCGGTGAGTTGCACCAGTTTGATGGCGGCACGGGCGTGTAACCCCAACTTGTTGATGATGGGCAGTCGTTTCTCAATGCGAGGCATGGGATTTCTCCAGCGTACGATGGCGGACCTGGACGGTCTTGTTTCTGGCCCGGAAACTGGCGGCTAACAGTTCGGTGATGAACACGGATCTGTGCTGTCCTCCTGTACACCCGATGGCAACCGTGACATAGCTACGGTTGTTCCGCTCCAGATGGGGAAGCCAGTTACTCAGCAGGGTTTCGATCTGCTGGCTGTAAAGCATGACATCCGGCTGTGCTTGCAGGTACTCACGGACTGGCGCATCCAGCCCGGTCAGAACCCTGAGCTCAGGAACCCAGTGTGGATTAGGGAGAAAGCGGGCATCGAACACGAAATCTGCATCTTTGGGGGTGCCATGTTTGAAGCCGAACGACTCAAAGACCAAAACCAGTTCTTTCTCTTTGCGCCCCAAGACGCGTTCGCAGATCTGCTCGCTGAGATCGTGAATGCTCAGCATGCTGGTATCAATGCGCAGATCAGCCGTTGATGACAAGGGAGCCAAGAGATGGGTCTCTTGTTGGATGGCTTGATCCAGCGAGAGGTGCTTGCGCGACAGTGGATGTAAACGCCGACTTTCGCCATAGCGACGGATCAGCGTGGCATTGTCAGCATCGGTAAAAATACTGGAAAATTCGATATCGCTGGCCTGACGGATTTGGCCCAGCAAGTTGTCAATATCGCCGCTTTCGTCCGGCATGTTGCGCACATCAATACTGACGGCGAGTTGGTCATAACGATCCCGGGCTTCCAGCACCAATTGGGGCAGTAAGGTAACCGGAAGATTATCGACACAATAGTAGCCTAGGTCTTCCAGGACACGCAGGGCTATGGTTTTTCCTGAGCCAGAGCGGCCACTGACCACGATCAATTTCATGGGCGCCTCAGGGGGCAATCATCAGTTGATAGAGCGCTTCGTCACTCTCGGCCTGGCGCAGTAAACGACAAAAAGCCTTGTCATTCAACTTGCTGGCGATGAGAGAGAGCGTCTTGAGATGGGTTTTACATTCACTTTCGGGTACCAGCAGGGCAAACAGGATGTCGACAGGCTGGTTATCGATCGCATCGAAGGCAATGCCTTGATCCAGTGTTAGAAATACCGCTGTCAGTGGATGACCGTCCGGGATCCGGCCATGAGGAATGGCGATGGCCCCGCCAATGCCGGTACTGCCCATCTTTTCACGGGCCAACAGGCGTTCAAATAGCTCTTGCTCATCCAATCCTAACCGCTGGGCGGCCAGTTCACTGATGAGTTCAATGGCGCGTTTTTTACTGGAACAAGGGACTGCACTTTTGGTGCAGTCCCTGCTGAGAAAGTCCTGAATTAACATAGTTACTTACTATTCAATTTTTCTTTGTGCTTGATGATCTGGCGATCCAGCTTATCAATCAAGGTATCGATTGCGGCGTACATGTCGGCCTGCTGGGAATTGGCAAAAATCTCGCCACCATTGACGTTGAGTTTGGCTTCGGCGATCTGGTTGAGTTTTTCAACCGTGAGAATGACTTGAACATTATTGATTTGTTCGAAGTGACGCTCCAGCTTGGCAAATTTGCTATTTACGAAGTCACGCAGCGGGTCGGTAATTTCGATGTGATGACCTGACAGGTTAATTTGCATAACGTCTTCCTTTTGTTTGGCCTACAACAGGCGTTTGCGCTGACTGGATGGCGGTATTGACAAAGACTCTCGATACTTAGCGATGGTCCGTCTGGCTACCATAATACCTTGTTCAGTAAGCAAATCCGCGATCTTGCTATCGCTTAAGGGTTTTGCTGTATTTTCAGCCGCGACCAGCTTCTTGATCAAAGCCCGGATTGCGGTGGAAGAACACTCCCCTCCATTATCAGTATTGACGTGACTTGAGAAAAAGTATTTAAGTTCGAAGATTCCACGAGGCGTATGCATGAATTTTTGTGTGGTCACACGCGAAATGGTCGACTCATGCATTTCTACCGCTTCGGCGACATCATTGAGAACCATGGGCTTCATGGCCTCTTCACCATATTCGAAAAAGTCTTGCTGCTGCAACACGATACAATTCGCTACTTTCAGCAGGGTTTCATTCCGGCTCTCCAGGCTCTTGATAAACCATTTGGCCTCTTGCAAGTGTGAGCGGATAAACTGACTGTCACTGCTGTTTCGAGCGCTGCGGGCCATGGAGGCATAGGTTTCGTTGATGCGAATTTTCGGCATGGCATCTGGGTTTAACTCCACCACCCATTTGCCCTGCTTCTTGCTGACCGCGACATCCGGAATCACATATTGGGAGTCGCTTTGGATAATACTGTTGCCGGGCCTCGGTTCCAGATGCTGGATCAGATCCAGCGCCTCCTTGAGTTCTCCTTCCTTGAGCTGCATCTTACGGGCCAGATTGCGATAGTCCCGACTGGCCAGCAAGTCCATGTGCTCTTGCAGGATAGTTTTCGCTTCTTGAAGCCAAGGTGTGGTCTGTGGATATTGCCCCAGTTGGATCAGCAAACACTCCTGGACGGAGCGAGAGGCGACACCAACGGGGTCAAAGTGCTGAACTCTCTTGAGTACGGCTTCAACCTCATCCAGCTCGACTTCACGCTCGTCAGACTGCACCGCTTCAAGGATGTCCTCCAGGGTGGCCGTCAAATAGCCTGAGTCATCAATTGCGTCGATGATCGAAAGCGCAATCGCCTGATCCAACTCGCTAAATGGTGTCAGTTGCATCTGCCAAAGCAGGTAATCTTGCAGCGTTTCTGTGGTCTCACCCTGATAGACAGGCTCATCGTCGCCGCTGGGTAAGCCACTGGCCTGATGGGTTCCTGCGGTATAAAGCTCATCCCAGGTGGTATCCATCGGCAACTCATCCGGCATGTTTTCCTGATTGAGTGCGTCGCTGGTGTTGAGCTGGCTACCATCCTGCTCGTCCCTGGCCTCGTCTGCTGCTTGCGCGTCGTCCCGTTCTTGCTCCGACATGGGCTCCAGATTATCACTCTCCTCCTGCTCCAGCAGGGGATTGGCATCGAGTGCCTGCTGGATCTCCTGTTGGAGCTCCAGTGTGGAGAGTTGTAGCAAGCGGATCGCTTGCTGAAGCTGTGGCGTCATGGCCAATGACTGACCAAGGCGCAACTGTAAAGTCGGTTTCATTAGTATCGCTCTTTCCTTAAATCGACAAACCGGGTCCTGCAGAGAGTGTTACCTATAGGGTGAATCCTTCTCCCAGATAAACTTTTTTCACCTGTTCGTTGTTGAGAATTTCGCTTGGAGCGCCCTCGGCAATAAGCTTGCCATGACTGACGATATAGGCTTTCTCGCAGACATCCAAGGTTTCTCGTACGTTATGATCGGTAATTAATACCCCAAGCCCACGATCGCGTAAATGTTCGATGATGCGTTTGATGTCGATGACCGAGATGGGGTCTACACCGGCAAATGGTTCATCTAACAGGATAAATCTGGGGTCTGCGGCCAGAGCTCTGGCGATTTCCACCCGCCGCCGTTCACCTCCGGAGAGGCTCATGCCAAGGCTATGGCGGATATGACTGATGTGAAACTCCTCGAGAAGAGACTCCATCTTGTCCGTTCTTTCCTCCCGGGTGAGATCACCACGGACTTCCAATACGCCCATTAAATTTTGTTCGACCGTGAGGCGACGGAAGATCGAGGCCTCCTGGGGTAGGTAACCAATGCCATTTCTGGCGCGCTCGTGCATCGGCAGAGAGGTGATGTCGATGTCATCGACCGTTACGCTACCGCCATCTTGGGGAACCAGACCGACGATCATGTAGAACGAGGTGGTTTTCCCGGCGCCATTTGGCCCGAGCAAACCGACGACCTGGCCGGTTTCAACTTGCAGGCTGACGTCACTGACCACGGTGCGGCTTTTATAACTCTTCTTCAGAGCGCTGGCTTTTAACAACGACATCTTATTGACCATCCTTCTGACTGGTCTGCTCTTGCAACTGTTCCGGCAAGAAAACAGTCTTGACTCGTGAGCCCTTGGCGGTACTTTCAGCGGCCATTTGCTGCTTTTGGATGTCATAGCGGATGACATCGCCGCTCACTTCATTGTCTTGCTGCTGCAATTTGGCCTTGTCGCTGAGCACGACCAGCTTCTCTTTGAGCTTATAGTGAAGGCGATTGGCACTGGCTTGTACCGGTTTACCATTATCCAGCACTTGGGAAAAGGTCGCGGGTGAGCCATAGGCGATCATCTCTTCTGCACCTTTTTGGCCATTGCGGATGACTTCGACTTTGCTGGCGGTGATTTTGATGGTGCCTTGAGTGATCACCACATCATCGAGAAACGACACTTTGTTGCTGCCCAGTTCGGCCAGTTGTCGTTGCGAGTCGACAAAGATCTTTTGCTGATAATCGGTTTGTTTGGCTATCCCGGCGCTGGAGGCCAGCAGCAGACAGCAGAGCACCTTAGCGGGCTTGGTTAAAGTAAATCGCATGACTGTTGTCCAATAGTTCATAGCTGTTTTGGTCCAGTTTTCCCAACAGACCAACCCCTTCATTGTGGAAGCCAGGTCCTTCGATCACGACTTTCAGATTGGTGCGCATTTGCTGGTTGGTCAGATCCAGCTCCATGTAGTCGGTGGTCAGTCGCTCGGCGATGGGCTGCGGGCTTAGATTCTTCAGGATCACCTGATTGCGCAAAATAGCGCTATCACTGTTGTTGAGTACACCCTTCTCGCCACTGAGCTCCCATAACGGTTTGCCATCAGCATCCCGGGTCGTGATGCGCGGATGTTCCAGTTCGCTCATCTCTAACTGAGCGTAGTGTTCGGCGTAGTCGGCGGCCAATTCTTCCTTAAGGTGCCCTTTGGCATCGTAATGCTGGGTTCTCAATGCCTTGGCGGTGAATGAGGGTTGGTAGATAGATCCGCTTTGAGCCTGGCTGTCGCCAGTCTCCTGATCGAACCAGCGCCAGAGACCCAAGGCGAGGAGAAACATCAGACCAATCAGCCAATTCTGGCGACTCATACCGAAGCCCCTTGCGCCTGATCCAGCGCCTGATTGGCTTGCAGCAGCAAATCGCACACTTCGCGCACCGCACCTTCGCCACCGCGTAGCCGGGTGATGTAACGGGCGGCGCGTTGTGCTAACGGATGAGCATCCGCCACCGCAACACCCAGGCAACTAGCCTGCATGACCGGAATATCAATCACATCATCGCCAATATAGGCCGCCTGGTTCGCCTCCAGACCGAGGACATCCAGTAGATCCTGAAATGCAGGCAGCTTGGCGCCTTGGCCTTGATAGAGATGTTCGATACCCAGTGCCGCCATTCGATCACTGACGATTCTCGAGTTTCGACCGGTGATGATACCGACTTCAATGCCAATATCGCGAAGTGCCTTGAGACCAAAGCCGTCTTTGGTGTGGAACGTCTTGAATTCCTCCCCCTGATTGCCCATGTAGATGCGGCCATCCGAAAGGACGCCGTCCACATCGCACACCAGCAGCCGGATCTGTCCGGCACGAGCGAACACGTCGGTGCTGACCGGGCCATACAGGGTCTCGATTTGGCTCATCAGACAACTCCAGCTTTCAGCACATCGTGCATATTGAAGGCGCCTATTGGACGGTTACTCTTATCGACGACGACCAAGCCGTTGATTTTTTTCGTTTGCATCAATTGCACGGCCTCGGCGGCCAACATCTCGGCTGGGACTGTCGTGCAACCGGTTTTCATGACACTCTCGATACGAGTCTGATGGATGTCGACACGCTGATCCAGGATCCGGCGCAGGTCACCATCGGTAAACAACCCGGCCAGGGTACCGTCGGGATTGAGGATGGTGGTCATGCCCAGCCCCTTGGCACTGACTTCCAGCAACGCATCACGAATGGATGCCTGACGCGAGACGGCCGGCAGCAGGTCACCGCTGTGCATCAGATCTGAATTGCGCAGCAACAGCTTACGGCCCAGGGCGCCACCAGGATGCGACATGGCAAAGTCTTCACTGGTGAATCCACGAGCCTCCAGCAAGGCGACGGCCAGGGCATCTCCCATGACCAGCGTGGCCGTGGTACTGGCGGTGGGGGCGAGTCCCAGCGGACAGGCTTCTTCGGGGACCCGAATGCACAGATGAATATCGGCCTCGTTGCCCATGGTGGAGGCTGAGTTGCTGGTCATGCAGATGAGCGGGTTACCCCAGCGTTTCAGAACCGGCAATACCGCCAGAATTTCGCTGCTTTCTCCGGAGTTGGAGATGGCGATGACCACATCCTGCGGGGAGATCATTCCCAGGTCACCATGACTGGCTTCACCCGGGTGGACAAAAAAAGCCGCCGTGCCGGTGCTGGCGAAACTGGCCGCCATTTTGCGAGCTATATGCCCTGATTTGCCCATGCCCATGACGATCACTTTTCCGGTGCAGCGGAGCATCAGATCACAGGCACGATTGAATTCATCATTGATATATTCCTGCAGCCCACGCAAGGCTGCGATCTCGGTTTCCAGCACCCGGAGACCCACCTTCCGGTAATCGAACGATTTGGACATTATTCTGACTCCACAACAACTTACTGGCCGATTATATGAAACTCGAGGGGCAGAAGCGAATAACAACGCGTTGCCAAGCTAAACCGCAGCCATACAGAACAAGTTCCATACTGGCTTCCAGTTGCGAGTTGGATCACACACCCCTACAATGCGCACACTTACCAACGCATCAGGAAGATTCATTTGAGTGATGATTTGATCCGCATCTCCGGGCTCAGCTTCAGCCACGGTGAAAGGCTGTTGTACGATGATATCAGTCTGACGATTCCACGGGGCAAGATTACCGCCTTCATGGGGCCAAGCGGCATCGGCAAAACCACCTTGCTGCGGTTGATCGGCGGTCAAATCAAACCGGATGCTGGCCAGATCCTGTTCGATGGCCAGAATGTGCCGGAACTCTCCCGTCGTGAACTGTATGACTTGCGCAAGCGCATGAGCATGCTGTTTCAAAGTGGCGCGCTGTTTACCGGGCTCAACGTGTTTGACAACGTGGCCTTCCCGCTGCGTGAACATACCCGGTTACCGGACGAGTTGTTGCGGACTCTGGTGTTGATGAAGCTGGAGTCGGTCGGCCTCCGGGGGGCAGAGCTCTTGATGCCATCTGAACTTTCCGGTGGCATGGCCCGTCGCGCCGCTCTGGCGCGCGCTATTGCGCTGGATCCGGAGCTCATCATGTATGATGAGCCGTTCGTGGGGCAGGATCCCATTACCATGGCGGTTCTGGTCAAGCTCATCAAGCAACTGAATAAAACCTTGAATATTACCTCGGTGATCGTCTCTCACGATGTCCCCGAGGTCATGAGCATTGCCGATTATGTCTACCTGATTGCCAATCGCAAAGTGGTAGCCCATGGCACACCTGAGCAGTTGCGTGAAGAAGCCAATCCAGAAGTGGTGCAGTTTATCCACGGTCTCCCCGATGGTCCGGTCCCTTTCCATTATCCGGCCAACGATTACTTGCAGGAACTTTGAATGTTGTTAGAGCCTATCTTGCGTCTGGGACGCACTGGCATTCGTAGCCTGGAGGCCATCGGGCGGGCGGGGATCATGTTGTATCATGCCCTGGTCGGGCGACCACAACCGGCCAAGCATTTTCCATTGTTGATCCAGCAACTCTATGTCGTGGGTGTGCAGTCGGTGTTGATCATCCTGGTTTCCGGGCTGTTCATCGGCATGGTGCTCGGCTTGCAGGGCTACAACGTGCTGGTTGAATTCAAGGCGGAAGGCAGCTTGGGTCCTTTGGTTTCTCTTTCCTTACTGCGTGAACTTGGGCCAGTGGTCGCCGCACTGTTGTTTGCGGGGCGAGCCGGTTCGGCCTTGACGGCGGAAATCGGTCTGATGAAGGCGACAGAGCAGCTCTCCAGCCTGGAGATGATGGCCATAGATCCGTTGCGACGTATTGTGTCCCCGCGCTTCTGGGCCGGGGTGATCAGCCTGCCGTTGCTGGCCTTGATGTTCAGCCTGATTGGCATCTATGGCGGCAAGCTAGTGGGTGTCGATTGGCTGGGGGTCGATGAAGGTACCTTCTGGTCTGGCATGCAGGCGGCTGTGGATTTTGGTGAGGATGTGATGCAGGGATGTATCAAGAGCCTGGTGTTTGCATTGGTGGTGACCTGGATTGCGTTGTTCAACGGCTATGATGCCAAACCGACTTCGGCCGGCATCAGCCAGGCGACGACGCGCACTGTGGTTCACTCTTCACTGGCTGTGCTCGGCCTCGATTTTATTCTGACTGCGGTCATGTTTGGGTGAGTATGATGAAATTCAATAAGATAGAGTTTGTCGTTGGCTGTTTCATGTTGGCTGGTATCCTGGCAGGCGTGCTGTTGGCACTCAAGGTCGCCGGTCTGACCTTCGACGATGGCCGTACCACGTATGCTCTGTATGCCCGCTTTGACAATATCGGCGGTTTGAAAGTCCGTTCGCCGATCAAGATCGGAGGAGTGGTGGTCGGACGGGTTGCCAATATCCAGATTGATAACAAAACACTAGCTCCGGTTGTCGAGATGCAGATCCAGCAGCAGTTCAATGCTCTGGCTAGTACCACCACCGCATCTATTCTGACCTCGGGCTTGCTCGGAGAGCAGTATATCGGTCTGACGCCCGGCTTCATGGATGAGGAGATGGGGACAGAGGTGCTGAAGGATGGCGATCGAATCGAAGACACCAAGTCAGCCATCGTATTGGAGGACTTGATCGGTAAGTTCCTCTACAGTCAAAGCAACAAGTGAGGCTCATCCCATGTTGAAACAATTGATTGGTATTCTGCTGTTGGCCTGTCTCGGCAGCTCGGCACAAGCGGCCTATCCTGCGGATCCCTTTGCGTTGATCAATGAAGCGGCCAACCGCACCTTTGACCGACTGAATCAAGACCAACAGAAGATCCACAGTGAACCTGGTTATCTGCGTGTGGTGATCCGCGATGAGCTGATGCCCTATGTCGACAATAAGTTTGCCGCCTATAAGGTTATTGGCAGCAACATCAAAGAGACTACTCCGGCACAACGCGACCGCTTCACCCTGGCGTTCACGGATTACATCATCGCGACCTATGCCGATGCGCTGGCGAAGTATGATCAACAAAAAATCAAGGTCGAATCACCTCGTGATCTGGGCGATGACAAGGTGGTCTCGGTGAATGTGGCGGTGCTGGATCCAGGTAAACCGGATATCAATGTCATCTTCAAGTTGCGTCAAAACAACAAGACCGGTGAATGGAAGGCGTTCGACATGGTGGCCGAAGGGATCAGCCTGCTCTCCTCCAAGCAATCCGAGTTGGGTGGCATGATCCGGGATAAAGGTATTGATGCGGTTAGCCAGATGCTGGAAGAGCACAATAAGAAGCCGGCCCAGCTGCCAGGCAAAAAATCATGAAAATTAGTGGTGTGATCGATGCCGAGCGAGTTGCGGTCTGGTGGACGCAACGTGAATCCCTGTTTGCCAACAATCAGCTGGATCTGGCAGCGGTCACGCATGTTGATTCCGCCGGATTGGCCTTTCTGGTCAAGTGGGGCAAAGCCCGGCAAGCAGCTGGCGAACTCATGTGCCTGACCGGGGTTTCCGATAGTTTCGCCAAGCTGTGCTCTCTATATGCAGTCGAGCCACTCTTTGACCTGCAATCCCAGCCCTAATTACGAGACGAGAAATGATGCAACCTACCGAGATTGAGAGTATCCTGCGGGCCGCATTGTCACTGGAAGAGGTCTATGCCCAGGGTGATGGTGGCCACTTTCAAGTGATTGCCGTATCCCCGCTGTTTGCCGACATGAGTCGGGTCAAGAAACAGCAGACCGTCTATGCGCCCCTCTCGGAGCATATTGCCTCCAATGCCATTCATGCGCTGAGCATCAAGGCTTTTACTCCCGAGGAGTGGAAGCGCGAGAAGAAATTTATCATGCCCTCCTGAGGGAACGGATCTGATGGACAAATTCAAGATTTATGGTGGTTGCAGCCTGAACGGTGATGTGACCATTTCTGGCGCCAAAAATGCTGCGCTGCCAATACTGTTTGCTTCCTTGCTGTGTGACGAAGAGATCCATCTCAGCAACGTACCCCATCTCAAGGATGTGAATACTACGCTGAAATTGCTGGAAATTTTGGGCGCAACTGTTCAGCGTAACGGCTCTGTTACTGTACTGGCCGGCGCGGTGAACCATCACATCGCCCCCTATGAACTGGTCAAGACCATGCGTGCCTCGATCCTGGCATTGGGCCCGTTAACGGCTCGCTTCGGCATGGCGGATGTTTCTCTGCCGGGCGGATGCGCCATTGGCGCTCGTCCGGTCAATTTGCACATCCACGGCCTGGAGCTGATGGGTGCCAAGATTGTAGTCGAAGAGGGCTACATCAAGGCGCGTGTCGATGGCCGCCTCAAGGGCGCACATATCCTGATGGATATGGTCTCGGTCACCGGGACAGAAAACCTGATGATGGCCGCTGTATTGGCCGATGGCCGTACCGTGATTGAAAATGCGGCCCGTGAACCTGAAGTGGTGGATCTGGCCAATTTCCTGATTGCGCTGGGTGCCAAGATCGAGGGAGTCGGTACTGCGACCCTGACCATCGACGGTGTCGAAAAACTGCATGGTGGCGAATACCGCGTGCAACCGGATCGTATCGAAACCGGCACCTTCCTGGTCGGTGCTGCTATCTCCAATGGTTGCATCACCTGTCACCAGACCGATCCTTCCTTGCTGGAAGCCGTGTTGGTGAAGCTGGAAGACGCCGGTGCCCTGATTGAAAAGGGCAAGGACTGGATCAAGCTGGATATGCGTGGTCGCACCTTGAAGCCGGTAAATATTACCACGGCTCCCTATCCGGCATTTCCTACCGATATGCAGGCGCAATTTACGGTGCTCAATGCTGTTGCCAAGGGAACCGGTATGGTCACGGAAACCATCTTCGAGAATCGCTTCATGCATGTTCCTGAATTGGTGCGCATGGGTGCGGATGTCGAATTGCAAGGCAATACCGCAGTATGTCGGGATACCGACCACCTGAGTGGTGCCCAAGTGATGGCCACGGATCTGCGCGCCTCCGCCAGTCTGGTGCTGGCCGGTTTCGTCGCTGAAGGGATCACCATGGTGGACCGTATCTATCATATTGATCGCGGCTATGAAGATATCGAAGGCAAGTTGCGTGGGCTCGGTGGCAAAATCGAGCGTATCCACGGTGAACCGGTCTAACTGCCATCATTCGTTGCTGAATTTAGTTCAAGCCCCGCCATCTGTGCGGGGCTTTGTTTTTGGGCGCGGCAAAAAGAAAACGGGCCAAAATGGCCCGAAAAAGTGAGGAATGAAGGTCGCCGAACGTGGTTGGAGCCGGTGACCCGAGGTTGTTCAGTTCCTGCACTCACTACCGGCCCCTGTAGTGGCGAGTGCAACACCGGGAGTTCGTGACAACTACCGGAATAATCTGCTGAAACAACCTGGCGTGGTTATATTCATTGTTTGTGGCAAAATACTCAATAAAGCGAAGCATAAAAGCTGTTGCTGGTGAATATTATCTGTTATTGGCGAGATATTTGGCTGATTCGTTAAAAATGAAGGGGCTTCATGAGCGAGAATCATAGAATCGATAATCTGGATCGCAGCATTCTGTCTGCCTTGCAGCTGGATGCTCGAACTCCGTATGCCGAATTGGGTAAGCGCTTCAGTGTGAGTCCGGCGACGATTCATGTGCGGGTGGAGAAGATGAAACAAGCCGGGATTATCACCGGCACCCAGGCTCTGGTGAACGTCAAACAGCTAGGCTATGACGTCTGTTGCTTCATCGGCATCAATCTGAAGAGCGCCAAGGACTATGCCTCGGCGTTGGCGCAACTGGAGCGGCTGGAGGAGGTGGTCGAAGCCTATTACACCACGGGTCATTACAATATTTTTATCAAGATCATGACCCGCTCAATCGATGAGCTACACAGCCTGTTGACCAACCGGATCCAGGCAATTGATGAAATCCAGTCCACCGAAACCCTGATTTCATTGCACAATCCGATTTCACGCCAAGTCGTGCCTTGAGCCAGATTAGAGTAGCAGTACGCTACAGAAGGTAATCAGCATGATGACAATCAGGATCACGCTGATCAGGGCATATTTCAATTCTTGGGTCATGATCTTCTCCGGTGCTCATGGTGGACGGGGAGTGGGCGCACTGAATATGCAGCCAGGCTAGCTTTCTGGTTATAACCGATCCTCAATGGGAGCGGATCCTGTTTGCGAGCAGAATGTTCGAGCCATCACGCCTTTGAGGGATTATCCCAGCATCACTGGCGTTCGGCTGAATGGTGAACAATAGTCAACGGGAGTTCGATTGTTCAGTCCGGAGGCGGATATGCTGCGTCAAATGGTGTTACCCCCCTTGCTCGCATTTGTGCTGCTGTTTATCGTCAGCAATCTGGTGCATTCCTTCTAGTTTTTTCGAAGCAGCTGTTTTATCTCGTTTTTAAGCGTTGATTTGTCTATCCTCGGCCACCAGTATCCCGATGCGCTCGCGTCGGGATACTCGTGCTTTTTATCTGATTACGAGGGATACAAGATGGAAGATCTCTGGGCATTGGGGCATGCCGACGATTCATTCGGTGGTTCTGTGCTGGGCAGTAAAGGAACCCAATGGCTGTGGTTTCACGACCGGGATGAAGTTCTGGATTACCTGGTCAGTGATTATGTCGACTTGCTGGCCGATACCGGCGAGCTGGATGAAGAGCAAGCCGAGTCCGCTCGTGAGCGGTTTACCGACCTGGTCGATTCTTGCGAGAGCGATGAACAGTTGGTTCGCGAACTCAACGAGCTGAGTGTCGAATTACGACGCATCATCTGGTTTGGTTCGTTATCTGAACTGGCAACCAGCTACCGCGACTTTGCCATGTCCCTGCGTCACTACTACTGGCAGCAATTGGGGGAAGAGGATGAACCTGATGCCGCTGTAGAGCCTGAACAGTGGGGGGAACTGGTCGAAATGCTGGATGATTTCCTGATTGAGGGCAGCTTTCACTGATTCTCGTTGTCCGCTGACTTGGCAAACATCGAAGCATGAAGGATACTGTTTTTATATACATGCATTCAGTGCCGAGTGATGCGACTCTATATTGCCGAAAAGCCCAGCCTTGGCCGCGCCATTGCCGAGGTATTACCTAAACCGCATGAAAAAGGTGAGGGCTATGTGCGTGCGGCGAATGGGGATGTGGTCAGCTGGTGTATCGGCCATCTGTTGGAACAGGTCGCGCCGGAAGACTATGATCCGCGCTTCAAATCCTGGCAGTGGCAGACTCTGCCGATTATCCCTGAACGCTGGCAAGTCAAGCCGCGGAGCAGTAGCCGTAAGCAACTGGGTATCTTGAAGCAGTGGGTCAAGCAGGCCGATGAATTGGTGCATGCCGGAGATCCGGATCGGGAAGGTCAGCTCCTGGTGGATGAGGTCATCGACTATCTGGCCGTGCCGAAATCCAAACGGGATCAAATGCTGCGTTGTCTGATCAGCGATTTGAATCCACCCGCCGTCCGCCGCGCACTCGAGACGCTACGCAGTAACCGGGAGTTTCTGTCCCTGAGCACCTCGGCCTTGGCGCGATCCCGTGCCGATTGGTTATATGGCATCAATATGACCCGGGCATACACCTTGCTGGCCCGCTCCAGCGGCAGTCAGGCTCTGCTTTCCGTAGGGCGCGTGCAGACCCCCATTCTCGGCTTGGTCGTTCGTCGTGATGCCGAAATCGATGCTTTCAGCAGCAAGCCCTATTACACGGTTCTCGCTCACATCGTCACCAATTCCAGTGTGCATTTTACGGCCGAGTGGCAGCCCTCGGCGGCGTGCCAACCTTGGCAGGATGAGGAGGGACGGGTACTCTCGCGGGCTCTGGCGGACAAGGTGGTTGAGAGGATCGGCGGTCAGCCGGGAACGGTTCAAGAGTATCAGAGCAAGGTGGTCAAGCAGTCGGCCCCGCTGCCCTATAACTTATCGGCACTACAAATCGATGCCTCCCGGCAACTGAACCTGAGTCCGAAACAGACACTGGATCTGTGCCAGCAACTCTATGAGCGTCACAAACTTATCACCTATCCCCGTTCGGATTGTCGGTACCTGCCCAACGAGCATCATCGACAGGCCAGCCATGTTGCGGCGGCGATTGGTATGGTGCAGCCCGCATTGCAGTCAGCAGTCCAGACCGCTGATTTTCAGTTACGCTCCGCCGCCTGGAATGATACTAAGGTGTCTGCCCACCACGGGATTATTCCCACTGAACGCCGGATGAATGGTGAGAGCTTGAGCCGCCAGGAATTGGCGTTATATACGCTCATTGCTCGTCACTATCTGGCGCAGTTTTATCCGCCGTTGCAGCGCCGAGAAACCCGGATCGGTATCGAGATCGCCGGCGGCCAATTTTTGGCGAAGGGTCGGGAAATCTTGCTCCCGGGTTGGCGAGTCGTGCTATCGGCGGATCGGGCGGATGAAGAGCCTGAGTCGCGGCTTCCGCTGTTGCGACAGGGGGATGTCGTGCACTGTGAGCGGGGTGAGCGGATTGACAAGCAAACCCAGCCGCCGAAACCGTTCACCGATGCCACCCTGCTGGCGGCGATGACGGGTATAGCCCGCTACGTGCAAGACAGTAGTTTGCGGCAGATATTGCGGGAAACCGATGGCCTGGGAACCGAGGCGACCCGAGCCGGCATTCTGGAGTTACTATTTCAACGCGGGTTTTTACAGCATCAGGGCAAAAGCATCCGTGCCACCGAAATGGGTAAGGCCTTGATCCGAGCCTTGCCGGTTGCGGCCAGTTTGCCGGATATGACGGCGCGTTGGGAGCGTGCGCTGTCAGCCATTGAACAACGGGAATTACCCTACCAGAGCTTCATGCAGCCCCTGCAGCAAGAGCTGAGCCGATTGATCGCGGAGGCGCAGTCTGGCCACGAGTCGGTTCGTGAGCTCTTTGCGGCTATGCCAGCCGGGCCAACCCGAGTCGCCGGGCAAGGTTATCGGCAGAGGAAAGGCAAATCTTCGTCATCCCGCCGGCCATCCGCACCACATTCTGCTGCCGATGCCTCCCCGGCTCCATCCCGCACACCACGAAAAGCTCCGGTCCGCAAGCGGAGAGCAAAAGCAACTCCTCTCTGACCATATCCCGGAACAAGCAGCGCCGGGGACATGGGACCGGTGTCGGAGGGTACAGCCCGACTGCACTATGGGGTACACTCAACGACCTGATGGTAAGGAGTGGTTTATGACCCCGAGCGCGCACTTTGACCTGACCCCCTGGAATACTTTTGGCATGAAAGCCTATGCCGACTGGGGACTGGCTTTCGACTCTCTGGCCGAGTTGCAACAGATTCTGCTGGATGATCGTTGGCGGAATCTGCCCCGGCTGGTTCTGGGGGGGGGAAGTAATATCTTGTTCACCAGTGACTTTTCGGGTTTGGTCTTGGTAAATGCCATGAAAGGGATCGATGTGACCGAGTGTGACGATGCTTGGTCATTGCATGTTGCGGCCGGAGAGAATTGGCACCAACTGGTACAATGGAGTCTGAGTCAAGGTATGGCTGGCCTCGAAAACATGGCTCTGATCCCGGGGTCGGTTGGGGCAGCTCCGGTACAAAATATTGGTGCCTACGGCGTTGAAGTGTGTCGTTACTGCAGTTACGTCGACGTATGGGATCTGGATCTGCAACAACAGCTACGGATCCCGGCTCAAGACTGCGGATTCGGATATCGAGAGAGTCGTTTCAAGCAAGAATGGCAACATAGCCGGATTATCACTGCCGTCGGATTCAAATTACCGAAACAGTGGCAAGCCGTTACCGGTTACGGACCGCTACGCGAGCTCGGGTCTCAAGTCACAGCCCAACAGATCTTTAATACCGTTTGCCAGTTAAGGCTTGAAAAATTACCGCAGCCTGAACAGTTGGGGAATGCAGGGAGCTTCTTCAAGAATCCGACGGTCGACGCTGGAAAAGCTGCCGCATTGCAAGCCGAGTATCCGGTTATGCCCGCTTATCCGCAGGCGGATGGCTCTGTGAAACTGGCTGCGGGCTGGCTGATTGAGCAGGCTGGACTCAAGGGGCTGGAGATGGGGCGCGCGGCTGTTCATGCCCAGCAAGCCCTGGTCCTGGTGAACCTGGGGGGGGCGGCGGCATTTGAAATCGTGAAACTGGCAAAACATGTCCAACAGCGGGTCCATGAACAATTTGGTATCAAGCTGACTCCGGAAGTGCGTTTTATGGGCACAACTGGCGAGGTGACCCTGGATGAGGCCTGCTCATGCGCCGATTGACGGAGAGGCAACAACAATTACTGCAACTACTGGCTGATGGTGAATTTCACTCCGGCGAACAAATTGGCCAGCAATTGGCGATCAGTCGTGCGGCGATCAGTTTACAGGTGAAGAGCCTCAAGGCTCTGGGGCTGGATATTTTTAGTGTCACCGGCAAAGGATATCGTCTTGCCCGACCTTTGGAGTTGCTCGATGCCGCTTATCTGGAGCAGTTACCGGGGGCGCCTATTCATTGTATCGCCGTGATCGATTCGACTAATCAGTACATGATGAGTCGATTGGCGGATTGGCAAAAAGGTGAGTGCCTATTAGCGGAGTGTCAGACCTCGGGGCGTGGCCGCCGCGGGCGACAATGGGTTTCGCCATTCGCGGGGCAGATGATTATGAGTCTGTACTGGCGACTGGAGTCCGGATTCGCTGCTGCTATGGGCTTGAGCCTAGTTGTCGGTGTGGCACTGGCCCTCAAAACAGACTCATATGTCTGAATGGCCTTGACGACCTTCCCTATTCCAGTACAACAGAATGCTACATTTAAACCCGGGATTTGAATATTTCCTCTTTCCTCCTCAAGTGCATATGTAATCAGTATTTTTTTCATTATCAATTTTGTATTTTGATTTTGAATCGATATATTTAGAGATACAAATCTACATTTTTTGGAACATAAACTGTACCTTTGTCTATCAGTATTAAACATAAACCCAAATATTATGAACGATCAGATTCAGGAAATCGCCCAAAGGCTGCGTGGACTTCGCGACGCGCTGAACATCAGCGTTAACGAGATTGCTGAAGTTTGTCATGTTTCAGAAGATGAATACACAGGGTATGAAAGTGGAAATAATGATATACCTGTAAGTGTGCTGCAAAATATTTCAAAAAATTTTAATGTTGAACTGACGGCTCTTCTTTTTGGGGAATCCCCCAATATGACATCATTCTTCCTGACCCGTGCCGGATTGGGGACTGCCATGGAAAGGAGCAAATCCTACAAATATCAATCTCTTGCAGCTGGTTTTCTGGGACGTAAAGCTGACCCTTTTATTGTCACGGTAGAACCAAAACCGGAAGATATCCCAATGCACCTTAATACTCATGAAGGGCAAGAATTCAACTACGTACTTGAGGGTAGTTTGCTTTTAAGCATAAACGGTAAAGAGCTTATTTTAAATGAAGGAGACAGTATATACTTCAATGCCGAAAATAAGCACGGGATGAAAGCATTAAACGGAAAACCTGCCAGATTTCTTGCAGTAATCATTTGATGACTATTGTGCAACGATTAAAAGACTTACTAATTTTTGGAAAGAATAGAATATGATTGAAAAATATTTAAAGCAAACAGAATTTGCTGACTTTGAAGATTTTAAAGCCAATTACGAATTAATTGTACCAGAAGATTTCAATTTTGCTTACGACGTTGTGGATGAATGGGCTGCCACCAACCCGGATAAGTTAGCTTTATTATGGACCAATGATCAAGGAGATTGCCATAAATACAGTTTTGCCGAAATGAAAAGACTGACAGACCAGACTGCCTCCTATTTTCAATCCTTAGGGATTGGGAAGGGCGATATGGTAATGGTAATATTAAAACGGCGAG
>Ga0183099_1000713_pt1 | contig 22267 bp, 20 predicted proteins | sample Biomet1_FD_127788 | JGI IMG/M metagenome (GOLD analysis project Ga0183099, IMG submission 127788) | Microbial communities from bioreactor (seeded with anoxic lake sediment) at LBNL, California, USA - Biofuel metagenome 1 | ecosystem: Engineered > Bioreactor > Anaerobic > Unclassified ...
CGCCAAGACCTTCGACGAGGCCCTGGACCATCGCCTCGCTCCACCCGCTTCGCCTTACCGGTCGCGGTGTACTCCCGCCAGCCCCAACGCACCTGGAAAAAGCCCGCCGCGAATTCCGCGTGGGCAATCTGTACCTGAACAAGGGCAGCACGGGCGCCATGGTCGAGCGCCATTCCTTCGGCGGGTTCAACATGTCCGGCGTGGGCTCCAAGAGTGGTGGCCCGGACTACCTGCTGCAGTTCATGGACCCCCGTTTGGTGAGCGAGAACACCATCCGCCGCGGCTTTGCCCCGGTGGAGGAGGACGACGACTGGATCGCCTAACCTGCGGGTTACTTCCTGCGGGATGACATATGGCCGGGGGCGCAAGCTCTCGGCCTTTTTCTTTGGGAATACTCTGTTTAATGGCAGCGGCTCGTAACTTCCTGCTCCCCTGGGCGTCTGGCTGACAGCGGCATATTCTCAGCGCTCCCCTTCTCTCCATGACAAGCCGCGCCCCAAATCGGAGGTTGCCGCCACCCAGGCCTCCCCCCAACCAATACAGGAGCTGCCATGTCCACCATCGCCTCATCCGACTCCACCCTCAGTGCGCTCGATGCCTGGAAAACCCTCTCCAGCGCCGACCAGGCCCAGGAACTACTCCGGCAAAAATCCGCCAAAGCCAACACAAACGCCGACTCCAGCAGCACTACAACCCAAAGTGCTGTCGCGACCAACGTTTCCCCCTTCGGCCAACTGCTCAGCCACCTACAGCAGCTCTCCACCACCGATACGGAAGCGTTTAAGCTGACCGCCCAAGGGATTTCCGATTCTTTGGCCCAAACAGCAGGCGAGAGCACGGACTCGACAAAAAAAGAGGCGCTGACAGCCCTGGCAGATCAATTTGCAGAAGCGGCAAAAACCGGCGTCATGAGCTCCTTGCAGGGACTGGCCACAAATCCCGCCACACTGAACCAGGACGCGGCGGATACCGGCATAGGCGGCGTTAACGTGACCATTTCGCCGGAAGCCAAGGCCTTGGCAGCGGAATCAAGCCTCGCAGCAACCCAATCCTCCTCTGACAGCGGCGAACAGGCAGACAAGAACGGCTCCACTGAGGACTCCGGCACCGGCAAGGCTTCGACCACCACCACCGCGACCACCACGACATCTGGCGCGACCACGTCAGCGGCCACCGCAAGCACAAGCTCGTCCGCTTCGTCCAGCACAGGCTCTTACTCCGGCTCCACCTCCACGGACTCCGCCTCAAAATCCTCCGGGAGCGCTGCGGCAGCGGCTGGCTCCAGCGCCACTGCCAAAAGCGCGGATGACATTGAGAAGGAAATTCAGGAAGTGAAGCTCAGCATTAGCAAAATGCAAACAAAAGTGACCCAGGCAGAGCAGGAAGCCAAGGCCGACGAATCTAAAACGAGTGAAGCCAACTCCTTCAAGTCACAACTGAGCAGCCTCAACTCACAGCTGGCTCAACTGCAGAGCGAAAAGCTCCAGGCCGAATAAATCGCTGATCCAGCGCCCCAAAGCAAATGATCGCCCCGGTTATGCCGGGGCTTTTTTTTGCGCCCCCACCTGCTCCTTCTTGACTTTCCATCCATACTAAACAAGTATTACTAATACGTACGATAATTTCCCAGACCTATTCCCCTACGATTAAAACACCGTCTTACGCCCGCCCCGGCCGCACTCTCCAACCCAAAAGACCGCCATGCCGACACCATCCGATATTGCCACCAAAATTCGCGACAAAGGCCAAGCCATACTTCGCCCCCGCCCGGTCCGCTACGGCCTTGCCACTGTGCTGGGACTCTTCCTCCTGTTCGGCCTTGCCGGGTACTTTTGGCTGCCCGGCTTTGCCAAAGGCAAGCTGGAAACGCTGCTGAGCCAGGAGTTCAACCGGCCTGTGCACATCGAGAGCATCAAAATTTCACCTTATGCGCTCACGGCCACCATCAACGGATTTTCAGTCGGCCAAGCCAACGCCACGGGCAAAGAGACAACCACTCCTCTCTTCGCCTTCGACAGCCTGTTCGTGGATATTTCCTCGCAGTCCTTCTTCCGCGCCATTCCGGTGGTCACACAAATCCGGCTCGTGGGCCCGCGTATTGCCGTGGTTCGTCTGGCGGATGGCAACTACAGCATTTCGGACCTCGTGGAAAAGTGGATGGCACCAAAGCCGCCAACGCCGACGCCGGAATTCTCCATCGCCAACATCACCATTGAGGGCGGCAGCTTGGTTTTGGACGACCAAATGGAACAGGCGCACCACGAGGTGACGGATCTAAGCCTGGGCATTCCCTTTATCGCCAATACGCCCAGCAGTGTGGAAATCAATGTTGAGCCAAAGTTCTCGGCCAAGGTGGACGGCGCGCCCCTGGCCCTGAACGGTGCCTTGCGCCCCTTCGCCCCCGGCCAAAACGCCAGCGTGGAACTCCATGTGCAGGACTTCGACCTCATGCGCGTGTTTCAGTACGCGCCCCCGGGTCTGCCTATCCAGATGGAAACCGGGCACTTGAACGCTCATCTCAACCTTGAGTTCGCCCGGGCAGCAAACAAGAGCGCCACGCTTCGTCTCAGCGGCGAAACATCTCTCAACGACATTGCCCTGACACGCCCCGGCGGCAAGGGCCACACTGTTCGCGTGCACCTGGAAAAGGCTGCTTTACGCCTCACCAGTGCCACCCTGGAGGGCGCCGCCCAGGGTGCTCTGGCTCTCACCGACCTGGCCGTATCGCAAGAAGGCGGCAAGGAGCCTTTCCTGGGCTTCGCTTCCCTCGAAGTCGATGGCATTGATCTTTCCACGGCAACCCGAAAGGCCACCGTGGCCGAGGTGCGTTTGACCAAGCCCTTTGGCGCGGCGCGGCGGCTCAAGGATGGCTCGCTGGACATCGTGGAGGTGCTGAAAGCGCCGGAATCCACCAGCAACAAGGCCAGCGCCCCAAAGGTGGCCGCCACGGCCAAGCCAACCGCGAAAAGCTCGGTGAAGGCACCACCCCCGGCAGCACAAAAATCAGCAGAGAAAAAGCCGGATGCCTGGTCCTGGCAGGTAGGGCGCCTCGCCGTTACCGAGGGAACCCTGCACTACGCCGACGAGACGATGGACCGCCGCGCGCGTGAGCTGACAGCCAATGCGCTGACCGTGCACCTGAACGGCCTCACCAGCGCCCCCGGCAGTCTGTCGCAGCTCGATTTCGGTACGCGCATCAACGAACACGGCAGCATCGGCGTCAAAGGCGTGCTGGGTCTCTCTCCTCTCAGCGCAGATGTTAACCTCGACCTTACCCAGGTGGATCTTGTAGCGCTGCAAAGTTGGGCCACCAAGGATCTAAACGCAGTGCTCACGCGCGGCGAGTTCTCCGCTAAGGGCCACGTTGTCAGCAGCGGGCCGGATACCTCCTTCAAAGGCGAGGTCAGTCTCATCGACTTTAATGTGCTGGATAAGCTGAACTCCACGGATCTGCTGCGCTGGCGTAGTTTGAAGCTGAGCAACCTCGACGCGGGATCCTCCCCGCCCCGCCTGGGCATAGGCGAAGTGGCGCTCAATCATTTTTTTGTGCGCGCCATGCTCACCCCCGAGGGCCGGCTGAACTTTAATGATGTGGTGCGCCCAGCAGAGGCCAACCACACCGGGCCCATCGCCCCGCTGGAGCAGGGCAAGGGCGATAAAAAGACGAAGGTGACAACGGCAGAGTTGAAGCCCACCGCCAACCCCACCGCCAAAGCCGAGCCGAAATCTGAAAAGAAAGAAACTGCGGACAAAACCCCCGCGCCCAAAATCCGCATTGGAAAAATCATCCTCACCGATGGCGGCGTCAACTTTACGGACAGATTCGTGAAGCCGAACTATACGGCCAACCTGACGGACCTGAATGGGCGCATCGGCGCACTGACAGCCGGCACACTGACCGACGTTTCTGTGCGCGGCAAGGTTGACCGCACCGGCACGCTCGACATCAGCGGCAAGGTTGATCCCCTCGGCCCAGTGCTCAACCTGGACCTACACGCCAAGGCGGCGGGCATCGAGATGGCGGGTTTCAGCCCCTATTCCGGCCGCTATGTGGGCTACGCAATCGAGAAAGGCAAGCTCTCCGTTGACCTTCGCTACCTGGTGAACAAGGGCCAGCTCCAGGCCGAGAACAATGTGTTCTTGGACCAGCTGACCTTTGGCAAAAAGGTGGAAAGCCCAGACGCCCTCTCCATACCGGTGAACCTGGTGGTGGCACTGCTCAAAAATTCTCGCGGCGAAATCGACATCAATCTGCCCATCAAGGGCTCGTTGAACGACCCACAGTTCAGCATTGGCGGCATTATTGGCCGCGTCATACTGAATCTGCTGGTCAAGGCGGCAACATCCCCCTTCGCCCTGCTCTCCTCCCTGTTTGGCGGGGGCGAGGAACTCTCCTATGTGGCCTTTGAGCCGGGCCGCGTAGCGCTGACACCGGACGCACAAAAGCATTTGGAGACCCTTTCCAAGGCCCTGCGCGACCGCCCGGGACTGAAGTTGGAGCTGGCTGGAGCCGTGGATCCGCAAGCCGAGGCCGAAGGGCTGAAGCGCGCCACCCTGGACCATTTGGTCAAGGCGCAGAAGGCAACAGAGCTTGCGCGCCGGGGCAAGTCCAGCGGCGGAGTGACGGAAATCACCGTCAGCGCGGAGGAATATCCAAAGTATCTTGCCCGTGTCTACAAGGCGTCGGACATCAAGAAGCCGCGTAATCTCATCGGATTGGCCAAGACCCTGCCGGTGGAGCAAATGGAAACGCTGCTGATGGCCAGCATGACGGCTGGACAAAGCGAAATGGAGCGTCTGGCGCTTGACCGTGGTATAGCCGTACAGGCTTGGCTGGTAGAGAAAGGTGGCGTGGAGCAGGCCCGCGTGTTCCTGCTGGCCCCACGTGTTGGGGGCGAAAAGCCCAAGTCCGCCCCGGCTGGCGGTCGCGTGGACTTCTCCTTGCGCTAGAGATCAGGCTTTGGCATTCCCAGCCAGCCCCCCTGTGCGTAACCTGGGGGGAGCCTTGCTGCTGCCTGGCCCCAACGCACAGGTAGAACGAACACACCCTTTTCTCCACTGGTGCATTTCCGTCCTTGCCAGATTGGAGAAAACCAGGGAGTATACCAACGCCACGCACCCATGAATCACGTGGATCACTTGTAGAACGAGGAAACAATGCGCCCCAAGGCCAATTTTGACGAAGAGACTGATCCCCGGCCGCCCAGCCGGTCCCAAAAAAAACGCGATAGCCACGCCCTGCAAGCTCTGGGTGGAAAACTGGCGGACATGCCGGAATCCGCGCTGAAGCGCTTGGCCTTACAACCACAACTCATGCAGGCCATCAAGGACTACAAAGCCCTGTCCAAGCATGAGGCCAAGCGCCGTCAGCTCCAGTTTATTGGCGCGCTGATGCGCGATGCCGATGCCGATCCGCTTGCCCGCGCCGTGGAGGACATGGAGGCGGGTAACCGCAGCCAAAACCGCGAATTCCACGAGGTGGAAACCTGGCGTGCCGCCCTTGTGGCGGGCGATGAAAGCGGCCTGGAACAAATTCTGCTGCTGGCCAACGAAGAAGACCGCAACGCCTTGCGCCCACAAATCCGCCAATTGGCCCGCAATGCCCGCGCTGAGCAGGAAAAGAATAAGCCCCCCCGTGCGGCGCGTTCGTTGTTCCGGCTGCTGCGCGAGATCAAGCAGGGCAAGCCAATCAACGCCGCGGACACAGAAAATTTGGACAACTCCGGCGACGAAGGCGACCAGACCGAGGCATTCTAACCCCTTCGGACAACGGTCTTGCCCCCTTGACGCGCCTGTGGAAGGTCTTACCTATCGTCCAATTCAATCCAATGCATGCGCCGCCACACAACCAAGGGCGCCAGTCAACACCAAGGAGTCACGTGTGATTCACGAATATGCCGGCATCATTACTGAACTGGAAGACCGCGTTTGCCCGCACTGCAACAAACCCATGGAAGCCTGGCTTGCCCCGCCCGAAACCGGCTGGGGAGTTATTGTGGTCTGCTTCAACAACGAATGCGACTACTACAAAGGTTCCACCGAAGACATCATCAATAAGCGCGACGATTCGCGCATGGGCTGCCGCTACGCGGAAAATCCGGAGAACAACTACACGCCCTTCAATCTCGTCGCTGTTTGCTTCTAGCAAGCACCGCGCATAGAACACCATAAACCCGGGGCTTCGGCTCCGGGTTTTTTTTGCCCCCATGCACAACGGACGAATTCTGCTGCAACAGGCGTTTCTACGGACGCACAATTCGCCAACCACCTAAAATTAAGTATTATTTTTTTCTTTACCCCACCCAGCCTGCTTGACTTCCCCTGTGCGCAGCCCTAGCTTGTGAAAAAGCTCACACTGTCTATAGGCTTAGTGGTTTCATGCAATGTGCCAGCGCACCCCCAAACGCAGTCCATGCAACGTGAGGTTTTTAACATGTGGGATAGCATCATCGACATCAACGAGGTCAAGGAAATTCGCACCCGCTCCACAGCGTATTTGGGCGTTGGTGCCATAGCAAAGATTCACGACATCGCAGGCATTCTCGCCGGGCGTGGAATAAATACCGTGCTTTGCGTTACTGGCGGGCATTCGTACCGGCTCACCGGCGCCTGGGCGCAGGTGGAGGCGGCCTTTGCCAGCCACGGCATCACTCCCGTGCTATACGACAAGATAACCCCCAACCCCACCACCGATTGCGTTGACGCGGCCGCAAGCCTGGGTGCCAAGGCTGGAGCGCAAGCCGTGCTGGCCATCGGCGGTGGCAGCCCCATCGACGCCGGCAAGGGCGCGGCAATTTTGCTGGCCAATCCTGGCCGCACCGCGCGCGAGCTGTTCAGCTTCACCTTCATTCCAGAAATCGCCGTTCCCATCGTGGTCATCAATCTGACCCATGGCACTGGCAGCGAGGTCAACCGCTTCGCTGTGGCGACGATTACCGACCTGAACCATAAGCCCGCCATAGCGTACGATTGCCTGTACCCGCTTTTCTCCATCGATGACCCCGGCCTAATGACCAAGCTGCCGCCTGCGCAAACACGCTTTGTCTCCATCGACGCAGTCAACCACGTGGTGGAGGCGGCAACGGCGCTGACGGCCAACCCGCTCTCAATTCTGTTGGCTGGGGAAACCATCCGCCTGGTGGCGGAATATCTGCCCAAGGCTGTGGAAAATCCGGCGGATCTGCGGGCGCGCTACTGCCTGACCTACGCGGCAATGATTGCAGGCACCTCGTTTGACAACGGCCTGCTGCACTTTACCCATGCGCTGGAGCACCCACTGAGCGCCGTGAAGCCGGAACTGGCCCACGGCCTGGGTCTGTCCATGTTGCTCCCTGCGGTCATCGAGACCTGCTACCCGGCCAGGCCCGAGGTGCTGGCCCAGATATTGAGCCCCATCGTGCCCGGCCTGGAGGGCAAGCCCGGCGAGGCCACCCTGGCAGCGCGCGGCGTGGAGCACTGGCTGGCGTCTGTCGGCGTGCCGGACAAGCTGACCGACCAAGGCTTTACCGAGGCGGATGTGGAGCGCCTGTGCGACCTGGTGGAGCAAACCCCGTCCCTTGGTCTGCTGCTCTCTGTGGCTCCGGTGCCCGCCACCCGTGAAGCCGTTGCCACCATCTACCGCAAGTCACTTTCCCGCATGGCGTAAAGCCTGGTTCTGATCAATACCCTGCCCCCGCCTCGGTTGACACAAACCGTGGCGGGGGTTTGCTTCGCCCGGCCGGAGGAATATGTCTTTTCAATACAGTGCTGGGGGTGTAGGCATTTTTCCCTGCACTCTTGCACACAGCCAGGCAACAGGAATATAGGCACCATGACCAACGAGCGCCGCGCCGCACTTTTGCCCATTTTGGCGCTCACCGCTGCCAGCATCCTGTGGGCCAGCGCGTTCATCGCCTTCAAGCTGGCCTTTCAGGCCTATGATCCCATGTTCGTGCTGTTTGGCCGCATGTTCATAGCCTGCGTGTGCTTTCTTCCCATGCTGCGCACCTTTCGCGACCAGCCCTACCGCAAGGGGGATTGGAAGCCCATCCTGCTTATGGCCACCTTCGAGCCGTGCCTGTACTTTCTGTTCGAAACCAAAGCCATACAGAATACCGAGGCCGCCCAGGCGGGTATGATCGTGGCCATGCTTCCCCTTATGGTAGCCATTGGGGCGCACTTTATTTTGAAGGAAAAAGTCTCGACACGCACGCTATGCGGCTTTGGCCTGGCCGTCATTGGCGCGGCCATGCTCTCCCTGGGGTCCACGGCAACGGAGAGCGCACCGCATCCTGTTCTGGGCAACTTTCTTGAGTTTTTGGCCATGTGCTGCGCAACAGGCTACACAATTCTGCTCAAACGACTCTCTGCGCGCTACTCTCCCATGTTCTTAACGGCCACCCAGGCGCTCATCGGCTGCGTTTTTTTTCTGCCGCTTATGTTCCTGCCCGGCCAAAAGATGCCCACGGAATTCGTCCTTGTCCCGGCCATGTCCGTGCTCTACCTCGGCGCTGTCATCACCCTGGGGGCATACAGCCTGTATAGCTTCGGGGTAAGTAAAATCCCAGCCAGCCAAGCCTCGGCCTTCATCAACCTGATTCCTGTCGCCACGGTCATTATGGCGCGGCTGGTACTGGGCGAGGTTTTCAACATGAGCCAGTATCTTGCCAGCGGCCTTGTGCTGTGCGGTGTGTTCATCAGCCAAGACCGCGCCCAGGCCCGCAGAAACGCAGCAGAGCGGGAACGGCAAGCCGTCTAGCCCACCCTCCCCGCTCCAGCGTCTTGAGTTATCCCTTTTGCTTAGGCTTGTGCCACACCCTCCGGTTTCCACGCTTCCATGCATTCGCCCATCCGCGTCAGCGCGCTCTCGTCCGCCGCATAGGCCAGCACTTCCAGCACATCGTGCAGCTTGCGCACTTGGCGGATCATCTGCGTCAGGCGGTCATCCTCCGGCACCAGCAGCCAAATTCGGCTGGTCCCGCCGCCGGGCATGGGGGTGCACAAAATGCCCTCAACGTTGAAGGCCCGCCGGGCAAACAGCCCACAAATGTGCGTCATCACGCCCGGATGGTTGTTCACGGTAAGCATGAGCGCCGTCAGTTTTGTTTCTGTCTGCTGATTATTCATGGGTGCTTCCTCCTGCGATGTGCTGGCACTGGCGTTCGTGTTCCGGGTCGATCATGTCGCTGTTGGCACCACCGGGAGGCACCATGGGGTACACGTTCTCCTCCGCCGCCACAGGCACATGAATGAGGCACGGCCCTTCGCGCTTAAGGGCGCGCTCCAGGTCGGCCAAGGGGTTTTTGCTGGTGGAAAGATCCACCGCCCGCACCCCAAAGCCCTCGGCAATGCGCATAAAGTCCACCCGCAGCCTGTAGCCGGAGGCAAAAATACGTCGCCCATAGAACAAATCCTGCTGCTGCTGCACCAAGCCCAAACCGTTATTGTTCGCCAGCACAATCTTCACGTTCACGCCGGTTTCCGCCGCGGTAGCCAGTTCCTGAATATTCATCTGCAAGCTGCCATCGCCGGTGAAGCACACAACAGGCACATCCGGGTTGGCCAAAGCCGCACCGATGGCCGTGGGCAGGCCGAATCCCATGGTGCCCAATCCGCCAGAGGTGAGCCATTGCCGCGGCTTCAAGTCCGGGTAGGCCTGGGCCGTGCGCATTTGGTGCTGGCCCACGTCCGTGGTCACAATGGCGCGTGGGCCGAGGATTTTCCCCGTACAGTGCACCAAACCATACGGCGTGCGCGGGTCATCCAACCCGGGATACTGCGGCGGATTCTCGGTTTTGCAGCAATCCACGCGCTCCAGCCAGGGAGCCCTGTCCGCAGGCTCCAGCAGAGGCTCAAGGGTCGAAAGGATATCCCCAATATCGCCAGTAATCGCCAAATGCGTCTGCTTCAGCTTGTCCAGCTCGCTCTGGTCAATATCCATGTGGATGAGCTTGGCACCAGGACAAAACTGCTCCAACCGCCCCGTGGCACGATCATCCAAGCGAGCACCAGCAACCACCAGCAGGTCGCATTCCTCCATAAGCAGGTTGGCGCAACGGGTGCCGTGCATGCCCAGCATACCCAAGTTCAGGGGGTGTTCATCCGGCAGTACGCCCAACCCCAGCAAAGACATCGTGACGGGGATTTGCGCCGTCTCGGCAAAACGACGGGCGCACTCGCCCGCGCCAGATGCCGCCACGCCACCGCCGCACAGCATTATGGGCCGTTTGGCCTCGGCCAGCATGCGCACAGCCAGGGTCAAGGCCTCGTGATCCGGGGCTTCGCAGGGGTCCGGCGTGGCAGGTTCGGGCAGCTCCGGCAGGTCAATCATTGCCGTTTGCACGTCCTTGGGAATATCCACCAGTACCGGGCCGGGCCTGCCGCTCATGGCGATGCGGAAGGCCTCCGGAATCACTCGAGCCAACTCCTCAATGCTGCGCACCAAAAAATTATGCTTGGTCACCGGAATGCTCATGCCGTAGATGTCCACTTCCTGGAAGGCATCGGTCCCTATGAAGGAGCGAGACACCTGCCCGGTGATGCAGATGATGGGCACGGAGTCGAGCTTGGCATCGGCTATGGCGGTGAGGGTATTGGTGGCCCCAGGGCCGGAGGTGGCGAAAAACACGGCGGGTTTGCCGGTGCTGCGCGCCTGGCCCTGGGCAATAAAGCCCGCGCCTTGCTCGTGCCGGGCCAAAACGTGGCGAATGACTGTGCTTTTGCCCAGGGCATCGTACAGCGGCAGGTTGGCACCGCCAGGAATGCCGGCAAGAAGAGTAATGCCCTGCCGTTCCAGCAATCGGATGGTGAGCTCGGCTCCGTTCATTTGTGCCATGACACGCCTCCTTAGAGGGTGCCCCTGGCGGAGTCGGGGTGGGGGGGCGTTCTTCTGGTGCGAAAAGCGAAACCCCCGCCGACTCGCGCCGACGGGGGTTGTGGTTGCCTAGATAAGGAACTGCCCGCTACGACGCGTGATCGACTACGACGCCTACTACGACGGACAGGACTAGGAGAGTCTGTGCGGCGGGGTTATGCGTGTGGTTCATGCGGCGTTCTCACGGGTAGTGGTTTCGATACGTTGAAATAGCCCTACGCCGAACCGAGGAAAAAGGTCAAGCCCCTGGGTGCGCCTGCGGCAAAAAAACTTCACCGTCAAAGCACGGTGCCCCGGCCTCGCGCAGCAACGCCAAAATGGCCGCCTCACCCTCCGCGCCAATGTCCCGGCTATGCTCGGTCACAAAGGTTTCGATGTGCCGGGCGCACACTGCCGGGTCCATCTCCTGAGCGTGCTCACGAATATAGCTTTGCCCAGCCTCCGGGTGGCTGCGGGCATACTCCAAGCTGGCGCGTAGGCCTTCGTTCACGGCGTGGGCCAGCTCCAGCCCCAAGCTGCGGCGCAAAACGATACACCCGAGCGGGATTGGCAGATTAAAGGCCTGCTCCCACCACGCCCCCAGGTCCAGCAGGCGGTCCAGACCGTGCTGGGCAAAGGTGAAACGCCCTTCGTGAATGACCACCCCGGCGGCGCAATCGCCCGCATTTACGGCGGGCATCACCTCATCATACACCAGCTCCACCAGCTCCGGCACAATGCCCTTGGCCTTGCACAGCAACCCAAAAATGAGGTTGGCTGTGGTGCGTTTGCCCGGAATGGCCACACGCTTACCGTGCAAATCCTCCAACCGCGCACCAGGTTGAGCCACCAGAACCGGGCCAACGCCACGGCCCATGGCCCCGCCCGCGCGCAAAATACGATACTCGCTCAACAGCCCAGCGGCAGCAGCAACACTCACTTTGCAAATGTCCGCACGTCCCGCCTCCGCCGACTCATTCAGGCGTTCCACATCGGCCAGGGTTATGTTGAACTCCACGCCGGGAACCCGGACAAGCCCGCTGGCAAGGGCATGAAAAATATAGGTATCGTTAGGGCACGGGGAATAGTGAAGAGAAAGAAGCATCAGGAATCTCCAACGAATGTGTGGCCGCCGCATTGACAGACTCGCGGCTCGGGAGTAGCGGAATGACCACCCGGTCACTGCACCGGAAACGTACCCGGCAATGCCACAGGGTGCAAGCCGGAAATGAACCGATGCACGCAGAACAGCGCGGAGCATATGAATAAAACAGCACCATCCAACACCTTCGACAACCTGCCGGGAGAAAAGCGCCAACGGGTGCTTGATGAATCCTTGCAGGAATTCGCGGAGCACGGCTACCACCAGGCCAGCATCAACCGCATCGTAGGCCGCCTGGGTATCGCCAAGGGCTCGGTGTTTCAATACTTCGGCAGCAAGGAAGGGCTGTTCCAGCACCTTTTCAAAAGCGCTCTCGACCAAATCAAGGCACCACTCCGAGCCATTCGCGATGCGGATACGGACGAAGACTTCAGCGCGCGGCTGCGCCGGGTGTTTACTACCAGCGCGGCCTTTGCCCGGTCCCACAAACTCATTTGGCGGCTGTACCGGCGCTTGGTGCATCAGGAGGACTTCCCCCTGCGGGCCACGCTGCTGGCCGAGGTGCGGGCCGAGGCACTGACCTACTTCCGCGAGCTGGTGGAAAACGCCCAGGCGCGCGGCGAGGTTCGCGCCGACCTGAACCCGCTGGCCGCCTCCTTTGTCATCGAGGCCTGCCTGGACCGCACCCTGGCCGCGCAGGATCAGCCCTTGATGGATGCAGGATTCGGCCTTGCCCAACCAGACAACGACACAACAAACGACAACACACGCCAGGCACGCCTGGACGCCATTGTGGATATTCTGTGCCAGGGGCTGCTGGCCCCGCCCACCCAAGGAGACCCCCATGCATCCTGAGACGACCCATTTCGACATGCCCCGCTTTGAGGCCCTGGGCCTGGGCGGCATAGCCCGCAAAGTCCTTGCCGGCCAGCGCCTGAGCCTGGACGATGGCCGCGCCTTGTTCGCCTGCCCGGATGTGACCGCCGTGGGTGCCCTGGCCCACAAACGCCGTACCCAGTTGCATGGCAACCGCACCTTCTACGTGGTCAACCGGCACATCAACTACACCAATATTTGCGTCAACGCCTGCGCCTTCTGCGCCTACCAGCGAGAAAAAGGCCAGGAGGGTGGCTTCGAGCTGTCCGTTCAAGAGGCCGTGGACCGGCTGCTGGCTGCGCCGCTTACCCCGCGCGAGGTGCACATTGTGGGCGGCTGCCACCCGGACCTGCCGCTTTCCCATTTTGAAAACATGCTGCGCACTGTGCAGGCTGCCCTGCCGGAGTCCACGCTCAAATGCTTCACCGCCGTGGAAATAGCCCACTTCGCCACATTGGAGGGCATCAGCACCCGCGAGGTGCTTCTCCGGCTCAAAGCGGCAGGCTTGGCCATGCTCCCCGGCGGCGGTGCGGAGATATTCGCCCCCGAGGTACGCAAGCGCATTTGCCCGCGTAAATCCACGGCGGAGGAATGGCTCCGCATCCATGGCGAGGCCCACGAACTCGGCATTGTGACCAACTGCACCATGCTCTTTGGCCATTTGGAGAGCACCGACGACCGCCTGGACCACCTGGACCAGTTGCGCAAACAACAGGACAAGACCGGTGGGTTCACCTGCTTTATCCCCCTGCCCTTTCAGACCGAGAACAACGCCATCACGGTCAAGCAGCCGCTGACCGGAGTGGACGAGCTGCGCACCATCGCCGTCAGCCGCCTCATGCTCGACAACATCCCGCACGTAAAATCCTATTGGGTAATGCTGACCGTGAAGCAGGCCCAGGCAGCGCTTTTCTTTGGTGCAAACGACCTGGACGGCACCGTGGTGGAGGAAAAAATCGGCCACATGGCCGGGGCCAGTAGCGAGCAGGGGCTGACTAAGGCCCAGCTTGAGGCGATGATTTGCGGTATGGGCCAGGTTCCTGTGGAACGCGACGCCCGGTTCAACCCCATCGAGCCATTACAGCCGACAGCCGCCCCCACTCCGTCGCAATCGAGCAACGCACGCATCCAGAGCCTTCTGGACGCCACTGCCGCAGGGCAGCGCCTGGACTACGACGCTGCGCGATTACTGTACCGCCATGCCGACCTGCACGCCCTGGCCAGCGCCGCGCATCAAGTTCGCCTGCGTAAGCACCCGAGGCCTGTGGTCACCTACGTGGTGGACCGGAACATCAACTACAGCAACGTCTGCGTGTGCGCCTGCCGTTTTTGTGCCTACTACCGCGCACCTGGCCACGACGAATGCTTTGTGCTCTCCCATGCGGAAATCGGCAAGAAAATTGAAGAGACGCTGGCCCTGGGCGGCACACAAATTCTGATGCAGGGCGGCCACCACCCGGATTTGCCGCTGACGTGGTACGAGGACATGCTGGCCTTCATCAAGGCCAACTACGCCATCCACGTGCATGCCTTCTCTCCGCCGGAAATTGCCTTCTTTGCCGCGCGCGAGGGGCTTACGACAAAGCAGGTCATTGAGAGGCTGCATGCGGCTGGGCTGGATTCCATACCAGGCGGCGGTGCGGAAATTTTGGTGGACCGCGTGCGCAAGTCCGTTTCGCCCAACAAGTGCCCCGCTGGGCAGTGGCTTGGCATTATGGAGGAGGCACATAACCTGGGCCTGCGCACTACCGCCACAATGATGTTTGGACACGAGGAAACCCGCGACGAGCGGCTGGATCATTTGTTCGGCGTACGTGAGGTACAGGACCGCACCGGCGGCTTTACGGCCTTCATTCCCTGGACCTTCCAGCCGGACAACACAGCCATTGAGGCTCGGCCCCTGACCAGCGTGGAATATCTGCGCATGCTCGCCATGTCCCGCCTGGTGCTGGACAATGTGGACAACATCCAAGTGTCCTGGGTCACCATGGGCCCTAAAATCGCACAGCTGGCGCTCTTTTTCGGGGGCAACGACTTCGGTTCAACCATGATCGAAGAAAACGTCGTTCGAGCCGCCGGCGTCACCTTCCGCTTATCCAAGGAACAGATCGACACCCTTGTGCTGGCTGCGGGATTCACACCGAAGCAACGCCGAATGGACTACCGTTTGGTGGAGGACAACACGCTATGAGCACCCCTAAAGAGACCTGCCAAGCCCCCATCCGCCTGGGGCGCATTGGCTACTTGAACGTTCTGCCCCTGCATTACCCGCTGGAGCAAGGCCTAATCACAAGCGATTGCGGTGGCGGAGATTTTCAAATCTTTGCCGGACCGCCTGCGGAGCTCAACGTGCTCATGGACCAAGGACGCCTCGACATTTCCGGTTGCTCGTCCATAGAATACGCACGGCACCCTGAGAAATACCGCATAGTGCCAGACTTGGCTATTGGTAGCCGTGGACCGGTGCAGAGTGTGCTGCTGCTGTGCCGCACCAAGCCGGAGGATCTGGACGGAGCGGAAATATTGGTCAGTGCCCAGTCGCACACCTCCGCAGCCCTGGTCAATTTGCTGCTGACCAAACGCATCGGAGTACGCCCAACATACCGCACTGGCAATGCAACCGCCCTGCTCGCCACAGGGAGCCGCCCAGAGGCTATTCTTTGCATCGGAGACGAGGCACTTAATCTGCGCCGTCACCCAGACTATCCGCATCGCCTGGATTTGGGGGAAGAATGGCGGCAGTGGACAGGCCTCCCCTTCATATTTGGACTCTGGATCGCGAGCGAGGAATCCCTCTCCACTCGATGTGAGGAGGTCACTGAGGGAGCTAGGATTATGCTCCGCGCCAAGCGCTGGGGCCAAGCCAATATCGATGTCATATCGCGCGTTGCCAGTAGCGGCAGTATCCTCAATGAAGCAGAAATGCGCTCCTACTTCGCCGGGTTGGTATACGACCTACGAGAAGAAGAGCTGGAGGGGTTGCAACGATTTTATCAGGAACTGCACGCCACAGGAGTCATACCAACTGTTCCTGAACTTCGATTTCTCAAGGTGGACTAGAAGAAGAAGGACTATTCAACCGACTGCTTAAGGCACATACAAAAGGGCATGCTCAAGTGATAAACACTGAGCATGCCCTTTTATATTGGCGATGAGAACTGTCGAGATATTGGAACAGAAATCTATAGAAAAGCGCTCCGCCTTCTGGAACGAAACTAGCCAGAAGTGGAATTTCGCACATGCTCAATAAAGAGGTTCGCGGCGGGCAACAGCTCGCGCCCCTGGCGAAGAATAAGGTAGAAAGAGCGTTCCAACCGGTTGGGAAGTGCATCAAGCACAAGCAGGTCTCCACGTTCCAGTAAAGGATCCGCTGCGAGACGAGAAACGACACTAATGCCAAGGCCAGAGCGGGCGCATTGAAGCGCGGCCTCTGTGCTTTCCACCCACAAGGACACTTTAAGCTCACCAAGGCCGATACCGGCGGTTTTGAACACGCCCTCAAGCGCACGGCGTGTGCCGGAGCCGCGTTCACGCATAATCCAAGGCATAGCCCGCAAATCTTGCAAATTCGTGGGCATGGTATGGTCACGCATCAGATCAGGAGCAGCGACAAGCACGAGTTCATCGCGGCGCAGCGGATAGGAGGCTATTCCTTGCTGCTCAGGCTGATAGCCAACAATGCCAAGTTCCATGCGCCCCTGCCCAACTTGGCGGATGATGGAATCAGTGTCACCGATGGTCATATGCACACGAAGGGACGGGTACAAGGCAAGAAAGGATTTCAGAAGTTCCGGCAAAATGTAATTCGCCGGGATGGTGCTCCCCCCAAGAAGCAAATCGCCGACAACCATGTCGCGCAAGAGGCCAATCTCGGAGTTGATGCGCCCAACCTGCTGAAAAACCTGCTTGGCACCACGGTACAGCACCTCGCCAGCTTGTGTCGGCAACACAGTCCGACCAAGGCGATCGAAGAGAGGTACCCCGAGCTCTTCCTCCAGGTTGGCAACATGAGCGCTGATGGTAGGCTGAGAAAGCTGCAGCTCAAGGCCAGCCTTAGAAAAACTTTTCAGCTCATACACTTTGCAAAAAGCTTCAAGCCTGCGAAAGTCCATGCGACCCCTCCCTATAATGCAGCAATATACCATCACAACCATCTATAGTGCAAGACAAAAAAAACGGGGCGACAAGTCGCCCCGTTCACTCTACAAACTCAATGAGCTTACGCTTCAGCCTCGCCTTCCGTCTTCTTTGCGCGAGGTTTCTTCGCCTTCGGCTTTTCTTCAGGTGAAGCAACCTCAACAGCCGGAGCCGTAGGAGCATCTTCAACCTTCTTCTCAGCCAACTTGGTCAGCTCAAAGATGACCATCGGGGCGCTGTCGCCAACGCGAGGCTGAGAGAGCTTAATCAAACGGGTATAACCACCGTTTCCACCAGCAAAACGAGGCCCAAGCACGTCAAAAAGGTGCTTCACCAACTGGTGACTGTTCAAAACACGGTAGGCCATACGACGAGCTTGCAGGTCGTTCTTCAGGGCCAGAGTGATCAGGCCATCAACAACGCCACGCAACTCTTTGCCTTTGGCTTCGGTGGTACGGATGGTCTCGTAGGTCAGCACTGCACGAGCCATGTTGCGAAACATGGCGCTGCGGTGAGAGCTATTCCGATTCAGCTTCCGTCCAGACTTGTTATGCCTCATTTCTTTCTTTCCTCTTGAGCCATTCCTGGAATTTTTTCTCGATCGCTTCGTCGGAGATACCGAAGCGCAGGCCCATGCTCTCCAGAACGCGGCGGATCTCGTCCAAGGACTTGCGGCCGAAGTTCTTCGTTTTGAGCATGGCCGCCTCCGTGCGCTGCACAAGTTCGCCAACATATGTGATGTTTGCGGCCTTGAGGCAGTTGGTGGCGCGAACCGAAAGCTCCAGTTCGTCGATGCTCTTGTACAGGTTGGGGTTCATGTCCATGTCGTGGTCAGTGGACTTTTTCTTATCAGAAGACAGCTCATCAAAGTTAATAAAAACAGAGAGCTGATCCTTTAAGATCTTCGCACTATACGCCACGGCATCTTCCGGGGACAAAGATCCATCGGTCCACACTTCGAGCAACAGCTTGTCGTAGTTGGTCATCTGGCCGACACGGGCCTGCTCAACCATGTACGCCACCTTACGGACAGGAGCGAAGCTCGCGTCCAGGGTGATGAGCCCGATCTCGTCGTCAAGCCCCTCGTGCATTTCGGAAGGAACATAGCCCTTCCCCATGCGAACTTCCAACTCCATACGCAATTCACGATCCTCGGAGAGGGTAGCGATGGGCTGATCGGGGTTGAGAACGCGAATATTCTGTGTCTCTTTAATGTTTGCAGCAGTAACAGGGCCCTTTTTCTTCGCTTCGAGCACAATTTTTTGCGGCTCGACACTCGTCATGGCCAAGCGCACTTGCTTCAAATTCAATACGATCTCAGTAACGTCCTCAAGGACTCCTTTAATCGTAGTGAACTCGTGCTGAACACCCTCGATGCGAACAGCGACAATTGCAGCTCCCTGCAAGGAGGACAAAAGCACGCGGCGCAACGAATTGCCGATGGTGGTGGCAAATCCGCGCTCAAGCGGCTCGCACACGAACTTCCCGTACATGTCGTTGGACCTGGGATCGCGCACAAGCTGCTCCGGCTTTACCAGCTCGGACCAGTTGCGGGTGTTGATAAGCTTGTCGCCGTTTTGAATAAGCATGCCTACACCTGCTTATTTGGAGTAGAGTTCGACGATGAGCTGCTCGTTGATCGGAACCTGGATGTCTTCGCGCGTCGGGAGGGCCTTGACAGCGCCCTTGAAAGCGGCTCCATCAGCCTCAAGCCAGGAAGGACAGCCACGACGGGCAATAACTTCCTGAGCCTCGGTGATGACGGGAACCTTACGGCTCTTCTCGCGCACTTCGATGACATCGCTGGGCCGAACGAGCAGGGACGGGATGTTGATCTTACGCCCATTAAGAATGAACAGACCATGGCGGACAAGCTGCCGGGCCTGGTCACGCGAATTGGCAAAGCCAAGGCGATAGACCACATTGTCCAAACGGCGCTCCAGCAGAATGAGCAGGTTGGCGCCAGTGACGCCTTTCTGCGCCTCGGCGCGCTCAAAATAGTTGCGGAACTGACCTTCCAGAATGCCGTACATACGACGCACACGCTGCTTTTCACGCAGCTGTACAGCGTAGTCGGTCAGCTTCTTACGAAGCTTGCCGGCAAAACCGGGAGCATAGGGACGACGTTCATAGGCGCACTTGTCGGTGAAACAACGATCGCCTTTGAGAAACAGCTTCTGGCCTTCACGGCGGCAAAGCCTGCATTTCGCTTCAGTGTAACGAGCCAAGTTCGATCCTCCTTAGTCTTAAACGCGACGGCGCTTGGGAGGCCGGCAACCGTTGTGAGGGATGGGAGTCACGTCGCGAATGAAGCTGACTTTGAAACCCACGTTGTTTATGGCGCGCATGGCGGCCTCACGACCAGAGCCGGGTCCCTTAACAAAGACACCGACGGTACGCATGCCAGAATCCTGAGCCTTACGGGCAGCGGTTTCAGCAGCGATCTGCGCAGCAAACGGAGTGCTCTTACGCGAGCCCTTGAAAGCGGCACCAGCGCTGCCCCAGCTCACCACGTTGCCCTTCAGGTCGGTGAAGGTGATGATGGTGTTGTTGAAGCTGGCATGCACGTGGGCCAAGCCTACGGGAATGCTCTTCTTCTCTTTCTTTTTCCCAGTGCGACGGGGTTTAGCCATTTCGGTCCTCACTTCGCCCGCAGGCGATGGTCTGCTTCTCACGAAGTACAGGGCGTCCATGATTACTCATGGCGTCCTGCACTCTCGTGGAAATGTAGAAGTCGTCCTACTTGGTGGGCGACTTTTTCTTACCCATAACCGTGCGGCGAGGTCCCTTACGGGTACGCGCATTGGTATGGCTGCGCTGACCACGAACGGGCAAGCCCTTGCGGTGACGCAGGCCACGGTAGCAACCAATGTCCATCAGGCGCTTGATGTTCTGCGTCACGTCACGACGCAAATCACCCTCAACCTTATGGTTCGTTTCGATCTCGACACGAATGAGGTTTACATCCTCGTTCGACAGATCGTCAGTGTTTTTAGTCCAATCGATCCCGACAGTGTCGAGAATCGAGAGCGCAGTCGTACGGCCGAGACCATAAATGTACGTCAGCGCAATATCAAGCCGCTTATTCCTGGGCAGATCAACGCCTGCAATGCGAGCCACTCTCGTACCCCTCTCTTAACCCTGGCGCTGCTTATGACGGGGATCTTCACAGATAACCCGCAAAACGCCGCGCCGACGGATGATTTTACACTTGGGACACATCTTCTTAACAGAAGGCCGAACTTTCATGACCTACTCCAATCCGGCGCAATCAGGCACCGTGCTGATCATTATGCCCGGCCTTTAGCCAGGCGCTTTACGCTCAAAGTTGAGACGGACGAAATTATGCTTCTTTTTTAAAAGATGCAAGCCTTTTCTACTCAACTACGTGTGAGTATAACAGGACCGTTCGTCGTTACCGCAATCGTGTGCTCAAAATGAGCGGCATATTTCCTGTCCTTGGTCACTGCTGTCCAGCGATCATCAAGGATTTCCACTTCATAGTCTCCAACAGTGACCATCGGTTCAATAGCAAGGCACATTCCAGGTTTTAATGTGACACCTGAAAGGCCCTTCGGTACAAAGTTCGGGATTTCCGGTTTTTCATGGAGTCGAACTCCAATGCCGTGTCCAACAAATCGACGAACAACACCAAAACCTGCATCCTCTACATGCTTCTGAACAGCAGCAGAAACATCATACAGGTTGTTACCATTGAGGGCCTGGGCAATTCCTTTGTACAGGGAGTCTTCTGTGACACGCATCAGCCTTTCGGTTTCTTCGCTGACTTTCCCTACACCAAAGGTTCGTGCTGAGTCTCCATTAAAGCCATGGTAAATGACACCCATGTCACAGCTGACAATGTCGCCTTCCTTTATAATCTTAGATGCGGAAGGGAAACCATGCACAATGACCTCGTTAACAGAACAGCAGAGGGCATACGGAAAGCCGAGATAGCCGAGGAAAGCCGGCTTAACCTTGTACTCATCGCACATTCTGCGTGCTGTTTCTTCAAAGACCATTGTCGAGACACCGGGCTTAACCTGTTCGCCTATCGCGTCCAGGATGCGCGAAACAATTCGACCAGCCTCGCGCATGAGGCCGAGCTCTTTCTCATTTTTGAGAAAGATGCCCCGAAGCTTTTTCAAAGTCTCCTACCGTCCCTTGACACGCGACTGTTTGCCCATAAGGCCTTCATACTGCCGCGAAATCAGGTAAGACTCAATCTTGCCCATAAAGTCCATAGCCACACCCACAACGATCAGCAGACTTGTGCCGCCGAAATAGAAGGGGATGTTGAACTGGCTAATAAGCATCATGGGTAGGACACATATGACCGACATATACAAGGCGCCCCACAGAGTGATGCGAGCAAGTACACGGTCGATGTACTCACGAGTTTTGGCGCCCGGACGAATACCGGGGATGAACCCGCCCTGCTTCTGAATATTCTCCGAGATGCCCTTGGGATCAAAGAGAATAGCGGTATAGAAGTAGGCAAAGAACAGAATCAAGCCAATGAAGGCAATATTATACAGTACAGAGGAAGGACTCATGTACTGAGACAGATTCTTTAACCATTCGACACTGGAGAAGTTCGCCAAGGTCGCCGGGAAGAGCAAGATGCTCGAAGCGAAGATGGGCGGAATAACACCAGCAATATTAATACGCAGAGGCAGGTGTGTGGTCTGACCGCCCACCATCTTACGACCAAGCATTCGCTTGGCGTAGTGAATGGGGATACGGCGTTGGCCACGTTCCACAAAGACAATGAAGGCCAGGACAGCAGCCATCAGCAGCAGGAGCAACAACAGAATGATAAGCGAAAGCTCACCAGCACTGACCAAACGGAAGGTATTCACAATGGCCGAAGGCAGCCCCGCCACGATGCCGGCGAAGATAATCATCGAGATGCCGTTGCCAATACCACGCTGGGTCATCTGCTCGCCCAACCACATAAGGAAGACCGTACCAGCAGTCAGCGTCACCATGGTCACCAGGCGGAAACTCCAGCCAGAAAGGAGGACAAGCGAAGCACCCGTAGGACTTTGCATGCTCTCTAATCCGACAGCGACTCCGAGCCCCTGGATACAGGTGATGAGCACCGTGCCGTAACGCGTATACTGCGTTATCTTTTTCCGACCCTCGGCCCCCTCATCCTTGCTCAAGCGCTTCAGCTCAGGGCTGACGACACTTAAAAGCTGAAGGATGATGGAGGCCGAGATGTAGGGCATTCCGAGCCCCTGGATACAGGTGATGAGCACCGTGCCGTAACGCGTATACTGCGTTATCTTTTTCCGACCCTCGGCCCCCTCATCCTT
>Ga0183099_1000714_pt1 | contig 22264 bp, 22 predicted proteins | sample Biomet1_FD_127788 | JGI IMG/M metagenome (GOLD analysis project Ga0183099, IMG submission 127788) | Microbial communities from bioreactor (seeded with anoxic lake sediment) at LBNL, California, USA - Biofuel metagenome 1 | ecosystem: Engineered > Bioreactor > Anaerobic > Unclassified ...
AGACTGAATTGATGTTATTTAACTAAATCCTACAAAATGCACAAGTACGCTTTTCACTGGATGATGAACAGCTTCCTTGTTTTTTTTAGTCTATAAAGGTCCGATTTTGTTTCCTATAATAAGACAAGGTTCTTAATATTTATAATAATATTAAACTCGTTGAAATTACTGAATTTGGTTCATTTCCGTTAGATATTAGCAAAATTTTCAGAATGTTTTTTTTTAACGATGCTTTACTTTTAGAAATATAGTACTATAATAAGATAATGAACATTGAATGTGAGCATAGATGTGGACAAACAACAGGAAAAGAGACTGAATTGATGTTATTTAACTAAATCCTACAAAATGCACAAGTACGCTTTTCACTGGATGATGAACAGCTTCCTTGTTTTTTTTTTAGCTATAAAGGTCCGATTTCTATGTGCCGATATAAAACATCATTGCCTTTTCTATCGAATAACTGCTTTGGGGGTAGTACTGATTGGTAAACGATTCCAGAGAGATGCTTAAAAAAGTAATTATATACGACATTGTTATTTTATTGTTGGCCTTTATCATATCCTTGATATTTTATCAAGGGTATCAATTTGTGGTGATTATTGGATTAATCATTGCTCTTGTTAATTTTATACTGAATGCAGTTATTACCAATTATTCTATCATGGTTGCAGGGAACAGGGTGTTCCTCTTGCTTGGGACCATAATAAGAATCATTCTTACAGCAGCTATCGCTATCATGCTCTGTAAAGAAAATATAAATAATATGATTGCATTTTTAATCGGTTACAGTTTGCATTATATTGCGGTTGTCTTTTATGGAGCGACCCGGGGGACGAAAAAAAACAAGAAAGGAAGTGATTGAATGGAAGTTGGAACTGTGTTTGATGTCAATATTTTCAACCATGCATTTGCAGTAACATCAAGCATTGTAACACAATGGATCATTATGGCTTTTATCATCATTCTGACGCTGATTTTTACCAGAAACCTGAATAAAATTCCGGATAAGTCACAAAGCGTTATAGAGATGATTGTCACAACGGTCAATGGTTTGGTTTCTTCGAATATGGGAAATGAATATAAGCGATTCTTTGTACCATATGTAGGAACATTAGCTGTTTTTTTGACATTTTTAAATTTATCCGGATTGGTTGGGATAGAACCTTCCACGAAGGATATCAATGTTACTCTCACCTTCGCGCTGATGACATTTTTCCTGATTAATGGGAATGCAATCAAAAAGAAGGGCTTAGGAGGATATCTTAAGGGATACGTTGAACCTTACGCACCGATGTTGCCGTTGAATATGATTGAAAAACTGACCATACCTTTTTCCTTATGTCTTCGACTGTTCTGCAATATGCTGGTCGGAGCTATGGTTTTGGGTTTGGTTTATTCCGGATTAGGACATTTTGCTTTTATCATTCCTATTCCGATCCATTTCTTTTTTGATGTATTTGACGGATTGATCCAAATGTTTGTATTTATCATGCTGACAATGGTATATACAAAAATTGGGGCTTCACACTAGATAATAATAACTCGTGCCAAAAAAATAATGGTAATTGGTTATTATAAATATTGATTATACGATTTATAAGGAGGAAGAAAATGAATATTGATCCTAAAATGTTTCTAGATGCTATGTTGGCTATTGGCGCTGGACTAGCAGCAATTGGATGCTTTGGTGGTGGTATTGGTATCGGAACTGTTTCAGGGAAAGCCGTAGAAGCTATCGCAAGACAGCCTGAAGCAAAAGGCGATATCATGTCAACGATGATTTTGGGTATTGCATTTGCCGAAGTAACATCTTTGTATGCTTTGATCATCTCCATCATTTTAATCTTTGTTAAATGGCAATAAAATCATAGTAGCTTTATCTAAAATAAACCTGAAGGGAGGCCTCTAGGATGGAGTTTAATTTATTTACGATTTTTGCTACTGTGGTTAACTTCATTATTCTGATTTTGATTTTGAAGCATTTCCTTTTCAATAAAGTCAATAATCTGATTGAAAGCAGAAACAATGAAATCAAGGAGACGATCAGCAGTGCAGAGGCTCAAAAGCTGGAAGCTGACAGATTAAGAGAATCCTGTGAAAAGGAGATCGCTACTCTGGAAAGCAAGGGAAGAGAGATACTTAAAGATGCAAAGGTGAAAGCCGACGCACAGGCTAAGGATATCGTTCATGAGGCAGAGGAGAGAGTTGCTTTGCTTATGAAACAGACTGAGCTCGAAATAGAAAGAGAAAAGAAGAAATCCTTAGAAGACATGCGTCAGGAAATCGGAGCCTTGGCTATTTTCGCAGCCGAAAAAATACTGGAAAAGCAGCTCAATCATCAGGAGCAGCAGACTATCATCGGTAAAATTATAGATGAGACGGAGAATGTGAAATGGCAGAACTAACAGTAGAAAGCACATATGGGAAAGCTTTGTTTGAAGCGGCTAAAGAAGTGGATAAAGTTGAATTGATTCTTGAAGAGTTGAATGCGATTCGTGCCATCTTTCAGGAAGAGCCGGATTTTTATGAGTTTTTTAATACTCCCGTGCTTTCGGGTCCCGAAAAAAAGAAAGTAATTGAAAAAGTTTTCACGGGTCAGCTCAGCGATGAAACATACAACTTCCTTTGCATCTTGATTGACAAACGACGAACTTGCAACTTTGACAGAATCGTAAAGGAATATCAGCATCTTCTTAATCAAAGCGTGGGAATATTTGCAGGAACCATTAATTCCGTGGAACCTCTTACAGATATTCAATTAAGTAACTTTGAAGAGAAAACAGGAAAACTTCTAAGAAAGAATGTGAAACTGATCAATAAATTAGATCCATCTATCTTAGGAGGAGTAAAGATATTTATAGAAGGAAAAGTAATCGATGCGACCATCAGGAAACGACTTCAGGATCTTGAAGGCAGCATTAAACAGGCATGAATCAGATTTGCTTACAAAATCATAACAAGCGAGGGGTGATGTAGATGAACTTGAAGCCAGAAGAAATCAGTGCAGTCATAAAAGAGCAAATCAAGAACTATAAAAACGAGCTGGAGATTACTGATTTTGGTACTGTAATACAAGTAGGAGATGGTATCGCACGTGTATACGGACTGGAGAATTGTATGGCAGGTGAACTGCTGGAGTTTCCCGGAGAAATCTATGGCATGGCGTTAAATCTGGAAGAGGATAACGTAGGTACTGTAATTCTTGGACCTGACAGAGCAATTAAAGAGGGCGATATTGTTAAACCGACACGTAGGGTTGTCGAGGTGCCCGTAGGACCCGAGTTGATTGGACGTGTTGTGAACGCTTTGGGACAGCCTATTGACGGAAAAGGTTCCATTCATACCGAAAAATCAAGACCAATCGAAAATGTTGCACCGGGTGTATTGCAAAGAAAATCAGTAAATCAGCCTTTACAGACAGGAATCAAGGCAATTGACTCTATGATTCCGATCGGAAAAGGGCAAAGAGAACTTATTATAGGAGACAGACAGACTGGTAAAACTGCGATCGCTATCGATACGATCATTAACCAGAAAGAAGAGGATGTTATCTGTATTTATGTTGCTATTGGACAGAAAAAATCGACAGTAGCACAGTTGGTACAGACACTGGAAAACAAAGGAGCGATGAAATATACTATCGTAGTTTCCGCTACCGCCAGTGAAGTAGCGCCGCTTCAATATATTGCTCCTTATGCAGGCTGCGCAATGGCAGAAGAATTTATGTATCAGGGCAAACACGTACTGATCATTTATGACGATCTTTCCAAACATGCGGTAGCTTACAGAGCAATGTCACTATTACTTAGGAGACCGCCAGGAAGAGAAGCATACCCTGGTGATGTATTCTATCTTCACAGCAGACTTTTAGAAAGAGCTTCTAAGCTTTCCGACAAACTGGGAGGCGGTTCCATAACCGCATTGCCTATTATTGAGACACAAGCCGGAGACGTTTCAGCATATATTCCAACCAATGTAATTTCCATTACAGACGGTCAGATATTCCTGGAATCAGAATTGTTCTTTACAGGACAAAGACCGGCGGTAAACGCAGGTATTTCGGTATCTCGTGTTGGAGGAACCGCTCAGATCAAGGCAATGAAAAAGGTATCAGGAAAGGTTAAGCTGGAGTTGGCTCAGTATAGAGAGCTGGCCAGTTTCTCGCAGTTCGGATCTGATTTGGATAAGGATACAAAAAACAGACTGGAGCATGGTGTGATTTTAATGGAAATATTAAAACAACCACAATATTCTCCTGTCAAGGTCGAGCATCAGGTTATGATCATCTATGCAGCGATCAATCATTACCTCAACGACATACCTGTTGAAGAAATCAAAGCTTTCGAAAAGGAACTTTATGATTTTATGGATACTCAGTATCCGGAAATCGGAAAGGAAATCAAGACAACAGGGAAGTTGGAAGAAGAAACTGAAGGAAAATTAAAGACCGCTATAGAAAAATTCAGGTCGATAAGAGTTTCCAAATGACAAACAATAAGGAGGAGGTGATGGAATGGCCGCTAACAATATGAGAGATATCAAGCGTAGAATCAAAAGTGTTAACAGTATGGAGCATATCACAAAAGCAATGAAGCTGGTATCTGCTGCAAAGCTACGAAGAGCCAAAAGCACCTTTGAAAGGACGAGGGAGTATTTCCACTTTGTTACTGAATCAATCGAAGAAATATTCAACAATACAAAAGAAGTACCGGCTGAATATTTAAAGGGAAACCGAGAGATTAAAACCACCTGCTATATCATCATAACCAGTTCGAGAGGTCTTTGCGGAAGCTTTAATTCCAACGTGATCAAAGCAGCTGCGAAGGAGATTGCGGCAGACTGGGAAAAGCCGTTCATTATAGCGGTAGGTTCAAAAGGAAAAGAGTATTTTGAAAAGCGGGGCTATGAAATCCGTGGAGAATATATGCTGCCGCCGGAAAACATCTCTTTTATTGAGACTCATGATATCAGCAAGCCAATCATTGATCTGTATAATGAGGGCAAGATTGATGAAGTAGTAATGATTTATACAGCTTTTGTCAGCTCTTTGGAGCAACAGGTCAGGACTGTTACACTGCTTCCATTTGAGATCAATAACGACCCTGACTTCCCGAAACTTGAGAAACAGGTTGATTATGAGCCTTCTGTCGGAGAAGTATTCAACTATCTGGTACCGAAATATGTTGAAATTATGATATACGGTGCCATCGTTGAGTCTGCGACCTGTGAGCATGCGGCAAGACGTATAGCAATGGAAAATGCAACCGACAATGCAAGAGAAATGATCAGTGATCTGACACTCTTCTATAACAGGACGAGACAGGCAGCTATCACAAATGAAATTTCTGAAATAGTAGGAGGCGCCGAAGCGCTAAAATAAAATCTCACGGTGAGGGGGGAAAGAAATGAGTCATAAAGGTACCATACATCAAATCATTGGACCTGTAATTGATATAAAGTTTATGCCGGAGGAAATGCCGGAACTGCTGAATGCTATCAATATTCATTATAAAGACAGGGAAATCGTTGCAGAAGTAGCACAGCATATCGGCGATGACGTTGTTCGATGTGTAGCCCTGTCCTCGACGGACGGACTTACCAGAGGAATGGAAGCTTCTGATACCGGTGCACCAATCAGTGTTCCTGTGGGAAAAGAAGTATTAGGGCGTCTGTTTAATGTAATCGGCGCTACTATTGACGACAAAGGCCCCGTTGAAACAGAAAAAAGAATGCCGATCCACAGAGCTGCACCTTCATTTGAGGAACAGGATACCACTGCTCAGATTTTCGAAACTGGAATAAAAGTAGTAGATCTGATCGCTCCCTATACAAGAGGAGGAAAGGTTGGATTGTTCGGCGGTGCCGGCGTAGGAAAGACAGTACTGATTCAGGAGCTGATCCATAATATCGCAAAGGAACACGGAGGAATCTCCGTATTTGCAGGCGTTGGTGAAAGAACCAGAGAAGGAAACGATCTTTATTATGAAATGATCGAATCCGGTGTTATTGAAAAAACAGCGATGGTATTCGGACAGATGAACGAACCGCCTGGAGCAAGAATGAGAGTTGCGCTGACCGGGCTTACCATGGCAGAACATTTCAGAGACGAAGAAGGGCAGGACGTACTTCTTTTCATAGACAATATTTTCCGTTTCACACAGGCAGGTTCAGAAGTATCCGCACTGCTCGGACGTGTACCTAGTGCGGTAGGTTATCAGCCTACACTGGCGACAGAAATGGGTGCATTGCAGGAAAGAATCACATCAACAAAGAAAGGTTCCATCACATCAGTACAGGCAATCTATGTACCTGCCGACGACTTGACGGACCCTGCACCTGCCACTACATTTGCTCATCTGGATGCAACCACGGTACTTTCCAGAGCAATCACGGAACTCGGTATCTACCCTGCGGTAGATCCTTTGGAATCTACTTCCAGAATCATGGATCCGCTGATCCTTGGCGAAGAACATTACAACACTGCCAGAGGAGTACAGGAAGTACTGCAGAGATATAAGGATCTGCAGGATATTATCGCGATTCTCGGTATGGACGAACTGTCCGACTCCGATAAACTGGTCGTATCAAGAGCCAGAAAGATTCAACGTTTCCTGTCACAGCCTTTCAGCGTAGCAGAAGCATTTCTCGGAACTCCGGGCAAATATATCCCACTGAAAGAGACAGTCAGAGGCTTCAAGGAGATCTTGGAAGGAAAGCATGACGAGATTCCGGAATCCATGTTCCTGTATGCAGGCGGAATAGATGAAGTAGTAGAAAGGTTCCAGAAAAATGGCTAAAAGTATGCTATTGGAGGTAATCACACCTTCCAAACTCTTTTATAAGGGAGAGGTAGAGCTTGTTATCGTCAGGACTTTGACCGGTGACGAGGGCTTTATGGCGGGTCATACCTGGGCAGTCAAGCTTTTGGCTGCCGGTGAGCTATGGTTTCAGGAAGCAGGATCAAAGGAATATAAAATCGCAGCTTTGGCCGGCGGTTTTGTGGATGTGAAGGAGAATATCGTTATTTTTACCGACGCCGCAGAATGGCCGGAAGAGATCGATCTTGAAAGAGCGAAGCATGAAAAAGAAATGGCGGAGGATTGGCTGACCCATCCAAGTCAGGACGATTCAGAAGTTGCACGAGCCAAGATCGCCATTGCAAAATCATTGACCCGAATGAATGTAAAAGCAGGCGGTGCAAGAAGAAAAAAATAAATAAAAAGTTCCGGAAATACTCCGGAACTTTATTTATTTATTTATTCAGTTCCATCAATTTATCAGTGATGTCACTAGCATAAGTGCAGAAAGAATAATCAATAGAATAATCGTAACCCATCCTATGATATTCCCGAGCCCTTTGTTGACATATTTGCCCATGATATCTTTATCATTTATAATAATCATCATAAATATCAGAACGACTGGAAGCAGCAAACCATTGATTCTCTGTGACCATAACGAAATGTCGATAAGGGGCGCATTAGGAAGTAAAATAATTCCTGCTCCAATTATGATGATGATGGTATAAAGCCAATAAAACTGAGGGGCTTCCTGCCAGGTTTTATCAATTCCCGCCTCAAATCCCAGAGCTTCACATACGAAGAAAGCTGTTGCAACGGGCAGAATAACCGCCGCAAAAATAGATGCTACAAAAAGCGCAAATGCAAACACCTCCGATGCCAAATTACCGGCAAAAGGTTTCAAAGCAACTGCGACATCGCTGGCAACCTTGATTTCTGTTCCATGACCATTTATATAAAGTGTTGACCCACAGGCAACCATTATGAAAAACGCCACTACAACAGTTGCAACACAGCCAACAAGAACATCAGCTACAGTAAATTTATAATCCTCAACTTTAAGACCTTTTTCTATGACGGCAGATTGAATATAAAATTGCATCCAGGGTGCTATTGTTGTACCAATCAATCCGATGATCATTGAAATATAGGCAAAATTGTACTCCATTTCAGGACGAATCAAAGCAGTGCCAACTTTACTCCAATCCGGATGACTTAAGATGGCCGAAGCCACATAAGAAAGCAATGCAAAGCTGAAAATCAAAAATATTCGCTCTGTGATCCTGTAATTCCCTTTGACAACCAGTAACCATACAATTACTGCCACGATTGGTATCGACATATATTTTGATATGCCGAAAATCTGCATACTTCCTGCAACACCAGCGAATTCGGTTGTTACATTTGAAATGTTCGAGAAAAGCAAGGCAATGGACATAAAAAACGTGATTTTAATACCTGCAGTTTCACGAATCAAATCTGCAAGACCTTTTCCTGTCACGATCCCCATCCTTGTATTCATTTCCTGGACTACAAAAAGAACCAGAAAAGCCGGAATCAGAGTCCACAACAATTTATAGCCATACAATGCACCGGCAACAGAATAGGTTGTAATGCCCCCCACATCATTATCCACACTGCCGGTAATGATTCCAGGACCTAAAATAACCAGAAAGTATAAAATATTTCTTTTCAATCCATTTAGTTTGATCTTTTGCATAATTACCTCCTACAATCTTCTCTTTTTGCTCTTAAGTAGGTTATGAACGATATCGTTTACCTCAACGACACCCACCATAATCTCATCCTCATCCACCACAGGAACGGCAAACAGACTGTACTTGGAAATAATTTCAGCAATAGAATCAATTTTATCTGTATCATAAACGAAGATGACATCTTTGTTCATGATTTCATTCAGTTGTGTCTTTGGTTCCGCAACAATCAGGTCACGCAAAGAAACGGTGGCAGCAAGTTTCTCCGCTTCATTTACAATGTATAAATAATAGATCGTCTCCGGATCCGGCTTCAGTTTTCGTAATTCGTTGATTGTTTCTTCCACAGTATTATTTTCACTGAAGTCAATGTAATCCGTCGTCATGATACTTCCAACGGAATTATCCGCATAATCCATCAGCTCTCTGACTTCTTCCGAGGCTTCTACTTCCATTTCCTTAAGCAAAGCTTCTGCCTGCGCTTCTTTTAACTCATCCAAAATATCGGCAACCTCATCGGTTGGCATCATTTCCAGCAAATCAGCAATTTTATCAATGGACATATTTTCAATCAATATTTTTTGTACATCCGGTTCCAATTCCTCTAAAACATCTGCAGCCTTTTCCTGATCCAGAGATGAAAAAACAGCAAGCTGGGTATTTCTATCGAGTTCCTCAATAATATCAGCAAGATCCGAAGGGTGCAGGGTTGATAAATTCGACTGCACCTTTGATAGTTTTATTCCGGAATGACCGGTGTCTATCGTCTCAACATCCTCCCAAAGAATCAAATGGCTTGGTATTGTAGCTTTGAATATTTTTAAAAATGTCATAAGCGGTTTCGCAATCCCTAACCTGCGGAAAAATCCCTGTAATCCGACGTCAACCGCAACCATATAAGTACCGTTTGAGAGTACGGCCATTCTTATGTCGTTGACCCGGACAAGCTTCCTGCCATCCATATCGACAAGCTGGTGATCTTGTATGTTTTTCCCGACCATGAGTGTTTCACGATTTTGTATATCGATATCTTTTGGATCATTGCAATTAAAGACGTACTGACCTTTGATCTTGTTCACCCGAAAGCTTGAAAAGTCAACAAGCCTTTGGCCATTTCCGGTTTTTAGCTGAACGGCAATGATTCTGGGCCTGATTAGAGACTGATCAAATTCAACAACTAGATCTTTGATGCTGCCGACCTTTTTCCCAAAATCGTTCACGGTTTTCCTGCCAACAATGCGACTGAAATAAAAAGTGGTTAAATTAGCCATACACTTTTCCTCCTTTTTATAGTCTTGGCAGGATGGTTTAAAAAAATCAAACAGAATCAATTTTTTCTAAACCATCCTGCCAAAATATATTATTAGGTAGTTTGTACTATGCGGATCTGCATCCATTAGGAAATCACCTCTCCTTCCATATAGATAAAAGCCTTTGAACGTATTGAACGAAAGCAAAGGCAACGTTATCCCTTGATACTTCCGTTTTAGCTTAAATGCAAAAACCCTGTTGAACAACACTGTCCCACAGGGTTGTTTCTCCTGTTGCCAATCCAGGCCCGGCCCCACGAATTTATTATTAAATCCACCGCCTGTTCAGTTTGTACTGTAGATTAATTGCAATTCAAAGAGACTTTATTAATACTAGCAGACAGAATATCATTTGTCAACATTGAGCACTCACACAATAATATTTTTCTTTCGCGAGAATAAGATACCTCCTAATGATAAGAATATTAACATTATTATATCAGGGAGAAAAAGTATGTTAAACGAATCGTTAGAGCAGAATTCTTATATAGGATCAAACATCCAAAGGAAGGATGCATTCGACAAGGTAAACGGAACAATTAAATTTAATATTGATTATACAGCACCGGATCTTTTACATGCCAGGATTTTGACAAGCCCTTATGCCCATGCAAAGATTAAGACGATAGATATTTCAAAAGCGGAGAAATCACCCGGAGTCAAAGCAGTCATAACAGGGAATTCTTTTACGGGGCTAGTGGGTGTTTTATATGAAGACCGCCCGATTTTAGCGCAGTATAAAGTCAGATACCATGGAGAGCCGGTCGCTGTAGTTGTTGCAAATACAGTGTATGAAGCAGCTGAAGCAGCAAAACAGATCGAAGTTGAGTATGAACCGCTTCCCGTAGTGAACAGCGTATTAAAAGCGATTGAATCTGATGCTCCGCTAGTTCATGAAAATATGGACCAATACAGGGTTTTAAAACCCTCCTACCCTAAACCGAACAGCAATATAGCGAATCATGTTAAAATTCGAAAAGGGGATATGGAGAAAGGATGGAATGAGAGCGATGCCATTATAGAAGAACATTTTACTCTTCCTCAAGGCGATCATGTCGCAATGGAACAGAGAAATGTAAGAGCTGAAATAAAATCAGACGGCAGAGTAATCATACACACTTCGTCACAATCTCCTTTTATTGTAAGGAAGTTGATAAGCCGTTATTTTGGAATCGAACTCGGTAAGGTAATCGTCAATACACCTATTGTCGGCGGAGCTTTTGGGGGTAAGGCGGCCGTACAGCTTGAATTGATAGCCTATCTTGCTTCATTCTTCGTTGGAGGAAGGATGGTCAAACTGGAAAATACAAGAGAGCAAGACATGATCACTTCTCCCGCTAGAATCGGCTTAGATGCATTTATCAAGCTTGGAGCTTCAAAAGATGGGATTTTAAAGGCAATTCAAATTAAATATCTGGTTGATGCAGGCGCGTATACTGATATGGGCGCCGGTATTACAAAATCAATAGCCGAAGACTGCACAGGACCATATAGAATTGAAAACGTTTATTGTGATTCTCTATGTGTTTACACAAATCATCCATATACTACATCATTCCGCGGTTTTGGACACGCCGAATATACATTTGCCATTGAGAGGGCAATGGACTTACTGGCGCAAAAACTCAGCATGGATCCTTTTGAACTTCGTATAAAAAATGCGATTGAACCCGGAGATACCAGCCCGACTCAAGTCCACATCACTCAAAGTAAAATCGGAGATTTGAAGAAATGCCTGAATGAATTAAAGGAATTAATTAATTGGGACGAAGGACAGATAATTAATACAGGCAATAACAAGATACGTGCGAAGGGTATCGGTTGTTTATGGAAAACTCCTTCCTCACCGCCTAATGCAGTATCTTCGGCTGTCATTGCATTTAACCCGGATGGAAGTGTTAATTTAAATGTCGGATCAGTTGAACTTGGTACTGGAACAAAAACGATACTCGCTCAAATATTAGCTGAACGATTAAAAATTGATGTTAATAAAATAAATATAACAATGGATGTAAATACCGAATTTAATCCGATGCACTGGAAGACGGTTGCAAGCATGACTACTTATATGGAAGGCAGGGCAATATTGGAAGCAGCGGAGGATGTTATTAAGCAACTGATCAGTATCGCCTCTATTGCCTTACGTTACCCTCCATCTGATCTTACCGTAGCTAACGGAAGAGTTACTGCAAAAGATGATCCTGATATTTATCTTGATATTACGGAAATCATTCATGGTTATAAGTATCCAAATGGGAATTCTATTGGCGGGCAAATCATGGGATGTGGTAGCTATGTCATGAAGCATCTTTCGGAATTAGATAAAGATACCGGAAAAGGTGCTCCCGGACCTGCCTGGACGGTCGGTGCACAGGCCGTCGAAGTTGAATTTGACACTACAGAATGTACCTATAAAATAGTAAAAGCAGTCTCTGTAATAGATTCGGGAAAAACAATAAATCCAAAAGTGGCAGGGGGAGTTGTTGCCGGCGGTATGAGCATGGGACTCAGCCTGGCAAAAAGTGAAGGCTTCCTGTATAGCGATACTGGGATCATTATGAATCCTAATCTCCGTACTTATCGAATTATGCACATGGGAGAAGAGCCTGAATATATTGTCCAATTTATTGAAACTCCCCAATTAGATGCACCTTATGGCGCCAGGGGTCTCGGTGAGCACGGAGACATTGCAATGCCAGCCGCATTAGCAAACAGCCTGTCGGCAGCTGCCGGTGTTAACCTGAATCAACTTCCAATAACACCTGAAGGTATCTGGAAAAAGAGAAAGGAACGTAACAATCATGATATCATTTGATTTTGAATATTATAAACCAGATACATTAGATGAAGCAGTCGAAGCATACAGCAGGTTAAACCTTTCAGAGTTAAAACCTGTTTATTATGCTGGCGGAACTGATATTATAAGTTTGGCCAGATGTAATCAGATGGAATTTAAAGCTGTTATAGATATAAAAGATATCCCTGAATGCAGGATATTGAAGGCTGAAAATAATCAAATAAAGATTGGTGCAGCTGTTTCTCTGACACAGATATGTGAATTCAATCCTTTGCCACTCCTTACTGCAGTCTTGAAAATGGTCGCCGACCATACTTCAAGAAATAGAATCACTTTCGGCGGAAACGTATGCAGCCTGCTTCCTTATAAGGAAGCAGTTTTACCCCTTCTAATATGTAATGCAGATGTTGTCATCATGGGACCTGAAGGATGCAGAACAACTCCAATCAATCAAATCTTTAAGAAGAAGATGGTACACGATAAAGGAGAATTCCTTGTTCAATTTATCATAGCTGATGAATACGGCGATCTCCCTTATCGGTATATAAAAAAGACCAGGAGTGGTGAACTCGATTATCCGCTGATATCTGTAGCTGCATTAAAGAAAGATAATCAGGATAGGTTTGCCTTCAGTGGAATTTACCCCTATCCTTTCAGGTCGGTATTTATAGAAGAAAATCTTAATAACGCTGATTTAACTGTTGATGATAAAATTGATCTTGCGTTATCCCATATGAGGGCGCAAAAGGTTGATGATATTCTCGGATCAGCTGAATATAGAGAATTTCTTATATCAAACGCTCTGAGGGATATCATGTTTTCGCTTGAGGAGGTGCAATGATAATGTATAAGATGCTTTCAAGATCACTGATAGATCTTAATATTAATTATGAATAAAAAGTGTTGCTGTAAGGCCGTCTGACACACTGTTATATACGCTTCGTGAACAGCTTGGACTTACCGGTGCCAAAAACAGCTGTGAAAACGGGGATTGCAATTCCTGCACAGTACTAGTAGATGGGTGGCCTGTAAAGTCATGTCTTATACTGGCCGTAGAAATGCAGGGTCATGTGATAACTACAATCGAAGGACTAAAGGATACACCGGTTCAAAGAGCTTTTTTAGAAAAGTTTGCGGTTCAATGTGGCTTCTGTACACCTGGATTTGTTATGAACAGTCATGCCCTTGTAAGTATTCATCCTGAGGCGGATGATGATATGATCAATGAGTGGCTTCAGTCTAACTTATGTCGATGTACCAGCTATACGGAAATAAAAGAAGCTGTTAAATCCGTACTAAAGCATTGAATTTAAAGAATGGTACTGCTTCTCTGTCTCATCCATCATACTTTGCAGCTTTTGCCTTTGGGATTCTTCTGTAGCTGACTGAATTAATTGAGTATATAATCCTTTCACATCTTCCAATGCTGTTATTGTATTTTGTGCTACTTTTTTATTTATCATTGTTTGCATCCTCCCAAATATTTCCTGTTAATTAGATTGATTCATAAGTTTTATCATTATTTAGTATAACAACTAACTTAAAAAATAATGCAATAACCTCAGGAATGATACTGAAACTGCTCCTTAACAATATTAAAACCATTTATGTTTCTTGAAGTAGATCACACTGAAAAGCGCTACGGCCGCACTGATTGCTATTACGACAGGGTAGCTATAGTTCCATTGAAATTCCGGCATTTAAGATTCATGCCATACCACCCGACAATCAGGGTCAGAGGCAGGAAAATGGAAGTTATTACAGTAAATAGCCTCATGATCTCATTTTGATTGATATCCACCTGTGCCTGATATGCTTCGCGTACCTGAGAGACATAATCTCTCAGATTGGAGATGGAATTGGATAGTCTGCCGGTCCGGCTGGTCAGGAAATGATAATAACGCAGGATCCGTTTGGAAAGCAGTCCGTTTTCGTTTTCCTCCATTGCTTCGGCGAGGTCAAAGAGCTGTTCATAGTAGCGTTTCAATACCAGCAGCTTTTTACGGAGTACGATAATCTCCTTGATATAATCCTTATTCATTGTGGTGATCAACGATTCTTCCAGTGCAGCGATTTCCTGCTCAATAGATTCCAAATACATTGAGTCACCGGCGGTAAGCTCATCAAAAAACTCATAAAGAACACGCTCCAATGTCAAATTCTTGATGTCCTTCATTTCAATTTTGTTGATCACTCCGCTTAATGCAGCATATTCACATTTTTCTTCACAGATAAAGACCAGCATGTTATTCCTGACAAAAATGGAAATCACGCTCTCCTTATTCAGCAAATTTTTTTTATCCGGTATCTGAAGACAAATATAATCGAAGCCGTCGTGGCTTTCAAATTTAGAAACCTGCCCATTGAGGCATTCTGCCAGTATATGATCATTGATTCCAAGGTGAGGATTCCACAACTCAATCTCGTTTTTGCTTAAAATGCCGATGCATGGCTTTTTGCCAAGAATCTCGTCATCCTTTAAGTATTCATCCTTAAGTTCGCTTCCATCTAAATAGTAAATCATAAAATACCTCGCTTGATCGTAGTATTCGATTTATATCGTAATGTTTTATCAAGTGTATCATAACACAAAATTGCCCAAAATAGTGTATAATATGTAAAGGGTATGAAAACAAAGGAAAAGGAGACAGATCCGAACCCCACCTTAGCGGAAGTTGCCGGATCAAGGTTTTGAATAAATGAATAACGCCAATCATCACTACTTCCGATGATTGGCGTTATTCAAATTCTGCATTACACATTTCTGGTGGAACCACCCTCTCTCTTTCTGCCAATAGATATAGCTTAATCTATTTCTATTGTTGGATATTTTTATATCCCTTTAACTGTAGTATAACATATAAAAGATAAGCTGCAAGAATATTCTGATAAAAAATTTTGTTTTTTTATGTTTTTTTAAGAAGCTCGTTTACAGGATTAGTGAACCCACCTGAAATATAGCCATTGCAACGATCCAGGCAATCAAAGTCTGAAACATCATAACCAGCGCAGCGCTTTTCCAGCCGCCCATTTCACGCTTGACTGCTGCCATTGCTGCCACACATGGCATATAAAGCAGGGAAAAGGTCAGGAACGAAAATGCGGCCAGCGGCGTAAAGATATGAGATAATAGCGATACAACAGAGCTCGGATCGCCGGCACCCAAGAGGATGGCAAAGGTGCTCACAACAGCTTCCTTCGCTGTCAGCCCAGTTATGAGAGCGGTTGCAGCTCTCCAGTCTGCAAAGCCTAACGGAGCAAATACGGGTGCGATCGACTTTCCAATTGAGGCAAGCATGCTGTTTCCAGTATTTCCAACCATATTAAATCCGAAATCAAAACTTTGCAGCATCCAGATGATAATTGTGGCAATAAATATGATGGTAAAGGCCCTTTTTATGAAATCCACAGCTCTTTCCCACATTTTGAGAAGAACGCTTTTCATGGACGGAAGCCGATAGGAAGGAAGTTCCATGACAAACGGAACCGGACTGCCTTCAAACATAGTTCTTTTTAGGATTATGCCGGCCAAGATCCCTACGACCATTCCCATAACATATAAACTGATCATAACCAGCGCCTTATATTCCGTAAAAAAGGCCGATGTGAAAACAGCATAGATCGGAAGCTTGGCACTGCAGGACATAAATGGTATCAGCATAATTGTCATTTTACGGTCCCTTTCGCTCGGAAGGGTTCTTGTCGCCATAATAGCAGGGACAGAGCATCCGAATCCGATGAGCATCGGTACAAAGGACCGTCCGGAGAGCCCGATCTTGCGAAGCAGTTTATCCATGACAAAAGCAACTCTCGCCATATATCCGCTGTCTTCCAGTATGGACAGGAAGAAGAACAATACAACGATGATCGGAAGGAAGGTTAGCACGCTTCCCACTCCTGCAAAGATCCCGTTGATGACCAATGAGTGGAGTGCCGGACTGACATTGAAATGATTCATGGTATGGTCAACAGTTGATGTTCCGGCATCGATCCCCGCAGTCATCAGCTCGCTTAATCCCGATCCGATCACACTGAAGGTCAACCAGAAGACCAGAAGCATGATGCATAAAAAAATCGGGAGAGCAAAATACTTATGCGTCAGAACATTGTCTATCTTGACAGATCGCAGGTGTTCTTTCGTCTGTCCTTGTTTTATAACTGCAGCACTGCAGATCTTTTCAATATAGCGATATCGCATATCGGCCATCGCAGCCTCACGGTCAGTATTGAGGTGATGTTCCATGTCGCCGACGATGTGATGAATAATATCAAGCTCGGGTTCCATTAGCCTTAATCTTTCCATAATAAGTTTGTCGCCCTCCACTATTTTTGTTGCGGCAAACCTCAGCGGGAGACCAGCCGTTTCAGCTTCTTCGGAAACAAGATGAGCGATGGAGTGAATAGCATTGTGGACGTGACCGCTGCAAAAATCCAGCTTTTTCGGTTTTGCTTTCGTTTCGGCGCATTTGATTGCTCTGTGGGTTAATTCGTCGACGCCGTCATTTTTACTGGCGGATATGGGAACGACAGGAATCCCCAGTTCCTGTTCCAGCTTTTCAATGTCGATGGAAGTACCGTTTCCACGAATCTCATCCATCATATTGAGTGCAAGGATGATGGGAATATCCAGTTCCATCAGTTGCAGTGTCAGATAGAGATTTCTTTCTATATTGGTTGCATCAATAATATTGATGATGGCATCCGGCTTATCAAATATCAGAAAATCTCGCGTAACAACTTCCTCGGCTGTATAGGGGGACAGCGAATAGATCCCCGGCAGATCCACAACTGTGACATCTTTATGACCCCGCACAGGACCGTCTTTTTTTTCAACTGTCACACCGGGGAAATTGCCGACGTGTTGATTACTGCCGGTCATTTGATTAAACAACGTGGTTTTTCCGCTGTTGGGATTACCGATCAAAGCAAAGGTGATTTTCATTCTGACACCTCAACGATTTCTATTTTTCTAGCATCTTCAAGACGAATGGTCAATTCATAGCTCCTGAGAAAAATCTCAATGGGATCGCCCAGCGGAGCAACCTTTCTTACCATGACCCTGGTATTGGGAGTCAGACCCATCTCCAGAAGCCTTCTTCGCAGGGAACCTTCACCGCTGATCGATTTGATCACTGCACTTTTTCCGGTTTTTAATTTATCTAATTTCATAAGTGTCACTCCGTTTCCGTTGTGATTAGCATATGCTAACTAACATTTAAAAAATAAGTGGCTAACGAGTTAGCCACGGCTTACTTCTGATATTAGTTTATATTATCATTTCAAATATGTCAACAGTTTTGTTCCCAATAAAGCAAATAACTTTACGATCGAAGCGACAACAAGCAGAGCAACTGCGATAGAGCCTGCCATCAGAAGAGTCTCGGTTCCGACGGAGGCAGTTTCCTGAAGATTTCCCTCGAGAATGGCCAGCATGGTATAATACATGCCTGCACCGGGAACGAGCGGCAGGATGCCGGGTATAATAAAGATGGTAGCAGCTTCCTTGAATACACGGGAAAAGAAATCACTCAGCATTGCAACGATAAAAGAACCGGCAAAGCAGGCGAGAACACTTCCGCTGTCCGAAGCAGTGAAATAAGTATAGGCCAGCCAACCACAGGCACCAACGAAGGATGCGCTGATCATATGCTTTTTTGGAACATGAAACAGAATACAAAATCCTACGGTAGAGCAGAAAGCATATAGAAATGGCAGTATCATTGGAAAGCACCTCCAAAGAAAACCCATAACTTGATCGCGACACCAACGCCGGTAGCCAACGAAACGGCAATCACGATTGCCTCGATCCCCTTGGAAGTACCTGAGACCATATCTCCAGCCAGAGTATCGCGGATCGCGTTGGTCAGCGCCACGCCGGGCAGAAAAATCATGATCGAGCCGATGATGACCGAACTGAAATTTGTTCCGAGTCCCAAAGAAAGAAAAATAAGCGCGAGGAAAGTTGCCAGGGCGCAGCAGCAAAAGCCACGGATGAACAGATTGGTCTCGATTTTATCAAGCAGGATCGAAACGGTATAGCTGCACCCGCCTACAATAAATGCACTTATAAAATCACTGAGGTTCCCCTTAAAAATAAGACAGAAAAAGGAGGAGACCAGAGCTGCGCCCAGAATTCTCAATAAGATATGATAAGGCTTTCTGTTTGCAATGCCCTTCAGGATCGTAAGTCCCGAGTCGATCGAAAGGTCGGTACTGGTAAATTCTCTTGAAAAATGATTGATCCTTGATATTTTATCCAAATCAATGCTGCTTCCCTTGATCCTTTTGATAAAGGTATGCATATCACTGTCTTCAGAGCCTTCGTCCAGAGACAGAAAAATACCGGTAGGGGTTGCAAAAACCTCGACATAAGGAATTCTGCAGGCTTTGCATATCCTCGTGATGGTATCCTCCACACGATAGATTTCAGCACCGCTTTTCATCATCAGTTCTCCTGCCCGCAGCGCAAGGATCAGAACTTTTTTCTGCATCTGGTTGATCATCGCTGTATCCCGCCTTTCAAACAAATTATATCATTTGTTATCGTTCATGTATAGTGCAGGGATTTGTTGATTATTCTAAAAAATGCTATAATCTTAAGTTGCACGGCAACGGTACAAAATAGATTGAATCAGGAAAGGAAAGAAATGGCCTATGACAGAAGAAAATCAGAAAATATTTCGAATCGGACCCATTCGTCCGCCAAGCGAGGCGAACAGCCTGCTGCTTCAGGTGACAGAAGGCTGTACATGGAATCGCTGCAAATTCTGTCAACTATACCGGCATACGCACTTCAGGGTTTACTCGACGGAAAGCGTTAAAGCGGATATCGATCTGATGGCGGAATATGCGGAAAAAGTGAAACGGCATCTGCAGCCAACCGGAAACTGGGATTACAGAGGAGTCGAAGAAGAAATGTCACTCATGGCTCCGGCTGAGCAGGAATGCTATTACCTGATCTTCAACTGGCTGGTTCATGGGGGACAAAATGTGTTTCTGCAGGACGGAAATACACTGGCTGTCAAACCGGAGCGGGTCCTGGAAATTCTGCTTTACCTGCGCGAAAAATTCCCAAATGTCAAGAGGGTCACAACCTATGGCCGGGCAGAGACCCTTTCGAAGATCAGTGTTGATGATTACAGGAGACTTAAGAATGCAGGCCTTGACAGGATACATTCCGGTTTTGAATCGGGATCGGATCAGGTTCTTCAAAAGATTAATAAAGGCGTAACCTCCGAACAGGAGATTCTTGCCGGAAAAAATATCAGGGATGGGGGTATCGAACTTTCTGTTTACTTTATGCCTGGTATCGGAGGAAGGAGACTGTCGCGGGAGAATGCAATTGAGACGGCACGGGTGGTACGGGCGATCAATCCTGATTTTGTAAGAATCAGAACAGCTGTGATCAAACGTGGTACAGAACTCTGGGAAGAGTATCAAAACGGAAATTTCCAGCTTTGCAGCGAAAATGAGATACTGCAGGAAATCAGGATTCTTATTGAAAATACAAAAGGCTGTACCGGAACACTGACAAGCGACCATATCATCAATTTGCTCCAGGGAGTACACGGCAAACTGGACGCTGACCGGGAAAAAATGCTGGGTACCATCGACGATTATTTCGCAATGCCGGAAATTGAACAAAAAATGTATCAGCTAGCCAGGAGATCGGGACTAGTGTCTTATCCCCGATACATGAAACGTCTGCCTCAAAACAGAATAGCTCAGCTTAGAAGTATTTCAGAGAGTATAACGGATGACGAGGAATGGATTAGAAAGCTGAATGGCACCATGATGGGATTCATCTAAATTCCGAAAGCAAATGAATGTGAATATTCCCATGTAATTTTTGGAAAATCTATTATAATGCAGTCCATTTTTTCCTTACAACTTCTCAAATGTGAGATGAAACACTGATAACTTTATAAAAAGTGAGATTAATTATCTGACAATAATGCTTTTTCCCGAGTTTTTTCTTACTTATGGAAAGTGCCGAATTCGTTGAATTGGACACAAATTCTGAAAATTAAAATATATATTTTTTAAAAAGTAGTAAGTTGGCACGATATTTGAAATATATATTGGCAATCGTTAGTTACTCATAAGTGAGTTAAAGTTAAAAATGAGGAGGAACATACCATGACTGTATGTAACAAAGAAAAAGCTTTAAAAGAAGCAAAAAGAGTCGTAGGTTATATTGAAAAACCTGAATTAACAAAAGAAGATAAAGATCTTATCGTAAAGGATTCCATTGCAAACTTTAACGAAAATGTTAACCCTGGTTGGCTGGAATACAGAAAGTCTGTTTCCACAAATGCTGCATTTGTTGAATGGACTGACTCCGTTGACCATTTTGAAGACCTTTATGGCACTCAGTTCATCGACTGCCTTGGTGGATTTGGTATTTTCACTTGCGGACATAGAAATCCTGAAATCTTAAAGACTGTAAAAGCTCAGTTAGATAAGTACGCTTTACATAGCCAGGAATTGGTAGACCCACTGAGAGGATATCTTGCTAATATCTTAGCAATGATTACTCCTGGAGATTTACAGTACGCTTTCTTCACAAACGGCGGAGCTGAAGCTGTAGAAATGGCTCTTAAGCTTGCCAGACTTGCAACAGGCGGAAGATGGTACATCTCAACGATCGGAGCATTCCACGGAAAATCAATGGGAGCTATCTCCATGGGCGGAAAAGGTGCTTACAGAGAAGACTATATCCCTATGATTCAGCAGGTACAACATGTTAAATATGGTGATGCTGATGCTATGGAAACTGCGATCAAGAACCTGCAGACAGTAGGCGAAAAGGTTGCCGGCGTTATCATCGAGCCTATTCAGGGTGAAGCTGGTGTTCAGATTCCTCCTGCAGGATATTTGAAGGCTGTCAGAGCGATCTGCGACAAGTATGGCGTAGCAATGATCGTTGACGAAATCCAGACTGGTATGGGAAGAACCGGAACAATGTGGAGATGTGAAGTTGAAGACGTATGCCCAGACATCATGACTTACGGAAAAGCTTTCGGCGGCGGCATCATGCCTATCACCGGTATCATTGCAAGACCTTGGTGCTGGGGACAGAAACTGATCGACAATCCTTGGATCCTTGGATCACCTACTTTCGGCGGAAATCCTCTTGCTTGCTCTGCTGCACTTTCAACAATCAAGTTTATGCTTGAAAATGACGTTCCTAAGATGTGTAAAGAAAAGGGCGAATACTTCATGGTTAAGCTAGCCGAACTGCAGAAGAAATACCCTACAGTTCTTAAGACTTTCAGAGGTGCTGGACTTCTTATCTGTATGGAATTCCCAGAAGCAGAAGTTGGCTATGCAGTAACTAAGGGATTGTTTGACAGACACGTTATGACTGCTGGTACTCTTGTAAATGCCAAGACAGTTAGAATCGAACCACCTGCAACATTATCCTATGAACATATTGACGAAGTAATCTCTAAGCTGGATGCATCTATCGCTGACGCTAAAAAGGAATTCAAGCTGTAAGATTATTAAAAAACTATAAGTTAAGTTGATTAAGTAACTTAGTTAACAACAAAAAATGCCGGAGTGTTTATATAACTTCGGCATTTTTAATTGATTTTTGAATATTCTTAATTTATGTATTACTTTGCGGTATGTTTT
>Ga0183099_1000716_pt1 | contig 22258 bp, 20 predicted proteins | sample Biomet1_FD_127788 | JGI IMG/M metagenome (GOLD analysis project Ga0183099, IMG submission 127788) | Microbial communities from bioreactor (seeded with anoxic lake sediment) at LBNL, California, USA - Biofuel metagenome 1 | ecosystem: Engineered > Bioreactor > Anaerobic > Unclassified ...
TTTGCCACCACATTATTGCAGTGCTTTAAAATCCACTCCCGTGCAGTCGCCGATGAGTTCTTGGATAATGTCCTTGATTTTATCGCAGTCGCCCTTCCGGGCGCCTTCCATATTCAAGGCCAGAACGGGATCATGCAGCGAAGTGCGCAGCAGCGCCCAGCCCTCGACCGCATCCTTAAAGCTCAGGCGGACGCCTTCACACGAATCCGGTTCGATAAACAGCCCCTTTGCCGCAGCCCGTTTCGCAAATATCGCCAAGACCTCTTGCCCATAAGCTTTAAAATCTTTTTTTGTTATAGGCAGCCGATATTCCCGGCTTTCACAGGCTGTCTGCAGTCCTGAAAGCAACGCCATCACATCGCGGCCCTGCTGCTTTTCCAGCACAGCGGCAGCAATCAATTTTACGGCCATATAGCAGCCATCATCGAGATAATAATTCTCCTGAAAAGCGCCGTGCCCGGAAGTTTCAATGGCAAGCGGCGAAGCAATGCCGGCAGCATTAAGCCGCTTGCATTCGTTAATGACATTCCGGTAGCCGCGCTTAAAGCGGCGGTGCCGGCAATGCAGGTTGTCCGTTAAAAAATCTGTCAGCTTATCTGAGGTAACCGAATCCGTAACAATGGTTCCACCCGGGCAATCCCGCAAAGCAATCGCCGCCATCAAGGCGATCAGTGCGTCGCGGTTGATCGCCTTGCCATCGGCAAAAACCGCCGACATCCGGTCAACATCCGGATCAAAGATCAATCCGAAATCCGCCTTGTTTTTTAGCACCGCAAGCCGCAGGGATTCCATGGCCCCAGGATCCTCAGGATTTGGCACATGATGGGGAAAATGTCCATCCGGCTCGAGAAATTGACTGCCGGACACATCCGCGCCCAAGCGTTCAAGAACTTCTGTCGCAAAAAAACCGCCGGCTCCATTTCCCGCATCAACAACAATATGCAGACCGGACAGCGCCGTTTCCCCGGTTCCTTTTTGGATCTTCCGCCTCAGATCAGCCGCATAAATCGCCAGCAGATCCCGGCTGGCAACAGCTGCGACATCCTCACTTGCCAGAGACTGCTGTCCCGCCAGCTGCAAAATTTCTGTGATTTCCGGCTTTTCGAGACCGCCGTTTTTAGTGAAAAACTTCATGCCGTTGCGGTTATACGGCAGGTGGCTGGCCGTGATCATAATCGATCCGTCAAAATCGGTTTGCGGATAAATCGTCCCCATAAACATCGCTGGCGTTGAGGCCAAACCACATTGCAAAACCTCCGCGCCCGCGCCTTTGCAGCCCTGCAGGGCCGATTTCATCAGGGCATCGGCCGAAAGGCGCGAATCATGCCCCACACCGATTTTCACCGGATGCTTGCCGCAGGCATTTTGCAACCAATGAACAAAGGCCCCGGCAATCCGGTTTACCGCTTCTTCTGTCAGTGTAATTTCTTCGTGCAGACCGGCAATCGCCACGCCGCGGACATCACTGCCGTTTTGCAGCGCCAGCAAATATTCTGTAGATAATGACATATAATTCCTCCTTTTCTAAACCATTACTACCAAAACATTTATGTACAATAGTATTAGAAATTCACGAAAAAACGCCATTTTCCTGCACGACGGCAGTTTTTTCTGTGATGGTAAGCGCTTACCTGACAGAAACAACGGCCAAAATAAATCCACCAAGCCTGACAAGCGCTTCTCCGACAGGAAATTTATTCAATTTTGCCATTTTCCCAGTTACCGGCATCCAGATCCTTGGCAATTTTTTTGTAGGTTTCATCCGACAGATTATATAATATGCCGAGAATAATTGCTGCACAGCCCAGCGCAACGCCCGGATAAAGCGTCATTGCCGCTTTGATGCCCGTCAAGGTATTTTCTGCCTGCACAGCATTGGCTACGTAACCGGTTAAAACCAGAATGCCGGAGCTCACAACAGCAGCCAATGCCTGTGCAATTTTACGCGAAAAATTGAACGCAGCATAAGTAATGCCTTCTTTTCTGATCCCATTATGCCATTGACCGTAATCGATGACATCCGAGACAAACGCCCAGGTGATGCCGTTCGGAATAGCCAGCGCCGCATAACCAATCGTCACCAGGATTACAAAGGAATACACATTCGTCGGAATAATAAAATTCAGGATATTCGCAACGCAGCCAATCAGCAGCCCACCGATCGCGGTTTTCTTTTTACCGAATTTCGCCACAAGCTTTGGCATCATAAAAATGCCCAATACCGAACAGCCCATCATAATGCCGTTGATTACCGGCTGCAATGCCATATTCCCCAAATTATACTGGCAAAAAAAGATCATCATCTGATTGTTCGTATTCATCGCCGAGATTGTAAATAACGTCATTAAAATAAGGCAGATCAGCGGTTTATTAGTCAAAACAACCTTTGCATAATCTTTAAAGCCTGCTTTTTGTTCGGCATTTGTATTGCGATTTATCGCAACATGTTCTCTGGTATTGCGATAACATACATAGAACCCACCGACGCCGATAATAGCCATAATTGCCGCCGCTGCCAAAAAGCCCTGATGCGGATTATTAAACATCAGTAAAATCGGCACAAAGCCCATTCCCGTTAAGAGCTGCGCCGTAATGGATCCGGCCTGTCTGGTCGTTGCCAGCTGGCTTCGTTCATTGACATCGCGCGTCATTACACTGGCCAGAGAACCATACGGAATATTCGTAAACGAATACACCAGGCCCCAGAGCATATACGCTCCATACGCAAACGCCACCTTCTGTCCACCGGAAAAAAATTCCGGCATCGTAAACGTTATCACCGTCAAAACAGCCAGCGCAATACTCGACAGCATCATGACCGGCCGAAATTTCCCCCGGCTGCCAATGTTTTTGCGGCTATCGATAAGGGAGCCGGCAATCGGATCCATAAAGGCATCAAAAATCTTGGTGAACGCAAAAATGCCCGCTACGGCAGCTGCCGGAATCGTGCAGACATCAATCCAGTATTTGGTCAGATAGGCCTGTCCCAGATCAAACATGAAACCATTGCCGCAATCACCAAATCCATAGGATATTTTTTCCTTCCAACTTAATTTTTTGTTACCTGTTTCCTTTTCCATTTCATCATTCAACGGTTTTTCCATTACTATTTCAGCCATTTTCTTTCCCCCTAGACATTATGTTTTCAATCACTATACCAATACTTCCATTGATCCTATGTTGTGTCCCCAGTAAGTTGGAAGCGCTTCCATTTTTATCAAATCAGCACTCCGCATTCTTTCTCTAAAAGCCTGTCTCAGAAAACCTTACCGTTATTAGCTTCAAATTTCATAGCCTTGTATCAGAACAGATGTCATTTATATCTAACCCTTTAAAATTTTCTGATTCTTTGTTTTATTATGTACTTTCGTGGTACCGCTTACATTTCGTCAAAAACAAAATGCCCCCTCTCAACTGCCGAAGCATCTTTTCTCCATTTACAAAAGAAATACTAACATTTATATTATATATCCATCCCAGCTGTTGTCAATATGATTTTTATATTGGAAATTTTCTTATTTCATTTATTGGGACGGAGTTGTTTCCCGAAAAAGCACGGTACGCCGCACTTCGCCTTTTAACGGCAAACAAAAAAAAATTTGCTGTTTTTTATCTGTTTTTCACACCCGTTTCGCCTGTCCTTCACAAACCCATTCCGCCATACTTAAAAACCGGTACAGCAGTGCTGCCTGTACCGGTTTTTACCTGTACCTTTATATTTTAAAATGTTCCACCGCTGTTTGCAGTTCCTGTGCCAGCTTGGAAAGATTATCACTGGCCGATGCGATTTCCTGCATTGAGGCCGATTGTTCTTCGGTTGCTGCCGATACCATTTGTGCCTGATCTACAGCCGTCTTGCTATGCGCATCAATCGTCTGAACCGCTGCGACAATTTGTTGACTGCCACCCGCTAAATGCTGCATAGCGCCCGAAATATCCTGCACCTGTTCTGAAACACCCTTGATCAATAACGCTATTTCGCTAAAAGCTTTTCCTGCCGAGGTGACAACCTCACTCCCGACTTTCACTTCATTGGTACCATTTTTCATCGCACGAACAGCCGTATCGGTTTCCCCTTGGATTTTCCCAATCAAATCTGCAATATGCTTGGCTGCATCTTGTGATTGTTCCGCCAATTTCCGAACTTCTTCCGCTACAACAGCAAAACCGCGACCCTGTTCTCCGGCCCTGGCCGCCTCAATTGCTGCATTAAGCGCCAATAAATTCGTCTGGCTGGCCAGCCCGGAAATCGTATCGACAATTTGGCCAATCTCTTTGGACCTTTCGCCAAGTCCAGCGACTACTTGTGCGGAGTCATTAACCGTCTGCTCGATATGTTCCATCTGACAGATGGCCTGTGCCACGGATTTATCTCCAGCTTCTGCCTGTTCAACAGCCCGGGCTGAATTTTCAGCCGCTCGGATCGAACTGCCTGCCGCTTGCTCTATGCCCGCAGACATCTGTTCCACGATCCGCACCGCCTGTTCAACGGCTTCCGATTGCTTTTGCGAACCTTCTGCCACATCCGTAATTGAATCAGCAACTTGCGTTACGGCTTTCGCCGACTGTTCCGCGCTGGCAGTCAGTTCTTCTGATGAGGCAGCGACCTGTTCCGCTGCACTATTTACCTGCTTAAAAGAATTTCGAAGACTGCCTTGCATATCAAATAACGCCGCCGCTAATCGGCCAACCTCATCTTTTGCCTTCACAGCCCTTGGTTTATCATGAAAATTGCCTGCGGCCATTTCCCCGGCAAACTCCACCATCGACTGTATTGGATTTACAATTTTACTCACGATGAGAAATGCCAGCCCCCCCCCAAGCAACAATGAAATAAGCATAACCAGCCCGGAAACATATAAAATCTTATTCGCCCCGGCATTAAAATCCGACATATATGTACCGGCAATAATGATCCAGCCCCAATTAGGATCTTCCTTTTGGAAAGTTATTTTCTCCCCTATGTCCTGTGAATTCGGCAAAGTCCAGGCATAATAGGCAAAGTCGCCGCCTGGCTGCATGGCCTGTTTGCTTTGTTCTCTGAAAACATACAATCCATTTTCTTTGCCTTTTTCCCGCATATCCCAAATATTAGTACCCTCTAAATTGGGATGCGCAATTTCCAGCCCATCTTGTGAATAGATAATCGGATAACCATTTTCGCCCAAAAATATATCTTTATTTATTGGTCGCTTTATCTCCTTTATGGTCTTTTTATCACCATTTTGATTGTATTTTACCTCAATCGTTTTTCCCGTTTCAACAGCTTTCCCTAAAATATATGTTTTTACCTGTTCCTGTGCTTCCTCTAAGGATATTGACCCTCTTTTCACCTCTTCATTTTTTGCGTCAATCAACATCAATATCATATTTACTGTATTTTTTAAAATGATTTTCCCCTGCGCATCCAATTCGCTTTTCGCAATAGAATAACTGACACAGCCAATGCTGAAGCTAACAGCGATCAAGGTTACGACAATCGTCAAAATTATTTTCTTTTTAATGGAATTCGTAATATTGAATACATTTTTTAACCAATTCAAAATAAATTTCTCCTTCCATACTCACATTTTTTTCAGGAAGCATTACTCCATGACAAAACCAACCCAGGAGCTACTTTCGCAACCCCTGGGTTTTATTTTGAAACAATCATTTAAAAATCAACCATAGCGGAAAGATATTCCCATCGTCCCCGCCGGATATTGCCACTTCTTCAGCTTATGACAAATAACTTTACACGTGCCGCATTCCAGACATCCGGCATAATCAAAAAGAACTTCTCCCTTTTCATTCAATTTATACAGCTTTGCCGGACAGATGACCAGACACGGTTTATCCTTACAGGCAGCGCAAGCGTCTTTATCCAATACAATATGAGCATTTTCTTCATCTACCGCAAATTTGTCCAAACCCAAAAGTTCATCTGTTTCCTGTTTTTTTACCGTCATATCGCTCTAAATCCTTTCCAGCCGTCAGCCAGGAGTTGACTTATTTTTACATGTTTCTTTAGAATCTGGCGCATGGCCTTATCCATTCGATCCGGAACTTTTCCGTCGACGAAAAACATCTGTGCCGCCATTTCATTGAGCATTTTCGGATATGTGGATGCCATCCGTTCCATACTCGTGATTTGCGGCCACCCTGAAAACAGTTTCATGGTTGGTATCAACTGCAAGGTTTCTAATTCCTGCATATAGGCCGGTCCGACTTCGTCTGGTTTTGACGCCGCTATTATGGCCCTAGCTGCAGCAACTCCACTGACAATGCCGAGATCAATGCCGCGGATCATCGTCCCCGTATTGATGACAAAACCAGCCGCATCGCCAATCATCAAAAAGCCATCGCGATACAACTTCTTTGGGACGCTGTTCCAGCCGTTTTCCGGGACAATATGTGCACTGTATTCGACGGTTGTACCGTCTTTTATCAACGAATATATGGCCGGATGCATTTTAAAATCCTGATATATATCCGCAAGAGAACGTTTTTGCGCTGCTAGTGCCGCCGGGCTCAAAACAATACCCAGAGAAATGGAGTCTTTATTCGTATACAGAAAACCGCCGCCTTGTACGCCTGCCGTACCGCCTAGAATGGCTCGCGCAGCACCTTCCTCTGCACCGACATTGAATCGATCCTGTATGGTCTTGGCATCCAGTTCAATGATTTCCTTGACCCCAACGCCTACCTCATGCCCATTCCATTCCTGCTTTAACCCGGCCTGCCGGGCCATCGTGGAATTTACGCCGTCGGCAGCAATGACAAGATCCGCATACATTTCATCACCACCGGCTTTTACGCCGACAATTTTTCCATCTTTTTCGATGAGTTCCTCCACCAATATGCCCGCCGCCAGCATTGCCCCTTGCTCTTCGGCCTTAGAGGCAAACCATTCATCAAAAGGAGCCCGCAAAATTGTATACGACTGCGGCATACTGGCTTCTTCGGCCGATCCATCAAAATAGTCTATCGTCGTGCCATTTTTATCAGAAAGCAGCATAATCTGCTCTCGAATCACATTCCGTTCCAGTAAAGCTTCTTTGTACAAATCAGGTTCCACTAATTCCAGTGCATACGTATATAATCGCCCACCGGTAACGTTTTTGCTACCAGCAGTATCCCCGCGCTCAATCATTAAAACCGATTTTCCCTCACGCGCCAGGACATATGCACAGGCGCTGCCTGCCGGGCCGGCACCGACAATAATGACATCAAATTTTTCATCTTCCATCATGTATCCCCCGCAATCATTTCTTTCCTTTTATCAACGCAACAAATTCCCTGAAATAACCATACGCTGTACTTCGCTTGTGCCTTCATAAATCGAACAAATCTTTGCATCGCGATAGAAGCGTTCTACCTTGAAGTCCTTGATGTAGCCATAACCGCCATGAATCTGGATCGCCCGGTTGCAGACGAAATCTGCTGTTTCAGCGGCAAATAATTTCGCCATGGCCGCTTCCGTGCTGAATACGCCGCCTCTGTCTTTGGCCGCTGCTGCATTGTACACCAGCAGGCGCGCTGCCTGAATCTGCGTTTCCATATCTGCCAGCATCCACTGTATTGCCTGCTTCGTCGCTATCGGTTTGCCAAACTGGACTCTTTCCTTCGCAAACTTGATCGATTCTTCCAGTGCGCCCTGCGCAATACCCAAAGCCTGCGCCGCTACACCGATGCGCCCGCCATCGAGTGTCTGCATCGCATATTTAAAGCCTTTGCCTTCTTCGCCGATCATATTTTCTTTCGGAATCCGGCAGTTCTTGAAGATCAATTCCGTCGTGTGTGAACCGCGGATGCCCAGCTTGTCTTCATGCTTGCCGATTTCAAAGCCCGGCGTATCTTTCTCAATGACAAAGCAGCTCAGTCCCTTTATGCCTTTGGTCGGATCCGTCAAGGCAAAAATCGTGTACAGATCGGCACAGCCGCCGTTGGTGATAAAGCATTTCGTGCCGTTGATGATGTATTCGTTCCCCTCTAAAACCGCCGTGCACGAGCCTGAAGCTGCATCCGTACCTGCGCCCGGTTCCGTCAGAGCAAAAGCCGCCAAGGTTTTCCCCTTGCACAGATCTTTTAAATATTTTTCCTTGAGTTCTTCCGAACCCCATTTATATAACGGCCATAACCCCAAGGAGCAATGCGCGGAATAAATGATGCCGGTCGATGCGCATACACGGGATAATTCTTCGACAACCAGAATATAGCTTACTTGATCTGAGCCAGCGCCGCCCCATTCTTCCGGATACGGCATACCCATGAAATCATGTGCCGCCAGTTCTTGAACGGTTTCTGCCGGATAGCGGCCATTCCTGTCAATTTCTGCAGCAATCGGTGCACAATACTGTTCGGCAAACTCACGAGCGTTCTGTTTTATCAGCTGTTGTTCTTCTGTTAAGGTAAAATCCATGTTAAAATTCCTCCTAATTATGTTTGCATAAATTTGTCAGGTTTTACAATGGAGCAAGCGCGTTCTCCAAAAGCCACCGCCTGTAAGCTTTTAAAGAGCAGCTATCTTGTTTAACCTAGCTGCCCCTATATACTGCATTTTACGTGCCAACATCATTACAATCTTTTTTCGATTACTTTCATTTATGGAATCATTCATGATTTCCCGGCTTATTCCAAGGCTCTCCTCCCCCAAAATTTTATGTGACAAACTCCAAGCTTTTGCTTTTTCGCTTGCTTCTGCACAAAAAAAGATGTCGGAACAGACAACTTTCGTCTGCTGTCCCGACACCTTTGTAAACCCGACAGTGAAAAAACCCTGCCTCTGCTCACTGCAAATTATACTTTTTCAATTTTTCATAAAGCGTTGACCTATGTATGCCTAACACTTTAGCTGCCAATACCTTATTGCCACCGGCATCTTTTATCGCTGCCTCAATGGATGTCCTTTCATCTCCGTCTATGTCCGCATCCAATTTTTTTTGTTTTAACCGCTCTTGCTGCAACACAACCTCCGGCAGGTGTTTCGGTTGAATCAGCATATTGTCGACAGTCGCTGCAATCTGCTCCAGGATATTGATAAGTTCCCGAACATTTCCCGGCCAATTATATTGGCACAGAAGCTGCAACGCTTCCGGCGAAACAATTTTTACAGCCTCACCCATTTTATTGCAAATTCGCGGCATTAAAATTTCCACCAATTCTTGGATATCCGTTCGCCGGCTGCGCAATGGCGGTATTTTCAGACAAACCACATGCAGGCGATAATACAAATCTTCGCGAAAAGTCCCCTTCTCCACCATTTGCGACAAATCCTGATTTGTCGCCGCCAGCACCCGGACATCACAAGTCTTTACGGTTTCGCCGCCAACATGTTCAAAGGTCTTGTTCTGCATGACGCGAAGCAGCTTAGCCTGCATGGTCAAAGGCATATCGCCTATTTCATCAAGAAACAGCGTACCGCCTTCTGCCAGTTCGAATTTGCCTTTTTTACCGCCCCGTTTCGCGCCGGTAAAAGCGCCTTCATCGTAACCAAACAACTCTGCTTCCAGTAACTCCGCCGGAATCGCAGCACAGTTAATCGCCACAAATTTTTTGTCCTTGCGGTTGCTCGTATTATGAATAGCCTGCGCAAACAAATCTTTGCCTGTACCGCTTTCGCCCTGAATCAGCACCGTGGTATCCATAACAGCCACTTTTGCTGCCAGAGCCTTCGCGCGAACCATCGTGGCATCGCAGCCAATAATCTGTTCAAAATCCAAAGCCTCCGGCAGCCTTTTTTTATCCGTTCCCTGCTGTAAAGAATCCGACACCGACATAATGCGGCCTCGTTTTAACAGTGTTTCCACCTCATGGATGTCCTTAAACACCGCTTCGCCGATACCACCGATAATTTTCCCGTCTTTGAAAATCGGCACCCGATTTACCACAACCTGTCGGCCGGTCAGCAGTTGTTGAAACCGTCCTATTTCCGGAACGCCGGTCTTCAGCACAATATGCATGCGTGAATTCGGCACCTTCTCCTCTGCCGAGTGTCCAACAAGCTCCAATTTAGGAATCCCCATCATTTCTTCATAAGCACTATTGGCCAAGCGAATGATATCCTTCGTATCGACAAAGATAATGCCATGTTTCATCGTTTCAAAAATAGCTTCCATAATTTCATATTTTTGCTTCATTTCCATATAATCTTCCGATTCAGTTGTTGTCGCTCCAATCATAATATTTCGAATAATCGAAATCGCTCCGACAACTTTGTAGCCATCGCAAATCGGTGCCCGGTTAATCGGCAATTTTTTATCATTGATTTCTAAAATATCATGCATTATCGTCTTATTTCCATGGACGACCTCTAAGGCCCGACAATTCGTAACAACATCAGAAATTCGTCGGCCGACACTATCTTCAACCGACACATTGAATAACTCGGCGGCAATATCATTCATCGACGTAATAACGCCGTGCGTATCGATAGCGACAATACCGCTATAAGATAATTCTAATATTTTTTCCAGACAATTTTTGGTTCGGCAAGCCTCATGATAGAAAATATCGGTGAAATCCGATCGATTCAGAACACCTAACACATGATTCTCATAATCCACCACCGGCAAATGATTCACCGGGACGCCCCAGGCCTCTTCCAGCGTATTGTCCGGATGAATAAAGATCACGCTTTTCGTCATCACCGTGTCTACCGGCGCATTCAAGGAAATCTGATTGACCAGTGCCTCCACCAAATCAGCCTGCGTCATGATTCCGCACAGTTTATTTTCTGTATCGACAATAGGAACGGCATTTTCCTTATAGCGATAAAAAATCTGCACTACATCTTTTATCCGGCTTTTTAGCTGTGCCAACGGAGGATTCGGTTTCATAAAATCTCTTACCAACAATTCGTACACCTCATTTTGTCTTTCTCACAAGCAATTCCACTCGCGCTACAGGTATGTATAAATACAAAGTATTCTTTAATTTATGTTTTTTATTCTTTGGGGTTCACAAAAAACCATCGAACCATAAAGATCCGATGGTTCTTGATTAAATTTCCCGTTTATTTCACAACAAGCACGGGGCACTTTGCCTGCTCAACAATATACTGGCTGACGCTGCCCAGCAATACGCCTTTGACAACACCGAGGCCGCGGCTGCCCATGATGATCATATCCGTATCTTCTGCCGTAGCAAAGTCAAGAATAGCCACCGCTGGCGAACCGGTCTCAGAAAACGCCTCTGCTTTAATTTCCTTCGGCACTTTTTCTAAAGCCCGATCCAGGATCACATTGCCCGCCTTCGTGACTGCTTCCAAAATAGCATCGGAAAGGCAGGCATTGATTGCCAATTGATTGATATTCGCCACATAAAGAAAATCAATTTTCGCGCCGCAAGCTTCTGCCATACTGATGCCCTGATCAATTGCGCGATCTGAGCTTTCTGAACCGTCTACCGGCACTAAAATGCGTTTTATGTTTCCCATAGTAAAACCCCCTATTTTTTATCTGCTTTAATCAGCATAACTGAACAACTAGCATTGTTGAGTACGGCACAGCTTATGCTGCCTACGAGGACAGCCCGCAACGCCCCTAAGCCTCGGCTGCCCATGACGATCAAATCGCAGCGGCTCGCTTCGGCTTCCTGCAAAATCACCTTCTCTGTGGAACCGCTGACGCAATGCCCCTTGGCCTTAACCTCCGGCGGCACCAGATCAAGCAACTGATCTAAAATTTTACGGCCATGATCAATGGCATCTTCTAAAACCGAAGTATCTTTTTCCTTACTGCCAACGGCTGAAGGAATGCCCAACGATGCCGTTAAATTGACCACATGCAGAAATTCCAGTTCCGCCTCGCAGCACTTTGCCAAGTCAATTGCCTGCTGCGCTGCCTTAAAAGCATTGGCAGATCCATCTACCGGCACCAAAATACGACTCCAACCCATACAGGCATCCCCTCCCTTCGCAAAAATTCTATTTTACAACCAGGACCGCACAGGGCGCCTGCTCTAAAAGCTCCTGACTCACACTACCGAGCAAGAAGCCCTCAACCCGGCCGAGCCCGCGCGCCCCGACGACGATCAAATTGACAGCCTGCGTTTGTGCAAAAGCGAGGATTTCCTTCGCCGGTATGCCTGTCCTCACCTGCTGTGTCTGCTCGATTTCCGGCGGGATCAAAGCCGCCGCGCGTTGAAGAATCGTGCGACTCAGCTTACCTGTCGAACCGGTAACACTGCCCGGCAGCCAGGAAATCTTCGTCACAGCATCATCCGTAGCTTGATCAAAATACGCTACATACAGCAAATCGATTCGGTTCTTTCCGGCAGAGGCGAGCTTAACTGCCTGCGCGACCGCCCGATCCGAATGCAGGGAGCCATCTACTGGCACCAAAATATGCAAAACAGCCTGCATAAAAATCGCCCCTTTTGCTTTTCCTGCTTCCACAGAATTCTGATTTTTCATTTGGTTATACTTTTATTACTTCGTTATCTGCCGAAAAATTCCTGTGTTTTAGCAGAATATTTCCAATAAATTTGCCGGATTCTCGAGCAAAAAGAATATATCGTCTTTTACCTTGACAGTACTTTTGCTTAATGCTAAACTTTATTAAACACTTAGCGCATTTTTCTTTTATATATGCAATCCTTTTATGTAAATAATCGGGTTGCATATATTATATTTTTAGACAAACATATACAACAGGAGGATTTTTATGTCCGAAGAAAAAAAACCAACCATGCAATCCATTGTGGAAAACACGAGCATTGCCGATGTCTACCGTGCCGCCAAACAACTCCATAACGTCGTCAAGAAAACAGCTTTAATCCAAAGCCCTTATTTTTCGCAGATCTCCGCCAATGAAGTTTACCTGAAACCAGAAAATCTGCAAAATACCGGCTCATTTAAGCTGCGCGGTGCTTACAATAAAATAAGCCAGCTATCCGCCGAAGAAAAAGCCCGCGGGGTCATCACCGCCTCTGCCGGCAACCATGCCCAGGGTGTAGCTTTTGCGGCCCAGCAGCTCGGTGTAAAAGCGGTAATCACGATGCCGGCAACCACACCAATCCTGAAAGTCGAAGCCACGAAAGCTTACGGGGCCGAAGTCGTCCTGTTCGGCGACAGCTATGATGATGCTTATGCAAAATGCCTCGAACTGCAAAAAGAATACAATTATGTCCTCGTACATCCGTTTGATGATGTCGAAGTCCTGCTCGGCCAAGGCACAGCAGCCCTGGAAATCATCGACGAACTCAAAGACGTCGATGCCATTCTCGTACCAATTGGCGGCGGCGGCTTTGCCGCCGGTGTAGCGCTAACGGCTAAGGCCGTCAACCCCAACATTAAAGTCATCGGCGTCGAACCTGAAAACGCCGCCTGTATGAAGTATTCCTTAGCCAAGGGGAAGGTAAGCACGCTGCGCCATGCCGATACCGTAGCAGACGGCACCGCCGTCAAAACACCGGGCAAACTGACCTTTGAATTCGTCAAAAAATACGTCGATGACATCATCACCGTATCCGAACTCGAAATCATGTCCGCTCTCTTATCGTTGATTGAAAAGCACAAGCTCATTGCCGAAGGTGCTGGCGTCCTCTCCCTGGCCGCACTCAGCAAACTTCCCTTCCGGGACAAGAAAGTCGTTGCTATCGTCAGCGGCGGCAACATCGACATCTCGACCATCGCGGCTTTAATTGATAAGGCCTTGATCGCCCGCGGCCGCGTTTTCTGCTTTGCCGTGCAACTGCCGGACAAACCGGGACAGCTCTTAAAGGTCTCGCAAATCCTCGCTGAGGAACACGCCAACGTCATCAAGCTCGACCACAATCAGGCTAAGGTAACCGACAGCTTCAAAAAAGTCCAGCTTGAAGTCACCGTGGAAACCCACGGGCCGGAACATGTTCAGCGAATTGCGGCAGCCCTCGAGAAAAACGGCTTTGTCGTAACCAAAGTATACTAAATTTAAAATTCTGTACAAAAAGCAAAAAGCCCTGCACAGCAACAGTTTCAAAAAACTGCTGCCGTGCAGGGCTTTTGCTAAAAAAACGATCAACCGCGTGCCTTTTTAACGGCTTCCAGGAAGGTCTGCGTCGCTTTTGTCACCTTTGCATAATCGCCATCAGCCTTATGCGCTTTGGTGATATAGCTGCCCACACCGACGGCTACGCAGCCGGCATCGAACCATTCGCCGACATTTTCCGGGGACACGCCGCCAAACGGAACAAGTGCCGCTGTCGGCATCGGTGCCCGCAGAGTTTTGACGTACTTCGGACCGTAGAAATCCGCCGGGAACAGTTTTACGATATCTGCACCGGCAGCCATCGATTCGGAAATTTCTGTAGGCGACATAGCTCCACAAACCGTGACAGCCTGATAGCGATTTGCCATGCGGATCATGTCCGCGCTAAAGCTTGAACTCACAAGCATTTCCGCACCAGCCAGCAGCGCCGCGCTGGCATTTTCAGCGTCCAGCACGGTGCCAACGCCAATGACAACGCCCTGGCTGCTGTATTTTGCCGACAATTTTTTGACGATGTTCAACACATCCGGCACCGCGAACGGCACTTCCAAAGCACGCGCACCACCGGCGATTGCCGCTTCGGCGATTTTATAAGCGTCTTCCGGATCATCCGAACGAACGATGACGATCATACCGCATTCATGAATCGCCTTTAAATTTTCTAATTTTTTCCACATAAGTGTGACCTCCTGTTATTCAATAAAATCTGCACGTTTTCACAGAAACTTTACAAAAAGCAACATCGCCAAACGGCGAATCACGTGCCGCACAATCTGCCAGTCAAATAAAATGCAGGCAGAACCGTTTAACTTGTTCCACCTGCCTTCTTGCCGTGCCAAAACAAACAGCAACCATTAAGCTGCCACTCGCCTTGCACCGCTAGTTACAAAAGTTGGACGAAGTAAACCGCAGCTTATTTCCCCAAATCAATATTTTGTTTTGCCGCCGTCAGGCGGAAAACTTATGAATTTCTGCAGAAGAGAACCATTGTTTTTATTTGTAGGAGAGATCGCAGCAGCAATGCTGCTGCGCCAGTGTTTCTATTCTTCTGCAGCTTTTGCCATTCTTATTGCTGATAATATGCCAGCATTTCCTTGATCTTTTCATCGACTTCCGCTGTGGTTGCACTTACCGGGCAACGAGCCGGTCCGACATCAATGCCGGATAAAGTCACCGAACGCTTGATTACGGACGGAACTGTTCCCAGCTTCAAAACAGCCCGCAACTGTTCAATTGCATCCTGGTTTTTCTGCGCTGCTTCGAGATCACCTTTGCGGAAATTTTCATAAATCGCCACATCGATATCCGTCAGCAAATTGCTGGTCGCGGCAATAGCCCCGACAGCACCAATTTTCAAGGCCTTCAAGATCAGCGAGTCCGAACCCGATAAAACAGCAAAGTCCTGACCTTCGCCAGCCTTAATATAAGCCTCAATATTGTTAATGTCGCCGCTGCTGTCTTTGATGCCGACAATATTGTCGACGGCAGCCAATTCCCGTACACTCCCGGGTTCTATATTCACCCCGGTATTTTTCGGAATATTGTAAAGGACAATCGGCAATTTAACACTTGCCGCAATGCGCTTGTAATGAGCAACCAATTCGCTTTGTTTAATTGGCACGAGGAAAGGCGTAATCACGGACAGAGCATCGGCTCCGATCGCTTCCATGCGCTTCGACAATTCGATGACCTGCTTCGTACTGTTGCCACCCGTTCCTACATAGACCGGCACGCGGTGTGCCACAGCGTCAATAACAATTTTAGCAAATTCTACCTTCTCATCATCATTGAGGACATGGAACTCGCCATTGGTTCCCAAAATGAAGATCCCGCCAACCCCTTTGCTGATGAGCTTTTCTACCAGCTGTTTTGTTGCCGCGGCATTAATATTTTGCTCGGCATCAAACGGTGTCACCATAGCGGTGATAATTCCCTGTATATTCATCATCTCAGCTTCTTTCATTTATGGACTGGCCAATAGATCCACCCGGATGCCATTTCACATATTCTTCCAGATCCAATTTTTTCTCATACTGCAGTGCGACACTGAGGCATTGCAGAATAATAATTTCCGCCAAAATTGAGGCACGCGGCGGCTTATTTAAGACATCGCCTTCCTGCTTTACCCCAGCAAGCAGCAGGGCATCGCCCTGTTTCGCCAACCAGGAATCTTTATTTCCAGTTACGGCAATGATTTTTGCCCCATTTTTTTTCAACGTGGTCACCGTTGCCTGCAGTTCCTTTGTTTCGCCGCTGTTGCTGATCGCAAGGACGACATCACCGGCGATAACCTGTCCGGCTGATCCGTGAACGGCTTCGGTTCCATGTAATTCATAGGTCGGCGTTCCCGTTGAAGACAACAGTGAAGCTGCATAGCCTCCCACATGTCCCGGTTTGCCGATACCGGTCACATGCACCCGGTTTTTATTTTTTTCAGCAGCCAGTATCAACTGTTTTGCCGCTTCAATGCTTTCGAGATCAATTTGTTTTACAAAAGCATCGACTTCTCCCATGGAGGCTGTGAGGTACTTTTGCAAAGCTTCTTTATTTCCTGCACTCATACTGCATTCTCCTTTAAAAGGATGCTGGACATATCTCTATGCCCAGCATGTTCTTGTTTTAAACTAAGTCAAAAATCAGTGAAATATACTCAAAATGCTGTTCAGCGTCATCCCGACGACATTATAATCGACATTCGGGAATGTGGATCCAAGCACGCCCATTTCGCCGTACAGCGGATACAGGATGCATGGCAGGAACGCCAGCAGCAAGCCGACGGTAAACGAACCAGCAACGGCCCCTCTCCAGCCACCGAATGAGTTTCCAAACACGCCTGCAGTACCACCGGAGAAGAAGCAAATATGTGCTGCCGGAATGATGACAACCGGGAAGTTCAGCATGACCATGATCGTAATCGCGATCAGGCCAGCTGTGTAAGAGCAAAGGAAACCCACGATAACGGCAGTCGGTGCATACGGGAATACCGTCGGCACATCCAACGCCGGGCGCGATCCCGGAATGAATTTTTCAGAGATAGCAACAAATGCTTCGGTGATTTCGCCTAAGAACATGCGAACGCCTGTCATCAGGACGGACATCCCTGCCGTAAACTGCAAGGCAAGCATGAGCGGGAATACGAGCCAATGCGTCGTTCCAGCTAATTTGCCGACAACTTCCGGGCCTGCGGCCAAAGCCGAAACATAAAACAGCAGGGTCATAACCGTCGCACAACCCATCAGGAAGTCGCGGAAAAAGGACAACCATGCCGGGAATTTGATATCCTCCGTTGTTTCATCGCCCCATTTGGAGAAGAAGGTCTTGCCGATATAACCAGATAAAGCGTAACCGATCATGTTGAAATGGCCAATGGCCTGATCATCACTGCCGGTCATTTTACGCATGAACGGCTGGCAAAGCTGCGGCAGAAACGCCGAGAAAAAGCCAAGTAACGTACCGCCAATCAATATGGCTGTTCCATCGGCAAAGCCGTGGAATTTCAAGATCAAACCCAATACGCAGGCAAAAAACAAGCTGTGCCCGCCGGTGAAGAACACGTTTTTAAACGGTGTGATACGTGCGAACACGAGGTTCATGATGAAGCCCGAGATCAAGATGGAGGATGTTACAAAGCCGTACGTGCTCTGTGCCATCGCGGTAGCGGCTTCCGGCGAGGCGATAACCCCGGAGATATGAAAGCCTGACTGAAACATTGTATTAAACTTCTGCAATGAACCCGTCATTGTGCCGGCTCCGATGCCAAATACCAAGAAACCGAGCGCTGTCTTCGTCGAGCCGGTAATGATTTCCGTTCCCGATTTTTTCTGTGCCAACAAACCGACAAAGGCAACTACGCCCAAAAGGATAGCCGGATTGCTTAATAAACTAACTAAAAAATCCATGATGTATTCCTCCTACTATTATATTATTTATAAATTAGCCCAACTGTATCAATTATCTGTAAATTTGCGATAAACCCGTGAAGTATTTATTATTCCAAAAATGTCATGCTCAAAGCCGGCAGAAACCGTTACCGGTTTCTGCTCTTTCAGCCCCAGAGCTTTTTCTCTAGCAGATGGACCTTTGTCAGGCACTAACGTTTCTTATTCAGCGGCTGCAAGAAACGCATTTAACTTCGTCAAAATTTCTTCTTTGTCCATGATGTTGTCAATGCCGATAATTTTCTGCGGCAATTTTTTAGCTTCTAATTCTTTGGCAACATCGCTTAACGTAATGATTAAGACGCCTTTAAAACCCGAAACCGCATCCAGCGAACCATGTTCAATTTTGATTGGCAGCTTGTGCTCGTTGATTACCTGATTTAATTTGATTTTGAGCATTAAGCTCGAGCCTACACCTGCACGGCAGGCAACTAATCCTTTAAATTCCATTTTTTTCACCCTTCTTTTTATAAGTTTTGTATATATTTTATAACTTCGGACGCATCTTTAGCATGATCCAGCATCGCGTAAAAATCTTCGCGATCCAGGAGCCCCGTCAAATCAGCCAAAGCATTGATATGGCTTTCGCTGTCCTTCGCGCTCAGGCAGAACAAATATTTTACCGGATCATTTTCCTTATGACCAAACACAACCGGCGTCTTCACGGTCGCAATCCCAATAGCACTTTCAATCGCACCAGCCTCTGAGCGGGCATGCGGCAAAGCCACATGTTTCGTCAGCACGATATACGGTCCTGTTTCCTTAACCGTCTTTATAATGGCATCAATATATGATGGCTTTATTTTTCCATTTTGCAGCAAAGCATCCGCTGCCTGGCGGATAGCATCTTCCCAGTCCTTCGCCTCGATATTCAGGCGAACCAGCGCTTCACTCGTCAAATCTTTTAGCATCCTATAGTAGCTCCTTTTCTCCTATTCACCAAGTTTTTCTATCAATACTTCAAACTTAGCATTTTTAATCAATGTGTTTACACCGAAATCGCTGATAAAATAACGATACAGCCTTTCAAAAACAGGTTCCCAAACACGGCATTTGCTTTTGGGGATGCTCAGTAAAAAGACCACCTGCACTTTTTCTTTATCCCAAACAATCGGCTTGTCCAAAACGGCTACCGCGATCGCTGCTTCTTTGCTATGGTTTTCCAAAGCATGCGGAATCGCGATCAAACTCCCCAATTCCGTCGAAGCCATCTCTTCTCTGGCAAATACCGATTTTTTCCCCGCTTGATCGATGTACCCCTTTTTCAGCATCAGATCTGTCATCTTCTCCAGAACATCCATTTTCGAATTCGCCTTTAACCCGGCAAAAAACAAATCCTTCTTGAAAAAATGTTCCTGGGCGTCCACCCGGTCTCCCTGAATGATCCGCTCGATTTTCCCCAAATCTTCTTCGGTCAAAATCGGCTCTACCGGAATGATCTTTTCGGAATGAATCCCGCGAATCGGCACCGTTGTGAATACGAAATCCACACTTTTTACAATTTCTTCTGTGATCTCATACAGCGGGCTCACCTTCAGAATCTGCAACTGCTTGCCAAACTTGCGCTGCAGTCTGCTCTTTACAAACATTGCGGTGGAAAGACCGGTGCCGCAGGCGATAATCGCCGTCATGGCCGTCTTGGCATTGCATTTGCGCCGTTCCAAGGCCGCGCCAAAATGAATCGCCAAAAATCCCATTTCATTCTCATTGGTTCGCAGTTTTTCCTGCTTGGTCAAAACTTTGCTCGCGATAACGGCCATTTCAAAGGCCAGCGGATAATTCTTTTTTATCGGAGCTAAAATCTCGTTGCGGATGTTCATGTTAAACTTCAGCCGGTTCACGGCTGCGCCCAGATGAATCATCAGCCCGGAAATCAATTCTTCATCGGTCGATAAATCGATGCCGATATCGGCTTGGATCTTCGCCAAAATACCGTCCACCAAGTCTTGATATTCCCGTTTCACCTCAGTGTTTTCTTCATTCCCCATCAATTTTTTGCTTGATACAAAATGCTGGGTCAAATAATAAACTTCATTGGTGATGTCGACATGCAACTGCTTTAATATAATATTTATAATTTCATGTGCTACCGAAAAATATACAGATTCTTCCAATGACAACATTTCTGCCTGGCTGTATTCTGTCGTATTCTTCCCATCTGCCCGCTTCATCGTGATGATGACATGGATCAATAAATTCTTAAACGCAATATCGGTCAAGTGAATGTCATATTTCAAGATGACTTTCAAAATGATCTGCTTCACCTTTTCAATTTCTTCCAGAGAAAATAATTCCTGGTAAAATTGATTTTGCGCCAAATCGACCAAATCATTGCTATTAAAAATGTATTCCGAAATACAATAGCGGATCTGAGCCTCATCTCCCTTGATCGCAATGCCGTTCATTCGATCGGCGGTAATTTCAACACCAAAGCGGCGCAAGCTCTTCTTAATGTCTTTCATGTATTTCTTTAAGGTTGAAAGACTGATAAAAAGTTCATCGGCCAGCTCGGACTCGGTAATGGCTCTCTCATGTAAAGAATTCAGCAGCAGTTCAGCAATAATAAAGGAAATTCTATCATTGTGGTCTGACGGGATGATATGGTTCTTTAACCAATCCTTGCGACCTTCACTGTTCTGAGCATCCTTGAAAGCTTCATAACGATCTTCATCATAGATCTTCAACGTATAACCGATACCGGTTTCCGCTAAAATTTCGCCGCCGTATTCCCGCAGGAACGCATTGGCTTCTTTGATGTCATTGCGGATCGTCCGCGAACTCACACCGATCAGAGCAGCCATACTGGCACTGTCGAGCACTTTTCGTTCCGTATCAAACAGTTCCAGTATTTTTAAAATCCTTTTATTTTGAATCTCCAATACTTGCACCTCGCTTGCTACAATATCATAATATCATGACCGCATGACTTCACCTAGACATTTAACTTCCACAAGCTGTGGAAGTAGAAATTAAAACCCGCGGATTTCCTTGGCTCCACGGTCTTTTATTTCGTTTCATGCGCTAAAAAAGATGGTTTCCACAGTATGCAGAAATCATCTTTTACTTCCCAATTGCGTTCCTCAGTTTCACTGTTGAATTCGCATCTATTTCCGACCACGAGGTTTTTTTCCAAACAACTGCATTGTCAATTATATAACATTTTCTCAAATGAAGCAAAATTGTTTCGTTAAAACCGTTTTTCTCTTCAGTTCAAACACGCAAACTGTTCATTCGCGCAGCTTTCCCTCGCAGTTTGACTTTTTATTTTATTATATGCTTTAAAAATTTTAATAGCAATGCCGGACTTTTCTATTTTTCCCGCTAAAAAAAATCCCCGTCGCATATTTTGAAAAATATTCTTATTTTTGCAAACTTATCCACATATATCCCCATAGTTATACACAATTGTGGATAACATTGTCCCTACCTGTGGATAACAATCCCCCAAATACCGCTATTTTTTAAGACCGGGCAGATCATTTATCCACATGAGCACTATTTTTGTGCATTATCTTGTGGATAAATACCCATTTTTCATCTGTTATCCACAGCTTTTTGTGCTTTCGCTTTTCCACTGACCGCAGAATTTCACTAAAATTCATTTTCAATTTGTTTTTTTTGTTTTATAATTACAGTAATAAAATTCAATTTATTTACGATGAACCGCATGTTATTGCCGTTTGCCGCAAAACAGATTTTTGGGGGAAAAACTTTTATGTCACTTTCAAAAACGACCGAAAATGCCACCGACACCTGTGAAATCTACGAGGTGCACGAGGCCATGGTCAACCGCGCGAAATTGCAGCGGCTCGATGCCGATAGCACCAATCGCCTGGCGGAAACCTTCAAAATTCTCGGTGACCCGACCCGCATCGGCATCCTAACCCTGCTGACGCACGCCGAGATGTGCGTCTGCGATATTGCCGAAAGCCTGCAAATGGGGCAATCTGCCATATCACACCAACTGCGCGTACTGCGCTCTGCCCGGCTGGTCAAATTCCGCAAGGAAGGGAAAGCCGCTTGGTATTCTCTCGATGACGACCATGTCGTCAGCCTGCTGAACCAAGGACTAGAACATATTAAACACGGCTGAAAGGAACGATTTTCATGGATAAGCTCCGCCACTGGTTAGCACTGCCGGTCTTAATCAGTTTCACCCTTATGCTTCTGTCCGGCGCTGCGGCCGCCAGCCCCCTCTTAAAGCTGCATTCACACGGCCATGATGTCAAAGTCCTGCAAGAACAGCTGCAGCGACTGAACTATACGATTTCCGAAATTGACGGTGTCTTCGGCCGCGAAACCGAAAAAGCCGTGCTGGAGTTCCAGCGCGACCAGCAAATGAAGATTACGGGCAGCGTCGACGGCAAAACC